>JAESFG010000087.1_pt1 | contig 353093 bp, 366 predicted proteins | sample 9269371 | NCBI WGS metagenome assembly JAESFG01 (sample SAMN14506227, study PRJNA617093) | algae metagenome | isolation source: Aetokthonos hydrillicola CCALA 1050 (B3-Florida) and co-occurring... | place: USA: South Carolina | collected 2013-01-01 | reverse complement strand
CGCCGATCATCATCGCGCGCCGGTCCGGTCTGGTTCGTCGGCAAATGCGGCTCGATCCGAGCCCATTGCTTGTCATTGAGCCAGAACAGTCCCTTACGCATCGAAACCTCCCGCTTCGAATCAAGCCCGAGCGAGAGAATCAGAGATCGTTAATTAGGTACAGACCCTAGCGCAGGCGATAGTGCGAGAAGCGTAGCCCACAGAAGCAATGCGACATGTGGGAAGGGGTCCATCAACCCGCTCCCGCATCTCGCTTCGCTCATGCAGACGACGCGCCCCCGCGATCCGCCGCGTCAGGCGATCATGGTCCGTCCGCCGCCGAAGTTGATGTTCGCCCATGGCGAATAGATCTGCTTCACCCAGTTCAGGTACCTGATCTCAAGATCGTCGGCCTTGCGGCCACCGCTCACCCGCTCGAGGTCGGCCGGCGCCAGTTCGGTCGCCATCTGCGTGGCGGCGAATTCATCCTTCTTCATCATCTGCTCCATTGGCGTGAAGGGACCTGGTTCGGTCCATTCGCGCAGCGTCGCGCCATGGCGATGCCATGTCGGTGATCCCGATCACGGGCGCCGAAGCTCGTTGCAGGGCCTGTCCTCCGAACCACCCGGGCGCTGTTCGCGCAGCGGCGCCGCTTTCCCTCCCCAAGCCGCGCAATTGCCTTCCCAGCCTCAGGCCGCGCAGGCCCGAGGGCCAAAAGTGCATCTTGAACACTGTTCAATCTGCCGCTATTAATTCTTGAGCAATGCTCAAAACAGAGGTTCTGCCATGTGCCCGACCCCCGCCATCCACATCCCGATCGGCCGGCCCCACCCCATGGCGGCATGGATCAGGCATGCGCCGGCGATCCTTGCCATCGGCCTGGTCGCCCTTTTTGCCGTGCACGGCCCGATCGCGCATCCGCCGCGCTATCACGACTTTGCCGACCACGCGTCCCTGTTCGGCATACCCCATGCCGGCGACGTGCTGTCCAATGCGGGCTTCGCGCTGGTCGCGATCTGGGGCTGGCTGACCCTGCGGCCGCGGCGCGACAGCGACGCCTTGCGCGCGGGATGGCCCGGCTACCGGCTGTTCCTGCTCGGGCTGCTGCTGACCGCGTTCGGCTCGGCGTTCTATCACCTCGACCCTAGCAACGGCCGCTTGGTCTGGGACATGCTGGCGATCGCGCTGGTGTGCGCCGGGCTGATCGCCGGCGTCCGCGGCGACATCTTTGGCGGCCAAAGGTCCGGGTTCGAAGCGGCGGCGCTCGCGATCTACGGCATCGCCAGCGTTGCATGGTGGGCGATCACCGCGCAGTACGGCGCGGCCGACCTGCGGCCCTATCTGCTGCTGCAGGCGCTGACGCTGATCCTGATCCCGCTCTGGCAGGCGATCCATCGCCGCCCGCGCAGCGACCGCATCGCCTTCGGGACGGCAATGGCGCTGTATGTGCTGGCCAAGGCCGCCGAGATCTTCGACCACGAGATCGCGGCTGCGACCGGCGTCGTCAGCGGCCACACGATGAAGCACCTGATCGCCACGGCCGCGACCGCCGCCGCAATTTGGGGGCTGACCCGGCGATTCCGTGCCCGCCGGTGAAAAGCGAAGACAAATCAGGGCCTTAGCGCGAATTTCGCTGCGCCCGGCCGCTACTTTGCATGGGGTTGTTTTGCATGTTTTGTCTTTGACCTCACTTCGCCAGCCCGAGCGACTTCAGCGCCTTGCCATTGTCCTCGTCGTCCGCCTTCATGAACGCGCCGTACTTCTCGGCGTCGAGATAGATCATGTCGAAGCCGCGCCGGGTCATGAACTCCTTGAACTCGTCGCTGTCCCAGGCCTTCTTGATCGCGGCCTCGTAGGTCTTGGCGATGTCGGCCGGCAGGCCCTTTGGCGCCGCAAAGCCGCGCCAGACGCCCTTGTGCCATTTGTGGCCGGTCGCCTCCTCGGTGGTCGGCACGTCGGGAAAGTTCGGCGCGCGCTTCGGCGAGAAGAAGGTCAGGCTGCGGATGCGCCCAGCCTTGATCAGCGCCTCCGCTTCCGGCATCGAGCAGGCGACGAAGTCGACGCCGCCGGCGGCGAGATCGGTCAGCGCGGTCGCCGCCCCCGTGGAGGGCACCCAGCGGATCGAGGTCGGCGACAGGCCCTCGGCCTGCATCAGCCCGGCGAGCGCGACATGCCAGCTGCCGCCCTGCCCGGTGCCTGACGCCACCACCTTGTTCGGGTTCGCCTTGATGTGCGCGAACAGCTCCTTGACGTTCTTGAAGGGGCTGTCGGCCTTGACGTGGATCGCGGCAAAATCCTGGTTGACCAGCCCGAGCGGCGTGAACTTCTCATAGGTGAGATCGGTGAGCCCGGCCCAGTGCATCAGGGTGATCTCGAGCGTGATCAGGCCGAAGGTGTAGCCGTCGGGCGCGGCGCTCGCGATCGCCTGGTGGCCGACCACGCCCGAGCCGCCGGTGCGGTTGACGACATTTACCGGCTGCTTGAGGTCGCGCTCGAGCTGCAGCGCTATCTGCCGCGCCACCGCGTCGGTGCCGCCGCCGGCCGCCCACGGCACGATCAATGTGAGCGGCCGGTCCGGGAACGCGGCCTGCGCATGGCCCGCGATGAGGAGGCTCGCAGCCGCAAGCGCGGCCAGCGCAGCCTGTCTGGCATGGCGGATGATCCGGCGAAACATTCGCGACCCCTCCCTGTTTTCTTTGTTGCGTCAGACACGACGCCGCGCTTGTTGCGCTACCCGCCATTCCGGCGGCGGCGCGGGGCGTTGTCAAGGGGAGCACCGGCAGGGCGGATCAGCGCAGCGCCGTCCGAGGTGACGCGATCAGCCGCAATTCCACACCGGCCCGATCGGCGTGCGGGTCCAGCACGGACCAAAGCTGCCGCCATTGTAGCGGCCGCCGTAGAAGCCGGGCCGGCCGAAATAGCGGGGTTCGCCGGTCCAGTCGTAATAGCCGGGCGTGCGATCGATGTACCAGGGCCGCCGGTTCTGCCGGGCCAGACGCTGCAGCGCGTCCTTCTGCTTGTACAGCGGCGCGCTGTTGTTCAACGGCTGCTGGTAGCCCGGCAGAAAACCATGGCCGTGCCAGCGCGCCGCGGCCCGCCTGGCCACCGGCTCCGCGGCGGCGACGGACGATCCAAGAGCGAGGGCGGCAGCAACGAACAGGGATAAAGGCCGTAACATTCCCATATCATAGACGACAAGCCGGCCGCGTGCCATGCCATTCCGGCTGCGGGTACGCGCAAGCGGTTCGATCATCCGAGATGACACGTCCGCAAGTTGCAGGCTGTATCCGCCAACACACACTGTCAGCCTGATGCGCTATGTCGCGCGCGAAAGCGCAGCCGCGATCACAGACTTGCCGCAATGACGTGTGGAGTTTTCGCGCACCCACACCAGCTGAGTATCATTCCATGCGTTTGTCTGTTTTTTCGACCGCCGCCGCGCGCGCCGGCGCGCTTTGCTGCATCCTGTTCCTGACGGCAGGCGGGCAGACGCTCGCACAGACGCCGGCCACCGACACGCCGCCGCCGACCGCCGCGCAGCCCGCGACGCCGGCCGAGGAAAAGCCCGCCGCCGCGGAAGAGAAGCCGGCCGCCGCCGCCGAACCACAGCCGGCCACCGCCGAGGATAAACCCGCCATCGTCGAGCAGAAGCCCTCGCCTGCGGAAGAAAAGCCGGCCGTCGTCGAACAGAAGCCCGCCGCGGAAGAAAAGCCCGCCATGGTCGAGCAGAAGCCTGCGCCTGCGGAGGAAAAGCCGGCTGTCGCACAGGACAAACCTGCAGCCGCCGAAGCGAAGCCGGTGGCCGCGGAAACCACGCCTGCTCCCGCCGAGCAGAAGCCGGCCGCCGCGACCGAAAAGCCGGCCGCGGTGGAGCAGACCTCGGCCATTGCGGCGAAGCCCGCGGTCGAAGACAAGCCGGCGGCTGCCGCGAAAACGGCGATCGTCGACAAGCCCATGCTGAAGAAGAAGCCCGTCGCCAGGTCGACGAGACTCGCTTCCCGCAACGTCGGCGTCGAGGACGGCAAGCCGACACGGCGAACCCGCGCGGCCCGCAAGTCGCGCGACCGCACCATCGTGATGCTCTGCACCCGCTACCGCACCTACAACGCCACATCGGGCACCTATCGCGGTTACGACGGCAGGACGCATGTTTGCCGATAGGCAATTCGCGCAACGTTGCGAGCCGTGAGTGGCGGCGGACGAACGAGGCGACAGCTTCGTTCTCCGTCCGACTTCATTTTGTTCTCGAAGAACGAATCGGAATAAACAGAATCGAGGCGCAGCGATTCTTAACGAGGGGTTCACGTCGCATCGCGTGCGCCTGGGCCGTGCGAAGCATGACGCTTACTTCTGTCGCTGCGCGAGATAAAATCCCGACAGAACCGTCAACAGCCCCGCCGACTGCAATGCGGTCGGGGGCTCACCGAGCAACAGCCATCCATTGAGAAGCGTCAGCGCTGGCACGGTCGCCGGAAAAACCGCGGCGCGCGCGACGCCGATGCTTTGCACCGAGTACGCGAACAAATACAGCGCTGCAGGGCCGGCCAGGATTCCCTGCGCCAGCGCCTGCAACATGTTTTCGCCCAGACCGAGCGCCGCGACATGGGCAAATCCGACCAGCGCCGCATAGACCGGCAGCAGCGCGAGCGACAGCACGCTGATCAGGGTTGCCGCCGAGAAAGCGTTGACGCGCCAGCGACGCAACAGCGTGCCGAATACCGCAAACATCGACCCGGTCAAAACGAACAGGAGATCACCGAACACGGCGTCCGCGCCGATATGTCCGATCGATTCCGCGCCGATCACCGCCAGCCCGCCGACAATGACGATCGCGCCCGCGACCCGCGAGGGCGGCACCCGCTCGCGCAGGAACACAGCAGCCAGCAGCAGCCCGCCAAGCGTCGCGCTCGAAGGCTGGATCACGCTGCCATGACCGAGCGGGACAAAAAGGAAGCCGGTATAGCTGATGAGCGACATCACCGGCCCACCCAGCACCATCAGCACCAGCCCGCGTCTCCAGCCGATGCCGCCGAGATCGCTCACACCCGCACGCCACACCAGCGGCAGGAACGCAATCCCCGACCACAGAAAACGGTGCATCAGGAGATCGGGCGGCGTGAAGCCGGCTTTCAGCCCGTGCCGCGTCGCCACGAAGCCGAGCGCCCAGCACAACGCCGCGCCTGCGCCGCAGGCCATTCCGCGCAGGGCCGGTTTCGTTTGCGATGATGCGGCTGCACTTTTGACGCCGCCCTCCGGCCCGTTCATCACGGACGCTTATCGTGGCCGGCAGGCGCGTTCAACCCACGCGCCTGCAGGTCTCGTAGGGCGAATTAGCGGATCGCCATCCGCCACTGCAAGGCAAGCCGGCAGGTTACGCTGCGCCAACCCACCCCGCCCGCCGGTCAGATGGCTCAGGCCGCCTTCGCGACCTTGTCCTCCGACGCCGTCTCCATCGCGCGCATGTAGAGATCGAGCAGGCTCTCGCGCTCGTCGCGTTCGTCCTGGTCCTGCTTGCGCAGCTTGATAATCTCCTTGAGGATCTTCACGTCAAAGCCCTCGCCCTTGGCTTCCGCGAAGACTTCCTTCTTCTGTTCGTTCAGCTCGGCCAGCTCGCCATCGATGTTCTCGACCCGCTCGACGAACGAACGGATTTTGCCGCCGGGAATGGAGACGTCAGACATGGTACCTCCCTGTTGAATGAGGTTGTGAAAATGCCCGCAAACAAATAACCAATGTGTTAACCTCGGCGGGTTGCCGCTCGGTCAAAGATGGTTAATCCCCACGCCTGATCATGCACGTGATTTCGATCCAGTCGCAGGTCGCTTATGGCCATGTCGGCAACAGCGCCGCGGTGTTTCCGATGCAGATGCACGGCATCGACGTCGTCGCGGTGCCGACGACGCTGTTGAGCAACCGGCCGGGATATCCGACCGTCCGCGGCCGCGCGGTTGACGCCGGATTGCTCGCCGAGCTTCTGCTCGGCATCGAGGAACGCGGCGCGGTCGATGCCACGCAGATGGTCTTGTCAGGCTATCTCGGCTCCGCCGCCAACGCCGCTGTTGTCGCGGAATTTGTCGGGCGCGCCAAGTCGAAAAATCCAAGGCTGTTGTATTGCTGCGATCCCGTGATCGGCGATCGCGATCGCGGCCTGTTCGTTCATGCCGATATCCCACCGCTGGTGCGCGACTTGCTGTGTCCGCTCGCCGACATCGTCACGCCCAATCATTTCGAATTCGAATGGCTGAGCGGCACCAAGGCGGCGACGGTCGATCAACTGATCAAGGCGGCGCGCGCATTCACGGTGCGCGGCACCGTCGTCGTCACCAGCGCCGAGCTCACGGACACGCCTGCCGGCGAGATCGAGAGTGTTGCCGTCGAGCGCGCCGGCGCCTGGCGGGTGCGTACGCCGAGACTCCCGATCAGCCCGAACGGCACCGGCGATCTGTTCGCTGCGCTGCTCGCGTCCGCGCGCGTCGGCGGATCGGATACGCCGCAAGCACTGAGCCACGCGGCTTCCGCGATCTTTGCCGTGCTGAAACGCACGGCAGCTCGCGGCACTGAAGAAATGCGCATCGTCGAAAGCGCCGCGCAACTCGTTCACCCCGAACACACGTTCGAATCTATCGCGATCAACCCGTAGGGCGATTTGGCGAGATGCGTAATCCGCGATTGACCCGCGAACTGCCGGCGGATCACGCTTCGCCAAGCCGCCTGACGCGCAAGAGGAAGACATGAGCCGCTTCTGGAGCCGCCTGACGCACGATCTCCAACCCTACGTGCCCGGCGAACAGCCGCGCCTCACCGAACTGGTGAAACTCAATACCAATGAAAGCCCGTTCGGGCCCTCGCCGCGCGCAGTGGAAGCGGTCAAGGCCGAGGCTGCGGATACGCTACGCCTTTATCCTGATCCGCAAGCGACCGCGTTGCGCGCCGCTCTGGCCGCCTATCATCGGGTACGACCTGATCAGGTATTCGTCGGCAACGGCTCGGACGAGGTGCTCGCGCACAGCTTCGCCGCGCTGTTGAAGCACGATGCGCCGCTGCTGTTTCCCGACATCACTTACAGCTTCTATCCGGTCTATTGCCGCCTTTTCGGTATCGCCCATGAAGCCGTGCCGCTCGACGAGACCATGCGGATACGGATCGCGGACTATCGCCGGGCGGCCGGTGCGATCATCATCCCCAATCCAAACGCGCCGACCGGCGTCGCGCTGTCGCGGACCGAGATCGCGGGACTGCTGCTAGACCATCCCGACGCGCCGGTGGTGATCGACGAGGCCTATGTCGATTTCGGCGCCGAGACCGCGATCCCGCTCATCGCCAATCACAAGAACCTCCTGGTGGTTCAAACCATGTCGAAATCGCGCGCGCTGGCGGGCTTGCGCGTCGGCTATGCGATCGGCGATGCCGACCTGATCGAGGCGCTGACCCGCGTCAAGGACAGTTTCAATTCCTATCCGCTCGGCCGCCCGGCGCAGGCCGGCGCCATCGCCTCGATCGAGGACGAAGCGCATTTCCAGCAAAGCCGCGCGCGCGTGATCGAGGGACGCGAGAGACTGGCGCAAGGATTGGGCGGGCTCGGCTTCGAGGTGCTGCCTTCCGCCGCCAACTTCGTGTTCGCGCGCCACCCGGCACACAATGGCGCCGCGCTTGCAGGCGCGCTGCGTGAACGCGCGGTGATCGTCCGCCATTTTGCCGCACCGCGCATCTCGGACTACCTGCGGATCACCGTCGGCGCCGACGCGCAGATCGAACGGCTATTGTCGGCATTGTCGGAGATTTTGGCAGCCCACAACTGGTGAGTTGGCGGACGGAAGCAGGACGGCGTCGCGGCGCTGCGGCAGCGGCGGGGTTGCGCCACGACTGCGATCGCATCAATCTGGCGGATGGTTCAAACTCTCCGCGCCAAGGCTGGCGGCGTTGTGCAAAACCGGGGATCGTTGTTCCGGATCATGCCCGAGAATGGAGCCGGATCAGCGGCATCCGGGACGATACAACGCTGTCCCGGACATCGCTGACGCCTTACTGGACGATCGGCAAGCGTCGCTACGCAACAAGCCGCTTCTCGAGAATCTTGCGGAAATCGGTGGCGAGGCTGCCGTAATAGCCGGCCAGCACCTCGTAGAATGATTGCTCGGCCTTTTCAGTTGCTGCACGCGCCTGCTGCTCGCAGCGCGAAGCTTTGGTTTCGTATTTTTCCACCTTGGTTTGCAGCTCGGACACCACCATCGTCAAAACTCCCCGCCACGCTTACGCTTATGATGTCTGCCCATCAAAAGTCCAAAACATGGCAGGCTTGAGGAGATTTCGCAGCGTAGCCATGAACAAGCGATGACTGTTGCGCTACCGCATCGGTACCGGGGCCGGGGGGCGCAGCAGCCGCGACCGCGCAGCTCCCGTCCTGGCGGATGATTTCGCCCCGGCCCGCGTTCCCCCGTCGACCGATTCCAGATAGTTGGTCAGCGCCCAAGCCGAGCTCGATCCGCTGGAATAGTGTTTCTGCAGAAAGAGATAGAGCGTTAAGTGAAAGCGACCCTTGGCGAGCCCGCGGGGGCTGCGATGGCAGGTCGCGCAGCTTTCGGCAAACAGCTTTGCTGCCGGTTTGCCCCGATCGAGGTTCTGCGCCAGAGCGACCGATCCGCCGAGCGCGGCCGCGACCGCCAGGACAACAAAGGCGCAGCGCAAATTGTTGGGCGACATCGACTTTTTCCGGAGCGGACGCGCCGCCTGGGACGGCTGGGAGACGCGAGCTGGAAGACAGGGAAAAGCTGGCAGGTGAGCGCAATCTGCTGTCCGGGCATGGCGAAAAATGGGAGCGCGGTTGCCATCATTGCGTTGCAATCGAGGCAACGAAAGGGTTGGCCGCACACTCAATATGGCGGCTTTTTCCGGTTGCGCTGGCCGCTTGCGGCCTCCATCCACCAGGTGAGGTCATCGGCAAAACGCGGAAATGCGTGCGACAGCGCCTTGCCGCCCTCGCCGATCGGCTTGCCTTCCTCGGACAGCGTTTGCGCGATCGGCCCCACGGCGATGGAGCTCGAAATCACCACCATGCCCATTTCCGAAAGCGTGCCGTGCCATGCCAGTGCCGCGCGCGCACCTGAAAAACGGCCAGCGGAATAGCTTGCGATCGCGGCGGGCCGCCAGAACCACTCTTCGAGAAAATGATCGGTGAGGTTTTTCAGCCCGGGCTGCATGCCCCAATTGTACTCGCCGGTGACGAATACGAAGCCATCGGCGGTGCGGATCTGTTCGGCCAATCTCTCCAGTGCGGCCGGTGCGCCGCCTTTCGGATATTCCTTGTACATCCGGTCCAGCATCGGCAGGCCGATGGCCTTGGCATCGATCAGCTCGACGTCATCGCCGCGTGCGGCAAATCCCTCCACCACGAACTGTGCCAGCCGGATGCCCATGCGGTCGGAACGGTAGGAGCCGTAAAAGACGAGAATGCGATTTGCCATGCGGCCCTCCAAGATGTTTGGCGCATGCAGTCGAACCATGCGGCCTGTCGCGATGCAAGGCCACTGGCCCGAGGCGCCTCAATCTCGAACGCCCGCAGCGGCGGGCGATACGCCGACGAAAAGCGGCCTCGCGGCCGCTTCCGAAGTGGCGTCAATATCCTTCAGTAGGGACCCTGATCATAACCATAGGAGTCGTAATACGGCGCGCCGGCGACGGCACCCGCCGTTCCAGCGACAATGCCCGCTGCGATGCCGGCAGGATCGGGCCTGTAATAGACGCGCGGACCATCGCCGCCATAATAATAGCCGTGGTCATGCCGGCTCGGCAGGCGCACGCCGTATCCGCCACGCAAATAGTTCGAGTTCGGGTAATTGAACCCGATCATCCCAGGCTCCTGGGTGGCCTCCTGCGATATCGCAGGTGTCGTCAGCACCATCGTCAGAGTCGCGGTCGCGCCAAGCAGGGTCAGTTTTGTCATCGTCCGTCCTCCGTCTGAAAGTTTATGACGAACGGAGAAGCGCAAGGCGGGTTCCGGATGCCGGTTTCACGGCGCCGTGATTTTCCCCGCAACGGCGCAAAGCAAAAAAGGCCGGCGGGCATTACGCCGCCGGCCTTTCTTTGCAGCTGCCGGCTCGGGAGGTCCGGTTCCGCTACAATTCCTTGCCTAAAACTTCACCACCTCATCCTTAACAAAGTCCTAACAGACCGGATGTGAGAGACATCACGGATGCGCAAAACCTTCTGCGGCTAGCTTCGTACCCATAGGAGCAGCGCGCGTAGAGCGCAGGAGGCGAAGATGACCCAGGTTTATTTCCACTGCTCGAATTCGCGCGAGGTTCGCATCGATCGCTCAGGCGAAGCGGTGAGTGATCTTGCCGAGGCACGCGACCGCGCTGCCCGGCTTGTCCGAGCGTTGATCATGGGACGCGACGCCGAAGACTGGCGCGACTGGGTGGTCCATGTCAGCGACGATCTCGACGACGAGATCTTCGTTCTGCCGTTCGCCTTCGTGCTCGGCAAACCGCATTAGGTGCTGTCATGCCGTTGGCGCGCTGCTTCAAGCTGATGCTTCGCCGCTTCGATGCGGCCATGGCACGCTTGCGTTTGCTGATGGCGCGCGCCTTCGACCCGTACCGTCCCGAACTGCACTATATGCGCGGCCCCGGCCCAAAATGGCACGCCAGGCATCGCAGCGGCATCGCCGGCGCCGCCTTCTAGCGCGACCTCCGGTGACAGCGCCAAAAGCGTGCGTCGCCCCCTACAGCACTGCCGGCGTGCGGTTCCAGCGGGCGGCATGCATAGCCGCAACCTCTCCACGAGATCGCCTTGCTTTGGTCAAACCTCGCTGGCCGTGTGACGGCTTGGACAAGGCTTTCGAGGTCGATTTGAAGCCGAAAGCATGCTCGCCGCCCCGGAGTGGGTGCCGTTGGACTGAGCAAGGGACCGCCAATGCTATCCAAGCCAATGAATGACAGCGATCGACAGGACGTGCTTGCGATCGAGACGCTGCTTGCGGCCCATGCCGAAAAGGCGCCGCCGCTCGCGCATGGCGCCGTCGCCGCTTCGGCGGCACCGCCGGTACAGGTCGCGCCGCCGATACCGGTCGGCACGTCAATCCCCGAGGTCGAACCGCCGCTGCGGGTGCTGGACGCGCGCGATATCCCGGTTGAAGATGTCGGATCGAGCGAGATCAAGGTCGATGGTTTGAAAGCGCCGGTCGCGCAGCCCACATCGAAATGGGGCAAGCGCGCAGCCATCGCGGCGCTCGCCCTGCTCGGCGCCACCGCTGCCGCGGGCTGGCAGCAATATGGTGACCAGGCCAAGGCAATGGCCGCATCGTGGGCTCCGCCGTTCGTGCTGGCGGCCCTGCCCTCGTCCGCCGGACCTGCCGCGGCCGAGCAGCCGGGCGTTGCGGCCGTCCAGTCCGGCGCCGCAGAACAGGCGGCAGCGGCAGAGCAAGCCACCCCTGCCGTCATCACTGCAACGCCGCCGGCCGGCGAGCCGGGCACGTTGCAATCGATGGCGCAGGATCTCGCCGCGATGGGCCAGCAGGTCGAAGAATTGAAAGCCACGGTTGCGCAGCTCAAGGCCGGCCAGGCGCAGCTGGCGCGAGAACTGGCCAAGAATTCGGAGGCCAGGATGCCGGAGAGCAGGACTTCGGAGGCCAGAACTTCGGAGGCCAAGGCGGCTGAAATCAGACCGGCCGAATCGAGCCTGCGGCCGAAAGTGTCGGCGTTGACGACCACCCCGGCGCCGCAGCGCCCTGTTGCGCCGCCGCCCGTACGCAAGCCGAAGCCGGTGGTTTCCGCCACCTACCCGCCGATTCACGCCGCCCCACCGGTGAACGCCGCGCCGATCGCATCGCCACAGGCAGCCACAGCATTGCCGCCGCCCCCGCAGTCGCAAGCGATCGCCGACGATGGGGAGCCGGTGGTGCGTCCGCCGATGCCGCTACGTTAACCGCCGTCGAGACGAAGCCGTCCATCGCCTATCTCGCTGGCGCGATGTCTCGAAGCTCAGCCCTGATGCGGTCCACGCATCATCTTCATGGCGTCCTCGACGTGACGCCATGACCGGGCTTCCTCGGTCTCGCCCCTGCTCTCGCAGTCCAGTGCGTTTTGCGCCGCTTGCGCGATCGCCGCAAGGCCGTGCTGCGCCATCATCTGGCGTGCCATCGTGTGGATCTGCATTTGCGACATCATTGCGTTCTCCCTGGTTCCGCCGGTTCCGACCGCAGATCGTGCCGACAGCGGCCTCGACCGCGAAAACGGCCGGCAGGAGGCTCGTGTTCCCTGCAATCGCCGAATTGATTCTCAAAAAGTTCCACGTGCCGGTTGCACGCGGCGCGGGATGCATCCCGTAAAACTCCGTACGCAATCACCCCGAATATCAAGCCGATTCCTTCACTGCTATCTCCTCTCACCCATCGCAGTCGCGGGAGTCGGTCATGAGCAAAGTCTATTTCCACTATTCCAGTTCTGACGGCGTTTGCGTCGATCAGCGCGGCACGGCGCTCGCGAGCCTGACCGACGTGCGCGACCACGCCGCGCGCGTCGTGACGTCGTTGATTGCGGGACAAGGTCCGGAAGACTGGCGGGAGTGGACGCTCCATGTCAGCGACGACCTCCACAACGAAATCCTCGTCGTGCCGTTTTCGTCGATGCTGGGCCGGGCGCACTGAGGGGTCATCATGTTGGTCGTGCAATCGCTGCTCCGCGCCATCGCGAAAATGTCGACCGACTGCCGCAGGCTCGTAGCGCTTGCCCGCAACCCCTACCGTCCCGAACGGCATTACATGCGCGGGCCGGGTCCGAAGTGGCGCGCCCGGCATCGGATCGCCGGATAGCTACGACGCCCCAAGATCCGGCGGCGCGAACCAGTTGGTCAGCGACAGGCCGCCGTCGACCACGATCGCCGCACCCGTGACATAGGCCGAGATTCGGTTCGACAACACCGCCAGCGCCAGCGGCGCGAGGTCGCCGGCCTCGCCGAGCCGGCCAAGGGGAATATGCCGCGCGAGCGCCGGATCGGCAACGAAGCCGCCGGCCGCGATCGCGCCGGGCACCAGCGCGTTGACGCGAATGCCGAAGCGGCCAAATGTCTTGGCCAGTTCCTTCACCAGCATCGCAAGGCCCGCCTTCGACGTCGAGTAATGCGGCAGGTTGCGCGGCGTGCCGGCATGCAGCGAGATCAGCAGCAGGAACGAGCCCGGATGTCGGTCGGCGATCAGCCTTCGCGCCAGTTCGCGCGAAAGATGAAATCCCGCTTCGAGATTCACCGCATGCATCCGCGCCCAGGTCTCCGTCGTGACGCCCAGCGCGTGATCGGATTCCCTTCGCGGCGGTGAAGCGCTGTGCACGAAATGCGTGACGCGCCCGAGCGCGGCAGAGGCGTCCGCCAGCAAGGCCTCGCGTGCGCCGGTATCGGCGAGATCGCCGATCCAGGAGACCGCCAGTTCCGGTCGCGACGAAGCCTGGATGGCCGCCGCGACCGTGTCGCGGTTGACGTCGGCGAACATGGTGCGCACGCCCTCGCCCACCAGCGCCTGCGCGATCGCGCGGCCGATGCCGTTGCCGGCGCCGGTGACCAGCGCCGCCTCGCGCGCGGGATCGAATGGATGGTCGAGAAGGCCCATAGGTTTGCTCCGGTCGAGAGGCTTGCGCGCCATTCTACCGGGCAATGCGGACCGGGGAAACGTCATCCGCCGCCCGGCATCGCCGCCGCCGTCTTGCGCTGGATCAATTCAACATGCCCTATGCACCGTTAGGTTGCTTTTGCCGGGTCAGGAACCGTCCTAAGCTCGATCCGCAACACGCGGGCATCGCCATGCAAACCGGCGTTCGAAAAATCGCCCATGTTCTGGAACGCATCGGCCTTGCCATGGCGGGAGCGGCGAGCGGATTGTTCGTGGCGGCGCTGGTGGGCACCAGTCATCCCGCGCTCACCAATCAGGCCTTTCTGCTTGCGATGATGATCGCCGGCGCGGTCGGCTTCTATCTCGGCATCGATACGCCGCCCTTGCCGTTCCATGCGCCGGAAGATCGGCCCGTCGACGGTGGGTGGGTCGGCAAGATCGATACGCCGGAACTGCTCAGCGCCGTCGGCACCTTCCTCGCGGCGTTCTCGGCGTTTGCCTGCGTCACCGTGATCGTGCTGCGCCTCGATCCGCATCTGGGATGGGTATCGGTCATCATGGCCGGATGGATGATCGGCGTCGCGATGCAGATCATCGCCGGCACGATCGCCCGCCTGCGCGGCTAACCTTCCCACCTCACAGACCGGCGCGCGGGGCGTGAGCGGCGACGCCTGTCGTTAGCGAGTTGTTAAGCACGCTGCGCGGACGCGCATCGGCGCTTCCGAAAAATTCCACAATCCGGCTTAGGAAACAAACGGCAGATGCTTTCGGGAAAGGGAGAATTCTGATGCGGTTAGGGCAAGCAATCTTTTTCGGTTCGGCGGCAGCCCTTCTGACCTTGGCGGCGCCGACGCTCGCCCGAAATTCCAGCCCGGCGCAGCCGCCGAAGGCAACCGGGACGATGTCCTCCTGCGATGCGTACCCGCAGGCAGCCGACGGGCTGCAGACGGAGTTGTCCTGTCAGGAGTCCGCAAGAGCGCAGCCGTCCCGCTCGGCCGACGAGGGCAAGGCCGAGGAGGCACGTTAAGCTGATGGCCGCACGCTGCGGCCTGCACCGCCGTCAAGGCGTGCCGTGATGACCCGCGCATCGTCGCCGAACGCCGTCGAGCCGTTCGAGCGGCGTCGCGTCGGCGGGCTGGCGCCGCCGTGATACGGAACCCCGTAAACTGCGGATTAATGTGCACCACCTATACTGGCAGCCTCGCACGCCCGCCCCAGCGCAAATGGCTGAATCCCATGAAAATCGGTAATCTTCTCACCGCCGTCATCGTCTCGCTTTCCGCCGTCGGCGGCGGGCTCGCGATCTATGTCGCCGCTTCGAAATATCAGACCATGGACAAGGTCTCGGTGGCGCAAAGCCGCCTCGAGGTGGTGCGGGCGGTTGGCGACATCCCGCGCTACATGAATTCCGAGCGCGGCTTTGCCACCAACATTCTGTACGGTCCGCCGGCGGTGGACCCCGCGATCCGCAAGGAGCTGAATGAGAAGGTGCGCAAGAACACCGACGGTGCGCGCGACAAGATGAACGCGGTGCGCAAGAACCTGCCCGGCTCGAGCCTCGACGACGCCGCGGCGATCGGCGCCGGCATCGACGATCTCAACACGAAGTTCAACGCGCTGCGCGAGGCCACCGACAAGGCGATCGAGGGACCCGCCGAAGCGCGCAAGGACGCCGCCAGGAAGCTCGTTGCCGACAACGCGGTCATGAACGCCGCGGCCACCAAACTGCTCGACGAGCAGGTGCGCCGCATGGCGCAGCTCGACGGCGACGCCTACCGTCAGGCCGTCTACGCCAACATCGCCTGGAATCTGCGCGACGTCGGCGGCTTCAATTCCAGCCTCCACAAGAATCTCGTCGGCGCCAATCGCGCGGCGACCGAAGCGGAAAAGCTGGAATATTCGCGCTCGCAGGGCCGCGCCGACCAGATCCAGATGTCGCTGTTGGAACTGCGCGGCAACCCGGCCACGGCCCCCAACGTGGCGGCGGCGCTGGACAAGATGAACGACACCTTCGTCACGAAATTCGGCAAGCACCTGAAGCTCATCAAGGATGGGGCGGTTTCCGGCAAATACGAAACCAACGTCGATTCCTTCTATGCTGAATCCCAGGTCGCCCTTGGCGCCATCGTCGACGTTCGCGACGCCTTCTACGACAACGCCGAGCAGATCCTCGGCGCCAACTACTCCGCCGCGCGCCTCAGCTTCCTGATGGCGCTCGCGGTCCTGATTGCCGTTGTCGGCGCCAGCGTGGCCATGATCGTGATGGTGCGCCGTCGCGTCTGCCGTCCGATCGTCGACCTCACCGCCGCGATGACGCGGATGGCCGGCGGCGACGTCTCCGGCGAGATCGCAGGCGCGGGGCGCCGCGACGAGATCGGCGCGATGGCTGCCGCCGTCGGCGTCTTCAAGGACAGCATGATCCAGGCCGAGCGCCTCGCCGCCGAAAAGGCCAGCGAGAGCGACGGCAAGATGCGCCGCGCCCAGATGCTCGACGAACTCACCCGCGTGTTCGAAGCCAAGGTCAGCGAACTCGTCGGCGGGCTGTCATCCTCGGCGTCCGTGATGGAGGGCACCGCGCAGTCGATGTCGTCGACCGCTACGCTGACGAACCGCCAGGCGGCGATCGTCGCCGCCGCGTCCGAGCAGACCTCCGGCAACGTCCAGACGGTGGCGAGCGCCACCGAGGAACTGGCGTCCTCGATCTCGGAGATCGGCCGGCAGGTCGCGCAATCGACCGAGATCGCCGCCCGCGCCGTCGACAACGCACGGCGCACCGGCGACACCGCCCGCTCGCTTGCCGAGGGCGCGCAGAAGATCGGCGACGTCGTGACGCTGATCCAGAGCATTGCCGCGCAGACCAATCTGCTGGCCCTGAACGCGACCATCGAGGCCGCGCGCGCCGGCGATGCCGGCCGCGGCTTCGCCGTCGTCGCGTCCGAAGTCAAATCGCTGGCCGGCCAGACCGCCAAGGCGACCACCGAGATCTCCGAACAGATCGCGGCCATCCAGGCGGCGAGCGACCAGACCGTCACCGCGATCCAGGATGTCGCCAACGTGATCGGCGAGATCGACCAGATCGGCACCGCGATCGCCGCCGCGATCGAGCAACAGGGCTCGGCGACCAAGGAAATTTCGCGCAGCGTGCAGGAGGCCGCCCGCGGCACCCAGGAGGTGAACTCGAACATCACGGGCGTCCAGAAGGCGGCCGACGACACCGGCTCCGCGGCCGCCCAGGTGCTGGGGGCCGCCGAGCAGCTGTCCGCCCAGTCCAAGGACCTCGCCGGCCAGGTCAACCGCTTCCTGTCGGAGGTTCGCGCGGCATAATCGCCCTGGCGCAGCTCCACGGCTTGCGCCGGGGGAGCAAAGCCATGCTACAACAGCAAGCATGTCCGCTGGTTGGAGCTTCCTGTTGCGTCGCGTGGCCGTTATCCGGAAGAGGACCGTCTGTTTCACGGGTCCGTGCAGCAGGTGTCCGTGAGCGCGGTCGATACCGACGAACTGCAGCGCCGGGTTGCGGCCCTGGAGGCGGAGAATGCCCGCCTCAACGCCCTGGCAGCCGCCGACAACAGCGAACGGGAACGCGCCGAGACCGCGCTGGCCGACAGCGAGCAGCGCTACCGCACGCTGTTCAACTCCATCGACGAAGGCTTCTGCATCATTGAGTTCCTCGACGGACCCCACGGCCCGCTGAGCGACTACATCCATATCGAAGCCAACCCAGCCTATGAGCTGCACGCCGGCATCCCCAACGTGGTCGGCCAGAAGCTGCGCGAGATGGTGCCCGATGAGGCGGACGGCTGGGCGGAACTCTACGGCGGCGTACTTCGCACGGGGAACCCGATCCGCTTCGAGCGCGAGCTGGTGGCCACCGGGCGCCATCTCGAGCTCGCAGCGTTCCGCATCGAGCCCGCCAGCCGGCGACAGGTCGCCGTGCTGTTCCAGGACATCACGGCGCGCAAGCGCGCCGAGGCTGCGATCCAGAACCTCAACGAGACGCTGGAAATCCGCATCGCGGAAGCGATCGCCGAACGCAAGCAGGCCGAAGAGGCGCTGCGCCAGTCGCAGAAGATGGAGGCGGTCGGCCAGCTTACCGGCGGCATCGCGCACGACTTCAACAACCTCCTGACCGGCATCATCGGCTCGCTGGAGCTGCTGGAGACGCGGCTGCGCCAGGGACGCACCTCGGAGCTGCACCGCTATGTCGCGGTGGCGCAGGGCGCGTCGAAACGCGCCGCCGCGCTGACCCATCGGCTACTGGCTTTCTCGCGCCGGCAGACGCTGGACGCCCAGCCGACCGACGTCAACCGGCTGGTGATGGGCATCGAGGAACTGATCCGGCGCACCGTCGGACCGCAGATCACGCTGGAGGTGGTGACCGCCGTCGGCCTGTGGCCGGCATTGATCGACGCCTCCCAGCTCGAAAGCGCGCTGCTCAACCTCTGCATCAACGCGCGCGACGCGATGCCGGAGGGCGGCCGCATCACGATCGAGACCGCCAACAAATGGCTGGACGACCGCACCGCCAAGGAGCGCGACCTGCCGCCCGGGCAGTATCTGTCGATCTGCGTCACCGACAACGGCACCGGCATGACCCCTGACGTGATCGCACGCGCGTTCGATCCGTTCTTCACCACCAAGCCGCTCGGCCAGGGCACGGGCCTCGGACTTTCGATGGTGTACGGGTTCGTCCGCCAGTCCGGCGGACAGGTGCGGATCTATTCCGAAGTCGGCAGCGGCACGACAATGTGCCTGTATCTGCCGCGGCATTACGGCAATCCGGACGACGCCGCCGCAGGTACGTCGCATGCCCCGGGCAGCCGGGACCGCACCGGCAAGACCGTCCTGGTCGTCGATGACGAGCCGAGCGTGCGCATGCTGGTGACGGAAGTGCTGGAAGAGCATGGCTATTCCGGAATCGAGGCGTCGGACGGGCCTTCGGGGCTGCGCATCCTGGAGTCGGACGCGGCGATCGACCTCCTGATCACGGATGTCGGCCTGCCCGGCGGCCTCAATGGCCGCCAGCTCGCCGACGCCGCCCGCGTGACGCGTCCGGACCTCAAGGTGCTGTTCATCACCGGCTATGCCGAGAATGCCATCATCGGCAACGGCCAGCTCGCCCCCGGCATGCGGGTGCTGACGAAGCCATTCGTGATGACGACGCTGGCGGAGCGCATCGCCGAAATGACCGCGGACGCCAACAAGAAATAGGCCGCCTGCCGCCGCGCCCTATCCCCGCAATCCCAGCACGCGCCGCGCGATCGCCTGGCGGTGGACCTCGCTCGGGCCCTCATACATCCGCATCAGCCGCGCCTTCTGCGACAGCGCGTTGAGCGGCAGCTCGAGCGTCATGCCGAGCGCGCCGAGCGTCTGCATGGCGTGATCGCAGGCCTCATAGGCCATCTCGGTGGCGAACACCTTGATCATCGAGGCTTCGCGCTTGACGTCCTCGCCGCGGTCGGTCTTGTCGGCGGCATCGCGCACCATCAGGCGGCAGGCGTGGATCCGCGTCGAGATGTCGGCGACCCACCACTGGATCGCCTGCCGCTCGGCGAGCCTGACGCCGAAGGTTTCGCGTTGCGTGGCGTGTTCGCACAGCATGTCGAGCGCCCGCCTGGCGATGCCGATGCAGGTCGAGCCCATTTCGAGCCGGCGCGTGCGCAGCCGCAACTGCATCGGTGTATAGCCCTTGCCGACCTCGCCCAGCACGGAGTCCTTCGGGATGCGGCAATCCTCGAACACGATCTCGTAGGTGGATTCGCCGCCGAGCATCGGGATCTCGCGCTCGATGATGAAGCCCGGCGTGCCCTTCTCGACGATGAAGGAGGTGATGCCGCCCTGCCGGGCGTCATTGCCGACGCGGGCCATGACGATGATGAAATCGGCGGCCCGCGCATTGGTGATCCAGATCTTGCGGCCGTTGAGCACCCACCGGTCGCCTTCCAGCACCGCGCGGGTCTTCATGCCCGCGGGATCGCCGCCCGCGCCCGGCTCCGAGATCGCGATCGCGGACACCATCCGCCCCTCGATATAGGGCTGCATGTATTTCTTCTTCTGCCCCTCGGTGCCGACCGCCTGCAGCATCCGCAGGTTCGGCGAGTCCGGAGGCAGGATGAACGGCACGCAGGTGCGGCCGAGCTCCTCGTGGACCGCGGCCATGGTGCGGGTCGGCAAATCGTGACCGCCGAGGTCCTCCGGCGCGTCGAGGCCCCACAAGCCCAGATCCTTAGACACTGTCCGCAGCCGCTCTCTCTGCTCGACCGTCAAAGGCGGATGATCGGAGCCGGGCAGTTTGGACTTCAGATAGTGCGGCTCGAGCGGGATCAGCTCGCGGTCGACGAATTTCGCGACCGTCTCGCGGATCATGTCGGTGGTGTCATCGGTACTCATCAAGCAACTGCCTTTCAGTCGGTGAAGCCGACATAGCGCACGAAATCGCCGTTTGCCTTGCGATCGGAACGAACGGGATCCTGCATATCCCGGTCTAGTCCCGCTTGAAGCGATAATCGAAGCCGTTGCCGTCGGCGGTGATCAGGCCGACCGTCGGCGTCGGGAAATGCACGGGCAGGATCAGCGTGTCGGTGCCGGCGACGGAAGCGAAGAATTTTCGGCGCGAGATCGCCGACTGCTTCGGATCCCAGTCGGGTTTCGCCGACCATTCGGGCTCCCGGCACTGGATCGCATGATGCATGAGATCGCCGGCCACCACCGCGCGCTTGCCTTTCGAGGAGATGTTGACGCAGCAATGGCAGGGCGAATGCCCCGGCGTCGGGGTGAGCGTCACGGTGTCGTCGAGCGCGTAATCGTCGTCAACCAAAACGGCCTGGCCGGCCTCGACGATCGGCAGGCAATTGTCGCGGAAGACCGTGCCCGGCGGGTTGGCGCCCTTGGCATTCTCGGCCTCCCACGCCGCATATTCCCTCTTGTGGAAGATGTACCTGGCGTTCGGGAAGGTCGGCACCCAGCGGCCGTCGCGCAGCGTGGTGTTCCAGCCGGTATGGTCGATGTGCAGATGGGTGCAGAACACGTAGTCGACCTGTTCGTAACTGATGCCGAGTGCGAACAGTTCGTTGCGCCAGCGCTCCTTGCCCGGGAAATCGAATGGCGGCGGGTGGCCCTTGTCCTCGCCGGTGCAGGTATCGACCAGGATAATATAGCGCGGCGTACGCACCACAAACGTCTGGTACGTGATCACGATCATCCCGAGCGCGCTGTCGTACACCTCCGGCTCCATGGCGGGCAGATGATGCTTGAAAACGGCGTCGTCATAGGCCGGGAAGAAATCCTGCGGCCGGCGCCATGGCCCCTCCCGCTCGATGACCGCGTCGATGGTGATGTCGCCGATCCTGAGCTGCTTCATCGGTCGTCTACTCCCCCTATTTTCCAAAAAGCGTAGCGGCGAGCCCGGGGCTTCACAAGCGGCGTGCCGCATGCCCCGCCATGCGTCCTTGCATTGCCGGCCGCGATGGGTCTAATGCCGGGCGATGACCAACCGACCGACCAGGCTCGTCGTCCTCCTGACGCTTGCGATGCTGCCGACGCCGGCCTTCGCAGCACCCGACACCGTGTTCTTTCCAAGCGCCGATGGCTCGACCGAAATCGTCGCCTACCTGTTCTCGCCGCCGACACCGGGCCCCCGCCCCGCCATCGTCATGCTGCACGGCCGCGGCGGGCCATACTCCGCGAACGTCAACGACGAATGCACGCTGGTGTCGCGCTCTGCTCCGTCGGCATGCAATGCGAGCAGCCTGTCGAAGCGGCACATGATGTGGGGACAGTACTGGGCGGAGCGCGGCTATGTCGCGCTGCTTCCGGACAGTTTTGGACCGCGCGGCAAGGCGCATGGCTTCGAGCGCTTCAGCCATGACGATCCGGATCGCGCCGACGTCAATGAGAAGACCGTACGGCCGCTCGATGCCGAGGGTGCGCTGAGATGGCTGCAAGGTCGGCGCGACGTGATTGCAGCTCGCATTTTTCTGCAGGGCTGGTCGAACGGCGCCAGCACGGCGCTGAATGTGCTGCAACGACAGGGCACAAAGACTCTGGGCTTTCGCGCCGCGTTGTCGCTATATCCCGGCTGCGGACCAAAAGCGCTGCTTGCAGCCGAGATCTCGACGACGGCCCCGATTGCGCTATGGCTCGGGTCGGACGACGAGGAGGTATCGCCGGCGAGATGCCAGGAGGTGGCGCAGCGTTCCATCGCCGCGGGCAGCAAGGTCGACGTCGTACTGTATCCTGGTGCGACACACGGTTTCGACGACCCCGGACAAAGACGGCAATCCGTTCCGGGCAACCGCGCTGCGCTCGAGGATGCGCTCAAGCGGGCGATCGCTTTTGTGGACAGATCGGGAAACTAACCGCCGACAAGGATTTGTGGCCCGGATGAGCGCAGTGACAGCCGGGGCCTTTCGGCTGGGCGAGAATCCCGGATATCGCTCCGCTCATCCGGGCCACGGCTTGCTCGTCAGCTCCGCAGTCCCGGCGCTTCCTGCCCGGTCCGCGCGACATATTCGGTATAGCCGCCGCCATAGAGATGCGGGCCCTCCGGCGTCAGCTCCAGCACGCGGTTGGAGAGAGCGGCCAGGAAGTGCCGGTCATGCGAGACGAACAGCATGGTGCCCTCGAATTCGGACAATGCATTGATCAGCATTTCCTTGGTCGCGAGGTCGAGATGGTTGGTCGGCTCATCCAGCACCAGGAAGTTCGGCGGATCGAACAGCATGTGCGCCATGACGAGCCGGGCCTTCTCGCCGCCGGAGAGCACCCGGCATTTCTTCTCGACGTCGTCGCCGGAAAAGCCGAAGCAGCCGGCGAGCGCGCGCAGGCTGCCTTGTCCGGCCTGCGGAAACGAATCCTCCAGCCACTCGAACACGGTGCGCTCACCGTCGAGCAAATCCATCGCGTGCTGCGCGAAATAGCCCATCTTGACGCTGCCGCCGATCGCCACCGTGCCGTCGTCGGGCTCGGTTGATCCCGCCACCAGCTTCAGCAGCGTGGACTTGCCGGCGCCGTTGATGCCCATCACGCACCACCGCTCCTTGCGGCGGATCGAGAAATCGAGTCCCTGATAGATGCTGCGGCTGCCATAACCCTTGTGGACATTCTTCAGGCTGACGACGTCCTCGCCGGAACGCGGCGCCGGCTGGAATTCGAACGCCACCGTCTGGCGCCGCTTCGGCGGTTCGACGCGCTCGATCTTGTCGAGTTTCTTGACCCGGCTCTGCACTTGCGCGGCATGCGAGGCGCGCGCCTTGAACCGTTCGATGAACTTTATCTCCTTGGCCAGCATCGCCTGCTGGCGCTCGAACTGCGCCTGCTGCTGCTTGTCATTCAGCGCGCGCTGCTGCTCGTAGAATTCGTAATTGCCGGAATAGGTGGTGAGCGTGCCGGCGTCGATCTCGACAACCTTGTTGATGATGCGGTTGATGAACTCGCGGTCATGCGATGTCATCAACAGCGCCCCCTCGTAGCCCTTCAAGAACTGCTCCAGCCAGATCAGGCTTTCGAGGTCGAGATGGTTGCTCGGCTCGTCCAGCAGCATGACGTCGGGCCGCATCAGGAGGATGCGCGCCAGCGCCACGCGCATCTTCCAGCCGCCCGAGAGCGCGCCGACGTCGGCTTCCATCATTTCCTGGCTGAAGCCAAGGCCCGACAGGGCCTCGCGGGCGCGGCCGTCGAGCGCATAGCCATCGAGTTCCTCGAAGCGATGCTGCACCTCGCCGTAGCGCGCGATGATCTCATCCATGTCGTCGGCGCGATCCGGATCGGCCATCGCGGCTTCCAGTTCCCGCAATTCGGCCGCCACCACGCTGACCGGCCCCGCGCCGTCCATGACCTCGGCCACGGCGCTGCGTCCCGACATCTCGCCGACGTCCTGGCTGAAATAGCCGATGGTGATGCCGCGATCGAGCGAGACCTGGCCCTCGTCAGGCACTTCCTGGCCCGAGATCATCCGGAACAGCGTGGTCTTGCCGGCGCCATTCGGCCCGACAAGGCCGATCTTCTCGCCCTTCTGGAGCGCCGCCGAGGCCTCGATGAACAGGATCTGGTGGCCGACTTGCTTGCTGACGTTGTCGAGACGAATCATCGGAGGCCTGGCGAGGAGGAATGCGTTTTCGGCCGCTGCTTAGGACATCTGCGTCGCTGGTGGAAGCCGGCCAGGCTCCGAAACCAGGGCCAAGAATCAATCTTCGCAATAGGTCGATCCGAACATGCAACCCGAAACGGCAGCCTGAATTTCGGATCCGGTCATATCCGCGCGGCGCACCCGACCTGGAAATAGAATAACTCCAGAACACCCGCCAGACGCCGAGACTTAGACCAATTCAAATTGTCGCGACCGGCTTCTTCTTCCTATCTGCAAACCAAACAACGTCGCGTCATTGGGCCGATGCGGCGACACATTCAGCCTTTGGGGATTGCGTTGAACTCATGTCGTCACGCGCGGCTCGTTGCCGCATCGATCACGCTCGCCACCACCGCGCTTCCGGCCAGCGATGCCGCCCTGGCGCAGCAGCCGAACCCGGGCGCGTCATCGCAAGCGCTGCCATCCGTCGTGGTCACCTCGCCGCAGAGGCGCGCCGCGGCGCCGGCGGCACAGCGCCCCCGGCGCCCCGCCGCGCAAAGCGCGGCCGCTCCGCGACGGGCCGCGCCGCCGCGCGAAGCCGCGACCATCGTCGAAAATCCGCGCGGCGCGGTCCAGGGATATGTCGCGGGCCGCTCGATGGCGGGCACCAAGACCAACACGCCGATCATGCAGACGCCGCAATCATTGTCGGTGATCGGCAGCGAGCAGATCCGCGACCAGAAGCCCGGCAAGTTCGACGAAATCCTGCGCTACACGCCAGGCGTCGTCGCCGGCACCTTCGGCGCCGACACCCGCAACGACTGGTTCCTGATCCGCGGCTTCAAGTCCGACGATATCGGCCTGTTTCTCGACGGCCTGCAGCTCTTCTACACCTCGTACGCGAGTTGGAAGCTGCATCCGTTCAACCTCGCCCGGGTCGAGGTGCTGCGCGGCCCGTCCGCGGTGCTGTATGGCGGCTCCAGCCCGAGCGGCATCGTCAACGCGGTCAGCAAGATGCCCCCGACGGAGCCGATCCGCTTCGTCGAGACCGGCGTCAACAACTTCGGCAATGCCTATGTCTCGTTCGACGTCGGCGGTCCGGTCGCGACGGCGCCCGGAGCCGGACAGCTGTTCTATCGCGTGGTCGGCCAGGCGCAGAACGGCGGCACCCAGGTCGATTTCACGCCCGACAAAAATTATTTCATCGCACCATCAGTCACCTACAAGCCGGACGCGGACACCAGCTTCACCGTACTTGCCTCGGCCTCGAGTACCGAAACCCGCGGCATCAACTTCCTGCCCTATGTCGGGACAGTCGTGAACGCACCGTTCGGCCGGATTCCGACCAAACTGTTCGTTGGCGATCCCAGCGTCGACAAGTTCACGCGCGAACAGGAGATGCTCGGCTATCAATTCGAGAAGAATCTCACCGACAGCCTGACGTTCCGGCAGAACGCCCGCTATGCCCATGTCGATCTCACCTATCGCGGTCTGATCGGCAACAGCTACACCAACCTCGCCGCCGGCGACATCGGCCGCTACAATTGGTACGCGAAGAACACGGCCAACCAGGGCAACCTCGACAATCAGCTGGAATATCGTTTCGATACCGGCGCGGTGCAGCACACCATGTTGTTCGGCCTCGATCTCAAGAGCTACCGGATCGACGACTATCAAATCTTCGCCTTTGGTGGCGTGCCCTCCATCAACGCGCTGAATCCGACGTACGGGACCGGCGATATCCCCTTCACCGGGTCTGCGCCGTTCCGCAATTTCCTCCTCACCCAAAACCAGCTCGGCGTCTACCTGCAGGACCAGATCAAGTTCGGCGGCTTCACGCTGGTGCTGAGCGGCCGCAACGACTGGGTCTCGACCGGCCAAGGCGACCGTCCGAGCGGCGCCACCCTGTACAATCGCGAGGACAGCAAGTTCAGCGGACGTGCCGGCCTGATCTACAATTTCGCGAACGGCCTTGCGCCCTACGTCGCCTACGCGACCAGCTATAACCCGATCATCGGCCTCAATGCGTCGAACCAGCTGTTCCTGCCGGAAACCGGCGAGCAGGCCGAGATCGGCTTGAAGTACCAGCCGGCCGGGTTCAACGGCCATTTCAGCGTGGCCGTGTTCGATCTCAAGCGCAAAAACGTGCCGACGACGGTGCCTGGCCCGATATTCCTGCAGAACCAGACCGGCGAGGTGACCTCGCGCGGTCTCGAACTGGAGGCCGTGGCCAATCCCGTCGCAGGCCTGAAGACGGTCGCCGCATTCACCACCTATGATCTGTTCACCAGCAAGGATGCGAACCCGGCCCTGATCGGCCTTACACCGACCAACACGCCCCAGCAGGTCGGCTCGCTGTGGGCCGATTACACCTTCCAGGACGGGCCACTGACCGGCTTCGGGGTTGGCGGCGGCGTGCGCTATATCGGCAAATCCTTTGCCGATGCCGCGAACACGCTGGCGGTGCCATCTGTGGTACTGGGCGATGTGGCCGTACATTACGAGTGGCAGAACTGGCGCGCCGCGCTGAACGTCATCAACGTCGCCGATACGGTCTATGTTGCCAGCTGCGCATCGGAAACATCATGCTTCTACGGCGATCGCCGCCGCGTTACCGCAAGCCTCGCCTACAAATGGTAACGCCATGCGGCGGATGACCGTCCGGCGCGACCAGACACTTTTTCCGTTCCGGTTGAATTGGAGCGGGATGCAGCGAGCCAGCCGCGTTCCGGGCAGCCTCAAGGCCTGGTCGACGCCACATGTCACGCTGGTGGTTTCCGCCGTCGCACGCGGATCAAGGTTCCAGCCCGCTCGCGCGCAACGCGGGCGCGACCTCCGGCGAGGCGATGAACCTCAACAGCCGGTCCACTTCATTCGCCTTGTCCGTCGCCGCCACGCGGCCTGCGGAAAACACCGCCGGCGTTTGCAGATCACGCGGAATGGGGCCGATCACTTCGATGCCGTCGACCTGCTGTAACTCGCTTATCTGCTGGACCGCGAGATCAGCCTCGCCGGTGACGAGCTTTTCCGCAGTGAAGCCCTGCTGGATGATGACGGCCCGGGCATTGATGTCCGAAGCGATGCCGAGCCGTTCGATCAATCCGGCGAACAGGATGCCGCTGGCGCCGAGCCGCGAATAGGCGACTGCACGGGCCCCGAGCAACGCGGCGCGCAACGCCGTTGCGGTCGCGATATCAGGATGCGGTGCGCCTGCCCGGACGGCGATGCCGACAAAGGAGCGCGCCAGATCCACGCAACTGTCGCCGGCTACCCGGCCCTCGCGCGCGATCTCCGCCAGCCCCTCGCGGGTCAGGATCACGACATCGGCCGCCTCGCCCGCACGCAACCTCGTCAGAAGCGCCAATGTCGGCGCGAAGTCGGCATCGATGTGCGCGCCGCCGCCGGCGCGATACGGGTTTGCCAAAGCCTGAACGGCGCCCTTCAGCGCCAGCGTCGAGAGCATACGGATGGTGTCGCTCATATCGGCTACACCCGCCGCAACAGCTTGAGCACCGCGCTCATGCGCAGGCTGCGCTTGCCGGCGAGCGCCGTTGCCTCCAGCAGGGCGCCATCGGCATCGCAGGAGCCGGAGAAGCCAATGCCGACTTCATGGCCGCCGAAGATCGTGTTCTCCCCGGGGGCCGGGGTGTGCTCCTGATTGAGCAGTTGCCCCTTCCAGCGGCCGTTTTCCGAGGTGTAGGAGCCAACATAATAGAAGGAGGCGTCACCGCCGAGAATGCGGCCTTCGTTGAGCAGCATGACACCGGTTAGGCCGCCCGCGACGCCGTCCAGCATGCGGATGTGAATGGAATAGAGCCCATCAACGACACCGCCCTCGCCGACGCCGCCGGCGATCGGAACCGCCTCCTCCCCGATCGGCGTCATCACCGAGTGAAAGGCGACGCCCGGCAGTTCTTTCAAACCGCCTTCGAAACGATAAAGGTCGCCGTCAGCCCTTCCCGTCGCCAGCAGCGTGGCATCGTCCGTGCCCGCCATGGCGCGGTAGTTCGGGTCCGGGTTGTGCCGCACGGTCTGCACCATGATGTCGACGCCGCCATCGTGCTCTTCATAGGTGCCGATATGGGCAAAGGCCGAATTGCCGCCCAACATCTTGCCGTCGCGCACATGCATGACGCTGCGGCCGACCGCCGCGCCAAGCTGAAACCTGACTTTGTAAAATCCCTCAAACAATGCCGCTTCCCTGGCAACCCGGAGCAGATTGTCTAGCGCGGTTCACCGCACAGGGATACGGCCTTCAACCGGCGCCGTTCATCCAAACCAGAGGTGGCATTCTTCTGACGTCATCAAAAAGCAATGATCCGCCAAGGCGGTTTGCCCTGGCGGATCAAGGGTGCAACCCGGGGGCACCCGGGCTCGTATCGGTCGCTTAGGCCGCGGCCGCCTTGGCGGTCGGAACCTCAGAGATGGTCTTCAGGATCTGGGAGGCGATCTGGTAGGGGTCGCCTTGCGAGTTGGGGCGGCGGTCTTCCAGATAGCCCTTGTAGTCGTTCTTGATGAACGAGTGCGGCACGCGGATCGAGGCGCCGCGGTCCGCCACGCCGTAGCTGAACTTGTTCCAGGGCGCCGTCTCGTGCTTGCCCGTCAGACGCTTGTCGTTGTCAGGCCCATAGACGGCGATGTGGTCCATCAGGTTCTTGTCGAAGGCGGCCATCAGCTTCTCGAAGTATTCCTTGCCACCGACTTCCCGCATGTACTTGGTCGAGAAATTCGCGTGCATGCCGGAGCCGTTCCAGTCGGTGTCGCCGAGCGGCTTGCAGTGGAATTCGATGTCGATGCCGTAGGACTCGGTCAGCCGGAGCATCAGATAGCGCGCCATCCACATTTCGTCGGCGGCTTTCTTGGAGCCCTTGCCGAAGATCTGGAATTCCCACTGGCCCTTTGCCACTTCGGCGTTGATGCCTTCGTGGTTGATGCCGGCGGCGAGGCAGAGGTTGAGATGCTCTTCGACGATCTTGCGGGCCACGTCGCCGACATTCTTGTAGCCGACGCCGGTGTAGTACGGGCCCTGCGGCGCCGGATAGCCATCGGCCGGGAAGCCGAGCGGGCGGCCGTCCTTGTAGAAGAAATATTCCTGTTCGAAGCCGAACCAGGCGCCCTCGTCGTCGAGGATGGTCGCGCGCTTGTTGGAGGCATGCGGTGTCACGCCATCGGGCATCATGACTTCACACATCACCAGCGCGCCGTTTTCGCGGGCGGCATCGGGATAGACGGCGACGGGCTTCAGCACGCAATCGGAGCTGTGGCCTTCAGCCTGATTGGTGGACGAACCATCGAACCCCCAGAGCGGAAGCTGTTCGAGCGTCGGGAACTTGTCGAATTCCTTGATCTGCGTTTTGCCGCGCAGACTCGGCGTCGGCGTGTAGCCGTCGAGCCAAATATACTCAAGCTTGTATTTGGTCATTGAGCCTCTCTTAAGTTGCTAGTGGAATGCGGACGACCGAAGCCTTGAATCTGGATTCTGAAAATCTGGATTTCGACGCCAAGCCCCTTGGAAATCTCCGCATACGCGTACCCGGCCACGTCAGGCCATCTTCTGGGAAGCATGTAGCGTGCCAGTCGCTGCAGCGCGGGAGAGCCGTTCCACGGCCGGACCGAGCGTCGGTCAAAATAAAAGCTGCGACATAGGAGCGCGGCTGGCCTGCAAACAAGGCGGGGCCGGGCTGGCCGAGCCGTCCAAATCCAGCCCATTTCTCCGGCATTTCCCGTTTCCTGGCGACCCGCGATTAAAGCATCGGCACCCGTCCCCCAGTTCAACGGTTCCCGTTGGCCGGATCACGCAACCATGTCCGTGGCTCACGCGTTCATCGCTCGGACGCTGCCTTGCAGGAAGCAATGCGATGAATGCCCACGAATTAGACAGACAATGACGTCTTCTTGGTCAACTTGCACCCGCTCCGGGCACCGACAATATCGACTGATGTAACCACTAGCCAACGAGTCGGGCGCACCATGACGGGCGCCGGTTCGGCGAAAGGAGAGACTGGGATGATGAATACGGGTGCAAGTCAGGGATCCGCGAGGATCTATCAATTCCCCACCGGGGGCCGCGCGGCTCTTGGCGGTCGCCGCTATGGCGAGGCCACAGCCGGCTTTGCGACCCCTCCGGCCAACGTCGCGGATTGCTTCGACAGCTGGTACCACGCCGCCGCCATCGAGGATGAAAAGAGCGGACGGGACCACTGATGCCATCGTGGTGTTTGACAGGGACGCGCCCGACCAGGGCACGGACGGCGAACTAAAAAAGGGTCGAAACAACGCTGTTTCGGCCCTTTTTCATGTCTGCTCGCAGGTCGTGACCGCCCGTTTGGCGTGCTTGAGCGTGGTGACCCCGGCCCTGGTGATGCGCAGCGTCACGCCGTTGCCCTGATAGCGCGATCCCGACAGCGCCACCCGCTTGGGCAGCGTCAACGCCTTGCCGTCGAGTTGCAGATGGGCGCGGGAATCGTACTGGAAAAAACCGACGGTGAATTGCGCCCCGTCGGCGCAGCGATAGTTCCGGAAGCTCGACTGCGCAAACGCCGTGGACGATCCGGCAGCCATCATCACAAGACACAGCGCGGCGCCAAAAATCCTGTTGCTGCGGCGATTCATCTTTGGCCCCCCTCAGGGTACAGTATAGACGGGAAGCCACGATATGCCCTGCTCCCATCAGTCACTCAAGATGGTCAGAACGCCGATGTCAGCCCCGCTCGACCGCCACCTCAATCTCGCAGGCGCCAGCAATTTCCGCGATCTCGGCGGCTATCCGACGGCCGACGGGCGTACCGTGCGCTGGCGGCAGATTTTCCGCTCCAACCATCTCGGTCATCTCACCGATGCCGACGCCGCCCTGTTGCGCCAGCTCGGCGTCCGCCGCGCATTCGACTTTCGCGGCGCCGAGGAGCGCGCGGCAGCGCAGTGCGGCATCCCCGAGATCACCGTGCATTCGCTGCCGGTCGAGCCCACGGTGGTGGCGTCGCTGCGCGCGATCGTCGCCGGCGGCACCGCGCTCTCGACCGACCACGCCATCGCCGTCATGCGCGAGTCCTACAGCGGCTACGTCCAGCACAATACGCCGCGTTACCGCACGCTGTTCAGGCATCTTCTGGAGGACAGCGCGCCGCTCGTCATCCATTGCACCGCCGGCAAGGATCGCACCGGTTTCGCCTGCGCGCTGATCCTGCACACGCTCGGCGTTTCTCGCGACACCATTTCGGAAGACTATCTCCTGACCAACCAGTTCTACCGCCGGGATCCCAACCACTCGACCGACCTGCCCGACGAGATCAGGCAGGTGCTCGGTTCGGTGCAGGAAGCGTTTCTGGCCGCCGCGTTCGAGGCGATCGACGCCGGCTATGGCGATCTCGAAACCTATCTTCGCGACGGTCTCGGCCTCGGCAAGGCCGAACGCGCCGATCTCGAGGCGCGCTATCTTCAGGGCTGATCGGGGGTTTCGATTTCCGGTACAGGAGCGGCCGGCTCAGGCCGCCGCTTCCAATTCCATTTCGGCATCGAGATCGGCGATGACGTCCTCGAATGCCGAGATCGCCTGCTGGATCGCCGCGATCTGCATCAATTCCCAGCTCGAAACCGGACCGCTGCGGTTTTGCAACGCGACGACGAGATCGCGACGCTGCTCCTTGAGCTGAACAAGCGGTAAACCGTGATCCGGCAGACCCATGACAAATCCTCTCGCCTGTGGTGGTAGCCGTTTCTAACGGGCGGGCTCTGGAAAACGGCTTACAAAACTCGGGCAAATTTTAACGGTCTTGCCGCAATTCAACCCATCCCATCCTCCTCCGTTGCGCGGTATGGTGCCGCTCCATTGCTGCCGGCGGAGACCCTCATGGACGGAAAAGTCGTTGTGGTGACGGGGGCGCTTGGGGCACTTGGCCGGGTCGTGGTCGAGGAAGCGCTGGTGCGCGGCGCCCGGATCGCGAGCATCGACCATGCCCCGACGCGAATCCCGGCAACCGCCGACGTGCTGGAGCTCGGCGGCGTCGACCTCACCGACGCAGCCCAGGCCAAACATGCGATCGACGCGGCCGCGTCGCATTTCGGCAGGCTCGATGCGCTGATCAACATCGCCGGCGGTTTTGCCTTCGAGACGGTGGCGGATGGCGACCCCAAGACCTGGCAGCGGATGTACGCGCTCAATGTCATGACCGCACTGAACGCATCCCGCGCGGCGATCCCCCATCTCGCCGCATCGGGCGCCGGACGCATCGTCAATGTCGGCGCGCTGGGCGCGCTGCAGGCCGGCAGCGGCATGGGCGCGTATGCCGCCTCCAAGGCCGGCGTGCACCGCCTCACCGAGGCGCTTGCGGCCGAGCTCAAGGGCCAGGTTACAGTTAACGCCGTGCTCCCTTCGATTATCGACACGACGGCCAACCGCGACAGCATGCCCAGATCCGACTTCGCCAAATGGGTGCGCCCGAAGGAACTGGCCGACGTGATCCTGTTCCTCGCCAGCGATGCCGCCAGCGCCGTGACTGGCGCCCTGCTGCCGGTCGCCGGGCGGGTTTAGCCCGGCGAGAGTCGTCGAGACACGGCTCTTCGCTGCGCGCCCCAGAATGTGATACTGATGTGATGACGACAGAAGATATGGAAGAGGCCGTCGAGTAATCGACGACCGGCTAACCCTCCACATCCACCAGCTTCCGCAGCACCGCCTTGAAGCGGATGCTGCGCTTGCCGGCCAGCGCAGTGGCCTCGCCTTCCGCGCCCTCGCTGTCATAGGTGCCGGAAAGGCCGATGCCGACTTCATGGCCGCCAAACAGCGGCCGGTTCCTGGCCGGCGTGTGCTCGCGGTTGACGAGTTCGCCCTTCCATTTGCCCTGCGCCGACGAATAGGCCCCGATGTAGTCGAAATACGCGTCGCCGCCCCGGATGCTGCCGTCGCGCAGCAACATGACCCCGCTATTGCCTGCATCGATTCCATCGAGCATGCGGATGTGGATGGAATACAGGCCATTGGCAATGCCGTCCGGGCCGACCACGCCGGGCGGCGGTGCGTCGGCGTCGTTGATGCGGGTCAGCACGGTCTTGAATCGATAGCCCGGCAGCGCCGCGCTGCCGCCCTCGAAATGGATCTCCTCGCCCTGGCGCGAACCGGTATGCCTCAGCACGATGTTGTCGACGTCGAACATCGGAACGTAAGCAGGGTCGAAGTAATGACGCGACATCACGCATTCGATCGAAATGACGCCGTCAACCTCCGCGAAATGACCGACGAACGATGAGCCGGTGTCACCGCCATAGAGCTTGCCTCCCGCGGTGGCGAAGACCACGCCGGAACCTTCCCCGCGCTCCGTGGTGAAACGGAATTTGTACAGTCCTCGCACGCCCTGCCTGCTCCGAGATCAGGAAAGCACGACGGCCCTGCGACCGATCGATCGCGAGCTTCCTCCACTTGCCATCGGCTTGTTCCCGACGCCAAGCATAACGCGTGCCGCGCTCCGATCAAACGCTTTGCCCGAATTCGGCTAGACTCTGCGTGATTGAGTCGCGGCCGCACGCCGCCGGAGCGAATTTTGGAAACCGCGCTTTACCTTCCCGTCAAACGCCATCTCGAAAAGCTCGGCTTCACCGTCAAGGGCGAGGTCGGCGGTTGCGACCTGGTGGCGTTGAGCGGCGACGATCCGCCGGTCGTGGTGATCGGCGAGCTCAAGCTCGCCTTCAATCTGGAACTGATCCTGCAGGCGGTGGACCGTGCCGGCGCCGCCGACGAGGTCTGGGTCGCGGCAAAACTGTCGGCCCGCGGCAAGGGGCGCGAGAGCGACGCGCGCTACCGCAACCTGTGCCGCCGGCTCGGCTTCGGCATGCTGGCGGTCACCAATTCAGGCGATGTCGAGGTGATCGTGCAGCCGGCGACCGCGGCCCCGCGCCGAAATCCGAAAAAGCGCTCGCGCCTCGTCGCCGAGCATCGGAAGCGCAAGGGCGACCCCGCCATGGGTGGATCGACGCGGGCGCCGATCATGACGGCCTACCGGCAACAGGCGCTGGCCTGCGCTTCTGCGCTGTCGGGCGGACCGCGGCGGGTGAAGGATCTGCGGATCGACATTCCCGACGCCGGCAAGATCCTGCTGCACAATGTCTATGGCTGGTTCGACCGCACCGAGCGCGGCGTCTATGTTCTGACCGATGCCGGACATGCCGCACTGAAGCGCTGGCCGCAGCCGCCGGTCGAACTCGGCGCCGCTGGTAACCCCGCGCCATGACACCAGCAAACGCGGCAAAGAAGTTAATGCTCAGGGAATTGATGTGCATGGCTGTGTTGCCACGCCAGTTTCATATTGCAATGCAACATAAGGACACCTAGGTATCTCTGCAATCAGATGCGAGGCCCCTATGAGCGAAGACTGGAACACGAAATATGGCACACGGCGCGTCCGGAAGGACCCGCCCACGCTGGAGGAAGCCATCTTCGCCGCCGTCGGCATCACCGACGATCAGCAGCAGCAGGCTGAGATCGCGGCCGCGCTGATGGGGCTGCCGTATGAGGACGTGCTGGCGGAAGTGAAGAAGACAGGCCGCGCCGTGGCGCGTTCAGCCACCCGCATCATCGCCGGCGAGCAAGGCGCGCAGCGCGCCGTGGTGGTCGAACGCCGCGTCATCAGGCGCTTCGGCAACGACAAGCGCACCGGCACCTGAGACCATTGGCGGCACGGCGAACCGGATGACGTTTCGCCAATCCGATCGATCAACGACGCGAGCCCGGTTCTGGTCCAGCTAGAACCGGGCTCCGACGTTTTGGCGATCGCGATGTCGGCCGTGACCGGCCCGCCGCTCAAGCGGCGCGGCGCCAGCCTGATATCCGCAGCCAGGTCCGCCAATAGGCACGGTTGATGGTAACGGCCGTCCGCACCGCATCCACCGTGATATCCGCCCAGGTCGGCGCAGGCGGGGCGCATTCCTGACTCGTCAGATCGATGGTCCCTGTCGACTCGCCGTGTTGAAATACCAGTTTGGCGCCGAACTTGTTGGCAAGCGCCCGCATCGCTTCGTTCTGCGACCCGGTGGTGATCCGCAGGCTCGTGTAGCCCTTGGCGCGCGCCTCCGTGATCAGCTTGCGGAACAGGATGCTGCCGACGCCGCGACGGCGCACCGAAGTCTCGACGCTGAACGCGATCTCGGGCAGCGAATCCGGAGACTGGTCCGGTGGATGCAACTCGGCGGCGCCGCGCACCACGCCGTCTTCGAAGAAGGCAACGATGGTGGTGCCGTCATCGGCGCATTTCTCGGCGTAGCGCGCGATGAAGCTGTCGTCCATGAAGCCATGAAAACGGTCGCGACGGCTGTTGCGGTCGAGCCGCAGCAGGTGATCGCGCAGCAGCGGCAGTTCTTCCTGCTGGCTCAGCGTGCGGACGCTGCTGTTGGCAAGCGCGGCCGCAATGTGCGTGAGGTACATAGTCTGACTCCTCTTAGTGGAACCCTCGAGGAGGCGTCGATTCCCTAGAAGGCCCTATATTGTGCATCGCAACATAGAGTTCAAGGGTGGATAATGCGTATATTGCCTTAAATAACGGCAACGATTGCAGCGGCTTAGCGCCGCGATTTTAACCACTTGTTAACTGCGGCGACGGGGCCCGCTACAGCACCATCTGGGTCTGGGTCACGACCGCCACGAGCTTCCCGTCCTCGGTCTCCAGCCGGGTCTGCCAGACCTGGGTGCGGCGGCCCCGGTGCACCGGGGTGGCGGTCGCAATCACGGTAGCGCCTTCGCTGGCGCCGCCGATGAAATTGGTCTTGCTCTCGATCGTGGTCGTGCCTTTGGCATCCTCAGGCAGGTTGATGACGGTCGCCGCGGCACCGACGGAGTCGGCGAACGCCATCACCGCGCCGCCGTGGATCGTGTTCCGCAGCGTGCACAGATCCGGTCGCACCACCATCTTTGCCACCACCCGATCCAGCCCGGCTTCCGTGAAGGTCACGCCCTTCAGTTCGGCAAACGGCATTCTCATCGACTGGATCTTTTCGAGTGGCGTCATTGGTCCCTCCGGCTTTGTTCGTCTTGTCATACGCGGGCTTGACCCGCGCATCCATCCTCCGGGAGATTTTCCTGAAATGATGGATTGCCGGGTCAAGCCCGGCAATGACGTCCATGGTAATTGCAAGCATGCGCCAGTTCCCTCCCCGCCGGATCGTCTGCCTGACCGAAGAGACCGTCGAGACGCTATACCTGCTCGGCGAGCAGGACCGTATCGTCGGCATCTCCGGCTATGCCGTGCGGCCACCCGGCGTCCGCCGCGAGAAACCGCGGGTCTCCGCTTTCATCTCCGCCGACATTCCGAAGATCCTCGCGCTTGAACCCGATCTCGTGCTGGCCTTTTCCGACCTGCAGGCCAACATCGTCGCCGATCTCGTGCGCGCCGGGATTGCCGTCCACGTCTTCAACCAGCGCAACATTGCCGGCATTCTTGCGATGATCCGCACGCTCGGCGCCCTGGTCGGCGCCGCCGCGCGCGCCGATCAGCTGGCGCGCGATCTCGAGGCGCGTCTTGCACGGATCGCCACAACGCCCCGCCCCTCCCCAAGACCCAGGGTCTATTTCAAGGAATGGGACGATCCCCTGATCTCCGGCATCGGCTGGGTGTCCGAGCTGATCGAGATTGCCGGCGGCGAGGACGCGCTGCCGAAATTGCGGCTGCAGCAGGCGGCGAAGGATCGCATCATCGCACCCGAAATGGTGCGCGACGCCGCGCCCGATGTGATCCTCGCCTCCTGGTGCGGCAAGAAGGTCGTCCCGGACCGTATTCGCCAACGTCCGGGCTGGGGCGATATCCCGGCGGTGCGCAACGACCGCATCATCGAGATCAAGTCGCCGATCATCCTGCAGCCGGGACCGGCGGCGCTGACCGACGGGCTCGACGCGATCGTGCGGGCGTTGTGGGGAAGCTAGAGATCCGCCGTCGTACCTGCGTCGCAGCGGCGATGACCGCTACACCTTCTCCACGCCACACCATTCCGCGATAAACAGCGCTGTTGCCTTGGTCGACTTCCGCAATGAGTCCAGTTCGACATATTCGTTGAAACCGTGCATCGCCGCACCCTTGGCACCGAAGCACAGGCTCGGGATGTCGTAATTCAGGCCATAGAACCGCGTGTCGGTCAGCGCGGTGAATGCGCGATCCGGCACTTCACCGCCGAACACCGCGCCAAACGCCTTTGCAAAGGCCGCTTCCGGCTCGGCCGAGTTCACCAGCTCATAGCCCTCCGACAGGAAGCCCGACCATTCCACCTGCGGCGGGTTGTTGGAGAGAAAACGGTGATCGCGCGCCGCGGCCGAGACGCAGGCCAGGATCTCCTTCTGGCACTCGGATATCGACCAGCCCGGCAGCACCGCGATCCGGCAATCGACGTCGCACCAGGCCGGCACGCTGGAGGCCCAGTCGCCGCCCTTGATGATGCCAGGGTTGAAGTTGAGCGGATGGGCGACCGCGCCGAAATGGCGATCAGCCCTGGCGCGCGCGTTCCAGTCGGCCTCGAGCTTCTGCAGCGCATGGATCAGATCATACGCCGCCAGGATCGCGTTGGCGCCGATGCCGGCCTCGAACACATGCGCCGGGAAACCGCGCACCTTGATGCGAAACCAGATCACGCCGACCTGCGAACGGATCATGGTCTCGCCGGTCGGCTCCGGGATGAAGCAGGCATCGGCGCGGTAGCCGCGCTGCAGGGTCGAGAGCGCGCCGACACCGGTACTCTCCTCCTCGATCACGGACTGGAAGTGGATGCGTGCGGTCGGCTTCAGCCCGGCGGCCTTGATCGCATCGAGCGCATAGAGCGCGCCGATGGTGCCGGACTTCATGTCGCAGGCGCCGCGCCCGTACATCTTGCCGTCCTTGATCACAGGCGAAAATGGCGGCGTCTCCCACATGTCGAGCGGGCCGGTCGGAACGACGTCGCAATGGCCCTGCAGGATCAGCGAACGGCCGGCGTTGTTCGCGGGCCGATAAGTGCCGACCACCGAGCGGGCCTTGGAGAAATCATGCTCGATCGGGCCAAAGCCGCGCAGGTCTTTCAGATCCCCGACATCGATATGCCAGTCGTCGACCTCGTAGCCGCGCTGGCGCAGGAGATCGCCGATCATGTCCTGGCACGGTCCCTCGGCGCCGCGGGTCGAGGGGATCGCTACGAAATCCCGCGTCGTCGCCAGTTGGGCGTCGAAGCCAGTGTCGACGGCGTCGAGGATTCGTTGCTGCGTATCGGTCATCATGCGGCGGCTCCAGCGGCAAACCAGGTACGGAGCCCTCAACCTAGCCCGATCTCAGCCGCCGGCGTACGCAAAATGCGCATCCCGCAATGCATCTTCGAGCAATCGGCCTTCCGTATAGCCGCTCAGCGTCGCCGGCCGCTGCACGCCGTCGAGCAGCCGCGGGCACGGTTCCGGCGCACCGAGCACCATGTGCACCGGAATGCGTTCGGCATAGATCGGCAACGCATAGTCTTCCTCGTCGTCGCCGACGCCCTTGGCGCGAACTTTTGCGGAAGCCTCCTCGATCTCCATCGCGATCACCGAGGTCGCCTTGATCTCCTGCGCGGTGCTCTGCCTCAGGCTCGCGGTGCGATCGGGAAAGAAGCGATCGACCATGGCGACCAGCGCGCGCTCCTTCTCAACGGCATCGTCGACCAGGCGCGCGGTGCCGAACGCCATCACCGCGCGGTAGTCGGCCGAATGATTGAAGCCGCAGCGGGCCAGCACCAGGCTGTCGAGATGGGCGACGGTGAGGCAGGCGCGCTGGCCGTCGGACTGGTTGCGCAACATGCGGCTGGCGCTGCTGCCGTGCCAGTACAGCGTCTCGCCCTCGCGCCAGAAGAAGGTCGGCGTGCAATAGGGCTGGCCGTCGACCACGTAGGAAACGTGGCAGAGCATCGAGGCGTCGAGCAGCGCGTGAATTCTGGCCCGGTCATACGAGCCACGCTCATGCAGGCGCTTGACCCGGTTGCGCGGGGTCACGGGATAGGAAGTGGCAGTCTCGCCTTCGATGGTCACGGGTGGCTCCTTCGGAACTGGGCCGGCAGAGGGAAGTTGTAACCGCCAATTTGGCCTGCGATAGTGCCAATTCCATGCGAAAAATTCCGACCAATTCATCCACGCCGCGCAAGGCCGAACTGACCCTCGACCTCGACGGCCCCCACATCACGAATGGCGCCTCCTCGCCGCACCGGCTCTATCAGGCACTGTGCCACGCCATCACCGGCGGGATCGCAAAACCCGGCGAGCCGCTGCCTCCGCAGCGGACTTTGGCGAAACAAACCGGCTTCCGCCGCAACGCCGTCACCTCGGCCTATGAAAGGCTGATCGCAGACGGGTTTGCCGAGGCCACCGTCGGCTCCGGCACCTTCGTTGCCGCGCGCATTCCCGCGCGCGCCAGTAACGCCCGCAAGGCTACGATCGCCGTCGAACCGCCGCAGCAGGGCCCACTGTCGCTCGGCTGCACCCATATCGACGAGCGGGCGCTGCAACGCTTCCGCGCGTTCGCCGGCCGACGCATGCGCGCCTTCGGCGCCGAACATCTGCACTATGGCGACCCGCGCGGCAGCCACGAGCTGCGCGCTGCGATCGCCGATCATCTGCTGTCGGCGCGCGGACTGCGCTGCGATTCCGACCAGATCATGCTCACTTCAGGCACCCAGCACGCGCTGCGGATCGTGCTCGGCGCGATCCTGAAGCCGGGCGACCACATCTGGTGCGAGGATCCCGGCTATCCCGCCGCACGCCGCGCGATCGGCCATTGCGGGCTGCGGCCGGTCTCGGTGCCGGTCGACGCCTCGGGCATGATCGTGGCCAAGGGATGCGCGCTGGCGCCGCGGGCCGGCGCGGCCTATGTCACGCCGTCGCATCAGTTTCCGCTCGGCGTCCAGATGTCGATGACGCGACGCCTCGAACTGCTTGACTGGGCGCGGCAGGCCGAGGCCTTCGTCATCGAGGACGATTACGACAGCGAGTTCCGTTATGACGGCGCGCCGCTGCTGTCGCTGGCCGGGATCGATCACCTCTCCCGCGTCATCTACATGGGCACATTTGCCAAGACGCTGTTTCCGGGATTGCGCATCGGCTATTGCGCGCTGCCCGAGCGGCTGGTCGGCCCGGTGACGACCGCCCGCGCGGCGTTCGACCGCTTTCCCGCCACGCTGATGGAAGGCGCGGTCGCCGATATGCTCAATTCGGGCGCGTTCGCGGCCAACCTCCGCAAGGTGCGCGGGATCTACCGCGAGGCGCGCGACGCCCTCGCCGCCACGCTGTCTTCAGCCTCGGACGGACGTCTCGCGGTGCCGGTGCCGTCGCAGGGCCTGCATCTCGTCGCGCAATTCGCCCCTGCGACCGATCCAGGCGTGGCCGCCACCGCAAAAGCCGAAGCCGGCATCGGCGGCTGGCTGCTCGCGGAAACCTATTTTCGGGCCCGCCCGCTGCCGGGCTTTGTGCTGGGATTCGCCGGCCACCCGATGCCGCAGTTGATCGCATCGGCGGAGCGGCTGGCGAAAGCATCGCTGGCCGCCTTGCGCGCGAAACGCAAGGCAAAGGTCGCGCGATAATCCCGCGCATCATGCCGAGGCGGCTGGTTGCCAAGATTTGACCTCGCGAGCGCCTTCGATCTCGAGAGCTGCTACCCTATGAGAATCGTCGGCCCGTGACTAAGGTTCTTCTTTCAAATTTGTCGCAGCGGAATGCGGAATACCGAATGCCCGGCAATCGCAATGGTCCGGATCTCGTCATCGGCGTGTTGTTATCGCGGTGCGCGCGCTCGGCTGCAATCCCCATAAGGCCAGCAGGAACCCGAGGGCTGGCGGATCAACGTCGGCCCCGACGGCCTGAAGATCAAGACCAAGTGAGCAAGACCGAAATGATTGCCAAAGCGGTACGATCCCTCGCGTTGCCCGCAGGCCTCGCCCTGTCGCTGGTTGCAACCGCCACGTCCGCGCAGACCTTTTCGCGCGAGCAGGACATCCCTGACCTCCGGCTGGGCCAGCGCGTGATGGTCGACGACGGCTCCTGCCCGGCCGGACAGGTCAAGGAAGTCATGGGCTCGCAGATGACCGAGGCGGGCGTCGTGCGCACCCGCAAATGCATCCAGAGGCTCGGCACCAAACGACGATAGACGGGACCGCGCTCACGCGCCGGCGTGGTCGGCGCCAGCCCACCTGCGCATGAGAACACCGTCGGGACTGATCCGGTGGAGAGCGCTCGATCAAACGTCACACGCTGCGACATTTGAGACCGACACACCCGTGTGTTTGGCGATGACGTCATTGGAACAACCCGCGCATTGGCAGATTGAGACAGCTCAGTTCCGCCGACAGGGATCGTCCAATGGCCAAAACCACGAATTCGACCAAGCCGCCGGCGGAGCTGGCAACAATCCATGATCAGAAGCTCACCCGCGGCGAAGGCGGCGAACTTCATCAAACGGCATCGGGAAAAGACCCTGTGCTGACAACGGCGCAGGGCGGACCGGTGTCCGACGACCAGAATTCCCTGAAAATCGGTCCGCGCGGGCCGACCCTGATCGAGGATTTCCATTTCCGGGAAAAGATATTCCATTTCGACCACGAACGGATTCCCGAGCGCGTCGTCCATGCGCGCGGATATGCCGCGCACGGCTTTTTCGAAAACTACAAGCCGCTCTCGGACTACACCAAGGCCGATCTGTTTCAGCGCGCCGGCGAGAAGACGCCCGCTTTTGTCCGCTTCTCCACCGTCGCCGGCAGCAAGGGATCGGTCGATCTCGCCCGCGACGTTCGCGGCTTCGCCGTGAAACTCTACACGCAGGAAGGCAATTGGGATCTCGTCGGCAACAACATCCCGGTGTTCTTCATTCAGGACGCCATCAAGTTTCCGGACCTGATCCACGCGGTGAAGGAAGAGCCGGACCGCGCCTTCCCGCAGGCCCAATCCGCGCACGACACGTTCTGGGACTTCATCAGCCTCACCCCCGAAAGCATGCACATGGTGATGTGGGTGATGTCGGATCGCGCCATCCCGCGCTCGTTCCGCTTCATGGAAGGTTTCGGGGTGCACACCTTTCGCCTCATCAACGCAAAGGGCGAATCCACCTTCGTGAAATTCCACTGGAAGCCGAAGCTCGGCCTGCAGTCGGTCGTGTGGAACGAAGCGCTCAAGATCAATGGCGCCGATCCTGACTTCCATCGGCGGGACCTGTGGACGGCGATCAAGACCGGCAACTTCCCGGAGTGGGAATTGCAGCTGCAATTGTTCGATCAGGACTTCGCCGATGCCTTCGACTTCGACGTGCTCGATCCGACCAAGATCATCCCGGAGGAAATCCTGCCGCCGGTCCCGGTCGGCCGACTGGTGCTCGACCGCATGCCCGACAACTTCTTCGCGGAAACCGAGCAAGTCGCGTTCATGACCCAGAACGTGCCGCCGGGCATCGATTTCTCGAACGATCCTCTGCTGCAAGGCCGCAACTTCTCGTACCTCGACACCCAGCTGAAACGGCTGGGAAGCCCAAACTTCACCCACATACCGATCAACGCACCGAAATGTCCGTTCGCGCATTTTCAGCAGGACGGTCACATGGCGATGCGCAACCCGGTCGGACGCGCCAACTACCAGCCGAACTCGTTCGGCGAAGGACCGAGGGAGTCGCCGCAGCGCGGCTTTACGTCGTTCCCCGCCGACGAACAGGGTCCGAAGCGGCGGCTGCGGGCGGAGAGTTTTGCCGATCACTACAGCCAGGCGCGTCAGTTCTTCATCAGCCAGACCAAGGGTGAACAGACGCATATCGTCGCCGCCCTGGCGTTCGAACTGAGCAAGGTCCACACACCTGTCATCCGGGAGCGCATGGTATCGCACCTTTTGCAGATCGATGAGGGACTGGCCAACCGGGTTGCCGACAGGCTGGGCTTGCAGAAGTTGCCCAAGCCCGCGGACGCCGCCGTCGCAACCCGCCAGGATCTCGATCCGTCTCCGGCCCTGAGCATTGTCGCGAACGGTCCCGATCGGTTCGAAGGCCGCAAGCTGGGAATCCTGGTTTCCGACGGATTGGACGCCGGCCTGCTGGATGCCTTCAAGAGCGGCCTCGAAGCGGCCGGCGCCACTTGCGAAATCGTCGCACCGAAGATCACGGGCGTAACGGCGAGCGACGGCAGCTGGGTGAATGCTGACCAGACGATCGAAGGCGGGCCGTCCGTGCTGTATGACGCGGTGGCTTTGCTGCCCGCCCCGGACGCCATGGGGGACCTGCTGCAGGAGAGTTCGGCGCGCGATTTCGTTGCCGACGCGTTTGCCCACTGCAAATTCATCGGCTATGTCGCGGCCGCTGTGCCGCTGCTACAGAAGGCAGGGATCACGGGCGACGATTTGGACGCGGGCTGCGTTGTCATCGAACGTGCGACGGACATTAGTCGGCCGTGAAGAACGTTGATGTCACGCTGGGGCGAATTGAAGTCGGGCCGTGAGCTGGGCGAGGAACTGGCGCAACAAAAGCTCCAGCCATCGGATCAGACGGCGGAAGTTGTAGCCGGCTGCGGCGAGGACGGCATTGGCGGCATCGCCCTGGCGATGCCAGAGATAGTTCCGGCCCATCCGATGCTCGGATTTGAGATGGCCGATGACCGGCTCGATGGCGGAGCGGCGTCGCAACTCGCGTTTGATCTTTGGCGTCACCCGCCGCTTCTGACCTGATGTGAACACCCTGAACTTGTACTCGGGTGGCGCATTGTGGCCGCGATAACCTTTGTCGCCGAGCAGGCGCTCGATGATGTTGCCGATCAGTTGTTCCATTTCCGGAATCACGGTCTTGAGCGTGTGGCCGTCATAGGGGTTGCCGGGCATCGCCTTCACATGGGTGACGAACTGGCCGCCTTTGGCGTGCGATAGCGTCGTGGCAACGGAGACCTTGACCCCGAACTCGTAAGGCCGGTGGGCCTTGCCCTTGCCGATGCACTCCACCTCCGGCGCGTGCAGCGAATAGACCTTGGGGCCACGCTGGCGCTGCTTCTGATCGAGCACGCATCGCGCCAGCGCCAGCATGCGGTCGAGCGCGATCCCATCGAGCAAGCCGATGTTGCCTTTGTTGCCATCGATCTTGCGGGCGATGTCGCGGATGACGCGGCCGAGATAGGTTCGCAGCGTTCTCAAGGCCCGATTGGCGCGCTTGAACTGCTTGGCATGGGCATAGCGCTGGTGCTTGATCAGCGCGAACTTGCCGACCCGCCGATAAGACTGACGCAGATTGATGCCGGCACCCTTGGCGAGCCGGACCAGGATCTCGCGCGCCCGGTTCAAGAGCCGCGCATCGGTCGGGAACATCACGTTCTTGGGCTGTACCGTGGTGTCGACGATGACGCGATTGAGATCGGACGGCTTGATCGCCTCGGTCTTGGTGGCGACCGCAAGGCTCTCCTGGAGCAACGCTTGCAGCTTCTCCTCGCCCATGCGCTGGCGCCAGCGCGTCAACGAGGAGCGGTCGAACACCAGTCGGTGCTGGAAGAACTCCTCGCCGCAGAAGAACTGGTAATAGGGGTTCTCCACCCAGCGCTCGCATAGCACCTCGTCGGAGAGGTCGTAGGTGTGCTTGAGGATGGCAAGGCCCGCCATCAGGCGCGTTGGCAGCGGCGGCCGGCCTGGCTTGTCGTCGTAGACCACCCCGAACTGCTGCTCCAGGAACGACCAATCGATCGTCCGCGAAAGCTTCACCAGCGCATGGTTCATGTCGATGATCGCGTCCAGCCGCGAGCGCAGAAGATCAGCCTGGCCGCCGTCGCGTCGTTCCTTGGGCTTCATCGTTCCCTCCGGTCCCAACCGAAGGAATCACGGCACGCGATTCGACGGAATCCTGAAAATGAAATTGCAAGCTTTTGGGTCATCAAAGCCTGAAAGCTTGCAATCTCAAAACCCCTCGCGCCAGAAAATCGACTCCAGATCAATGGCTTGGGAGTTCTTCACGGACGACACATTAAGTCGTTCGTCGCGGGCCTGTCGAAGCTGCGGGTATGGGAACGCGAGCCCAGGGTGAAGATGCCGGTAAAAGCCGGGTAGTGCTGTGCGATAGCACAGCCGGGATTCCGGTCCGGCGTAGCGCAGCGGAAACGCTGCGCTACCATCTTCCGTATTGGCCGACGACCCCACGCCACAGCGCATCGCGCTCACGGCCAAGACTTTCCTTGCCGACGTTCGCGTTCCTGGCCGCCGCGGTGACCACCATCACCAGCTTGAGTTCGGGATCGACGAAGATCGACTGGCCGTAGACGCCGAGCAGCGCGAACCGGCGTTTCTCGCCGGGAAACAGCCAGAACTGGTAGCCGTAGCCGAAATACGGCGTCGCCTTGCCGGGCGCGAACGCCGCGGGCTGGCGGTGCCAGTCGGTGGCATCAAGCAGATAGTCCTTGGGCAGGATCTGCCTTCCGCCGAGCGCACCTTCATTCGCCAGCAGCATGCCGAGCCGGCCGTAGTCGCGCAACACCGCGTTGAAACTCCCGGCGCCGACCTCGGTGCCGTCCTTCATCCTGATCCAGGTCGCATCGGCCTCCGCGCCCATCGGCTGCCACAGCCGCGTCGTCAGGTATTCGCTCATCGAAGAGCCGGTCACCGCGCGCATCAGCAACGTCAGCGCCACCGTCTGGTTGGATGCATAGTGAAAGCGCGTGCCCTGCTCGACCTCGCGCCCATCGAAAGCGCGGAACGCTGCGACCGAATCCTGGGCCGCGCGGAGGCGGAAGAACTTCGCCAGATCGTCCTTGCCGTCGTAGATTTCCGCAAACGCCACGCCGGACGACATCCGCAGCATGTTGCGGATCGTCGTCTCGCCATAGACATTGCCGGACAGTTCGGGGACGTACCGGGCGACGGTCTCGTCGAGCGAGGCGATCTTCTTTTCCGCCAGCGCAAGGCCAACCGCGATGCTGACGATGGACTTCGCCATCGAATGCGACACGAACCGATGGTCCGGCTTGCGGTCATATTGATAGCGCTCGGCCAGTACCTCGCCGTCCTTGATCAGGAGGAAGCCAGTGACGCGCTGCCGGTTGAGGAAGTCGTCGAGCGTCAGTGCCTGCTGCTCGAACCGGTATTCGATCTTGGGCGCGCTGGACGTCTTCGGCAGCGGAAGCGGCGCGGCCGGCTTCTTCAAGGTGTAGTGCGGCAGAATCTCGTCGAGTCGACTGAACGAACCGACGCGGACGCGCTCGTTGTAAAACCAGTTGAAGGGCGAGCCGATCGGGTAACCGTCCTCTCTCCCCAACTGTTGTTCGTCGGGCGCGGCACGCAGCGGCGAACCGAGCGCGAAAAGCACCGCGCATGAGAGCAGGATTCGCAATGGTTGCATGGGCTGACTCGCACGTTGTCGATCGACCACTGCTACAATGACAGCGACTGGCGTGTCGAGTTACGCTAAATTCAGGAATGCCGCGTCACCGGTCGGTTGCCGGCTCGAACATGCACTGCAGCGTCGGCCTGGCGATCTTGGTGAAGGTCGGGCCGATCTCGGACTGCTTCGATGCCGGCACCCAGGCCATTTCGATCGTCGGCACGCCGGTCTCGCTGATGCCGCGCAGCAGCGCTTCGCGCAGATCGGTATCTTCCACGGTCGCGGCGGCGTGGTCGTGCAGGCAGCTGCAGACACTTTCGGGATGCGCCCAGCGGCCGACCATGTGCGGCGCGCACGCGCGCACGAATTCGCCGCGCGGATCGGGCAATTTATTGAACAGGGATCGGAACGTCGTTTGCGGCGATTGCAACTGGACCTGTGCGTGCGCCGCACCGCCGAGGAGAACACAACACAGCAGAAAGGCGGAACAGATGCGAAGCAACATGCAGAACCCTGACCGGCGATTTCCTGACAACGCTTCCGCTACGCTCACCTGGCCGCCGCGACCATAGGCTCGATCGCCGAAGTTGCAACAAGCGAGCCATGATAGGCAAACATGCCAACGCCGGGAAGGTTCTGGTCGGAAGAGCCGGCGACGGAAGGGCCAGCCAGCACAAGGGCAACCACGAGGAGGAAACTGGTCGCTTGCATCTGATCGTCTCCGGTGCCCATGGCCGGCAGCATGCGCCGCCTTGTGACCGCGTCATAGCCGCCCGCTGTTTCCGGACTTCTGCGCCGAACCGGAAAATGGTTTCGTCGTGCAAAGAATTGTTTCGTCGACGCCCCCTGACGAAACAATAAGCGAAAAAGCCGAGTGATTTCAGAGGCCATGTCGAGGTGACAGCGCTTGCGATTGCCGGCTTCTGAGATCGCGTTGATCTGCCGCAATCAAACGCGGTCAAACTTCCGGTACGGCTCTGCACAATCCTCCTGAGCAAAGGACCGACGTCGTGGGTAATGACAATATCGATGTCCGGAGTGCGGCTGGAACCTGCCGGCCAAGCCCGCCGGTGGCGCGTCAAACGACGTCCGGGAAGCCCCCCTTGCCGCCATACGGTGCGATGTTGCAGCAAGACGGCGGGCTCCACGGCAATGTCTCCTTGCCGCAGGAATTCGTGCGTCTCGTCGGCTGCCGTCAGCTCCAGCCCGGCCCTGGCCGCGAGGCCCGCGCCCGTCTCACTCCGATCAAGGGATAGGCGCCACATCCTGACCTGCTGCGATGGCAGCCACCTACTGGATGAACTCCCCACATTTCTGGATCGCGGCGTCGGCCGTTCCCCAGGGCATGATCGGCACCGAGGAGGTCGAGTTCTTCGGCGAGCCCTCGATCAGCCGGTCGGAATAGACCATGTAGACCAGCACGTTGCGCTTGGCGTCGCAGCCGCGGACGATCTGCATCTTCTTGAAGAAGAGCGAGCGGCGCTGGCGGAACATGTCGTCGCCCTGCTCCAGCTTGTGTTTGAACTTGATCGGCCCGATCTGGCGGCAGGCCAGCGAGATATCCGAGACTTCCTCGGCCAGGCCAAGCCAGCCCTTGTAGCCGCCCTTTTCCGGCACGGTGAAGTGGCACGCCACCCCCTCGACCTCGGGGTCGTCGAGCGCGTAGGTGGCGAGCTTGTCGTTCGGGCTCAGCCACTTGAAGACCGTCGAGCGGCGGAAAATCAAATCGGGCTCCTCGGCCGCCGACGCCGGAGCGGCATGCCAAAGCAGCAGCGCCAATACGCCCAAAGCCGGCATTCTCCACTTCCTGTCACGCGTCACGATGGCCTTGGATGTCATTGATATCTCCGCTGCGGCTCGCCCCCATGTAGGGCCCGCCGGGCCGCACGGGAAGGGCCGCGAACGGTGCCCAGCCAAGCGGCAGCTCCAGCGCGGTTTAACGGAATGTGAGGCTTTTTTGCTACGATTTGGGCGAAAAGAGATGGAACCAGGACCCGCGCGGCTGGTGAACGCTTTTCGCCTCTGCGACAACAAACAATTATTGGAAGCGTGGATTCGAGCCAGTCCATTTCGAGGGTCAAGCGCGTGAGCGGTCAGCGGTTTTTGAGTTGGAGCGTTGCAGGCGTAGGGGGTTCCAGAGCGCATTTCTGGCGGATTGCGATGCTCGCAACGGCAGGCGCCGTGGTCGCCGTTGCACCGGCCGACGCCGCGACGATGTTCTACTGGCAGGATAACGATACCGCCTATTACCAAGCCGCTCCGAGCGTGCAGCCGCGCAAGCCGAAGGTACGCAAGCCCGTCGCGAAGAAAGATACCGCCCTCAAGGAAGCCAGCGCCAAGCCGCAGGGACCGCTGATCATCGCCGTCTCCATCGAGCAGCAGAAGCTGCGCGTCTACGACGCCAATGGCCTGTTCGCGGAAAGCCCGGTGTCGACCGGGATGAAGGGGCATTCGACCCCGATGGGCGTGTTCAGCATCATCCAGAAGAACAAGATGCACCGCTCCAACATCTACAGCGGCGCACCGATGCCCTATATGCAGCGCATCACCTGGTCCGGCGTCGCCCTGCACGCCGGGGTGTTGCCCGGCTATCCCGCCTCGCACGGCTGCATCCGGATGCCGGCGGCATTCGCGGTAAAGATGTGGAACTGGACGCGGATGGGCGCGCGGGTCATCATCACGCCCGGCCAGGTCACGCCGGCCCAGATCGCGCATCCCGTGCTGGTGGCGCAAAAGATCGTGCCGCAGCCGCTCATTGCCAACGACCCGTCGCACGACGCGCCCGCGATCAAGGGCGACAAGGGGGCGGACGCGGGACCGGCGATCAAGCCTGCCGCCGATCTCGCCGACGTGCAGACGAACCTCGATCTTCGCCCGACGCTCGGACATGGCGCGCCGCTGCGCGAGCGAACCCACACCGCGGATGCCGGCAGCGCGCTGTCGGCGGCCAATGCCGTCGTCACCATGTCCGACGCCGCGCCGTCCGCCGTCAAAACCGCCGACGATGCTCCGGGCGCGGAAGCCAACACCGAGATGCTGCCGCCCGAACAGGCAGCCGCGGCCAAAGCTGAGCCTGCGATCGCCGAAGCGCCGACGGCGACGATCGTCAAGACCGGGGAATCCAGACCCGCCGAGGCCAAACCTGCGGATCCCGCCCGGGCGATGGCCGATGCGCCGGCCACCGCGCCCGACATGAAGAAGGACAACGCGCGCCTGCCCGGCGGCGAGAAGGCCAAGGCCGAGCAGCCGCGGCGTCCGGGCCAGATCGCGGTCTTCGTCAGCCGCAAGGACTCAAAACTCTACGTCCGCGAGAGTTTCAAGCCGCAATTCGACGCGCCGGTCAGCATCGCACCGAGCGAGCACCCGCTCGGCACGCATGTCTTCACCGCCGAGGCCGACAAGAAGGACCCCAATCTGCTGCGCTGGTCGGTTGTCTCGATGCCGGTCACGGCGCGCCATGCGGCCGCGACCGACGAGGAGCGCGCCTCGCGCGCCCGCAAGGCGGCCGCCGCGGCGGAAGCAAAGCCGATCCCGGCGCCGAACAGCCCCGCCGAGGCGCTGGACCGCATCAGCATCCCGCCGGAAGCCATGACGCGGATCGCGGAGATCCTGAGCACCGGAGGCTCGATCGTGGTGTCCGATCTCGGCATCACGCAGGGCGGCGAAACCGGCGAAGGCACGGACTTCATCGTCCCGCTGCGCTGAAACGGAGCGAGCGGCTTCCGGGCCGGCCGCCATAACGGCTTGTTGAGCGACAATGGCGCGCTGGATGCGGTATGCTTGGCGCCATCGAAACACGCGCGAATGTGTCAGCCGAGGCTTTCATGTTGAACCGCAGAAGAGCGATGGTTGCTGGCCTGGCTGCGATCGGGCTAACGGCCTCGCGCAAGCAAGTGCTGGCCCAGGCCGGCATGAGCCGGATCACGGCTTTCGCGTTTTCGTTTCCGGGACTTTCGGGCGGCGACCTCAGGCTTTCCGAATATGCGGGCCGACCACTGTTGATCGTCAACACAGCCTCGCTGTGCGGCTTCACGCCGCAATATGGCGGCCTGCAGGAATTGTGGACCGAGTTCAACGATCGCGGCCTGATGATCATCGGCGTGCCCTCCAATGATTTTGGCGCCCAGGAGCCGGGCGGCGCGGCCGAAATCACGGCAACCGCGCACCATCATCAGGTCACCTTTCCGATCGTCGCCAAGGCCATCGTGAAAGGTCCGAACGCGCATCCGTTCTACAAATGGGCCGCGGAAGCACGTCCCAAGGACGTTCCACGCTGGAATTTCCATAAATACCTCATCGGCCGCGACGGCTACATTGCCGACGTGTTCCCGACAGCGGTCGAACCTGCGGATACGCGGGTCAAGACCGCGATTGCGCGGGCGTTGTCGGCCAGCGAACCCGAGCGCAGCGGTTGACTGGCGCGCGCCGAAAGCAACCGGAATTCCGGAATGAAACCGCAGCATTACAAATCGGCCGGGCGTAACCGCAGCGGTTGCGCTGGCGCGGCCGCTGCGACTAGATTACGGGGAATCGGGCATGGGGGCACCGGCTGACGGCAATATGCCGAGGCTGGAGCTGATTCGAATTTTAAGGAAAACAAGATGCGCATTCCGGCTGGTTTGATCTTCGCGAGCGCGGTTTCGCTGTTGGCATCGGGCGCGGCGTGGTCGCAGGCGCTGCCTGTTCCGAAGGCTCCGGCCCCTGCCCCGCAGGCTGCGCCGGCCCCTGCCCCGCCGCCGCCCGCGCCGGTCTCGACGCGGCCCCCCTGCAACAATCCAAACGCGCTCGGCATCGGCCGTACCGTCGAGATCGACACCACGGGCGGTCCCGGCTTCGGCTTCGAACATTTCAAGGAGCTCGATTTCCTGCGCGACAAGGAAGTGGTGCTGACCTTCGACGACGGCCCGTGGCCGGTGAATACGCCGGCGGTGCTGAAGACGCTGGCGGAAGAATGCACCACCGGCATCTTCTTTCCGATCGGCAAGCACGCCACCTACTATCCCGAAATCCTCCGCCAGGTGATGGCGGCCGGCCATGCGATCGGCTCGCACACCTGGTCGCACGCCGCCCTCGTCAACAAGAAGCTGAGCGAGCAGCAGCGCAAGGACGAGATCGAAAAAGGTTTCAGCGCCGTGAAATGGGCGCTGGGCGGCAAGGCGCCGGCGCCGTTCTTCCGCTTCCCGGCGCTGCAGCATCCGCCGGAAATGGTCACCTATCTCGGCAGCCGCGATATCGGCATCTTCTCCTGCGACCTCGACTCGTTCGACTTCAAGGCGAGCAAGGCGCAGACCATCATCGATACCGTGATGCGCAAGGTCGAGAAGAACGGCAAGGGCATCATCCTGATGCACGACTTCCAGAAGCACACCGCGGAAGCGCTGCCGGAGCTTCTGAAGAAGCTGAAGGAAGGCGGCTACAAGGTGGTCGCGATGCGCGCCAAGACGCCGGTGCAGACGCTGGCGCAATACGACGAGGACGTCGTCAAGGACCTCAAGCTGCCAACCGTGAGTTCGCGCCCGGTTTCCAGCGTGGTCCAGACGATCTCGGAATAGCGCGGCGCGACGATACACGTGGCGCCGCGCATCGAAGGCTACGTCATCGTTTCCGCGGACGGCATGCTGGCCGACGCCAGCAACGTCATGCCGGACGAGTTGAAGTTCGACGGTGACCAGGCGTTCTTCAATGCCGCCCTCGATCGCGCCGACCTGATCGTGCACGGCCGCAATTCCTTCGAGGACCAGCCGAACTCGCCGCGGCGCAAGCGGATCATTCTGACGCGCCAAGTCGCTGGGATCGCACCCGATCCGGCCAATCCGAAATCGGTCTTGTGGAATCCCGCCGGCGCGCCGTTCTTGGCCGCGCTCAAGGCTGCCGGCGTTTACGCTGGCACGGTCGCCGTGATCGGCGGCCCCGGCGTCTTCGGCATGTTCATGGACTGGTACAACGTGTTCTGGCTTTCGGTCGCGCCACGCGTCCGCCTGCCCGGCGGCGAGCCCTGCTTTCCCGGCGTCCCCGAGCGCACGCCGCAACAGATTCTCGCCGCGCACGGCCTGCATGCCGGCGAGCCGCAGATGCTCGATCCGGCTGCGGACGTCAGCGTCACGCCGTGGCGGCGCGACGCCTGATCAACATTACACGTCCCCGTAGGCCGCCTCGGTCGGCCGCGGGCCGCGGCCGTAGCCCGCGATCATGAACAGCGCGCCGATGATCGAGAGGTTCTTCAGGGCGTCGATCAGCGTCCTGGCGTTTTCGGGCGCCGGCTGGTTCCAGAAGTCATGGAAGTAGAAGGTGGCGGCGATCACGAACAGGATCAAAAGGATCGCGAAGAAGCGCGCGCCGAAATTCACAGCGATCATCAGGCCGGCGAGGATCTCGAAACCGCCGGCGGCGTAGGCCAGAATTTGCGGCATCGGCAAGCCCACCGCGGTTTCGAGCTGTGAGGCGTAGGGCGCCAGCTGGGCGGGAATGATCACCTTGGATGCGATATAGTCCGCCGTCGCCGGTATCGCGAAAAGCTTGGTCGCTCCCGTGTACATGAAGAGGACGGCGAACAGGATTCGCCCGAAGGTCACTAACGCTGGCATGGGATCGGCCTCACTGGGTGGCAAGCAAGATGGCAGGCGGCACGCAACGATTATGAGCGTTTCATGTCGACTTATCAAACGCTTAAATCGAAACCATCCGCGCTTGGGCGGCGCGGATCTGACGGCCTAACTGACCTCCCGATCGAAGCGGAAGCAAGGCGCTTTCTTGATCTTGGCAATTTCAGGCGCCGCTGCCGACCTCGCCGCGAGGCACGCGCCGGCCCGCGCTCCCGAACCTATGCGAACAAGTTGGGTTGCTGGCGGCTGGCGCGCTCCTGGGCTTCGACGGCGGCGACCGCCGTCATGTTGAGAACGCCGCGCGCCGTCACGCCGGGGGTCAGGATATGCGCCGGGCGCGCCGGCCCGATCAGGATCGGGCCGACCGGCAGCGCATCCGCCAGCGTCTTGATCATCTGGTAGGCGACGTTGGCGGTGTCGAGGTTTGGCATGATCAGGATGTTGGCGTCGCCTTCGAGGTTGGAATGCGGCAGCACCATCTTGCGCGCCGTGGCCAGCAGCGCGGTGTCGCCCTGCATCTCGCCATCGGCCTCGATCTCCGGATGCTTGTCCTTCAACAGCGCGGTGGCGCGGCGCATCTTGCGCGAGGAATCCGTGTCGTAGCTGCCGAAGTCGGAATGCGACACGAAGGCGACGCGCGGCTTCATGTTGAAGCGCTGCACATGGCTCGCCGCCAGCGAGGCGACCTCGGCGAGTTCCTCGGCGCTGGGATTCGGCCGCACCTGCGTATCGGCGATGAAATAGGAGCCCTTGCTGGTGATCATCATCGCAAGCGCCGCGAAATCGCTGACGCCGGGCAAGAAGCCGACGATTTCCCGGACATGCCGCAGATGGCTCATATAGCGGCCTTCCACGCCGCACAGCATGGCGTCGGCCTCGCCGCGGACCACCGCGAGGGCGGCGATGACGGTATTGTTGGTGCGAACCACGGTGCGCGCGGCTTCCGGCGTCACGCCGCGACGACCGGCGACGTCGATATAGGTCTGCACGTAGGAGCGGTAGCGCGGATCGTCCTCGGGATTGACGAGATCGAAATCCTGTCCGGCCTTGATCGAGAGACCAAACCGCTTGAGCCGCGCTTCGACGACGGAGGGCCGCCCGACCAGGATCGGCCGCGCCAGTTTTTCCTCCAGCACCACCTGCGTGGCGCGCAGCACGCGCTCGTCCTCGCCCTCGGCATAGATCACGCGCACCGGCTGGGTTTTGGCTTTCGCGAACACCGGCTTCATCACGAGGCCGGAACGGAACGCGAAGCGTTCCAGCAGCGCCGTATACTCGTCGAAATTGGTGATCGGCCGCGTCGCCACGCCGGATTCCATCGCGGCTTTCGCGACTGCCGGCGCGATGCGCAGGATCAGCCGCGGATCGAACGGGCTCGGGATCAGCGATCCCGTGCCAAACCCCTGGGTCTCGGCGCCGTCGAAGCCGCGGGCGACCGCATCCGACGGCGGATCGCGCGCGAGCTGCGCAATGGCGTCGACGGCGGCGTGCTTCATTGCCTCGTTGATCCCGGTGGCGCCGACATCGAGCGCGCCGCGGAAGATGAACGGGAAGCACAGCACGTTATTGACCTGGTTCGGGAAGTCCGAACGGCCGGTGCAGATCATGGCGTCCGGCCGGGCTTTCCGCGCCTCTTCCGGCATGATCTCCGGATTCGGATTGGCCAGCGCCATCACCAGCGGCTTGTCGGCCATCGCCTGCACCATCTCCGGCTTCAGCACGTCGGGCGCTGACAGGCCCAGGAAGATGTCGGCGCCGCCGATCACATCCGCCAGTACCCGCGCGCTGGTCTTCTGCGCATACACCGCCTTCCAGCGGTCCATCAGCGTGTTGCGGCCCTCGTGCACCACGCCGTCAATGTCGCAGACCCAGATGTTCTTGCGCTGCGCTCCGAGCGACACCAGAAGGTTGAGGCAGGCGATCGCGGCAGCGCCGGCACCCGAGCACACGATCTTCACGTCGGAGAGCTTCTTGCCGTTCAGCAGCAGCGCATTGGTGATCGCGGCGCCGACGATGATGGCGGTGCCATGCTGGTCATCGTGGAACACCGGGATCTTCATGCGCTCCTTGAGCTGCGCCTCGATCTCGAAGCATTCCGGGCCCTTGATGTCCTCGAGATTGATGCCGCCGAAGGTCGGCTCCAGCGCCGCCACCGTCTCGACCACGCGCTCGATCGTGTCGGCGGCGATTTCGATGTCGAAGACGTCGATCCCGGCGAACTTCTTGAACAGGACAGCCTTGCCTTCCATGACAGGCTTCGAGGCCAGCGGTCCGATATTGCCCAGCCCCAGCACGGCGGAGCCGTTGGAGACCACGGCCACCAGGTTGCCGCGGGAGGTCAGCGACGCGGCCTCGGCGGGATTGTTGGCGATCTCGGTGCAGGCGGCGGCGACGCCGGGGGAATAGGCCAGCGCAAGGTCGCGCTGGTTGGCGAGCGGCTTGGTCGCCTGGATCTCGAGCTTACCCGGCCGGGGAAGACGGTGATACGCCAACGCCGCGGCGCGGAGATCATCTGAATAGGACGGCATGCTTCCCCCACGGACTTTCTGAGACCCCGAACGTCGCGCCGAGGCCGGTCTTGATGCGAACCGTCAGTTTTGCGGCAGTTTTCGCCGGATGTGAAGTATCGGAAACCACTCCGACGCAACATCCGGGCCACTGGAGAACCAAGCCCCTCGAGCTAACCCCTGTCCGGCAGGTTGAGCCGGATGTGGAGTTCGCGCAGCTGCTTGGTGGCGACTTCGGACGGTGCGCCCATCAGCAGGTCGACAGCCTGCTGGTTCATCGGGAACAGCGAGATCTCGCGCAGGTTCGTGGTGCCGCAGAGCAGCATCACGATGCGGTCGACGCCCGCCGCCATGCCGCCATGCGGCGGCGCGCCATACTGGAACGCGCGGTACATGCCGCCAAACCGCTCGACGACGTCCTTCTCGCCATAGCCCGCGATCTCGAACGCCTTCACCATGGCTTCCGGCTTGTGGTTGCGGATGCCACCCGAGGCGATCTCGTAGCCGTTGCAGACGATGTCGTACTGGAATGCCTTGATGGTCAGCGGGTCCTTGGTCTGCAGCGCCTCAAGCCCGCCCTGCGGCATCGAGAACGGGTTATGCGAGAAGTCGATCTTCTTCTCGGTCTCGTCATACTCGTACATCGGGAAGTCGACGATCCAGGCGAGTTCGAACCGGTCCTTGTCGACCTGGTTCAGATCCTCGCCGACTTTTGCGCGGGCCAGGCCTGCGAACTTCCAGAACTTTTCCGGATCACCGGCCACGAAGAAGGCGGCATCGCCCTCCTTCAACCCGAGCTGGCCGCGGATCGCCGCGGTCCTGTCAGCACCGATGTTGTTGGCGAGCGGACCTGCGCCCTCGCCGCCCTCGCGCCACATGATGTAGCCGAGGCCGGGCTGGCCCTCGCCCTGCGCCCAGGAGTTCATGCGATCGCAGAACGCGCGCGATCCGCCGGTGGGTCCAGGAATCGCCCAGACCTGATTCTTCGGGTCTTCCAGCATCCGCGCGAACACCTTGAACCCGGAGCCGCGGAAATGTTCTGACACCTCTTGCATCTCGAGCGGGTTGCGCAGGTCAGGCTTGTCCGAGCCGTATTTGCGGATCGCCTCCGCGAATGGAATTTTGCGCCAGCCTTTTGTGACAGGCTTGCCCTTGGCAAATTCCTCGAACACGCCGGTGATGACAGGCTCCATCGCCGCGAACACGTCGTCCTGCTCGACAAAACTCATCTCGACGTCGAGCTGGTAAAACTCGCCCGGCAGGCGGTCGGCGCGCGGGTCTTCGTCGCGGAAGCACGGTGCGATCTGGAAGTAGCGATCGAAGCCCGACATCATCAGCAATTGCTTGTACTGCTGCGGCGCCTGCGGCAACGCGTAGAATTTGCCGGGATGAATCCGCGACGGCACCAGGAAGTCGCGCGCGCCTTCCGGCGACGACGCCGTCAGGATCGGCGTCTGGAATTCAAAGAAACCCTGCGCCTTCATCCGCCGGCGCATCGAATCGACGATGGCGCCGCGGGTCATGATGTTCTGGTGCAGCTTTTCGCGGCGCAGGTCGAGGAAGCGGTATTTGAGCCGGATATCCTCCGGGTACTCCTGCTCGCCGAAAACCGGCAGCGGAAGCTCGGCCGCCGGCCCCAGCACCTCGATCTCGCTGACATAAACTTCCACGGACCCGGTCGGCAGCTCCGGGTTGTCGGTCCCCTCCGGGCGCTTGCGCACCTTGCCGTCGATCCGCACCACCCATTCCGAGCGGAACTTTTCCACTTCCTTGAATGCAGGCGAATCCGGGTCGGCCACGCATTGCGTGATGCCGTAATGGTCGCGCAGATCGATGAACAGCACGCCGCCATGGTCGCGGATCCGGTGGCACCAGCCGGAAAGACGGGCGGTCTGGCCAATGTCGCTGTCGCGGAGCGCGCCGCAAGTATGTGACCGGTAGCGATGCATGGGTTTCCCAAAACAGATGTCGGAGGTCAGAATCGGGGGCAAAGCCCGCGCGAATGGCGGAGGGTTTACCCGACACGGAACGGGGCGGCAACCAATGCCGGCGCCTGTTTTAGACCCGTGAAGCGGGATTTGGCGCCATACCGTTTGCCTATTCCGTCCCCGCGCCTATCTTTGGACCATGACCGTCCATTTCCCGTTCCAAAATACCTATTCGGCGCTGCCGGCGAGCTTTTTCGCCCGCGTGGCCCCGACCCCGGTGGCCGCGCCCCGGCTGATCAAGCTGAACCGCCCGCTCGCCGTCCAGCTCGGGCTCGATCCCGAACTGCTGGAAAGCCCGGAAGGCGCCGAAATCCTCGCCGGAAAGCGGCTTCCCGACGGGGCGGACCCGATCGCGATGGCCTATGCCGGCCACCAGTTCGGCCATTTCGTTCCGCAACTGGGCGACGGAAGGGCGATCCTGCTGGGCGAGGTGATCGACAGAGACGGCGTCCGCCGCGACATCCAGCTCAAGGGAAGTGGCCCGACGCCGTTCTCGCGCCGGGGCGACGGTCGTGCCGCGCTCGGGCCGGTGCTGCGCGAGTACATCGTCAGTGAAGCGATGTTTGCCTTGGGCATTCCGACCACCCGCTCGCTCGCCGCGGTGACATCCGGCGAGCGTGTGCAGCGCGAGACCATGCTGCCCGGCGCCGTGCTCACGCGGATCGCGTCGAGCCACATCCGTGTCGGCACTTTCCAGTTCTTTGCCGCACGCGGCGATACCGACGGCGTGCGCAAACTCGCCGATCACGTGATCGCTCGGCATTACCCCGATATCGGCATGGGCGAGCGGCCCTACCACGCGCTGCTGGCGCGTGTCGTGGCCCGCCAGGCGGATCTTGTCGCGCGCTGGCTTTTGGTGGGCTTCATCCACGGCGTGATGAACACCGACAATTGCTCGGTGTCCGGCGAGACCATCGACTACGGCCCCTGCGCATTCATGGACGACTACAATCCCGCGCAGGTGTTTTCCTCGATCGACGAAATGGGCCGCTACGCCTACGCCAACCAGCCACGCATCGCATTGTGGAATCTGACGCGGCTGGCCGAATGCCTGCTGCCGTTGTTTTCCGACGACAAGGACAGCGCGATCGAACAGGCGCAACTGATCCTCGGCGAGTTCTCCGAAAAATTCACCGCCGCCTATCAGTCGGGTCTGCGCAAGAAGATCGGCCTGTTCACGGAACGCCACGGCGACGAGGCGCTGGTGCAGGACCTGCTCGACGCCATGGCGAAGAACGAGGCGGACTTTACCCTCACCTTCCGCCGCCTGGCGGACGCCGTGGACGATAATGCCAGCGACACCGCGCGCGATCAGTTCACCGATCCCGCTGGTTTTGACGAATGGGCCACCCGCTGGCGTCAGCGCCTCGCCGCCGAGCCGCAATCGCCGGCCGAACGGCAGGCCGCGATGCGCGCGGTCAATCCGGCCTTCATCCCGCGCAACCACCGCATCGAGGCGGCGATCCAGGCCGCCGTGAACGACGACTACGCGCCGTTCGAGGAATTGCTGACGGTGCTGTCGAAGCCGTTCGAGGATCAACCGGAATATGCGGCGTACGCCGAGCCGCCGCTGCCGGAGCAACGCGTCACGCAAACGTTTTGCGGGACGTGAAGGCCGCGCTGACAGGTATGGAAACCTCTGCTATTGTTGGATCAAATCGATCCGAGCAAAAATCCCATGCCCCACGAGCGCATCGAAGCAAATCCAAAGATCATGGACGGGAAACCGGTCATCCGCGGTACGCGTATTCCGGTGGAACTGGTGCTGCGAAAACTCGGCGCCGGCATGCCGGTCGAGGCGATCCTTGCCGACCACCCCCGGCTAACGGATGCAGATATCCGGGCGGCGCAGGCATTTGCGGCGGATTATCTAGCTGACGAAGACATCGTCTACGGTTGAGCCGTGCGATGGCTCGCCGACGAATGCATTGCGGCTCCGCTCGTAGCACGTTTGCGTGCAGCGGCTCATGATGTGGTGTACGTAGCCGAGACGGCTTCCGGATTGAGCGATGCCGATGTCATAGCTCTCGCACTGAGGGATACCAGACTTCTGCTGACCGAAGACAAGGATTTTGGCGATCTGGTCTTCCGTCGGAAGCAGCCAGTCGCAGGCGTTGTCTTAATGCGGATCGATGTTGAAGACGCCCAGCTAAAAATGGCGCGCTTGAGCGCAGCAATTGAACGATACGGAGACCGCCTTTTTGGCCGCTACACAGTGGTTGAAAACGGCCGCCTCAGGTCTCGGCAGTTGTGAGGACGAACGACTTGGTGGGTACCGGCCGGGTTCAAGGCGACAACCACCGTTAACCGAACATCTTAAGCCCTCATCCACCATCCGCGCACAGGCGGAGCCTTCGGTTCTGTGAATTAACAGAAGGTCAACGCGCTCCCCTAATTCTATCGGCATATTGGGGAGAATTGCCGTGGACGCGTTTGCATTCGAGGTTTTGGGGATGGCGATGATCGGGCTGTGTCTGATCGTGCTGGCGATACCGTCGGGCCGACGACGGTCGCGGCGGGTTCATTACGAGTAAGCGGTTTCAGCGTAACGCCGTCATTCTTGCGCCGGCTGGGGACGCAACGAGCCGCCATTGGGTCGCAAAAAAGCCGTGCTCAGGCTAAAATGAGCGACGCATATCTTCCGCGACACCCTTGACATATCAGCGTTTTCGGCAGAACGCCTGTCGCAAGCGTCATGGATAATTCATGGATCTGATCACCACCACTTCCGACCTCGCCGCCGCCTGCGCGCGGCTCGCCCGGCACAACTTCATCACCGTCGACACCGAGTTCCTGCGGGAGACGACGTATTATCCCCTGCTCTGCGTCGTGCAGATGGCGAGCGCGGAGGAAGCCGTTGTCATCGACACGCTGGCGCCCGGTATCGACCTGAAACCGTTCTTCGAGCTGATGGGCAACGAGGCGGTGCTGAAGGTGTTTCACGCCGCCCGTCAGGACATCGAGATCGTCTGGCATCTGTCGAACACCATTCCGCACCCGATCTTCGACACCCAGGTGGCCGCCATGGTGCTGGGGTACGGCGACAGCATCGCCTATGACCAGTTGGTCGAACGCGTTACCGGCCACCGGCCCGACAAGACGCACCGCTTCACCGACTGGTCGCGCCGGCCGCTGACGTCGGAGCAGATGCACTACGCCGTCTCCGACGTCACCCATCTGCGCGACGTGTTCGCCGCGCTCGACGCCGACCTGAAGAAGCGCGGGCGCAGCGACTGGGTCAGCGAGGAAATGGAGGTTCTGACCTCGCCCAAGACCTACGACTTCCATCCCGAGCGCGCCTGGGAGCGGCTGAAGACGCGGGTGCGCAAGCCGAAGGAACTGGCGGTATTGATGGAGGTCGCGGCCTGGCGCGAACAGGAAGCGCAAAGCCGCGACGTGCCGCGTTCACGTGTGCTGAAGGACGACGCGGTCGGCGACATCGCCACCCACGCGCCGACCTCGCTGGAACGCCTCGCCAATCTGCGCTCGCTGCCGAAGGGGTTTGACCGCTCAAAATGGGGCACCGACATCGTCGCCGCCGTGCAGCGCGGACTTGCCCGCGATCCGCAATCCCTGCCGAAGATCGAGAAGCCGCGCGGCAATTCCAACGGCGCGGCGACCGTCGAGCTGTTGAAAGTGCTGCTGCGGATGACCTCGGAGCGCCACGCCGTCGCCAGCAAGGTGATCGCCACCGTCGACGACCTCGACCAGATCGCCGCCGACGACAACGCCGACGTCGCCGCCCTGCACGGCTGGCGACGAGAAATGTTCGGCGAGGCCGCGCTCGCACTGAAGCACGGCAGGCTGGCACTCGCGATCGAAAAAGGCCGCGTGGTCAGGGTGGATCGGGCTTGATCAGCATGCGATCCCGGTGATCCGTCACCTTGAGGTGGCCGCGCATAGCGCGGCCCTCGAAGGGCGACGGCCACGCGCCTCGCATCCTTCGAGGCTCGCTGCGCTCGCACCTCAGGATGACGGAACTTCGACCCGGCGACGTTGAAGCGAGAGGCTGCGACGATTTCTCACCACTTCAGTTCCAGTCCCAGCGTGCCCTGGTGCGACTGCATCGCGGCGCGAAGTTTGGCGTCGTAGTTGGCGTAGAGCCGCACCGTACTCGTTACATTCAGCGAAGCCGACGCGCCCGCATCCGCCCCGTAGCGGCTTTCGCCGATGCCCTGGAACGTGATGCTCTGCACGCCCTGGTTCACCGTGATGTCGGAGAAATTCTGCACGAGATTGTCGACGAACTTGCCGTAGCCGGAGATGTCGAAAATCTTGCCGTCAAAAATCCAGTAGCGGCCGACCTCCGCGCCGATCAACAGCCGCCCGCGCTGCACGGTGGCGCCCGTCGCCGTTACCGGATCGAGACCACCGAACTCCTGCAGCGAGCCGGTGCGCGCCCGAACATACTCCAACGCCGCCTTGGGCACGATGCGGTTCTGATCCCTGGTCCAGTAGTAGCTGACCTCGCTCAGCACGCCGTCGAGCCTTGCATTGTACCCGGCGCTCGCAATGCCAAGCCCGGTGTCGCGGCGCGAGTTGATATTGCCGAAGCCATGGACCACGGCGCTGACCCAGGTCCACGGCCCGCTGTCGACGGAAGCCGTGAAGCCGATCTGGGTCAGATCGATGGTGGCCGATTGCAGCGCCAGCGGAATGTCGATCGCAGAGCGACTCTGGTCGACCGACAGCCCGATATTGACGCCCGGCGCCACCCGGGCGCCGATGCCGGCGACCCCGCCCCAGGTCTTCCTGCTGTCGCCGACGAAATCACCGACGGCGCCGTTCCTGGTGTGGTTGCCGTAGCCTTCGAACCAGCTCCTATAGCGCGGCGTTTCCGCGCTCTCGGAGGCGCCGCCGCCGCCCGGGTTTGCGCGCTGCAGGCGGTCGATGCCGTTTGACTGGTTGCCCAACCGCTCCAGAAAGCTGCTGCCGAGATTGGCCAGCGCCGCGTTGGACGACACCATCGCGTTGACCACGATCGGCGTCGTTTCGGGCGGCAGGGGCGGCGGCTGTGTCTGCGCCTGCGCGGCGCAGTCGACAGCACCGACCACCACCATGATCGCGGCCAGCCGCGCGAACGCGCGAACTGCGATCTTGCGGACCCCCCGATGACGCCCTGAGCAGCGCATGCGATAAATTCCCAACGGCAGATGCGCCGGCCGAAAATGCGCCAATTGCGATCACCGGAATGATTTGCCTCCAGTTCGTCCGAGCGGTCAATCGCTTGGCCGGCTGGCTGGCCGCCGAATACCCCGCATTGTTGTTCCGCTGCCACAGCCCGGCAGAGATCGGATCCGGTTGCGGGCAGACGCGCCGTTCAGGCCGCGGCCTGGCAGCCCGCGATCTCGTCCAGTTCCGGATAGAACCGCGCGGTCATCCGGCTGACATAGCGCCGCAGATTATCGTGGCTGGCGGCCGCCCGCTGCAGGTCGGATTCGAACAGCGGACAAATCGCACTGACCGCGAAAGCGAACATCGTGGCGTCGATGCCGGCGGGCGCGCTGCCCATGAAGAACGGCTTGTCGCCGAGATAGGCCGCCATCGCGTCGATGGAGCGGATTCCGATCGCCGTGATCTCGTCGGCCGAGTGGCGGCCGATGCCCTGCCCGTGCAGGGCTTTGCGCAGGCGGCGGCGGATCAGCGACACGATGACGGGCCGGACCGGTGCCGGCACGCCCTTGAAGAAATTGAGAGGCCCCTTGCGGAAATTGGCATCGATCATCCAGCGGAAATAGACGCTGGCCCAGTACAGATTGTCCTCGGCCATCTTTTCGAACGCCCACGAAATCGCCAGTTGTTCGGCGCTGAGACCCTGATCGAAATCAATCCCGTATTTCTTTTCCAGGTGCCAGCGGATCAGCGTGGAATCGCCGAGCAACCGGCCGTCGTCCTCGATGTAGGGGATCTTGCCCTTTGGCGCCTTCGAAAAACTCATCAGCGCCTTTTCAAAGGGCAGTTTCGACATCCGCAGCAAGGTCTCGGCCTTGGTCACGAACGGACTCGCGTCCGGCAAACCGAAATTGGGTCCCGAACCGTAGAGTGTGATCATGGCGACCTCCATGAATTCGTGCAGCGGGCTGCCGCGCCCGTGCCTGATGCTGCGGATATTATCAGATCGTCCGCGGCGAAATCAGGATGCCGTCGCTTTCGTTGACGGCGGCCAGCTTGCAAAGATCGCCGTCGAGGCGAAGCCGGCCGCTGGCCAAAAGCCGCAGCGCCTCCGGATAGATCCGGTGCTCGATGCCGAGGATGCGCTGCGACAGCGTCTCCGACGTGTCGTCGTCAGCCACCATCACCGCGCCCTGCATGACGATCGGCCCGGCGTCGGTTTCGGGGATCACGAAATGGACCGTCGCGCCCGAGAGCTTGACCCCGGCGGCGAGCGCCTGGCCATGCGGGTCGAGGCCGGGGAACGACGGCAGCAGCGAGGGATGGATGTTGAGCATCCTGCCGTACCAGCGCTGCACGAATTCGGCGGTGAACAGCCGCATGAACCCGCCGAGGCAGATCAGTTCGACCCTGTGCTCGTCCAGCGACCGCTGCAGCCCGGCCTCGAAGCCGGCGCGATCCTTGCCGAACGGCTTGCTCTCGATGACGACGGTGGCAATCCCGTCGGCGGCGGCCTTCTGCAGCCCGGCGGCATCGGCGCGGTTGGAAATCACGGCGACGATCTCGGCCGGAAAATCCGCGGCCTTCGCCGCTTCGATCAGCGCGGCCATGTTGGAGCCGCGCCCCGAAATCAGGATGGCGACGCGCCGCTTCATGACGCGAGATCGAGGTGACCGTTATAGACCACGCGATCCTCGCCCGCCGCCGGGATCACCTCGCCGAGCAGCGCGACGGTCTCGCCGCTTTCGGTCAGGATCTCCGTCACCTGCGCGATCGCATCGGCCCTGACGATCGCGATCATGCCGATGCCGCAGTTGAAGGTGCGCAGCAATTCGAGTTCGGCGATGCCGCCTTCCGCCGCCAGCCATTTGAACACCGGCAGCACCGGCAGCCGCGCCAGGTCGATTCCTACGCCGAGATGCTTTGGCAGCACGCGCGGAATGTTGTCGGTGAAACCGCCGCCGGTGATATGCGCGAGGCCCTTGATGGCCCCGGTCTCGCGGATCGCGCGCAGGCAGGATTTCACATAGAGCCTGGTCGGCGTCAGCAGCGCGCCGCCGAGCGTCATCACCGGCGAGAACGGCGCCGGCGCGTCGAAGCCGAGCCCGGACTGTTCGACGATCTTGCGCACCAGCGAAAAGCCGTTGGAATGCACGCCCGACGACGCCAGGCCGATCACCGCATCGCCTTCCGCGATGTCCTTGCTGGGCAGCAGCGTGCCGCGTTCGGCCGCACCGACCGCAAAGCCGGCGAGGTCGTAATCACCGTCCTTGTAGAGCCCCGGCATTTCAGCGGTCTCGCCGCCGATCAGCGCGCAGCCGGATTCCCGGCAGCCCTCGGCGACGCCCGCCACGATGACAGCAGCCGCTTCCGGATCGAGCCTGCCGCAGGCAAAATAATCGAGGAAGAACAGCGGCTCCGCGCCCTGCACCACGAGGTCGTTGACCGACATCGCCACCAGGTCGATCCCGATCCCGCCATGCAGCCCGGTCTCGATCGCGATCTTGACCTTGGTTCCGACGCCATCGGTCGCCGCCACCAGCACCGGATCCTTGAAACCCGCCGCCTTGAGGTCGAACAGGCCGCCAAATCCGCCGATTTCGGCGTCGGCACCCGCCCGCGCGGTGGCGCGGACCATCGGCTTGATCAGATCGACCAGGCGGTTGCCTGCGTCGATATCGACCCCCGAATCGGCGTAAGTGAGCCCGTTTTTGCGGTCGTTCATGCCCAAATTCCAGTATGATGACCGCTGGTTACGAGTATTTCCGCGTTCCTGCAATGGCTCGCGGGCAGCTGACGCATATACTATGGTGATAAAGAACCGGCAGAACCCGCCAGGGGTCGGAATTGGCCGGGAGCCGGGAAGCGACCGAGTTGAGTATTCCAAACATCATTACGCTGGGTCGCATCATCCTGGTGCCGGTCATCGTCTGGGCGATCGTCTCCAGCCAGATGGAGATCGCGTTTGCGATCTTCGTCATCGCCGGCGTCAGCGATGCCGTCGACGGCTTTCTCGCCAAGCGCTTCAACATGACGAGCGAACTGGGCGCCCTGCTCGACCCGCTCGCCGACAAGGCGCTGTTGGTGTCGATCTTCGTGGCGCTCGGGATCTGGGGCGCGGTGCCGCGCTGGCTGGTCATCCTGGTCGTGTCGCGCGACATCATGATCGTCGCGGCGGTCATCGTGTCGTGGCTGTTCGACAGGCCGATCCCGATGAAGCCGCTGATGGTGTCGAAGCTCAACACCGTGGCGCAGGTGGCGTTCGCCGCGCTGGTCCTGGCCTCGCTCGGCTTCAACTTCACGCCGACGCCCTATGACGTGATCCTGATGAGTTTTGTTACGGTCTTTACTTTGGTTTCCATCTCGCTCTATCTCGTCGAGTGGGTGCGGCACATGAGCACGATCGACGCGCACTAGCGCTCGGCGCATCGCCCGGTATTCCGGCCTGGAGATTTGCTTGGCAGTTCGCGTTCAACCCCGTCAGCTGGCCTTTGCCTTGCCGCATGCGGAAAGCCTGACCCGCGACAATTTTCTGGAAGGCCCCTCCAATGAAGCAGCCCTGGCGCTGATCGAAAGCTGGCCGGACTGGCCGAACCGCATCATGCTGCTGGTCGGCCCCGAAGGTTCCGGCAAGAGCCACCTCGCCTCGATCTGGGCCGAGCAGGCCGGCGCGCGTTCGATCTCGGCGCATGCGCTCGATCCCGCCGCTGTCCCCGGCGCGCTCGCGACCGGCGCGCTGGTGGTCGAGGATCTCAAGCCGTCCGAATTCGACGAACGGGCGCTGTTTCACCTGTTCAACCTTGCGCGCGAGGACGACGCCCATGTGCTGATCACCGGACGCGCTCCTCCGGTCGCGTTCGAGGTCGAGTTGCGCGATCTGCGTTCACGGCTGCGCGCCGCGCCCGTGGTGTCGCTGCTGCCGCCCGACGATCTGCTGTTTCGCGGACTGATCGTCAAATTCTGCGCGGACCGCCAGTTGAGCGTCGACGAGAGCGTCGTGAGCTATCTCGTCACGAGAATCGAGCGCTCCTACGCGGCCGCGCGCCAGGCGGTCGAGCAGATCGATACCGAGGCACTGCGGCTCGGCCGGCCGGTCACGCGCGCACTGGCCGCGGAGGTGCTGCGGAACGCCTGATGGATGGCCCGGCGGTCCTGAGCGACAAGCCGCGGATGCGTCCGCCACAAGCGCCGCCGGGCGAACGTCCGCGCTAGTTCTTCAGAGCTGGCATATGCAGCTCTTCCGCACGATCCTTCTTCAGGCTTCTGCTGAACTCGCGCTCCTTCAGTTCGAACGCGATCATCTCCTTTTGCGCCGCTTCCATGAAGCGCTCGCGCGGCTGCTCAACTCGATGTTCATACATGGCACACCCCATTGTCATCCGGGCAGATCCTATCAAAAATCTGAACACGGTAAAACCACGGGCACGTTGACCTGGCGCAATCAGTCGATGCTCGGATGGCCCGGGGCGCGCGGGCCGGAACAGGGTTTTGCCCCCTGCAGCTTCCTGCCGGCTTGACGGCGGGCGGCTTCGGAACATCAATGTCATTGAAACGTCATCGGATTATCACATGCTGTCGGCGGCACTGCCGACAGGATGCCGCAATTGTTCCCGAAATGGACCCAATCCTTATGGAATCGGCGCAAGTCGTTGAAATAACAGCGCAAGAGCAGACCTCCGAAGCCCTTCCCGCGATTGCGACCAGCCCTGAGCGATTCATCAACCGGGAACTCTCCTGGCTGCATTTCAACCGGCGTGTGCTCGAGGAATCGGTCAATCCCGGCCATCCGGTGCTGGAGCGGGTTAGGTTCCTTTCGATTTCGGCCAATAACCTTGATGAGTTCTTCATGGTGCGCGTGGCCGGCATCAAGGCCCAGGTCCGTGAAGGCATCGCCGAGCGCAGCCCGGACGGCCTGACGCCGGCCGAGCAACTCGTCCTCATCAACAAATCGGTTTCTGAACTGGCCTCCGACCAGCAGGCGATCTGGCGCGATCTGCGCACCACGCTGTCGGACGCCGGCATCATCCTCGTCGACGGCCACGACTTTACCAAGGCGGAGCGCGGCTGGCTCGAGGATCATTTCCTGCACAACATCTTTCCGCTGCTGACGCCGCTCGCAATCGATCCGGCACACCCGTTCCCGTTCATCCCGAGCCTCGGTTTCACCATTGCCCTGCAGCTGATGCGGGGATCGGACGGCAAGCCGATGAACGCGCTGATCCGCATGCCGGGCAAGATCGACCGCTTCATCCGCCTGCCGAGCAAAGACGGCGGCGTGTACCTGATCCCCCTGGAGCAGGCCACCGCGCTGTTCATCGGTCGGCTGTTCCCGGGCTACACCGTCAAGGGCCAGGGCGCCTTCCGCATCATCCGCGACTCCGAACTGGAAATCGAGGAAGAGGCCGAGGACCTGGTCCGCCTGTTCGAGACCGCGCTGAAGCGGCGGCGGCGCGGTTCGGTGATCCGGCTCGAAATGGACGCCAAGATGCCGGATGCCCTGCGCGCCTTCGTGCAGCAGGCGCTCTCGGCGGCTGACGACGAGGTATTCCTGGTGGACGGCGTGCTGGCCATGAACGAGCTCTCGCAGCTCACCCGGCTCGATCGCCCGGACCTCGAGTTCACGCCCTACGTGCCGCGGCATCCGGAGCGGGTGCGCGACCATGGCGGCGATATTTTCGCGGCGATCCGGCAGAAAGACCTGATCGTCCACCATCCCTACGAATCCTTCGACGTGGTCGTGCAGTTCCTGCAACAGGCGGCGCGGGATCCCGACGTCGTCGCCATCAAGCAGACGCTGTACCGCACCTCGAACAATTCGCCGATCGTTCGCGCGCTGGCCGAAGCGGCCGAGGCCGGCAAGTCGGTCACCGCACTGATCGAATTGAAGGCGCGCTTCGACGAGGAAGCCAACATCCGCTGGGCGCGCGACCTCGAGCGCGCCGGCGTGCAGGTCGTGTACGGCTTCATCGAACTGAAGACCCACGCCAAATTGTCGATGGTGGTGCGGCGCGAGAGTGGCAATCTGGCGACCTACGTCCATACCGGCACCGGCAACTATCATCCGGTCACCGCGCGCATCTATACGGACTTGTCCTATTTCACCTCGGACCCGATCATCGGCCGCGACGCGGCGCGTGTGTTCAACTACATCACCGGCTATGCCGAGCCGAGCGACATCGAGCGGATGGCGGTCTCGCCGCTGACGCTGCGCAAGCGCATCATCGAGCATATCAAAGGCGAGGCCAATCACGCCCGCAACGGCAAGCCCGGCGCGATCTGGATGAAGATGAATTCGCTGGTCGACCCCGACGTCATCGATGCCTTGTACGAGGCGTCGCAGGCCGGCGTCGCGATCGAACTGGTGGTACGCGGCATCTGCTGCCTGCGGCCGGGCATTCCGGGATTTTCCGAGAACATCCGGGTCAAATCCATCATCGGCCGCTTTCTGGAGCACGGCCGAATCTACTGTTTCGGCATGGGGCAAGGGCTGCCCGGACCCAAGTCGGCTGTGTATATCTCGTCCGCCGACATGATGCCTCGGAACCTCGACCGCCGCGTCGAGGTACTCTGTCCGTTGCAAAATCCAACGGTACATCAGCAGGTTCTCGAACAGATCATGGTCGCGAATCTGAAGGATACAGAGCAGAGCTGGCAGTTGTTGCCCGACGGGTCATCAACGCGTATGAAGGCCGCGAATGGCGAGGAGCCCTTCAACCTGCATAACTATTTCATGACGAATCCGAGTCTGTCTGGCCGTGGAAAGTCACTCAAGGAATCTTCGCCGCGCAGGCTCACCCGCCGCAACGAGCGCCAGCAATCCTCGTAAGGGATCGCAGGCGTGAAGCGACCGCGAAAGCGCGCTTCCAGCGTCGCCGTCATCGACATCGGTTCGAACTCGGTTCGTCTCGTCGTCTATGAGACGATGGCGCGCAGCCTCGTCACCATCTTCAACGAGAAGGCGCTGTGCGGCCTCGGCCGCGAGGTGCAGAGCACCGGTCTCCTGGCCGAGGATGCCGTCAACAAGGCGCTGACGGCGCTGCGGCGCTTTCGGGCGCTGTGCCGCATCCAGCAAGTCGGGCGCGTGTTTGCGATCGCCACCGCCGCGTGCCGTGACGCCAGCAACGGTTCTGACTTCATTGCCAGGGCCGAACGGATCTGCGGCGCCAGGATTCAAATCCTCTCGGGTCCGCGCGAAGCCAGGCTTTCCGCGCTCGGCGTCGTCTCCGGCATCCACAATCCCGACGGTATCGTCGGCGATCTCGGCGGCGGTTCGCTCGAACTTATCGACGTGCGCCGCGGGCGCGTCAGCAGCGGCGTCACGCTGCCGCTCGGCAGCCTGGCGCTGCAGGACCTCTCGCACAAATCGCTGAAGCGTGCCGAGCGCATCGTCAACGACGACCTGTCTCAGGTGGCCCAGCTCAAGGCCGGAATCGGCCGCACCTTCTATGCGGTCGGCGGCACCTGGCGCGCCCTGGCGCGCATCCACATCGTGCAGAGCGGCTATCCGTTGCGCGTGATGCACGGCTATGAGATCCCCGCCGCCGACGCGCTGGATTTTGCCCGCCGGCTGCGCCGGCTCGCGGCCGCCAACATGCTCGCCGACATCGAAGTGGTATCGGACGCACGGCGTCCGCTGTTGACCTATGCCGCGCTGGTGCTCGAATACATCATCCGGGTCGGCCAGCCGAAGACGATCGTGTTCTCGACCTTCGGCGTCCGCGAAGGCCTGCTCTACGAGATGCTGCCGGCGCGGGAGCGCGCCAAGGACGGTTTCATCTGCGCCGCGCAGACCCTGAATAAGCTGCTGTCGCGCTCGGCGCGCCATGCCGAGGAACTGGTCGAATGGACCGATCGCCTGGTCAGGGTCGTCCGGCTGAAGGAAACGCCGGAGGACCGAAGGCTGCGTCATGCCGCCTGCCTGCTTTCCGACATCGGCTGGCGCGTGCATCCCGATCACCGCGGGGAAGAAACGCTCAGCCTGATCACCAACGGCAATTTCGGTTCCATCAGTCACCAGGGTCGCGCCTTCGTCGCCCTGTCGGTGTTCTATCGCTATGCCGGGCTGAGCCAGGAAAATGAACCGCCGACCCGCATCCGCGAACTCGTCCCGCCTGCGATGGACGAGCGTGCCCGACTGCTCGGCGCCGCGTTTCGCGTCGCGCATTTGATCTCGGCGGCCCGCACCGGCGTGCTGCCCGCCACGCATTTCCGCACCCAGGGCCGCAAGCTGATGCTGGTGTTCGAGCACCGCATGGTCGATCTCGTCGCCGACCGCGTCGGCAGCCGCTTCAAGCAACTGGCGCGGCTGGTCGGCCGCACCGGTTCGATCGTGCGGAAGTAAGCGATCGCATCCGTCCTGTTCTCTGCCGCTTGACTAATTCATAACTCATTGGCTATGAATAATCATAGCCAATGAGTTATCGATGCCGTTGTCGAGCACCCGCGACGTCCTGTTCAAGACCCTCGCCGATCCCACACGGCGGGCGATCTTCGAGCGGCTGTGCCGGCAGGGTGAACAGACGGTCGGTGCGCTGACGGCGCAGGCCGGGATCTCGCAGCCAGCGGTCTCAAAGCATCTCGGTGTCCTCAAGCAGGCCGGGCTGGTGCGCGACCGCCACGAGGGCCGGCAGACGCATTACAGCGCGCAGCCCGGCGCACTTGCCCCGCTGGTCGACTGGACCGGCGAGATGGCCGGGTTCTGGCAAAATAAATTCGACGATCTCGAAGATTTGCTGAAGCGGATGGACCAATGACCGATACCGAAGCGCGCATAGTCGTCATCGAACGGGACATGCCCCATCCGCCGGAAAAACTCTGGCGCGCGCTGACGCAGCCGCATCTGATCGAGGAGTGGCTGATGAAGAACGATTTTGCGCCCGTCGTCGGCCATCGGTTCAATCTGCGCGGCGACTGGGGCGGCGTGCTGGACTGCGAGGTGCTCGCCATCGAGCCGAACAAGGCGCTGTCCTACACTTGGAATTTCACGCACGCGGATGCGGCCTTCGACCTGCGGAGCGTGGTGACGTTTACGCTCACGCCGACGCGCACGGGCACCCTGCTGCGCATGGAGCAAGCCGGCTTCCGTCCCGACCAGAAGCAGGCGTTCGGCGGCGCCCATGCCGGATGGAAGCAATTTTTCGCCAAGCTCGAAGAACTTGTCGCGCGCGCGGAGTGAAACCCGCCGCGTCGCGCTTCCCACAAAGGAGGATTCATGAACTGGAACAATTCTATTCGGCAGATCCACCGCTGGGTATCGATCCTCTTCACGGCGACCGTCATCGCAAATTTCGTCGTCATGGGATTTGGCGAACCTCCGGCCTTGGTCGTCTACTCACCGTTGCTCCCGCTGTTTTTGCTGATGTTCACGGGACTCTACCTGTTCGCACTGCCCTACGCCGCCAGATGGCGCGGCACACACGGTGTCAGTGAACAGGCGTGACACCGTGGTCGCCAAAACATCCGCAAAGCTAGGCAAGGCGGCAAGAAAGTCCGCGGCAAAGCCCGTGCTTCTTTCGGGCGGCAATCCGCAGATCGCGAAGGGTGACGGCGACCGGCCCGTGCAAGCTTACATCGCCGCCATGCCGGGCTGGAAACGCGATATCGGGCAAAACCTGGACGCCCTCGTCACGCGCACCGTGCCCGGCGTGCGCAAAGCCGTGAAATGGAATTCGCCATTCTATGGCGCCGAGCATGAGGAAGGCTGGTTCCTCAGCTTTCACTGCTTCACGAAATACGTCAAAGTGACATTTTTCCGCGGCAGCTCGCTGCGCCCTCGCCCGCCTGGCGAATCCAGGCACAAGGAAGTGCGCTACCTCGACATCTACGAAGACGCCGAGTTCGATGAGGTCCAACTCGTCGCATGGGTCAAACAAGCCAGCCAGTTACCGGGCGAACGGTTATAGGTTTGAATGATCGAGAACGATGATGCTTGAAATCTTCAGCGTTCGCCTGGTCGGCGGCAAGCATGACGAGCGCGCGACCTTTGAGTTCGACGACGAGAAAGATCGCTGCCTTCTCACCTGCCGGTACCGCGACAAGTCAATCTCTTCCGAGTCTACGGACTACTTCGAAGCCCTGGCTTTGATTCGTCGGCAGCTCCAAACCGATGGGCTGATGCCCTATTGTTACGGTGCAAGCCTGAACGTGTTTGCCTCGGGAATGGCCAGAGACATGGGACAAGGCTTGAGGGCCTACAGATTGACCGTCGGCAAGCATGCCAAGATGTCGGACCTCGTCGAGATATTCGACGAAGGCGCCGATGTCATTCCCGCCACCGTCGATGCGCAGGAACAATTTTACCGAGACTGGCTCGAATCGCCACGCGTCTAAGGACCGCAGACACCATGAAAAAAACGACAGCAACCAAGAGCAAGAGCGCCGAGCAAGCAACGGGAGGCCACGCCCCCTCGCAACATATCGATGCCCGGATCGAGGAGCTGGGCGACTGGCGCGGCGAAATGCTCGCGCGCATCCGCGGCATCATCAAGAAGGCCGACCCTGACGTGGTCGAGGAATGGAAGTGGCGCGGCGTGCCGGTGTGGGAGCACGACGGTATCATCTGCACGGGCGAGACCTACAAGGCCGTCGTGAAGATGACGTTTGCCAAAGGCGCTTCGCTCAACGACCCGACCGACCTCTTCAACTCCAGCCTCGACGGCAACACCCGCCGTGCCATCGACTTTCACGAGGGCGACAAGATCGACGAGAAGGCGTTGAAGGCGCTTATTCGCGAGGCCGTCGAGCTGAATATCTCGACGCGCGCCGCCAAGAAATCAAAGCGCGCCTGAGGCTTAGGCCGTTCGTGCGGCCGATCGTATCGCCTGCCAAATCCGCGGCGGCGTCGCGGGCATGTCGAGATGCTTCACGCCAAGCGGCGCCAGCGCATTCATCACGGCATTCATGATCGTGCCAGGCGCCGCGATGGCGCCGGCCTGGCCGCTGCCCTTGACGCCGAGCCTGTTGGCGCGGCTTGGGAAGTCCGCTGACAGATCGCCTTCAAAAACGGGAATATCATCGGCACGCGGCAGCGCGTAATCCATCAGTGAGCCCGACAGCACCTGCCCCGTTTCCGGATCGAACAGCGCCTGTTCGAACAGCGCCTGTCCGATGCCCTGCACCACCCCGCCATGGACCTGGTTCAGCGTCTGGCGCGGATCGAGCAGCCGGCCGTAATCGTCGAAGATCACGTAGCGATCGAGTATCACCCTGCCGGTATCGGGGTCGATCTCGACTTCGGCGACATGGCAGCCATTGGGAAAGGTGTAGCGGTCGCACAGATGCGTCGCCCGGTGCGCGAGACCCGGCGCGACGTCGTCGCCGGGCGATTGGCGGGAGGCGCGCGCCACTTCCTCCAGACTGATCTCCTGCCCGGTCGCGGCGACGCGCAGCATTCCCGCCTCGTAGCGAACCGTTTCCAAATTAGCCTGCAGCAGCCGGGCCGCAAGACGCCGCGCATTCTCGATCACGCCTTCGGCCGCCATCAAGAGCGCGGTGCCACCCTGATGCATCGAGCGCGCCCCGCCATGGCCGCCGCCGGAGTCGAGATCGTCGGTATCGCCTTGGCGAAACCGGAAGCGCTCCGCCGGCAGCCCGAACGCATCAGCTGCGATCTGCGCGTACGTCGTCTCGTGGCCCTGGCCGTTGGAATGGGTGCCGACCATCAGGTCGATGCGGCCCTGGTCGCCGACCCGCACCTCCGCCACTTCGTTGGGCGTGCCGCGTGCGGTTTCGAGGAAACAGCCGTAGCCGAGGCCGCGTAGCCTGCCCTGCTTGCGCGACCCGCGTCGGCGCGCCTCAAAGCCCGCGGCGGCCTTGGCCGCATAGTCGATCGCGTGGCCAAAACGGCCCTGCTCGACCGTCAGCCCCATGGCACTCGCATAGGGAAAACGACGAACGATGTTTTTACGCCGCAGTTTCAGAGGATCCAAGCCGAGCTGGCGCGCCGCGGCATCGATACAGCGCTCGATCAGATAATTCGCCTCAGGCTTGCCGGCGCCGCGATAGGCGTCCACCGGAGTGGTGTTCGTGAACACGCCGCTCGACTGGAACGCGATCAGCGGAATGGCGTAGACGCCCCCCATCGCGCTCGCCATCGCCATCGTCGGCACCACCGGCGCCACCGTCGAGACATAGGCGCCGAGATTGGCGAGAACTTTCGTTTCGAGTGCGAGAAAGCGGCCGTCGGCGTCCAGCGCGAGGCGCGCGCGGATCAGGCTGTCGCGGCCATGCACGGAGCCGGAGAAATCCTCGCTGCGATCGCCGATCCATGCGACCGGACGGCCGAGCCGGCGCGCCGCCCACAACACCAGCACCCATTCCGGATAGAGCACGTTCTTCATGCCGAAGCCGCCGCCGACGTCCGGAATGCTGACGCGGAGCTTGTCGCGGCCGATACGAAACACGCCGTCGGCGAGCAGATCTCGGATCGAATGCGCGCCGGCAGCGGAAGCGATCAGATGCAGACGGCCGCTCGCGGCATCGAATTCGCCGATCGCGCCGCGCGTCTCCATCGGCGCGGCGACGACACGGTTGTTGACCAGCTCGCATGCGACCACATGGGCTGCATCACGGATCGCGGCTTCCACCGGGGCGAGTTCGCCGCGGTTGAACTGGAAGCCGATATTGCCACGCGCTTCCGGCCAGACCGCAGCGGTGTCCGGCAGAACGGCCGCCGCGATCCCGACCACCGGCGGCAGCGGCGCATAATCGACGACGATGGCTTCCGCCGCATCGCGCGCGGCGCCTTCGCTTTCGGCAACGACGAAAGCAACGGGTTCGCCGACATAGCGCACGACGTCGCGCGCCAGCGCGTAACAGGGCGGCACCACCAGCGGCGTTGTCATCGGCACGGTGGTGACGGCGCAGGGCAGCGGGCCGAGATCGTCGGCGGCGACGTCCTGCCCCGTCAGCACCGCCGCGATGCCGGGCATGGCGCGCGCCGCACCGACATCGATCGCGACGATCCGCGCATGCGCGTGCGGCGAACGAAGCACGGTGCCATGGAGCGCGTCGGTCGGCACGATGTCGGCGACATAATGCCCGCGCCCGCGCACGAAACGGTCGTCTTCGAGCCGGTTGACGCTGCGCCCCACGAGCGTTTCAGTCATGGCAACTGTATGGAATCCCGCCGCGACAAAATCAATCGGCCACGATCAGCGTCGTGTCAGTTGCAGCTCGAGCAGGGCAAGGCGCTGCAGAACCGCGGCATCTCGCTCGCCGTCGTGGGCTGCGCGCAGGATCGCTTCCGCAAGAACCTGGACGTGGCTGGAATGCACCGGCTCGGGAAGCGCGCCCACCGCGGCGTCGAGCGCGGCCTCCATCACCGAGATCACCTCCGGCGGAAACGACGCATTGGAAAAATCCTTCATGCTCGCCTCGCACGCCCTAGAGGGACGGCCCCTGGTGGAGATAACGGTCGTCGAACTGGGCGAGATCCGCCAGTTTCGCCTCGTCCAGCACGGTGACGCGGCCGCGACTGATGTCCACGACGCTGTCGTCGCGCAGTTGCCGGATGATCCGGTTGGCATGCACGGGCGTGACCCCGAGCGTCTCGCCGATCTGCTCCTGCGTCAAGGGCATCTCGAAGGTGTCGCCCGATGCGCGGCCGGTGACCGCAAGGCGATGTCGCAGTTCGACGACGGTATGAGCCAGCCGGCTCGCCGCGGGCCGCTGCCCGACGTTGACGATCCACTCGCGAAATATCGCCGCATCGATCAACGTGTCGCGCCAGAGCACGTCGGTGACGTTCGGATTGGCCCGGGTCAGTGCACGCAGCGATGCGTGGCTGATGAAGCCGAGCGTCGAGCGAACCACCGCGACGAGATCGTGATCCATTTGGTGGAGATGCAGGCTCAGAAGATCGGGGATTTCGCCGGGAATGTGGATCGACAGGATTTGGCGCTGGCCGGTCACGGTGGTCTTGGCGCGAACGCAGAAACCCTCGATGATGAGCACGCATTCCGCCGGCCGGCTGCCGTCGGATACGACGGTCCGCCCGGCTTCCCAATCGCGCACGTTTATCGGAAGCGCACGGATGGCGGCAATGTCCGCATCTTCCAGCCCCGTGACGGTATTCAGCCGCCGAAAAAGGGCCGCCAGAACCAGTTCACGGTCCAAGCCCGCATCTCCGTTCAATAGTTGTATGTGACCTGAACGAAACGACACGAACCGGAACCGGTTCCCAACAAAGGTTAAGGAGGCGGGGTGTCCAGCATGCGAGGGTGTTGGCCAAAGGAGAGACTCATGAAAAAAAAGCGCAACCGCACCCGACCGCCGCAGCCGCTTCAGGAGCGGCTCAACCAGATCGCCCGGGGGGCACGGGAAAAGGCCGCCGGCCTGCCGCCCGGACATGAACGCGATCGGTTGCTGGAAACAGCCGTTTCCACCGAGTCCGCAGCCGCCATCGAGCGGTGGCTGTCGTCGCCCGGCCTGCAGAGTCCGAAATAGTCCCCGGAAGCCTGAGCTGACGCCCGCGCCCGCTCGCCGACGCCAGGCTCCAATCCTTTACGCCGGGGCGGAACGCTCGGCGCCGTGCATCTTCCGCCGGCGCCAGATCGACCCGGCGACCAGGACGACGGCGATGCCGATGATTCCCAGCACAACCTCGCCGCCATGTCCGCCATTGGCGAATTGCGGCGCCAGGCCGATCGACTTGAGCATGCCGTCGAGGCCGGTGCCGACCGGGCCGTTGAAGAACGAATGCAGCGCCGGTTGAAGCGCCGGATCCGTCGCCATCACCTCGCCGGCGATCCAGCCGAGCAGGCCCGCGCCGGCCCAGACCAGTGCCGGCAGGCGGGTCAGCAGCGCCATGATCAGCGCCGCACCGGCGACGATCAGGGGAACGCTGATCGCAAGCCCGATGACCAGAAGCGGGATGCTGCCATTGGCGGCCGCGGCGACCGCGATGACATTGTCGAGGCTCATCACGATGTCGGCGATCGCCACGATCTGGACGGCGGCCCACAGATGCGCCGCCGCGTCGACCCCGCCCTCTTCCTCCTGCTCGGGCACCAGCAGCTTGGCCGCGATCACGAGCAGCGCCAGCCCGCCGACCAGCTTGAGATATGGCAGGCCCATCAGCGTCACGACGATGCCGGTAAAGATGATGCGCAGGAACACGGCGACGCCGGCGCCGAGCACCATGCCCCAGAACCGCTGGCGCGGCGGCAGGCCGCGGCACGCCATGGCGATGACGAGCGCGTTGTCGCCCGACAGCAGGATGTTGATCCACATGATCTTGCCGAGCGCGACCCAGAAGGCGGGCTGCTGTATCTCGGCCTGGAACTGGCTAAAGAAGTTCGAGATATTCGCCGGATCAAGAATATTTAGCAGCCAGTCCACAGCGTCCCTCCCCGACGGCCAGGCGGCCGTTGCGCGGCTATGCGTGCCGCGTCTCCGATCAACCGACGATTTCGTTTCCAGAGAAGAACTGCGCGATCTCGACCACGGCGGTCTCCGGCGCGTCCGAGCCGTGAACCGAGTTCTCGCCGATCGACCTGGCGTGGACCTTGCGGATCGTTCCGTCCGCTGCCTTCGACGGATCGGTCGCGCCCATCACCTCGCGATATTTCAGCACGGCGCCCTCGCCCTCCAGCACCTGCACCACGACCGGTCCCGAGGTCATGAAATCGACCAGTTCGCCGAAGAACGGACGGGCCTTGTGGACCGCGTAGAAGGTTTCGGCCTGTTCGCGGGTCATGCGAATGCGCTTCTGGGCCACGATCCGCAGCCCCGCCTTCTCGATCAGGGCGTTGACGGCGCCGGTCAGGTTGCGCTCGGTCGCGTCCGGCTTGATGATCGAGAAGGTGCGTTCAATCGCCATGGTCTAAGTCCTTACAAAACGCTGATTTGGAGATTGCCGGGCTTATATCGGCGCTACCTCGGAACAGCAAGCGACCCTGTGACGCGTCGGCGGCCCTTTTGGCGCGTTTTCGTGCAGCCGGTGCGCCCAGAGCCGCCGAAGGTTACCGCGATTTCATGGAGGTGAACCCAGTCTGAAGCGGCTGTGCCGCCGGCATTCAGCTTCGGCACCGTAGACTTGCGGGCGATCGAACGCAGGGCACGGGCATCCGCCGGCCCCGAGGCGTCACGGACCCGATCTCACGGATGGTGCCATTGGGCGCCAAAACTTTGAGGAGACGATTCATGTTGCGTAAACTCTCGCTTGTTGCAGTGGCCGCGGCCTCGCTGGGCGCGGCGCTGATGCCGACATCGGCCTCCGCCTGGGGCGGCTTCCACCATGGGGGATGGCACCACGGCGGCTGGCATGGCGGCTGGCATGGCGGCTGGCATCGTCCCTATTACGGCTGGGGCGGTCCGCGCTTCTATGTCGGCGGTCCGGCCTATTACGGCGGCGGATATGGCGGCTGCTACGTGCGACGCCTGGTCCCCACCCCCTGGGGTCCGCGCTGGCGGCTGGTGAACCGCTGCTACTGACCCGACCTGAACTTCCTCCCCAGACTAGACGCCCCGGCCGCCCACGCCGGGGCTTTTTTCTGCGTCCACCACGTCAAGGCGAGGAATCGATCGGCCGCACGCCCGGAAACCAATTTGGACACTGCGACTTGTCCCAGCAACCTGTCACTCGAACCTTGCCCATGCTGCGAGGTGGAACTCGTAGAGAAGACTCATGGACGCCCCAATCCCGACCCACGCCGAGACCGAACACATCGACCACAAGACCTGTCTGTCGATCTGCGACGCCATCGGTGAACGGCTGCAGCAGAACCTGCGCCCCGAGACCGAGCTTTCGCCGCGCCTGCACGAACTGATCGAGGAATTACGCCGCCGCGACGCCGGGCTGCGCCAGGCCTGAGCGCGCGGACGACCGACAAATCGGTTGCGTTTGCCGCCGGGTCCGGTGACAACGCCGCATGCTTTCCATCACGGGTATCTCGGTCCGCATTGCCGGGCGGCTTCTGATCGACGACAGCACGGTGCAGATCGTGCCCGGCGCCCGCGTCGGCTTCGTCGGCCGCAACGGCGTCGGCAAATCGACGCTGTTTCACGCCATCCGCGGCGAGCTGCCGATCGAATCCGGCAGCATCACGCTGCCGCCGCGCTGGCGGATCGGCAGCCTGGCGCAGGAGGCGCCGGATGGGCCGGAAAGCCTGATCAATGTCGTGCTGAAGGCCGATCTGGAGCGCGCCGCGCTGCTGGCCGAAGCCGAGACCGCGACCGATCCGGACCGCATCGCCGAGATCCAGACAAGGCTGGTCGACATCGACGCGCATTCGGCGCCGGCGCGGGCGGCGTCGATCCTGAGCGGGCTCGGTTTCTCCACATCGGACCAAGCGCGGCCGTGCTCGGAGTTCTCCGGCGGCTGGCGGATGCGGGTGGCGCTGGCCGCGACGCTGTTCTCGGCGCCCGACCTGCTGCTGCTGGACGAACCGACCAATTATCTCGACCTCGAAGGCACGCTGTGGCTGGAAGACCATCTGGCGCATTATCCGCGCACCGTGATCGTGATCAGCCATGACCGCGACCTGCTGGAAACCTCGGTCGACCAGATCCTGCACCTCGATCGCGGCAAGCTGACGCTCTACAAAGGCAGCTATTCCTCGTTCGAGGAGCAGCGCGCCACCCGCGAGATGCTCGACGCCAAGCACGCCAAGCGGCAGGCCGACGAGCGCAAGCGGCTGCAAGCCTTCGTCGACCGCTTCAAGGCCAAAGCGTCCAAGGCCCGCCAGGCGCAGTCGCGCGTCAAGATGCTGGAGCGGATGAAGCCGGTCACCGCGCTGGTGACGCAGGACGTGCGCGAGATCAGCTTCCCGACACCGGAGAAGACGCTGTCGCCGCCGATCATCGCGGTCGACGACGTCTCGGTCGGCTATGATCCGAAGGCGCCGGTGCTCAACCGCGTCACGCTGCGGATCGACACCGAGGACCGCATCGCCCTGCTCGGCTCGAACGGCAACGGCAAGTCGACGCTGGTCAAGCTGCTCGCCAACAAGCTGCCGCCGTTCTCGGGGCGGATCACGCGGGCGGACAAGCTCTCGATCGGCTATTTCGCCCAGCACCAGGTCGACGAACTCAACCTCGACGGTTCGCCGTATGATCACGTCCGCAAACTGATGCCGGATGCGCCGGAGTCAAAAGTGCGCGGCCGCGTCGGCGCGATCGGGTTTTCCGGCAAGGCCGGCGACACGCTGGTCAAGAGCCTGTCGGGCGGCGAGAAGGCGCGGCTGCTGCTCGGGCTCGCCACCTTCTACGGCCCGAACATGATCATTCTCGACGAGCCGACCAACCATCTCGACATCGACAGCCGCGCGGCGCTGGCGGAGGCGATCAACGACTTTCCCGGCGCCGTCATCATGGTCTCGCACGACCGCTATCTGATCGAAGCCTGCGCCGATCAATTGTGGGTCGTCGCCAACCGCGCCGTGACGCCCTACGATGGCGACCTCGACGACTATCGCAAGATGGTGCTGTCGATCGGCGACGCGCGCCCGCGCGAGCGGGCCAAGGAGACCGTCAAGCTGGAACGGCCGAAGGGCGAGAAGCGGAGTTCGCCACGACAGCGGATTGCCGAGGCCGAGGCCGAGATCGAGCGCATCAACGGCATCATCGCCAAGATCGATGCCGCGCTCGCCTTGCCCGATCTGTTCACCCGCGACCCCAAGCAGGCCGCGCAGCTCGGCAAGGCCCGCGCCGGCGCCGAGGCCGCGCTGCGAAAGGCGGAGGAGGATTGGCTGGAGGCCAGTTCGGAGTTCGATGAAGCGGCGGATTAGGGAAGCATCGCAGCGTACCGTCGGGCTGAATCCACAACATCGAAAACAACCCCATGCAAAGTAGCGCGGAGCTGGCTTCAGACCGCATTCACTCCCGATGTAACCAATTGATCCGCATGTATTTTGCGGCTGAATCCCGATCAATCCGCCAATCGCGTCGTTAGCCTGCCCCCGGAGGCCGAATGGCCCCGTACCGCCGTTCGCTCGGCTGCGACGAGTGGTCCGGCCTGGCACCAATCACGCATCAAAAGTTGCAATGCATCAACGAACTCAATCGTCGCTTGACTCCTACCGACATCGCCTGCAGCATCGAGCGGTGAGGGTTTGCCGATGCGGCTAACGTATCTGCCTTTTCTAACCTCACCTTGTTAAGCCGTTTCATCGGCCAGCGCTCCGCATGACATTGATTTCAAGTCAGGGAGGCTCGCATGGCAAGAAAAAGTTCGGTTCGCGCGCGCGCCAAAAGCAAGAGAGCCGGCGCGCAAGCCGGACGGCCGAGCATTCCAAAGCTGCTTTTTGCGCAGGCGTCGCCGCATTCGATCGGCGGGATGTCCATGTTCGACATGGAGGGCCCTGTAGGCACCGACGTCGTGTCGAATTTCATGTCCGATACCGACCTCCTCACACAATCCGCGCAGGCGCTCCAGGATGCAGGCTTCCAGGTCCTGCAAATCTCGGCCTACACGATCAATATCGCGGCGCCGATCGCGACTTACGAACGCGCGTTCAAGACCAAGGTGGTCCCTGAAGAATTGGAGACAATCAAAAGCCAGGGTGTGACCGACACCGCCACGTTCTTCACGGTCGCGGACGCGCCGCGATATGGCCTGATCACGACAGCCGGCACAGCGTTTGAAAACCTGATTGAAGGCGTGGCGATCGAGACACCGCGCTATTTTTTCGCCACACAGCCGATGCCACCAAAGAAGGCGTATTGGCATCTCCAGGTCCCACACGACATCTCTTTGGGCTGCAATGCCGACAAGGCGCATCGCAGCGGCATCACCGGCCGCAACGTGAAGGTGGCGATGGTCGATTCAGGCCATTTTGCTCACCCCTTCTTCGCCGCCCGCGGCTATCGCGTCCAGCCGGTCACGTTGGGACCGGGCGCGATCAATCCGTCGGCGGATGACAACGGCCATGGCACCGCCGAGTCGGCAAATATATTTGCGGTGGCGCCGGATGCAGAGTTGTGGCCGGTCAAAATCAACTTCGCCAACTCGACCGGCGCCTTCAACGCGGCCGTGGGACTCTCACCGCAGATCATCACCTGCAGTTGGGGCTCGGACGTACGCGCCGGGCCGCTATCGGCCGCAAATCAGACCCTTGCCGTCGCGATTGCCGACGCGGTCGCTCGCGGCATCGTCGTGGTGTTCTCCACCGGAAACGGCCAACATGGCTTCCCCGGCCAACATCCAGACGTCATCTCCGCTGGAGGTGTGTTTCGCGACCCCAACGGCAACCTGCGCGCCAGCGATTACGCCAGCGGCTTTACAAGCCGGGTTTATCCGGGCCGCAATGCGCCCGACCTGTGTGGTCTGGTCGGCATGAAGCCGCGCGCGGCTTATATCATGCTGCCCCTGCAGCCGGGATCGGAAATCGATACCAGCCTGGCTACGGGCGGTCCACATCCCAATAGCGATGAGACAGCAGCGAATGACGGCTGGGCGGCGATCAGCGGTACGTCGGCCGCGGCTCCCCAGCTTGCGGGCACAGCGGCGCTCATCAAGCAGGCTTGCCCCGCACTCGATCCCGCCGCGGTGCGCGACATCATGGTGCGCACCGCCATCGATGTGACAACGGGCAATTCGAACACGACGTCCGGCGGCGCCGCCGCCGGGCCGGGAACGGATCTCGCCACCGGAGCCGGCCTTGTCGATGCCAACGCCGCCGTGCTGGTCGCCAAGGTGCGTTGCCTCGGGCCGGTCCGGCCCATAACCCCACCGGTCCTGCCGCCGACGATCACCCCGCCGGTCCGGCCACCGATTACACCACCGATCACACCGCCGGTTCGACCGCCGATCCGTCCGCCCATCAGACCGCCGGTGACGCCGGTCCTCCCGGTCGCGCCGGTCAGGCCCCCCGTGACACCTGTGGTCCCGGTTCGACCGATCACACCGGTGCGGCCCGTCCAGCCGATCGAGCCGATCGTCGCCACCCCTGCGAGCGAAACAGCAGCCGACGATGCCCCGGCGACAACGGATGGCGTGCTGTCGCACGAAGATGTGCAGGCGCTCGAAGATATGGTGGTCAGGAAAAAGATCGACCCGTTGAAATAGGAAACCAAACCGTGCGCGTGGCGCTTGTCAACATGCCGTGGGGCGCGCTGGAGCGCCCCGCGCTGGGCATCAGCCTTCTGAAGGCGGGCCTTGTCGCAAAGGGCATCGACTGCGAGGTTCGCTATCTAAACATGCGCTTCGCCGACCTGATCGGCGAGCGGCAATGCCGGCAGATCACGCATGAACTGCCGCATATCGCGTTCGTCGGCGAATGGCTGTTCACCGAAGCGCTGTACGGTCCAGATCCGGTGCGCGACGCCCAATTCGTCGAGCAAATCCTGCGCCGCGACTGGCGCCTTGCCGATCAACGCATTGCCGAACTGTTCGTTGTCCGTTCAAAAATAGAAGAGTTCCTTGCCGAAGCCCTGGACACCCACGACTGGGCCGGCGTTGACTTGGTTGGCTTCACGTCGACGTTCGAGCAGAACATGGCCTCACTGGCGCTGGCGCACCGCCTGAAGGCACGTCATCCGCGCATGCGAATTGCGTTCGGCGGCGCGAACTGGGAATCCGCGATGGGTGAAGAGCTGCATCGCGCCTTTCCCGCTGTGGATTTCGCGATGTCCGGTGAAGCCGACATCAGCTTCCCGATGCTTGTGCAAGCCCTGCAAGCAAGGCCGCGCGATCAGGCGCGGCTGTTGGCGGCCATCCCCGGCCTCGTCTGGCGCGACCGCGGCCGCAGCATCGCCAATGGCAGCGGCGCCCCCGTAAAGCCGATGGACGAACTGCCGATCCCTGACTTCAGCGATTACTTTCACGCGCGCGAGCGCAGTCCGGCGGCGGTGCAGGTAGCGCCGGTGCTGCTGTTCGAGACCTCGCGGGGCTGCTGGTGGGGCGCCAAGTCGCACTGCACCTTCTGCGGGCTAAACGGTCATACCATGGCCTACCGCAGCAAGTCGGCCCATCGGGTGCTGGACGAACTCGGAGCGCTGATAGCGAAATGGCCCTGCCCGACGCTGGAAGCGGTCGACAACATCCTCGACATGAAATACTTCGACACCGTCCTGCCGGCGCTCGAGAAAATGACCCTTCCGGGGCCGATATTCTACGAAGTGAAGGCCAATATGAAGCGCCACCACGTTGCGGCGCTGCAGCGAGCGCAGGTTCTGCGCATCCAGCCGGGCATCGAAAGCCTCAGCGATCACGTGCTGAAGCTGATGCGCAAGGGCACGACGGGACTGCGCAATGTCCAACTGCTGAAATGGTGCCGCGAATACCGCATTGCGGTCGACTGGAACCTGCTGTACGGCTTTCCAGGCGAGACGGACGCCGACTACGAGGCGATCATGGCCATGCTGCCGCGGATCCGCCACCTGCAACTGCCTGGCGCGTGCGGGCCGATCCGCCTGGACCGCTTCAGCCCCTATTTCCAGCAGCCCGAGCAGTTCGGCATCAGGGATGTGCGACCGATGCCGGTTTATCGCCTTCTCTATCCGATCAAGGGGCTGCGCCACGATCGCATCGCCTATTATTTCCATTTCGATTACGCGCCCGCCGCACGCGCAAGCCCGGCAGCGCACGCTGCGGTGCGCCTGGCCGAAACGCTGCGTGAGTGCGCCGACGAGGGCAGCCTGTGCGCCCTTCCCCATCGCGACGGCGGCCTTCACCTTGCAGATACGCGGGTGCAGGCGAAGACCGCAGCGCTGAAATTATCGGCCTTCGAACGCTGCGTTGTGATGCGCATTGATGAGGTATCCTCCGTTGGGCAGGTCATCGAGTCGCTGGAACAAGCGTTCCCGACAAAACGCTTTGCCGAAGCAGGTGTTCGCGCCTTCCTGGACGAACTGGTCGAGCTCGACATGGCGCTGACCGACGGGAACGACAACTATCTCGGCCTCGCCTTGATGCCGGCGGGCCTGCGTGCCGATCTCGAGGCATCGAGCCGGCGCATACCGGGAACATCTCGCGCGGCGCCGAATTCTGTTCCAGGGCACCACGCAACAGCTGGCGCGCACCTCCATGCCTGAAACGTCCAAGATCGCTGCACAAGTCGTGATCGCGGCACCCGGCGTCGACGCTCACACCGTCACGTCGCGAAACGTTCGAAGCGCGGTACCCGACCCCAAGGTCGCAGAGCGTGTGGTGACCGCGTTCCGGGCTCTTGGCTTCAGGTGCGGCGAGATTGTCGGCGACAGCTTCAGTATCGAGGCCGCACCGGGCGTCTTCCAAGAAACCTTCGGGATTTCGCCGCAGCTCGACCCCGACGGCCGCGTACGCGAACGGACCCCAAAAGGCGCCCGCGGCGCCGCCCGGCCCTTGAGCGACCTTCCTGCCGACAAACTGCCGGAAACGCTGCGCCCGCTCGTCAAAGCGGTGGTTTTTTCTGAACCGCCGGCGTTCGGCCCGGGTAACACGCCATGAGTTGCTGTGCAGCCTGCGACCTGCGCGCCGAACTCTACCGCTTGCGGCACTCGACGCTGCTGCACGCCGGTGGATACGGTATCTATCGCGGGTTGATCGCACCTACGCGGATCGACGGCATGCTCGCCGAAGCCACGGGTGGCGGGCAACGCATCGACCAGGTGGCTTCAGGGAACGACACCGAGGACATCCGCGGCGGCCAGCCGGCGCGCCGGATTGTGTCCGTGGAGGGCGGCCCCAGCCAGGACGAACTGTTCGGCTCGGTCGAACTGCAGCGCTTCGTCGCGAGCGAGGTGAATCTGCCCGTCCGCTGCTGCGGGTGGCGTGCAAGCTACTCGATCTACGACGGGCCGCAGGCGCACCTCGGTATTCATCGCGACGTTCCCGGCTGCGACCTTGCCCTGATCACGTGCCTGTACGACCGCGATCCGCTTGCCGGCGAGGGTGCCATCGACCTGTGGCTCGACGACCTCACGACGCCGCTCCGCCATATCCGTGCGCACGTCGAACGGCGGCGGAGCCGCCTCGCGCTACTTCCGGGTGACAGCCTGCTGATTCACGGCGGCATGATCCCTCACAGCATCCCACCGCCCGGAACGGACCGGCTTCGCATCGTTTCGCTGATGTGCTTCGAAATCGTCACCTGACCGGCGTGGCCGGACGAGAGTTTCCTGATTCGATCGGGGCCGCAAACGTCCGGCAGAATCAGCCCGCGGATTTCTTCTTCGACTTGCCGGCCCGTGCCGGCCCCGCGGCTTCAGGCGCACGCTCGATCGAGGTCAGGCGGCCGGCGGTGAAGGTGTAGATGCCGGCGCGCTGGCCACGCGAATAGTTGACGACCGCGACCCGGTCGCCGCGCGCATTGTTGGACAGGCTGACATTGTCGGGCGCGCCGATGCCGCGCACGACGTCGCATTCGGTGTGGCCCAGCGCCACCGTGCCGGAGGTCGAAGGCGGACTGCCCGCAGCACCGTCCGCCAGTGCCGTGGCACCGCCGCCGGGCGGCGCCATGCCGGGGCAGCCGCCATCGGCGGCGACGAGTTCGTCCGGGGTCACGGCCTTTTCCGGGCTGAGCGGCGGCGTTTCGATCGATACGTTGCGGATGAACACGCGACCGCTGCGCGAAAACCAGTCCGCATCCTTCGACATCAGGTCGGACGCGCCCGAACAGCCCGCGAGCGCGGGCCCGAGCAGCAACAACGCCAGCAATGGCTTTCGATCGATCGTTCCGCGCCGCACGCTCAATCCAGGCTCCGCTCTCGACTGCAAGCACCCCGTCCGACCACCACTTTGCGGCACGACCATGGCTGACCGCAAGTTTCGGCGCGGGAGCCGCAGATTATCATTAATTCAATGGAGTCCAACTCGTCGGGACCATTGGCAGCTTGAACAGGATTCGGCAACGGCATGGCATCGGCCAGCCATGTGACGATCAGGCCGACTCGAAGCATCATGTATCGGGCGGCGAATCGGCGCGCCCTGCTCTGCCCCTCAGGGCTGCGGGTGCCGGCCGGTCGGCGTCGGTGCCGGCCGGCACCCGGATCGTGTCGCTGCGCGACGTTCGCCTTCAGGAAAATTCGCGCCTCAACAGCGCGCGCTCCCGACGGCTTGTCGGAGATGCCGACCGCAGAACATTTGCCGCACGGATCTGTCTGCTGCGCAAACCCTGCTGGCGCCCGTTCGCGAGTCAGCCCTTTGCCGCGGCGCTGCGCGCCACATCCGCGGCGCTGATGCCCTCGAGGGCGAGGCCAAAGCCTGTTCCCTCATCGATCAAGCGGCGGAGCGGCTGGGTGAGCGCAATGCGCGTGTAGCGGCTGGTCAGCGGCGGCAGTGCTGCGATGCCGTCGGCGATTTCGTGGGCGCGGGCGAGCAGACGGTCCGCGGGCACGATCTCGTTCACCACGCCATAGTCCTTCGCCGTCCGGGCGTCGAGCACCTGCCGGGTCAACAGGAAGTAGCGGCCGCGGCTCGGACCGATCGCATGCGGCCACAAGACGTGCACGCCGTCACCGGGAACGATGCCGAATTCGAAATGGGGCTTGTCCTGGAACACGGTTTCGGGAGTGGCCAGCACGATGTCGGTCAGCAGTGCGTATTCGCTGTGGAGCAGCACCGGCCCGTTCAAGGCGGTGATCATCGGCACCTCGATGTCGAGGATGTTGGAGAGCACCTTGCGGCCTTCGCGCAGGATCTTGTCGTAGCCCTGGGGCGTAAAGAAATCGAAGCCCTCGGGGCTGATCGCATCCATGAAGGCGTCGCCCGTTCCGGTCAGGATCACGACGCGGTTCTCGCGGTCCTCGCCGATCTGGTGAAACAGGTCGACGAACTGTTCGTGGGTGTGACCGTTGAACACCAGCTTGCCGCCGCCGGTATGGAGCGCGACTTGCAGCACACCGTTGTCTTTTCGTGTCAGACGGGCATTTTGGAAAGCGTTTTGATAGGTACTGAACCTGGCCATGATGTTGATCCCTGATCCTGGACCGCCAGACAGCGGCGGCGTCACGATCAGCTAGGCGGTTCGCGACCGGGACGGATGTGGCCGCAAGGCGATATGCGCTATGCCTCGCCGGAATGGCCGGCCGCCATCACCCCTTGGACGAAGCTCGCGAATGCGCGCGCCTTGGCGCTGGCCAGGCGGCCCGCGGGAAATACCGCCCACAGGCCGAGCGTCGGCAGCGTCCAGTCGTCCAAAACCCTGCGCACGGTCCCGTTCGCCAACTCGGGGGCGAACATCCAGTCCGAGGCGATCGTGAGCCCGATATCGGCCAACACCGCGGCCCGCAGTCCCTCGGCCGCACTGACCCTGACCCGGCCGCGGACCGCAACCGACGCCTCGGCGCCGTCCCGGGCGAATGACCACACATTCGAGAGCTGGCTGTAGATCACGGCCTCATGCTCGGCGAGGTCAGCCGGGCAGCGCGGCGCGCCGGCACGCGCCAGATAACCCGGCGTCGCCAGCACCGATCGCCGGCCGGTAGCCAGTCGGCGCGCGAGCGCGGAGGAATCCGTCAGCGCGCCCATTCGAAGCGACACGTCGATCCCCTCGGCGACCAGGTCGATGACGCGATCGTCGAGCAGCACGTCGACTTCGAGCTCCGGATGCTGAGCGAGAAAACGCGGCAGCAGCGGCACGATGTGCAGCCGCGCGAAGGTGGTCGCGGCCGAGACGCGCAGGCAACCGGACAGTCCCGCGCCCGCTCCGCGCGCGGCCAGCTCCGCCTCATCGGCTTCCTGGATGGCCGCCCTGGCCCGTTCGTAGAAGCGCTGTCCGGCCTCGGTCGGCGTCAGTCCGTGGGTCGAGCGGATCAACAGGCTGACCTGAAGGCGGCTCTCGAGCTGTGCGATGGTCTTGGACACGGCCGGTTGGCCGATATTGAGATGACGCGCGGCAGCCGAAAACGAGCCGGTCTCCACCACGCGCAGGAAGGTCGCCATCGCCTGATACCGGTCCACGTCATTCCTCCAGGGAATGAGCGTTATCGCTCACGGACGGCTGCCCTGTCGAGCCGCCGAGGTGCATGTACCCGTCACGCCATGGGCGAGAGGCACTCTCCGTCAGGCGCGCGATCACGGCGTCAACGCACGGGCGCCCATCGCAGGAGCCGAACAAAGCAAGGAACACCTTCATGACCCTCCAGGCCAAGCTCGACGCTTTCAAGGCCGACTTCGAAGCCGGCAAGCCGCCGTACCGCGTGCCGCCCTCGGTCATCGAGACGATGCGCCGCGCAACCGGCGAACTGATCGCCAGCGGCGCCGCGGGTCGCGCGCTCAAAGCGGGCGACAAGGCGCCCGCCTTCATCTTGAACGACGCCGACGGCGGTCCGGTCTCCTCGGCGGAGCTGCTCGCCAAAGGACCGCTGGTGGTGAGTTTCTATCGCGGCGTCTGGTGCCCCTATTGCAACATGGAGCTGCAGGCGCTTCAGACGGCTTTGCCGGCATTCGAGAAACTCGGCGCCAATCTGGTGGCGATCTCGCCGCAGACCGCGGCGAACAGCCGCAAGTCGATGCGCCAGAACGGCGTCAGCTTCCCGATCCTCTCGGACACCCGCAACGAGGTGGCGGCCGCCTTCGGCCTTCGCTTTGCGTTGCCCGACTATCTCGTCGATCTCTACAAGAGCCTCAGGAACGAACTCCCGACCTTCAATGGCGACCCGAGCTGGACGTTGCCGATGCCCGCCCGTTACCTGATCGGGGTGGACGGGACGATCCGCTACGCCGAGGTGAACCCGGATTATACCCGACGACCCGAGCCTGAGGACATGTTGCCGGCGGTCCGTCTCGCCGCAACCGTCGCCGCCTGACCTGACGCCGCGACCGCGCCGCGGTCGGGCTTTCTTCAAGGAGTCCATGGATGCCTCGCAGCTTCCTCATCACCGGCGCCAGCAAGGGCATCGGCCTGGCACTGGCACGTCGCCTCACGCGCGACGGGCACCGCGTCGTCGGGCTTGCCCGGCACGACACGGCGGATTTTCCCGGCACGCTCGTGCCCGTCGACCTCGCCGATCCGACGGCGACCGCCGCATCGCTTCAGGACTTGGGAGAGCGTTTCCATTTTGACGGCGTGGTCAACAATGTGGGGCTGGTCCGGCCGCAACGGCTGGGCGATATCGGGCTGGATGCGCTCGACGAGGTGATGCGGGTCAATCTGCATCCGGCGCTTCAGACCGTGCAGGCCCTGCTCCCCGGCATGACGGAGCGAGGCTGGGGGCGGATCGTCAACGTCGCCAGCCTGACCGTGCTCGGCGCCGTCGAGCGCACGGCTTATGCCGCCGCGAAAGCGGCTCTGATGAGCTTCAGCCGCAGCTGGGCGCTCGAACTCGCGAGAACCGGGATCACGGTCAATTCGGTCGCTCCCGGACCGACCGAAACCGAACTGTTTCGCGCCAACAATCCGCCGGGCAGCGAAGGTGAGCGCCGCTATCTGGCCGGCGTTCCGATGGGGCGGTTCGGCCAGCCGGAAGAAATCGCAGCGCCGATCGCGTTCCTGCTGTCCGACGACGCCGCTTTCATCACCGGCCAAACCATCCATATCGATGGCGGCGCCTCTATCGGGAAGGCCGCTTTCTGAACCAGCGAGTCAATCTGCTCGGCCGCCACCAAAGCCGGATCGATCGTCCCATCGCGCCGGTCAGTTGGCGAACGGCGCCTGCGGCGCGATCTTGTTCGCGGCGATGATGGCTTCTGCCCGCGCGAGATTTTCCAGCAAACGCTGGCTGGTCAGGACCAGGAAGTAGTAGCCGAATTGCGGATTCTGGAAGTAGATCTCGAGCAGCTTCTCATAGCTGATGGTCAAAACCCTTCCATCCTCGATGCATTCGATCGTCGCGGTTCGGCGGTTGTCGGGCGTGAGGAAGCCGAGTTCGCCCATCAAGCGCCCCGGCGGCAGTTCGACGTCGATCTCGATCACGCGGAATCTGCCGGTCACCGTCAGCAGCATCTCCTGGGCGGGGTCGCCCTTCCTCATCAGGATGTCGCCCTTGCGATATTTGCGGTCGGTCATGAACGGCTTGAGCCACTCCATCGAGACATCGCCCTGGGTCGCGGCGCGGGCCTTCTTCACCAGCGCGAGCATCTGGCGCAGGCGGAAGGCGTTGATCGGAATCATCAGGAGATAGAGCAGGAAGGTCGCGACCGCGCCGGTGAGCGCGCCGAACACGGCGAAGAAGGCGCAGCCGATCATGTTCGCGACCCGCAGCGGCACCATGGTCTGCGTCAGCAGGGTCGCGACGAAGAAGATCGAGCCGACCAGCGCGAACATGTTGGCCAGCGTGATATTGTGCAGGAATATTTCCAGAAGGCGGTTGAAGATGGCGTCCCACGTCACATTGTTCGGGTCGAGGCCCATCTGGATCAGGATTTTCGCAAACCTGAGGTTGTCGGTTGCTGCATCGAGAATGCGGTCCAGCATAGACATGTCTCCCTTGTAGCCGGCGGCCGGCTTACAGGGAGTGGCTTACAGCAGTGCAACAAACTTGCCTACCCGACTTCCCGGGTGGAGCGAACGCGGTCGCCATCGGGGCCGACGTCGGGGTGGCCGACGTCGGCCGGTCACTGCCTCCCGAAGAGGCAGCGCGCGACGCCCGCGGGCTTATCCGTCAGTTCGATCTTACTTCGTAGATCCGGATGCCGGAGATGAAGGGATTGCCCTGAGCGAGCTTCTCGGCCTCATCGAGGCTCGCCGCGTTGACGATCGTAAACCCCGTGATCGAATCTGGCCCTAACGGGAGATCGCAGGTTCCGCTTCGTGAAATTTCGCGACCGGCTCCGAGGCCGGCCATGTCGACCATATGCGGCTTGACGGTCTCGAACCATTTGCCCCAGGCGGCCATGATTTCGGGTGTCGGCTTCTCAAATCCATAATGCAGCAGGACATACTTCTTCATCGGCTTCTCCTCTTTACCGCCTTGGCGGCGGCGTTCGGCGGCGGCTTCGCTTCCTGGGCGGGATGGCTTGCGCATAGCGCAATGATCGCTGAATCCAGCGGGCGCGCCTTCCGGCATCGACGAGCAGCGGCTCCGGGAGACAGACATATTCGCGCATCCGCCGGCCCTTCTGCGGCTCGAACGGGCGCTCGCCGAATTCAGCCGTGAACCGGGCGCGGTCCGCGTCCGACAGCCGCATGATGAAATCGTTCTGGTGCAGCCCGATGAACAGGTTGCCGTCGGCGAAGGCCGCCGGGTAGCCGAACATGGTGCGGCGGACGACGCCGGCCGCTGCCGGAACCGAACCTTCGAACAGTTCGATCAGCGCATGTGGCGATTTCGTCCAGGCCATCGCCGATCCCTCTCAGGCCGGCGCGGATGCCGGACGCGGGCGATCGGCAAGGTCGAACAGCAAGGGCAGCTTGCGAACGACGGCGATGGAACCCGTGACCGTGGCGCGCCTGGCGGCGATGGCTTCCTCCAGCGCGACATGCCGGCCCACGATCTGCAGCACGGCGTCGAACGGAGCTTGCAGCGTCCCCCTGCATTCGGCGACGCCCTTGCGGATCGCCGTTCCCCGGTCGTTGCCGGCCACGGTGAATCCGGCAGATTTCCTGCCGTGCGTGACCACGAGGCCGATATTGATCTCTGGAACCGCGCCCCGCCGCGCGATCGCGTCGAGGCCGAGCAGCACCCAGTCGGGCTCGAAGCTGTCGCCGGGCGTCGGCGGAAACAGAAAACGGCCGCCCCAGCGGATCAACTCGCGGATGGCCGGCTGAATTTCGCGCCCGATGTCGGTCAGTTCATAGACCTGCGTGTTGGCCGGCCTCGGCAACACCGCCCGCCGAACCACGTTCGACTCGATCAGAGCGGCGAGGCGCGCGGTCAGCAAGGTCGGGCTCATTCCGTCAAGATGGTCCAGCAGGTCGCCAAATCGCCGCGGCCCCAGAAGCAGTTCGCGGATGATCAGCAGCGTCCAACGCTCGCCGATGATCTCCGCGGCCCGCGCCAAGGCGCAGAATTGCGTATAGTGAAGATTGCTCATTCGGCGCGCGACAATTCCGCGTCACCTCCGATGCGCGAGCGCGATCAGCGGCCCGACGACGACAAACTGCAGGGCCGTGAACGCGGTTTCGAGCAGCAGGTAGTCCGGAACGGAATTCATGATGTTCTTCGCCGCGACCGCCAGCGTCGTGAACGACCACGACAGCAGCCCGGCGCCGAGGCCGAACAGCAGGCCGTCCTTGAGGAAGGCAGCGCCGTTTCCGCGGAACAGGCGGGGGAAAACAAACGAGAACGCCGCGCCCTGGATCAGCATCGAAGCAAGACCGAAAGCGATGATCGGCTGCTCGCGGTAGATCTGCAACGCGTGATAGGAGCGCTCGAACAGCACCAGATGCCAGACATAGGCGATCGGAAAGCTCGGCAGCAGATAGGCGGCAAAGCCGAGCCAGAACCGCCGGGCACCCGGCGTGACGACGGCTTCGGATGCGATGGTCGCCACGGCAGCCTCCTCCGTTTCTACTACATCTTTTGTAGTAGCAACTCCAGATCATGGAGTCAACGGCGCCGTGACGGAAGGCGGCGGCGCCTGCCGTCATTCGGCGGCCTGACCGACCTCCTGCAGCGCCTCATGCACCACCACGCCGGCGAGCGGGTCGAACTCGCCGATCCAAGGCTTGCGGTCGAGCGCCGCGCGCGTGTGGGCATAGCCGGCGTCCCAGCGCTGCTTGATGCCGGAGGGCGAGAAGTCGATGTCCTTGGTATGGGTCTCGGATTCGAGCTGCGGCGCCAGCAGGCGCACCACGTGCATCCGCGTCGAACAGCCATAGCCGGCCAGCTCGCGCACCGCGTCGGTCCTGCGCTCGTCCTCGGGCAGCCGGGCGACGAGCTGATTGATGACATGACGCAGGCGGTGCGCCTGCTGCTGGCGGGCGACGTGGCTGGCGATGCGGCTGGAATACTGCACGTCCTTGTGGCGGTTGAGCACGTCCTGCATCGTGGTGGGCTCGTCCCCCGACGGATTCCACAGATGCACGGCGAAGATCAGCGAATTCTTCCGCGGGTTGTCGTCGAACACGGCTTCCGCCGGCGTGTTGGAGAGGATGCCGCCGTCCCAATAGAGTTCGCCGTCGATGCGGATCGCGGGAAACGCCGGCGGCAGCGCGCCCGACGCCATGATGTGGCGCGCGTCGAGCCGGCCGTCGCGGCTGTCGAAATAGCGCATCTGGCTCGAACGGACATGCGCGGCGCCGACGGTGAGCCGCGGCTTGCAGGCATTGAGCAGGTCGAAGTCGACGAGGTCGCCCAGCGTGCGCTGCAGCGGCAGGGTCGAATAGTAGCCGGCATTGTCGGCGCCGAGCGGATAGGAATCGCCGGCATGCGCCAGCGGGTTGGGCCGGAAGAAGCCGGGAATGCCGTGGGTGACGGTCGCCCAGTAGGACAGCTTTTCGTCGAAGCCCGGGATGATGCCGCGAAAATTCCACGGCGGCTGCTGCGCCATCCTGTTCCAGAACTCGCGCAGCCGCGACAGGCGGTCTTGCGGCGCGTTGCCGGCGATCAGGCTGGCGTTGATCGCCCCGATCGAGGTGCCGATGATCCAGTCCGGCTCGATGCCGGCTTCATGCAGCGCCTGGTAGACGCCGGCCTGATAGGAGCCGAGCGCGCCGCCGCCCTGCAGCACCAGGACGACCTGGCCAGGGTCGGATTTCTCGACATGCGCAGCCTTCGAGCTGTTGCGGTCAATCGCGTGCATGTTCCCTCTCCCGTCTCAATGCGCGGTCCAGCCGCCATCGACCGGCAAGGCGATGCCGGTGATCGAGGCCGCCGCGTCGCTTGCAAGAAACACCGCGAGCGCGCCCAATTCCGCGACGTCGGCGAACCGCTTGTTCGGCTGCTGCGCCAGCAGCACGTCGCGAATCACCTGATCACGGGAGATGCCGTGCGCTCTCGCCTGGCCGTCGATCTGCGCTTCGACCAGCGGCGTGTAGACATAGCCGGGACAGATCGCGTTGCAGGTGATGCCGTCTTCGGCGGTCTCCAGTGCCGTTACCTTGCTGAGGCCGACGAGGCCGTGCTTGGCCGCGACATAGGCCGCCTTGAAAGGCGAGGCGACCAGGCCATGGGCGGAGGCGATGTTGATGATGCGACCGAAGCGGTTCTTCCGCATCGCCGGCAGCGCCGCGCGGGTGGTGTGAAAGGCCGCCGACAGGTTGATCGCCAGAACCGCGTCCCACCTGTCGGTGGGAAACTGCTCGAGCGGCGCGACGTGTTGAATGCCGGCATTGTTGACCAAGACGTCGAGCTTGCCATGTTCGGCGAGGATCGCCGCCACCATCTCGGCGATGGCGTCGGGCCGCGTCATGTCGGCCGGCGAATAGCCGACGGTGACGCCGAATTCTTCGGCCAGCCGTTCGCGGCTCCCGGCGATGTCGGCGGCCACGCCGAACCCGTTCAGCACCACGGCGGATCCGGCGGCAGCCAGCGATCGTGCGATGCCGAGGCCGATACCGCTGGTGGAGCCGGTGACGAGCGAAACCATGCCGGCCAGCGGTCGCGCCGTCGAAGCGCCTTGCGTCGTTACCTGGATGTTCATGGCCCGGCCTCCTGCGATGATTTCATGGCAATCTGCCCGGCGGCCCGGTCGAAGAAAAATGCCGTTTGCCTCCCGTAACAATAGTCGGCCGCTATCGTATATTCCCTGACGGCCTGGCCGGTTTGCGAGTACCCTCCCGCCTATCTGGAGATCGGGGCAGACGATCATGGAAATGCACCAGGTGCGATATTTCCTCGCGGTGGCGCGCACGCTGAACTTCACCAAGGCGGCGGACGACTGCAACGTCGCGCAGCCGTCGCTGACGCGGGCGATCAAGCAGCTCGAAGGCGAACTCGGTGGCGATTTGTTCCGCCGCGAACGTCCCGTTCAGCTCACCGAACTCGGCCAGCGCATGCATCCGCTGCTGCAGCAATGCTTCGAGGCGGCGAGCGGCGCGCGCTCGCTGGCGGCTTCCCTGAAGAGCGGCGACGTCGGGGCGCTTCGCATCGCGCTGACGCATTCGATCGACCTGTCGCTGCTGATTCCCTATCTCGACCAGATCAGGCGGCAGTTCAACCGGCTGGAATTCCGTTTCCTGCGCGGCGACAGCCGCCAGGTCGGCGACTACCTCAAGAGCGGCGAAGCCGAACTCGGCATCGCCGCCGAACTCGGCAGCGACTGGGACCGGCTCGACGTCTGGCCATTGTTCACCGAAGGCTTCGAGCTCGTCTTCCACGGCCAGCACGCGCTGGCAAAGCGCGGCAGCATCGAGTTCGGAGACCTGCGCAGCGAACAGCTGCTGTCCCGCCGGTATTGCGAACATGCCAGCCGGATCAACGACACGCTGCGCGCGCACGGATTGGATGTCGAAGGCAAGCATGAGACCAGTTCCGAGCGCGACCTGATCGAGTTGCTGGAGGCCGACATCGGCATCGCGGTGGTGCCGCACACGGCAACCACGCCGCAGACATTGATCCGGAAGAACGTCGAGGGGCTGGACGCGCGGCGGACCGTCAATCTGTACGGCGTCGCCGGCCGCGAGCGCACGGCGGTGGCTTCCGCGGTGATGCGAATGTTGCGCGGCGCCGACTGGCAGCGGTTTCTGAGCAGGGGTGCGGGCGCCCGATAGCGGTTCACTCCGCGCCGCGCAGCGCCGCCACCAGATCGTCGATCGCCATCCGCTTGCGGAAGTCGGGATCGACGAAGCGCGCCTTCACCAGCCCGTCGCGGCCGACCACGAAGGTCGCCGGAATCGGCAGCACCCAGCCGTCATTGCCGTGAAAGCCCGCCATGTCCTGATGGGCCAGCAACCGCTGGATCTCGGCGTCCAGCCAGATCGCCAGATTGAGCGACAGCGCGTAGCCATTGTCCAGATCGGTAAGTACGGGAAACGGCGCGCCCGACTCGGCCCTGAAGCGCTCAGCGTATTCCTGCAGTTCCGGCGTGATCGCCACGACCTGGCCGCTCGCCGCGGCGATCCGGTCCATCGCCCGGATCACGGCGCGCACATTGATCCGGCAATACGGACACCAATGGCCGCGGAAGAACATCACGGCGACCGGCCCCTGGGCGATCAGCGAATCCAGGGTGACCAGCCTGCCTTGTTCGTCGGGCAGCACGAAGGGCGGCATCGCATCGCCCGGACGCGGCGCGTTTTCGCCGCCGCCATTGGCGTTGAGCCGCGTCACCAGGCGATCGACCGCCTCGCCATAGGCCGGAAAGATCTCCCGTCCCGCGGCGGCGTAGGCTTCCAGTTGCTCGCGCAAGCTGCCTTCCATGTCGCGACATCGCAGAAAGGCGCTTCGCAGACGCTCGGCGTTGGCGGTCGTCAACGGCGTCATGTCAGGCTCCGGCGCTTTGATGGCTTCATCATAGTTTCCGGCGCCGGCCGCCGGCAAGGGCGGCCTGGCGCTGGCTTGTGATCTCAGGGACGATAAAAATTGCCGGTCGGATCGAGCGTGCCCGACACCGAGTAGAGTTCATTGTTGTGCATGAAGAATACGGTGTTGTCCGGCACCTTGGTCGCGTGCCGCATCATGGCTTCGTGGTTCTTCTCGCCCTGAGCGAGCGTGATCCCGGACATTTTCCCGCCGACATAGACGTGGGCCATGCCAGACTTGAATTCCATGGGGGCTTGCGAATAGGCCGAGGTGGCGATGGCGGCGACGGCAGCAGCAGCGACAAGGCTCTTGGACAAGATATTCATGGGGGCTCCTCGAGGGTTGGGCGCCCGCCGATCGGGCGCATCGCCATCAAAAGCCAGCGCGGCGCGGATGATAAATGCCGATCTCCGATCGGTTCGATAGCCCGGATGCATCGACCGGGGCGATAGCGCCGGGCTATCGCAACCAGAGCGCATCCGCATTTCCTATTTTTTGGCCGGGCCGCCATCCTGACCGCCGTGCATTCCGCCAACGGACAGGAGCCACCCATGATCCGCCGCCTCCCTTCCCTCCTCGCCTCACTGGCGCTGTGCGCCGTGCTCGCATTCACGGCCACGCACGCCCGCGCCGACAGCGACGACGGTATCGTTCGCGTCAAGAGCGCGGTGCCGATGCGGGAAGCGATCGCCAGGATCAAGGCTGATATCGCCGCCAAGGGCATCATGTTCTTCTCGGAGATCGATCAATCGAAACTTGCCGCCGACGCCGGCATCCGGCTGCGCCCCTCGACGCTCCTGGTGTTCGGCAACCCGCCGCTCGGCACCCAGTTCATCACCTCCAACCCGAATGCCGGGCTCGACTGGCCGGTGCGGCTGCTGCTGACCCAGGACGAGAATGGCGACGTGTGGGCGGTGTGGACCGACTTCGACTGGATCGCGAAGCGCCACAACATCCGTGACCGCGCGGCGCAATTCAAGATGGCGACCACCGTCGTCCAGTCGATCACCTCGACGATCGCCGCCAAATGACGGCCGCGGCGGAACGGTTCGACGTCGTGATCCTCGGCGGCGGCAACGCCGGCATCGGCGTCACAGGGCCGGTGCGGCGCGCCGGCCTGTCGGTCGCGATGATCGAGGCGCGCGACCTCGGCGGCACCTGCCCGAACCGCGGCTGCACGCCGAAGAAGGTACTGGTCGCCGCCGGCCACGCCCTGCACGAGATCGCACAGGCGTCGGTTCACCACATCGCCGTCGGCAGACCGCGGCTCGACTGGGCGGCGCTGATCGATCGCGAGAAAGCCATGATCAAGGACATTCCGGAAAACCTCGCCCGCGCCATGGCGCGCCGCAATGTCGAGGTGATCAGGGGCCATGCCGCGTTCACCAGTCCCAACACCGTTCGGGTCGGCGATCGCATGCTCGAAGCGCGGCATATCGTGATCGCGACCGGCTCGAAGCCGCGCCCGCTGCCGATCCCGGGCGCTGAATACATGATCACGTCGGATGAGATATTGAGCGAGCGGGAGCTGCCGCGCGCCGTGGTCTTTGTCGGCGGCGGCGTGATCTCGCTCGAATTCGGCCATGTCTACGCCCGCGCCGGCGCCGATGTCACCATCCTCGAGGCGCTGCCGCGGCTTCTCCCGGCGATGGACGCCGATGCGGTGGCGCAGTTGCAGGCGGAGAGCGAACGGATCGGCATCCGCGTCAGGACCGCCGTGGCCGTGAAGAAGATCGAGCCGTTCAACGGCCGGCTTCGGGTCACGTTCGAGCACGACGGTATCGAGCAGACGCTCGAGGCGTGCCGCGTCGTCAACGGCGCCGGGCGCATCGCCAATGTCGATACGCTGGGTCTGGAGGCCGGCAATGTCGCCCACGCCAACGGTCGCGTTTCCATCGACGCGCGGCTGCGCTCGACGACGAATCCGATCGTGCATGTCTGCGGAGACGCGGTGCCGACCTCGCCTCAGCTGTCGCCGATCGCGACCTATGAGGGCGAACTGGTCGGCCGCAACATCGTCGAGGGTCCGAAATACGGCCCCGACTATCATGGCATGGCGAATTCGGTCTACACCACGCCGCCGCTTGCCGCCGTCGGTCTCACCGAGCACGACGCCAGGCGACAGGATCTTGCCTTCGACGTTCACGTCAACGACATGCTCGGCTGGTTCTCCGCCCGCAGCTACGCGGAAACGGTGGCATGGTCGAAGGTGATCGTGGAGCGAGGCACCGACCGTATCCTGGGCGCGCATTTCGTCGGTCATGCCGGGCAGGAGCTGATCAATATCTTCGGCCTTGCCATGCGCTTCGGCATCACGGCGACGCAGCTTCGCGAAAACGTCTACGCCTATCCGACATTCGCCTCCGACCTCAGGCACATGCTGGGACATGGCGCGCGCGAATAGCGCAACGCTATCGAACCGAGAGCAACCCGGCATTTCATTCTTCAAGCGCCATCGGCGAAATTTGCGTCATAGCCGGCCAACTCTAGCGGGGCCGGTCAACCGGCCTGAACGGCCAGAGGAGAACACCCATGTTCAAGCCCACGAAGATTTCGTTTCCGCTGCTCGCCGCGACGTCGATCGCAGGCCTGCTTGTCGCCACGTCGGCGCTCGCCGGCGAATGCCCCGCCGACAAGATGAAGCCCAACGTGCGCGAGAAAGTCGATTTCAAACCGGTCGGCGTCACCGACGTCACCCTCGGATCGATCAACCTGGAGAAGCAGCCGGCCAACATCAAGGATCGGGAACTGCGCTTCCGCAAGCTGACCATCGAGCCCGGCGGCATCGTGCCCTGGCACAGCCATGACGACCGCCCGGCGCTGATCTTCGTACAGCAGGGCGAGATCGTGGAGTACGCCTCGAACTGCGCCGACCCGATCGTGCACAAGGCCGGCGATATTCGCCCCGAAGTGTTCGGAACCTCGCACTGGTGGAAGAATCTCGGCAAGGAAACCGTCATCCTCTATGTCGGCGACGTCCGCAAGGATCCGCACGACCACAACATGTAACGGGCCGCTTGCCCCTGCCCCCGTTACACCAGCGACGCCCGCGATCTCCGTGTCGCCCCGCACGCTGCGGGCGTCGCATCCGCTTCCCTGTCCGGAGAGGACCATGACCGAACTCGCCGCGCCGATGAGAGCAGCCGGGATCCACGAGAGGCCATCGGGCAATGCCCTGCGCACGCTCGTCATCGGGCTGACCGCCTTTCTGACCGTCGTCGACCTGTTTGCCACGCAAGCCATCCTGCCGTCGCTGACGCGGCATTACGGCGTCACGCCGGCCGCCATGGGCTTTGCGGTCAACGCGACCACGATGGGCATGGCGGTGGCGAGCCTGGTGATCGGTTTCCTCAGCCCGCACCTCGACCGCCGGCGCGGGATCCTGGTCAGCCTCGCCGCGCTCGCGGTGCCGACCGCGCTGCTGGCCAGCGCACCCGACCTTGCGACGTTCACGCTGCTTCGGATCGCGCAAGGCCTGTGCATGGCCTCCGCCTTTGCGCTGACCCTCGCTCATCTCGGCGAACAGTGCGGCGCGATGGACGCCGGCGGCGCGTTCGCGGCCTACATCGCCGGCAATGTCGCCAGCAACCTGGTGGGGCGCCTGATGTCGGCCGCCGTCGCCGACACGTTCGGGCTCGCCTCCAACTTCTACTTCTTCGCGGGCCTCAACCTCGCCGGCGCCGCGCTGGTGTATTTCACGATCCGGCGGGTGCCGCCGATGCAGACGATGCCGGCCGCGCCGTTGCCGTTCGCCGCGCTGGCCGCGCATTGGCGGGAGCCGCGGCTTCGCGCGGCCTTCGTGATCGGCTTCTGCATCCTGTTCGCCTTCATCGGCACGTTCACCTTCGTCAATTTCGTGCTGGTACGGCCGCCTTTGGCGCTCGACATGATGGACGTCGGCCTCGTCTATTTCGTCTTCGCGCCGTCGGTGGTGACGACGCTGTTCGCCGGCAAGGCCGTGAGGCGCTTCGGTGCCCGCGTCTCGATCCGCGCGGCGCTCGGCGCAGCCATGGCCGGGCTGCCGTTGATGCTGCTGCCGAACCTCGCGGCCGTGCTGACGGGCATGGTGCTGGTCGGCATCGGCACGTTCTTCGCGCAGGCCTGCGCCACCGGATTCGTCGGCCAGGCCGCGCTGGATGCGCGCGGCATCGCCGGCGGTTGCTATCTCGCGAGCTACTTTCTCGGCGGCCTGACCGGCAGCGCGGTGCTGGGCCGGCTGTTCGATCAGTTCGGCTGGCCGGCCTGCCTCGCCGGAATCGCCGCGTCGCTTGTCGTGGCCTGGCTGCTTTCAGCAAAACTCAACGGCACGGCGCGCTGACCATGCGGAGCCTGCGAAACTCACACGATCCCTGAACACTCATCCAGTTCGACCGGCATCTCCACCTCAACTCCCGCACAGCGCAACATGACCAATAACTTCGATCCTGATCGCGGCCCTACGCGGAGATGATCTCCCGCCACACCGGGCATCATGCATGTCCGGTTCAAGGTTATTCCATGGAGAGGCGGCGGGAACTCTCTGTCGGCTCGGGATTGCGGCGAAACGCCTGCTTGTTATTGTCGGGATTGGACCTACATATTGTGTATCACCGAGCGGCTCGTGGCATTTATCGGTGATGAGAACGCCCGATTGCGCTCCCGCCTTCCCTGAACAGAAAGGGGCGCCATGATCCCTCGGCGGCGTTTCAAACAGTCACAATCGCTTCAGGTCCGACTTCAGGTGTTTGCGCGTGAAGCGCGTGCGGAGGCCTCGGCCTTGGCTCCGGGCGCCCGGCGAGATGAGCTCATCAAAAAAGCGCGGCTGGCGGACACGGCGTCGCATATTGACGAATGGATCAGTTCGTCGGGGCTGCAGCAGCCCAGATGAAGTGCATCTTTTTTCCCGATCTCTGCGCGGATAGCCATTGTGAGCGCGGCGCTTGGCGCGCCATCGCAACGGGCTGCGTTGGCAATGACCTCGCCCAGCGCGGCCTGTGAGCGCTCACGCATGTCACACAGATCCGAGCCGGAAAAGCACCGGTCTACCGCGACCGAATACGAATTCATGATGGATTTTCGCGTGGCTCCCGAGCTGCGGGCGGCCATCGTGAAATGGGCTGAAACGCAGCCGGACCTGCCGTCGCAGCACGAGGCGATGCGGCGCCTGCTGGAACTCGGCCTGACCGTGAAAGCGGAAGGCCGCCCGCCGAGCGAGGGTCAGACATTGCGTGCCCGCGAGATGGCCGGAAAGGCGATCGACGAGATGAGCGACGCCACGGCCAGCTCTGACGATCAGGCCACGCGCAAGAAGCGGCTGCTCAAGGGACCGGAAGAATTCAGCCAGGTACGCGTCGATCGGCCCGACCGCGCGTCATAGTCGCGTCGTTCGATGCGCACAGGGAACGGCATGCGATGGGTGCGTTGAATTGAAATGGCATTAGCTAGCCAAACACTCCAGCTTCGCCCGGAGCTTGCGGCTGCACCGGCCGAGCAAGCAACCGCAACATCGTCTAATCGGGGCACACGTCGTTCCTACAGACGTATCGGAATCGCCGGTGCGCGATCTCATTCCGCGCCATAGCGAAATCCCGGATTGCTCGCCGCGCTTGCGGCAACACACAGACCTCGGAGGTCAGATGATCAGCAACCAAACCAATAACCGGCATCGGCGGGCAGCCGACAACGCTTTCAAGGTCACCGAGCCGGAAAAGCCAATGACGGACTATGCAAAGGCGGAGAAATCCTTCGATGACAATCGCGAACGCCTGAAGGCGGAGCGCCTGGCACGGGAAGCCGCGGTGAAAGGCTCGGCGAAGGTCAAGGGCGCGGCGAAATAGCAGGTGCCGGCACCGCGTTATATTTCCGAGAGCATGACGACACCGTCTTCGAGATCTCCCGAAGCAAGCCGTGCCCGCGCGATTCGCTCGTATTCCGTTCGATGTTTGTGAAGATGGGTGAAGGCCTGCTGGTCGGTCTCGAACCTCGTTGCCAGCCTGCATGATTGCCGCGCCGCGCCGAGCGCGAGCGAGAAGGTGATCGTTCCACCGCCGTCCGGCTTTGCTCTGCGCATGATTCACAATCTCCTGTTTCGATGCAGCCTTCGACGGGTGTTCGGCGACAATTATTCGGCGGTACTACACCGGCGATTTCCGCTTGCGCTTCTTCACCGCCGGTGCCTGCCGGCTCGCGGCGAGAGCCGCGTCCGCAACTTCCCTGGCTTCGCGCAACTCGCGCAGCCGCGCCATGTTCTTGCGAACCTCGACCCCCTGCTTTTCGACATCGGCGATCGCCCGCACGCCCTCCTCGGCGGCCAGACGACGGCGATCGGCGCGCGCAACTGCTTCAGGTGACGGTACGGCCGGCTTCCTGGCGCTCATCCTTCACCTCTATCTACAAACAGGCAAAACCCGCTCAATCGCAGGATCGAGCGGGCATCGTGGCCGTTTCAGTACATCCGTGAAACGGCGCTGCAGGTCAGGCCAGCGAGAGATTCTCTGCGCTGACCTTGCCTCGCATCTTGTCGGTCTTCAGTTCGTAGGTGACCTTCTGGCCCTCGGCGAGACCCGAAAGACCGGCACGCTCGACGGCGCTGATGTGAACGAACACGTCGTTGCCGCCATCGTTCGGCTGGATGAAACCAAAGCCCTTCTGGCCGTTGAACCACTTTACGGTACCTGTCGTCATTCTCTTCTCCAAAGCGCGCACGCGCATGCCGCGCGACAATCACGCGGTGATTTCAACTTCGTCGATGTCTTTGGAAAAGGAGCCCGCGGGCGCGTTCAACAAGGCACAGCGGCTAAATCGAATGACGTCAATATACACAGCATGGCACCGATTACAAGAAGGACCGGCCAGTTTGTTCGAACCGCGGGGTCGGGCCGACTCACCGCGCCCGGGCATTCTCATTGCTTCCGCTGCCAGCGGCCGCGCTCGTCGGCCTGCCAATAGGTCAGGTCGAACCCGCGCGCCTTGCAATCGGCCCAGGCGCCGCGCGCCGCCGCGAGCGCTTCGTCGTCGTCGCCGTTGAACACCAGCACGATGCGATCGTAACTCTCGCAATCGGTCGGCAATGCCGCATTGTCGATCAGGAAGCGGACATTGGCCCGGTTCGGATTGGCTTCCTCGACCGACAGGATGATCGGCTGGTCCTGCGCATCGGCGGCGCGCCATGTCGCGTGCGGCAGGAACGAATCGTCGCTGTAGGTCCACAGATGCGCGTCGAGCGCCTCGGCGCGTTCCGGCGAGGTCGACTGCACGACCACGCGCCAGCCGCGCTCCAGAGATTTTTCCAGGAGCGGCGGCAACACGGTTTCGAGCGACATGCCCTGCAGATGATAGAACAGGATTTCCGTCATCGGCGGCGACCCAGATTATTTGCCGGATTCGTAATACTCCGCGACCAGGCGATCGAGCAGGCGGACGCCGTAGCCGGATCCCCAGGAATGATTGATGTCGGTCTTCGGCGCGCCCATCGCGGTGCCGGCGACGTCGAGATGCGCCCATGGCGTGTTGTCGACGAAGCGCTGCAGGAACTGCGCGGCGGTGATCGAGCCGCCATGACGGCCGCCGGTGTTCTTCATGTCGGCGAATTGCGAATCGATCAGCTTGTCGTATTCGGGCCCGAGCGGCATCCGCCAGACCTTCTCGCCGGTCTCGTTGCCGACCTTGCTCAGCCGCTCCGACAATTCGTCATTGTTGGAGAACATCCCGGCATATTCGGTGCCGAGCGCGACCATGATCGCGCCGGTCAGCGTCGCCAGGTCGACCATGAATTTCGGCTTGTACTTCTTCGCCACGTACCACAGCACGTCGGCCAGCACGAGCCGGCCCTCGGCGTCGGTGTTGATGATCTCGATGGTCTGCCCCGACATCGAGGTGACGATGTCGCCCGGGCGCTGGGCATTGCCGTCGGGCATGTTCTCGACCAGTCCGATGGCGCCGATCGCGTTGACCTTGGCTTTCCGGCCCGCCAGCGCATGCATCAGCCCGACCACGCAGGCCGCGCCGCCCATGTCGCCCTTCATGTCCTCCATGCTGGCGGCGCCCTTGATGGAGATGCCGCCGGTGTCGAAGCAGACGCCCTTGCCGATGAACGCGACCGGCTGAGCGCCCTTCTTGCCGCCGTTCCAGCGCATCACGACCATGCGGCTTGGCTGGGTCGACCCCTGGCCGACGCCGAGCAGCGCGCCCATGCCGAGTTTGGTCATCGCCTTGACGTCGAGCACCTCGACCTGCACGCCGAGTTTCCTGAGCTGGTTGGCGCGGCGCGCGAATTCGACCGGGTACAGCACGTTCGGCGGCTCGTTGACGAGTTCGCGGGCGATCACCACGCCGTCCACGACGTGGGACGCCGGCGCGAACGCCTTGCGCGCGGCCAGGGCGTCTTCGACCGCGATCGAAACATTGGCGCGCAACGCGCCGTTCTCGTTATCCTTTTTCCTGGTTTTATAGCGGTCGAATTTGTAGGCGCGCAACCTTATCCCCGCGCCGATCGAAGCCGCCGCATCCGCCGCCATCGCCGCTTCGGGGAGTTCCGCGATCACCGTGACCTGCTCGCTTGCGGCGTTGAGCTTGCCCGCGGTCACGCCCCCGAACTTGAGATAGTCCTTTGCCTTGATATCGCTCGCCTTGCCGACGCCGACCACGACCAGACGGTCCGCCTTGAGACCCTCCGGCGCCGGAATATCGAGCACGGAGCCGCTCTTGCCCTTGAACTGGTTGGCAGCCGCCGCCCGCTTCACGGTGTCGGCGGCCTTGCCCAGCACCTTCCCGGTCGCCTCGCCGAACCGCAGCTGATCGTCACAAAACGCCACCAGAACGCCGCGAGGGGCTGCGGAAAAGGCGACAAAGCCGACCTTGACGGCGTCGGTCATGGGGTATCCTCCAGAATTGAGGGCTGCAGACGGGTCCGGAACGAGGCCCGTTCAATGGAATAATCTCTTTTCTCGGCGGCCCAAATCACCAAGGGCCCTTGCTTTGCGCACTATGGCCCGCCGGCCGTGTGACTGCCAAGCACCGCCGTGGCCCGAAGGGCACAAGAAATGAATTATTAACCACATCGAGGGCGCGCCACGGCCCGGCCATTTTGTTGACAGATCAAAGAGATGGTAATGATACTGTCAACGGCTGGGGATTTGCGGCCCGACCAAGGGGCACCCTTTCAAACAGGGATTGGTCGGAAGTCGCCGTTCTGGCGCGCAAGGTGGGAACGTGCGGTAACGATGGGGTCGATCGACAGGTACATCTTCAAGACGACGCTCGCGTCGTTTGCGCTTGTGCTGATCAGCCTCACCGGGGTGATCTGGATTACCCAGGCGTTGCGCGGCATCGACCTGATGACGAGCCAGGGCCAGACCATCCTGACCTTTCTCGGCATCACCAGCCTGGTGGTACCCGCACTGATCCTCGTCATCGCGCCGATCGCGCTGATGATCGCCGTCTCGCACACGCTGAACAAGCTGGCCACCGATTCCGAAATCATCGTGATGAACGCCGCGGGCTTCTCCCCGTTCCGGCTGTTCCGCCCGTTCTTCTTCGCCACCTGCGTGGTGGCTGCCCTGGTCACCTTCATCGCGGCCTATCTCGCACCCGACGGCCTGCGCCGGATCAAGCAATGGGATGCCGAAATCACGGCCGACGTCCTGACCAACATCTTGCAGCCCGGGCGTTTCGCCCAGCTCGACCAGAACCTGACGATCCGGATTCGCGAGCGCAGGCCGGGCGGCGTGCTCGCCGGAATCTTCGTCGACGACCGCCGCGATCCCAAGGAGCGCGTCACCATCATCGCGGACCATGGCACGGTGCTGAAGAACGAGAGCGGATCCTATCTGGTGCTCGAGGACGGCAACCTCGAGCGTTTCGAAGCCGGCAAGCGCGAACCGGCGCTGGTGGCATTTACCCGCTACGCCTTCGACATGTCGAAATTCTCCAACCGCGGCCGCGACGTCGCGCTCGGGATTCGCGAACGCTATTTGTGGGAGCTGGTTTCGCCGCCGGCGGACGATCCGGTTTTCAAACAATTGTCGGGGCAGTTCGGCGCCGAGTTGCATGACCGCTTCCTGGCGCCGGTCTATCCGTTTGCGTTCGCCGTGCTGACCTTCGCCTTCCTCGGTTCGCCGCGCACCACGCGCCAGAGCCGCAATTTCTCGATCGGCGGGTCGATCCTCGCCGTGTTCGGCCTGCGCATGGCGGGATTTGCCTGTTCGGTGATGACGGTGAAGACGCCGGCCATGGCCGGCGTACAGTACCTGATGCTGTTCGCTTCGATCGGCATCGGGCTGTGGATGATCATCGCCGGCGTCGTGGTGGAGCCGCCGGCAGCGCTGATGGAGGCCATCAACCGGTCGAACGCGCGCCTGGCGCGGCTCTTTGGACGGCCCGCCACCGCATGAGCATGATGACCAACACGCTCGGGCGCTACTTCGCCGGCCGCTTCCTGGTCTCGGCGGTGGGCGTGTTCGCGAGCATTTTCGTGCTGCTGGTGCTGGTCGACTACATCGAGATGGTCCGCAAGACCTCGGGCCTCGTCGGCGCCTCGGCGATCACGATCGCCCAGACCTCGCTTTACCGGGTGCCGCAACTGCTCGAAAAGCTGATGCCGTTCTGCGTCCTGATCGGCGCCATGACCTGCTACCTGGCGCTGTCGCGGCGGCTGGAACTGGTGGTCGCGCGCGCCGCCGGCGTCTCGGCCTGGCAGTTCGTCTCGCCGGCGCTGGCGAGCGCCATCATCCTCGGAACCCTGGCCACCGTGGCCTATAATCCGATGTCGGCGAACCTGCGCGAACTCTCCAAGCGGATGGAGGCCGAGTTGTTCGGTTCCGCCCCGGGCGGCGGCATCCAGGACGCCTCCGGGTTCTGGCTGAACCAGATCAACAGCGACGGCCAATCGATCATCAATGCCGCCCGCAGCGAGCAGCAGGGCGTCCGCCTGACCGGGCTGACCATCTTCCGGTTCGATCCCGACCTCCAGTTCAAGGAACGAATCGAGGCCCGCGAAGCCGCCCTCGAGGAGGGCCGCTGGGCCTTCAAATCGGTACGCAGATACTCCCTAAATCAACCCCCGGTTGATCAGGATACCTACTACCTCTCGACGACCCTGACTCCGGCCCAGGTCCGCAACAGTTTTTCGACCCCGGAAACCGTGTCCTTTTGGCAACTGCCCGGCTATATCCGCTCATCCGAAAGCTCCGGCTTTGCAACCGCCGGCTACCGCCTGCAGTACCAGAAGCTCATTGCACAGCCGTTTTTGCTGGCTGCAATGGTCATGTTGGCCGCCTCCGTGAGCCTCCGCTTCTTCCGGATGGGCGGCGTTCAAAAGATGGTTTTAAGTGGCGTGAGCGCAGGGTTTCTGCTCTACGTTCTATCGAAAGTTACTGAGGATTTGAGCAAGGCTGAGTTGATGCATCCGATCGCTGCGGCGTGGTTGCCCGTCTGCGTGGGCGGCCTCACCGGCTTTTTGGCCTTGCTGTACCAGGAGGACGGGTAGTGGCCGTTGTCGCCGCCCGCCAGTTGAGGTCGCCTGCGTTGAGGCGGAGCACTCCCGTGCGCCGCTATCGAGCCCGCTTGGCCGCCGTTGGCGCCTACATGTTTGCCCTGCTCGCCGGGATCGTCCTGGCGGGCCCGCTGGAGCTCGCGCTGACGGCGCCGGCTGCGGCGCAAAGCTTCACCTACAATCCGCGCCCGCCCAAGCCTCCGAAGCGCCCCGTCTCCAATGACGGCCGCATGACCGTGCAGGCGGTCGAGGTGGACTACGATTACAACAATCAGCGCGTGTCGGCCGTCGGCAACGTGCAGATGTTCTACAACGGCACCAGCGTGGAGGCCGACAAGGTCGTCTACGACCAGAAGACCAAGCGGCTGCATGCGGAAGGCAACATCCGCCTGACCGACGCCGAGGGCAAGGTGACCTACGCCAACGCGCTCGACTTCAGCGACGACTATCGCGACGGCTTCGTCGATTCGCTGCGCGTCGACACCGAGGATTCGACCCGGATGGCGGCGACGCGCGCCGACCGGTCCGCGGGCAATTACACCGTGTTCGAGAACGGCGTGTACACCGCCTGCGCGCCCTGCAAGGACAATCCGAAGAAGCCGCCGCTGTGGCAGGTCAAGGGTGCCCGCATCATCCACGACCAGACCGACAAGATGCTGTATTTCGAGAACGCGCAGCTCGAGTTCTTCGGCGTGCCGCTGGCCTATCTGCCGTACTTCTCGACGCCCGATCCGACCGTCAAGCGCAAGACCGGCTTCCTGATGCCGTCCTACACGTCGGTCCCCACGACCTACGGCTACGGCGTCGAAACCCCGTTCTACTGGGCGATCGCGCCGGACTATGACGCGACCTTCAATCCGCGCTTCACCACGCGGCAGGGCGCGTTGCTGCAGGGCGAATTCCGCCAGCGCCTGATCAATGGTTCGTACCAGATCCGCGCCTACGGCATCAACCAGCTCGACCCCGGCGCGTTCGCCGGACGGCCGGGCGACCGCGACTGGCGCGGCGGCGTCGACACCAAGGGCCAGTTCGCGATCAACGACAAGTGGGTCTGGGGCTGGGACGGCGTCCTGCTGTCGGACTACTATTTCTTCTCGGACTACCGGCTGGCGCAGTACAAGGATCCGCTGGGCTCCTTCCTGAGCCTTCCGACCGAAGCGATCTCGCAGCTCTATCTGACCGGCGTCGGCAACCGCAGCTTCTTCGACGCGCGCACGATCTATTACCTGTCGTTCTCCGGCAACCAGGACAAGGTGCCGGTGATCCATCCGGTGATCGACTACAACAACGTCATCAACCACCCGATCCTCGGCGGCGAGGTCAGCTACAAGACCAATTTCACCAGCCTGTCGCGGACGACCGCGGCGTTCGACCCGATCACAACGCTGGCCAACACCAACGGCCTGTGCCTGAGCGCGTCGGCCGATCCGCTGGCCCGCCTGCCCTCGCAGTGCCTGCTGCGCGGCATGCCCGGCACCTACACGCGGTTGACCGCGGAGGCGCAGTGGCGCAGGTCGTACACCGATCCGATCGGCCAGATCTGGACGCCGTTTGCGATCATGCGCGCCGACGCCATCGACGCCTCGATCTCGAACCAGCCCGGCGTTTCGAACTTCCTGCCGGTCGGCGACACCCAGGCGGTCCGCCTGATGCCGACGGTCGGTCTCGAATACCGCTATCCGTTCATCAACGTTCAGCCCTGGGGCACCACGACGATCGAGCCGATCGCGCAGATCATCGCCCGTCCGAACGAGACCTATGCCGGCCGGCTGCCGAACGAGGACGCCCAGAGCATGGTGTTCGACGCCAGCAACCTGTTCGCGGTCGACAAGTTCTCCGGCTACGACCGCGTCGAGGGCGGCGGCCGCGCCAATGTCGGCGTTCAGGCGACCACGCAGTTCGACCGCGGCGGCAGCATCAACGTGCTGATCGGCCAGTCCTACCATCTGTTCGGCCTGAACTCGTTCGCGGTGGTGGACGCCACCAATACCGGGCTCAATTCCGGCCTGCAGAACCCGCGCTCCGACTACGTCGCCCGCATCAACTATTCGCCGAACCGGACCTACACGTTCAGCGTCCGCACGCGCATGGACGAGGCGACGCAGAACATCAACCGCTTCGAAGCCGAAGGCCGCGCCGCGTTCGACCGCTGGTCGGTCAGCATGATCTACGGCAACTATGCGGCCCAGCCGGAACTCGGCTACCTGACCCGGCGCGAGGGCCTGCTCGGCAGCGCCTCGGTCAAGGTGTCGTCGAACTGGGTGGTGTCGGGATCGGCGCGGTGGGACCTCGAAGCCAACAAGCTGAACCAGTACATCGTCGGCGCCGGCTATGTGGACGACTGCTTCGTGCTGGCGGCCAATTACGTCACGTCCTACACCTATTCCGCCGGGGCCGCACCGCCCGTTCTCAGCCATGGCTTCATGCTGCAGATCGGTTTGCGGACGCTGGCGAATTCGTCGTCGTCGGCCAGCGGCGGCGGCATCCAGTAGTGCGAGGCCCTTGACCGTGCCGGACAGTACCCCGCGTGACGCGGTACGAATTGCTTGATACGGCTGCCATGACCATGACGCGCCCCCCGTTCCGTTTCCGCCGGCTCCGCCTCGATGCGATCGTCGGTTGCGCCGCCGCGTTTGCCGCTTTCGCGGCCGGGATCTCGCCGCTGCAAGCGCAGACCATCGCCTGCATGGTGAACGGCGAGCCGATCACGAATATGGATATCGAGCAGCGCACCAAGCTCAACTTCCTGACCACGCGCAAGCAGATGCCGCGGCAGGAAGTGCTCGACGAACTGACCAACGAAAAGGTGAAGCTCAAGGAGGCCAAGCGGTTCGGCGTCGATCCGACCGCGAGCGACGTCGATGCGGCGTTCTCGAGCATGAGCCAGCGGATGCGGCTGTCGCCCGAGCAACTGGCCAAATCGCTGGAAAGCCAGGGCGTCCGTCCGGAAACGCTGAAGGCGCGGCTCAAGGCCGAGATGGTCTGGGGCAGTTTGGTGCGCGGCCGCTACAAGGAAAGCCTGCAGGTCGGCGAGAAGGACGTCGCCGCCGCCGCGCAGCAGAGCGGCGAATCGACCCAGATCGACGCGTTCGAATACCGGCTGCGGCCGATCGTGCTGATCGTGCCGCGCGGCTCGGCCTCGGTCACGGTCGAGCAGCGCCGCAAGGAAGCGGAAAGCCTGCGCGAGCGGGTGAAGAGCTGCGACGAAGCGAACTCCTACTTCAAGTCGATGCAGAATGCGGCGATCCGCGAAACCGTCACCAAGACCTCGGCCGACATCCCGGGCCCGCTGCGCGAACTCTTGGACAAGACGCCGGTCGGTCACCTGACGCCGCCCGAGATCACCAAGCAGGGCGTCGAGATGGTGGCGCTGTGCGAGCGCAAGCCGACCAAGGTCGATACGCCGAAGAAGCGGGAAATCCGCGAAAAGATGTTCAGCGAGAAATACGAGGCGAAGCAGAAAGCCTACCTCGCCGAAATCCGCAAAGCCGCGATGATCGAGTGTCGCTGATGGCCGCCCGCTGATGGCCGAGGTCGCGAACAGCCGGACTTCGGAAACCAGACCTCTCGCCCTCACCTCCGGCGAACCGGCTGGCATCGGCCCCGACATTGCGCTGGCCGCCTGGCTGCGGCGCCGTGAACTCGACCTTCCGCCGTTCTTCCTGCTCGGCGATCGCGCGTTCTTCGCCGAGCGTGCCAGGATGCTGGGATTGAACGTCGAACTCGCCGACGCCGCGGTCGAGGAGACCGTCGCCGCGTTCGCCAAGGCGCTGCCCGTGGTGGCGACGGGCGAAATCGCCACCGCCCGTCCGGGGCAGCCCGACGACACCAGCGCGACAGCGGCGCTGGCGTCGATCCGCCAGGCCGTCGATCACGTCAAACGCGGTACCGCCTCCGCCGTCGTCACCAACCCGATCGCCAAGAGCGTGCTGTACCGCGCCGGCTTTCGTCATCCCGGCCACACCGAGTTTCTCGCCACGTTGGCCGCCGATGGCGGCCGCCCGCCGCAGCCGGTGATGATGCTGTGGTCGCCGGCGCTCGCCGTGGTGCCGGTCACCATTCATTTGTCGGTGCGCGAGGCGGTGGCGACGCTCAGCAGCGAACGGATCGTGACGACCGCGCGGATCGTGGCGGCCGACATGAAGGCACATTTCGGCATCGCCCGGCCGCGGCTGGCCGTATCGGGCCTCAACCCGCATGCCGGCGAGGATGGATCGCTCGGCCGCGAGGACATCGAGATCGTCACCCCCGCGATCGATGCGCTGCGGGCCGAGGGCATCGATGCCCGCGGCCCGTTGCCCGCCGACACCATGTTCCATGCCGCCGCGCGAAAAACCTACGACTGCGCGATCTGCATGTATCACGACCAGGCGCTGATCCCGATCAAGACGATCGCCTTCGAGGACGCGGTCAACGTCACGCTCGGATTGCCGTTCATCCGCACCTCGCCGGACCACGGCACGGCGTTCGACATCGCCGGCTCCGGCAAGGCCAACCCGTCGAGCCTCGCGGCCGCCCTGCGGCTCGCCGCGCGGATGGCCGCCACGCATTCCTCATGAGCGCGATCGACGACCTGCCGCCGCTGCGCGAGGTCATCCGCGAACATTCGCTGTCGGCGCGAAAATCGCTTGGCCAGAATTTCCTGCTCGACCTCAACCTCACCGCGCGGATCGCGCGCGCCGCGGGTCCGCTCGAGGGCGCGACCGTGATCGAGGTCGGGCCCGGTCCCGGCGGGCTGACGCGGGCGCTGCTCGCGCTCGGCGCCCGACGCGTCATCGCGGTCGAGCGCGACGAACGCGCGCTGGCGCCGCTCGACTACATCGCCCGACGCTATCCCGGGCGGCTCGAGATCGTGCATGCCGACGCGCAGCGCTTCGATCCACGTCCGATGCTGGGCGGAGAGCGCGCCAGGATCGTCGCCAACCTGCCCTACAACATCGCCACGCAACTATTGGTGGACTGGCTTGCGATCGAACCGTGGCCGCCCTGGTACGACATGATGGTGCTGATGTTTCAGCGCGAGGTGGCGGAACGCATCGTCGCGCGCGAGAACGAGGAGGCCTATGGGCGGCTTGGAGTGCTCGCCAACTGGCGCGCCGAGACCAAGATCCTGTTCGACATTTCTCCGGCCGCCTTCGTGCCGCAGCCCAAGGTGACCTCCTCGGTGGTGCGGCTGGTGCCGCGCGCCGCGCCCGAGCCGTGCGAACGCCGCGCGCTCGAGCAGGTGGCGGCTGCGGCCTTCGGCCAGCGCCGCAAGATGCTGCGGCAGAGCCTGAAATCGCTGCCGGCCGATCCGGCGCGGCTGGCCGCGGCCGCCGGCGTCGACGCCACGCGGCGCGCCGAGACGATCCCGATCTCCGGTTTTGTTGCCATGGCCCGTGAATTGGCCGATATACGGAACACACAATCAAATGTCGATTAAGGAGTGAACGCCATGGCGCGTATGGTTCGCCAGTCCCTCGTCAAGTTCGATGCGCCCTTGTGCGAAACCATCGTCGACACGCCGAAGCCGCAGGGCCGCGAAGTGCTGGTGCGCATCGAGCGCTGCGGACTTTGCCATTCCGATCTGCACATCCAGGACGGCTATGCCGATCTGGGCGGCGGCAAGAAACTCGACACCACGCGCGGCATGACGCTGCCGTTCACGCTCGGCCACGAGATCGCCGGCGTCGTCGACGAGGTGGGACCGGATGCGCCGAAGGAATTGATCGGCAGGAAGCAGGCGGTATTCCCGTGGATCGGCTGCGGCCAGTGCCGCGACTGCGCCAATGGCGACGAGAACCTCTGCGTCAAGCAGCGCTTCCTCGGCGTCTCGATCGACGGCGGCTTTGCCACCCATGTGCTGGTGCCCGACGCCAGATATCTCTTGGACTACGACCCGTTGCCGGTGAACCAGGCGGCGACGCTGATGTGCTCCGGCGTCACCGCCTATGGCGCGCTGAAGCGGCTGGTCGACCGGCCGCGGCAGCGCAACCTCCTGCTGATCGGGCTCGGCGGCGTCGGCATGATGGGGCTCGCCTTCGCGCAGGCGATGTTCAGGCAGAACATCACGGTGGCCGACCTCTCTCCGGCCGCGCGCGAAACCGCGCTGAAGAACGGCGCCGCTGTCGCCTACGACCCGTCGGAACCTGAGATCGTCCGGCGCATCCTGAAGGAAACCGAGGGCGGCTTCGACGGCGTGGTGGATTTCGCCGGCAACGAGAAGTCGATGCAGTTCGCGGTCTCGACGGTGGCGCGCGGCGGCAAGGTCGTGGTGTCCGGCCTGATGGGCGGCAATTTCAGCCTGCCGATGGTGCAGTGGGTCTACAAGCGCATGACCGTCGAAGGTTTCATGGTCGGCACGCTTGCCGAGGCGAAAGAGCTGATGGCGCTGGCCCGGTCCGGCAAGATCAAGCCGACGCCGATGCAGGAAGAGCCGATGGCCGACGTGCAGAAATGGATCGAGGAATTGCGCGCCGGCAAGGTGGTCGGGCGGATCGTGCTGAAGAACTGAGGCGGCAGCGCCGTCGCGGCGGTGACGATCATGCGCGCCGCAGCGTGGCGGCGCGCATCGCTCATGACAGAAACAGCAGGCTTGCCATCTGATAGAGCGCGAGGGCGATCTGGCCCATCATGATGACGAGCGCCAGTCCGAATAGATAGCCGTTGTAGCTCATCTCCACGCGTCACCCTTGATTGAGAAGTGGGATTACGCGGAAGCAAACGTTACGCTGGTACCATGAATCAGCGCGGATTCTTCGTCAATGGGATTTTGGCCATCGTCGCTCGGCGCGAAAGAGTGAGTCTTTTTCGCAACGCCCGGTGACGCGACGCGCAGCGTCCGCTTCAGGCCGACAATATCTTGATGCTCCACCACACGACAGCGATGGCAGCGACGATGCAGGCAGCCGTCAGGGCGCGCTCCAGGACATGGATCTTCATGGTTTCCATCCCGATGTCTTCGCTACCCCGCGCGAACGCTATGCGATTCCATCCTGGGTAGACAACGGCGCAGGCGGCCAAAGAACCAGCATTGCGAGACTCGCGCGCGGTAACCGGTGAGGAACCGGAACCAGCCGGGGCTGCATCCCGATTAGGAACGACCGCCGGGCTGCGCGGTTGGCTCTCCGGGCAACTGAGAGGAACATTCCATGAGAGCCAAGGCCATTGCGATCCTGACCATTCTTTCGCTGAGCAGCACCGCTGCGCTGGCGCAGTCCGCCGGAAGCACCGCAGGCGGCAGCTCGCAGGCGGGCGGCCCCGCGGCCAGCAAAACCACCACCGGCGAATCGATGGACGGCAGCACGACCGGCGAGCGCAAAACCGGAATGAAGAACCATTCCGGTAACATGAAATCCGGAACGACGGGCATGAACAGCGGATCCTCCGCTCCCTCGAGCTCGGGGAATGTCGGACCCGGCACCAACAACAACAGCGGACCCCAGCCCGGCGGACGCTGAACGGCGTCTCCCTGACGGGTTGCGACTCGTACTGGCAGCCATCGCATCTTCCCCGTGCGACGGCTGCTGCCGAGGGCCCCGGCGTCGCCGGGGCCCTTTTCCATCGATCAGATCGGAAGAGCATCCATGAGCAAAGAGACGGCGAAGGACGACCCGCGGCAGCAAGCGGACCAGGGCTCGCACGCGCAAACCGAGAAACCCTGGAACGGGAACCCCGAAAAAGATCAGCAGCCCGGCACCAGGAAGTCCGACCCGGACAGATGGCAGGAAACGAACACGCATTGAGCGGTGCGCCGGCTCCCCGCTCCGCGCGGGCAGGATCTGAAAGGGAGGAAGCTGCGAATGGATCGCGTCACGCGATGCCTGCATTGCGGGAAACGGATGGTGCCAGCGCCCGGATTGAGCGGACGAACGGAGCTGATTTGCGTCTATTGCAACAAGGCCGATTCGCTCGACCTCGACCCGGCCGCAAACCCGGTCGACAGGCTCTCGCCGCGTCCGGCACTCCAGAAGCCCTTCCGGTTTTGATTGAATCAGAACCAGGCTCTAGATTGGTCTTTGCGCGTTTTCTCCCCGCGAACCGGTATCCACCCCCGATCAAGGTCCGGGGCCGGCTTCCGCCCCGACAACGCTGAAGCGGGCGGCACTGCCCTACCCGGCTTGAACACCGAATTCAGGCCGCGCGGCGCGGCTCGTTCCCTACGCGACGGCGGCCGGCTTCGCAGTTTGCGGATCGCGCTCGACAGCTTCTAAACAGTAGCAAAAATGCATCATGGGAACCGTTGTTTTTTGACGGTATTTCAATCGGTTACGGCATCACAAATTGTGGCGGATGGCTGGCCTAAATTTTACCCCATATGATCCGGAATTGCGGCTCATTCCGACCCAAGTCTCTGAACAGATTACGCCGTGTCGAGTCGCGTTGCGTCGGGTTGCGTTGAGTTGCGTTGCGTTGCGTCGGGGAAGCGTATGTCGGTTCGTTCCGTGAAGTTCCTGCCGGCTGTGTTCGCCGGTGTGGTGGCTGGAGGCAATCTGGCCACCACGACGGACCTCCGGGCGCAGTTGCTGACGACATCGGCGGAAGCGGCGATCCAGTCTCCGCAGACCACGGCCGACGGTTGCCTTTCAGCCCCGAGGGGCGCGACGCCACCAGGCAGCCATTGGTATTACCGGCTCGACCGCGTCACCAAGCGGCAATGCTGGTACCTGCGCGAGGAAGGCGACGTCTCAGACGACAAGTTCGCGCGCGCGGCGCCGCCGGTGTCGGCTCCCTCCCCGGACCCGGCTTCGACCGCCGACGATTCCGCTCCGCAGCAGCGCAGCATTGGCCGCAGATCGGTCTCCGACAAGTCGGCCTCCGACAAGTCGGTCTCCGAGAAGTCGATCTCCGACGCGCGCGCCGAATGGCAACCACGCAACGAGGCGCCGGCGGCCGCGCGAATCGAGCGCACGGCCGTACCGGCCGGCCGCGCTCCGATCGTGACGCCGAACGAACCGCGCACCGCCATGCCGAACGTGCTGGCGCCCGCGCCGCTGTCATCGCTGCGATGGAATGAAGCGCCGAGGAACGAAACGACGAGAAACGAAACGACGAGGAACGAAGCGCCAAGGACACGCGCTTCGGTGAATTCAGCCGACATTCAACTGGCCGCCGCCACGCCCTCAGCCGCCGAGCCGCCGCCGGCCGACCTCGTGCAGCCGCCCGCGGCTGATCCGTCCGCGCCAGCCGGCGCCATCGAAGCGACGTCGGGAAAACCGACCGCCTCGTTGCAGAAGCTGCTGATGGTGATGGCCGCGGCGCTGGCGCTCGCCGGCCTCACGGTCAGCGCGATCGTGCGGATCGGTCGCTTGCGGGCGCGCCGCGCCATGCGGCGCAAGCGTCGCGCGATGTGGGAGGCCGCCGCGCCCGCGAACAGCAATGTGAAGTCCGCGCGGCGCGCTGCGCAGCCGCAAGCCCAGCCGCAGGCGATGTTTCGCGACGAAGAGACCGTGCTGCGCCGCGCCGCTGCCGCTGCCGCGCCCCAGCCGCGCGCGACCGCACCCACGCGCCCGCCGCGCGAGCGGCCGCAGCAGGAACGGCCCTACGCCCCGCCGGAACGGCGCCGCGCACCGCAGGACCGCATGCCTCAGGATCGCATGCCTCAGGATCGCGCGCCGCAGGACCGCGTGTCGCAGGATCGGGACCGTGAACGGCAGGTGACGGAAATGCTGTCCCGGCTCGCCCGTACCGCGCACAACTGAAGCGGGACGGGAACGGGAGGCTTCATCGCGCCCGGGTTCCATCGCGGGCCGTGATCTGTCCGGAAAGCCGCTTCATTTTTCCAACTGCCGCCGCAAGCCGAGAACGAAATCCGACAGACCCACCTGCCGCTCCCGCTTCAGCTGCTCGGCGCGCAGGATTGATTTCACGGCCTCGAAGGCAATCCCGATATTGTCGTTGACCACGATGTAGTCGTAGGCGTCGAAATGGCTCATCTCGTCGCCGGCCTTGCGCATCCGGCCGCGTATGACCTCTTCGGAATCCTGCGCGCGCGTGTGCAGCCGTTGTTCCAGCGCGGTCACCGACGGCGGCAGGATGAAGACGCTGACCACATCCTTGGGCGACTTGTCGCGCAGCTGTTGCGTTCCCTGCCAGTCGATATCGAACAGGACGTCCTGCCCGGACGCCAACGCCGCTTCGACCGGCGCGCGCGGCGTGCCGTAGCGGTTGTCGAACACGGTCGCCCATTCCAGCAATTCTCCGTTGGCCGCCATCGACTCGAATCGCGCCTGATCGACGAAGAAGTAATCCTTGCCGTCGACTTCGCCGGGCCGCTTCGGCCGCGTGGTGGCCGACACCGACATCCGCAGGCCCGGCGTCTCGGCGATCAGCATGCGCGACAGCGTGGTCTTGCCGGCGCCCGAAGGCGACGACAGCACGAACATCAGCCCGCGCCGTTCAACCCCGTCGAAACCGGAAGCCGCACCGGAAATCGCCATGGCTCACTCCAGGTTCTGAACCTGCTCGCGGAACTGTTCGACCACGTTCTTCATCTCGAGCCCGGCCTGGGTCAGTTCGAGGTCGTTCGACTTGGAGCAGCAGGTATTGACCTCGCGGTTGAACTCCTGGGCGAGGAAGTCGAGCCGACGGCCAACCGGTCCGCCCTTGCCGATCATCTCGCGGGCCTGGGCGACGTGCGAGGCGATCCGGTCGAGCTCCTCGCGGATATCGGCCTTGGTCGCGATCAGCAGCGCTTCCTGATTGAGGCGATCGGGATCGAACCGTTCCGACGATTGCAATAGAGCGGCGACCTGTTCGGCCAGCCGCGCCCGGATCGCCTCCGGCTTGCGGCCCGGCGCCGTTTCCGCCTTCTTCGCCAGTTTTTCGATTTCATCCATGCGCTGGATCAGCACCTGGCCGAGCGTCACGCCTTCGCGGCGGCGCATCTCGACGAGCTGGCCGAGCGCCTGCTCGAAAGCACTGGCGGCCGCATCCCGCGCCGCCTTGTCCTCGGCCTCGTCGCTTTCGGGTTCGACGACCTCGATGACGCCCTTGATGCCGAGCAGCCCGTCGATGCTCGGCGCCACCGCATCGATCTTGCCGGCGAGTTCGCCCGCGACCTTCACGATCGAAGCCAGCACATCTTCATTGATGCGCACCGTCGAGAGCGCATTGGCGCGCTTGACGGTGAGGTTGGCGTAGACTGTGCCGCGCGACAACACTTCGCCGGCGCGCTTCTTGGCGATCGCCTCCAGCTCGTCCCAGCCCGGCGGCAGGCGCAGGCGCAGATCGAAACCCTTGGCGTTGACGGATTTGAGTTCCCATTCGAACGTGTAGGGGCCGCTGGCGCCGTGACTGCGGGCAAAACCGGTCATGCTCGATAGCGCCATCGCAATGCTTTCCAGGGACTGAATTTCGGGACTCGGAAGGACGGCGCGACCTTAGGACGATTTGCGCCAAAGTGGAATTGCGTTCCGCTGGTAGCGGAAATGCCGGCTTAATGACGGCCGCGGGAGATGTCAGCGCTGCAGCACCGGAGATGGCGTGACCGACTGCGCGGCGCCCTGACGCGCCGGCGTCGTGCCGGGCGCCGCGGGACGGGCCGCCGGCGGCTTTTTCGCCGATCCGTTTCGCGGCGTGGCCGCAGTCGGACTGCCATCGGTCGCCGCGCCGGCCGCCGTCGGCGGCGGCGCGTCCTCGGAAGGCTCGACGGTATCGTTCTGGATCTGCTTTTCGAGCGCGCGCAGCTTTGCGACGTTCTTCTGATGCGCGTCGTAGGTCTCGGTGAAGGTGTGGCCGCCGGTGCCGTCGGCGACGAAGAACAGGTCGCGCGTGCGCGCCGGGTTGGCGGCGGCTTCGAGCGAGGCGCGGCCGGGATTGGCGATCGGCCCGGGCGGCAGGCCCTCGATGACGTAGGTATTGTAGGGCGAAGGCTGCGTGATCTCGCTGCGCTTGATCGGCCGGCCCAGCGTTCCCTTGCCGCCGACCAGGCCGTAGATGATCGTCGGGTCGGACTGCAGCTTGATTCGCTGCCGCAGGCGATTGGTGAAGACGGCGGCGACGCGGCTGCGCTCGTCGGCGCGTCCGGTCTCCTTCTCGATGATCGAGGCCAGCGTGATGAGCTGCTCCGGCGACTTGACCAGCACGTCCGGATTGCGGCGTTCCCAGATCTCCGCGAGCACCCGCTTCTGGGTCTGCTGCATGCGCTGGATCACCTGATCGCGCGTGGTACCGCGCGGGAACTTGTAGGTTTCGGGCAGCAACGTCCCTTCGCGCGGAATCTCGCGCACGCTGCCGGAAAAGATGTCGTTCTCGCTCAGTCGCGCCACGATCTGTTCCGAGGTCAGCCCTTCCGGGATCGTGACCGAGTGCTGCACCACCTTGCCCTCGACGATGGTTGCGATCACCTCGCGCAAGCTGGCCTTCCTCTGGAAGGAATATTCGCCCGGCTTGAGGTCCGAACTCGCCTTCAGCGCAAACACGCCGCCGATGAAGACCCAGGGATTGACGTTGATGACGCCTTCGCGAAGCAGCGCGTCGGCGATGTCGCGCTTGCCGGCGCGGGAGGGAATGTTGACGATCTTGTCGTCCTGCAGCGGGCCTGGCGTCTCGAGTACCTGCCGGCCGTAATAATACAGCGAGCCTGCGCCGATCATCAGGATGATCAGGAGCGTGATGATGGCATTGCCGACCACCACGAAGGGATTGCGGGCGCGCTCCGAGCGCCGCGGCGGCGGCGGAAGCTGTTCAGGCTCCAGCGCGGCGCGCGGGCTTCGCGGTGAAATGGGCGGCCTCTCACTCATCGATGCAACCTGAATCCTGCCGGTTCAACCGCGACCGGGCAATCTTTGACCGGAGGATAGAACATGATGCGCTTCAAAGGAATCGCATCATGATCCATTTTGTCCGAGCATGATGTCCGTGCAAACGCGGATGCGTCCGTCGCGCGGGAGAAACGGTCTCCCGGATCAAGCTCTAGCACACGCCCGCATGTAGAAGTCATCGCCGAATGCGGCAAAACAGTGGAGTCGTGCCAAACACGGCTAGTCGGGCACGCGCCGAACGACGACCGAAGCGTTGGTGCCGCCGAAACCGAAGGAATTCGACAGCGCGACGTTGATCTCGCGCTGGCGCGCCGTCTGCGGCACGAGGTCGATCGCGGTTTCCACCGACGGATTTTCCAGATTGATGGTGGGCGGCGCGACATTGTCGCGAATCGCCAGGATGCTGAAGATCGCCTCGATCGCACCGGCTGCCCCGAGCAGGTGGCCGGTGGACGATTTGGTCGACGACATCGCGACGCGCGAGGCGGCGTTGCCGAGCAGACGTTCCACGGCGCCGAGCTCGATCTCGTCGCCGATCTGTGTCGAAGTACCGTGGGCGTTGATGTAGTCGATATCGGACACCGCGATCCCGGCGCGCTTGATCGCCGCGCTCATGCTGCGGAAGCCGCCGTCGCCGTCCGGTGCTGGCGAGGTGATGTGATAGGCATCGCCCGACAGGCCATAGCCGATGACTTCGGCATAGATCCTCGCGCCACGCTTTTTGGCGTGCTCATATTCCTCGAGCACCACGATGCCGGCGCCCTCGCCCATCACGAAGCCGTCGCGGTCCCTGTCATACGGCCGCGAGGCTTTTTCCGGCGTGTCGTTGTAGCCGGTCGAGAGCGCGCGCGCGGCGCAGAAGCCGGCCATCCCGATCCGGCAGATCGGCGATTCGGTTCCGCCCGCGACCATCACGTCGGCATCGCCCAACGCGATCAGGCGCGCGCCGTCGCCGATCGCATGCGCCCCGGTCGAACACGCCGTCACCACGGAATGGTTGGGGCCCTTGAGGCCATGCTCGATCGAGACGTAGCCCGACGCGAGATTGATCAGCCGCCCGGGAATGAAGAACGGCGACACCCGGCGCGGCCCGCGCTCCTTGAGCAGCAGCGCGGTGTCGGCGATACCGGAAAGACCGCCGATGCCCGACCCGATCAGGGTGCCGGTGGCACACTTGTCCTCTTCGGTCTCCGGATGCCAGTTGGCGTCGTCGAGCGCCTGACGCGCCGCGGCCATCGCAAAGATGATGAAGTCGTCGACCTTGCGCTGCTCCTTCGGCTCCATCCACTGGTCGGGATTGAAGGTGCCGCCGGCACCGTCGCCGCGCGGAATCATGCAGGCGATCTGGCAGGTGAGATCGGCCACTTCGAACGTGTCGATCTTCTTCGCACCGCTCTCGCCGTTGAGGATGCGCGTCCACGTTGCGTCGACGCCGCAGCCGAGCGGCGTCACCATGCCCAGCCCCGTGACGACAACACGTCTCATGTCAGGAACTCCAAGCCGAAAACAGCGGCCAAAAAAACAAGAAACCGGGGGACCGTGGCAACGGCCCGTCCGGTTCTGTCGCTACCCGCCCGGGACGTCAGCTTTTCGCGTTCTTCTCGAGAAACTTGGTGGCGTCGCCGACGGTCAGAATCGTCTCGGCGGCGTCATCGGGGATTTCGCAACCGAACTCTTCTTCAAATGCCATCACGAGCTCGACGGTGTCGAGGCTGTCGGCGCCGAGGTCATCGATGAAACTTGCGTTGTCGACCACCTTGTCGGGTTCGACCCCGAGGTGCTCGACCACAATCTTCTTAACCCGCTCGCCAATCTCACTCATCGTTCAACCTCGTCCTTGTTCCATTGGACCCGACCCCAAGACGCATGACCCCAAGACGCATCAAGACGCTACGAGCTATCGTGGTCGTTAAACTTCCTTCGCTATCGCGCATAGTCTTGGATCGGCCCGGTGGGATGGCCGACAAAAGCCCCGGCGAACGGCAGGTGTCGCCACGCCAATATACAGGGTTTCAAAATCCTGCAATGGCCTTGTTAACCCACCCGTCGGGGGTTCGGTTACCATACTTCCCCAGTCTTGACTACAAGCCTCCACCGCCCGGAAACCACCTTTGGCCGGCCCCCGCGGGGGCGCTAACCGGCTCAAATCATGGCCATTCCGCCGTTGACGTGAATCGTCTGGCCGGTGACATAGGCGGCCTCGTTGGAGGCCAGATAGACCGCCGCCGCGGCGATGTCCTCGGGCGTTCCCAATCGCGCCGCAGGAACTTTTGCCAGGATGGTTTCGCGCTGCTTGTCGTTGAGCGCATCCGTCATCGGGGTCTTGATGAAGCCCGGTGCGATGCAGTTGGCGGTGACGTTCCGCTTGGCATATTCGGCCCCCAGCGTCTTGATCAGGCCGATGATGCCCGCCTTCGACGCAGTGTAGTTGGCCTGGCCGGGATTGCCGGTGACGCCGACGATCGAGGTGATGGCGATGATCCGGCCGAAGCGCTTGCGCATCATCAGTTTTGTTGCGGCGCGGGCGAGGCGGAAGGTCGCGGTCAGATTGACCTGGATGACGTCGTCCCAATCCTCGTCGCGCAGCTGCACGAAGAGATTGTCGCGGGTGATGCCGGCATTGGCGACAAGGATGTCGACCTGCCCCATCGCGGCTTCGGCCGCCGGCACCAGCGCCTCGACCGCCGCGCTGTCGGAGAGATTGCAGGGCAGCACGTGAACGCGCTCGCCCAGCTTCGTCGCAAACGAATCCAGCACTTCGCGGCGCGTGCCTGAAATGGCCACGGTCGCGCCCTGCCCATGCAGCGCCTGCGCGATCGCCGCGCCGATACCGCCGGTCGCGCCGGTCACCAGCGCCGTCCTGCCCGTCAAATCGAACATCGATGTCTCCTTCCGGCGCTTCAGGCCGAAGCCGCCAAGGCGTCTTTCGCCGCCGCGATATCATTGGGTCCGCCGACCGGGACGCCGACCGCGCCGTCGGCGATGCGCTTGACCAGTCCGCTCAGCACCTTGCCGGCGCCGATCTCGAAGAACCGCGTCACGCCCTGCGCGGCCATGTAAGCCACCGATTCGCGCCAGCGCACGGTGCCGGTGACCTGCTCGATCAGGCGGCGGCGGATCTCGTCGGGATCGCTGATCGGAGACGCCAGCACGTTCGACACCAGCGGCGCGGCCGGCGGCTTGATGGTGACGCCGGCGAGCGCCTGCGCCATGGCGTCGGCCGCGGGCTGCATCAGCTGGCAATGGAACGGCGCGGACACCGGCAGCAGCATCGCGCGCTTGGCGCCCTTGGCCTTGGCGATCTCCACGGCGCGGTCGACCGCCGCCTTGTCGCCGGAGACCACCACCTGTCCGCCGCCATTGTCGTTGGCGGCCTGGCAGACCTGCCCCTGCGCGGCCTCGCTGGCGACCGCGACTGCCGCCTCGTAGTCCAGCCCGAGCAGCGCGGCCATGGCGCCGACGCCGACCGGAACGGCCTTTTGCATCGCAAGGCCGCGGGTGCGCAGCAGGCGCGCGGTGTCGCTGACGCTGAGGCCGCCGGCGGCGGCGAGCGCGGAGTATTCGCCGAGCGAATGGCCGGCGACAAAGGCGGCATCCCGTCCGACCGAAAAGCCGGCTTCGGTTTCCAGCACCCGCAGCGTGGCGATCGAGACCGCCATCAGGGCCGGCTGAGCATTTTCAGTGAGTTGCAGGGTTTCGGCCGGGCCTTCCCAGATGATCGCCGTCAGCTTCTCGCCGAGCGCCGAATCGACCTCATCGAACACCGCGCGCGCGGCCGGAAAGGCCTCCGCCAGGGCCTTGCCCATGCCGACCGCCTGGGAACCCTGTCCCGGAAACGTAAATGCAGCCGTCATCGGCGCTCCCCTCATTCGATTGGGGGCCGTAAGACACTGACCGACACGGGGATGTCAAGCCGCGCTGCGGGATCGCCGCGACCACTTCCGGCCACAATCTCTAGAAGCCGCCCGCCTGCTGGTCGCCGCCGACCTCCTTGCCGGCGCGGGCGCGGCGGGCGGCGCTCGCGACATCGCCCGGCCGGTCCTCGTGGTTCGGTTTGGCAGTGGCGAGCCGCATCACGGCGGCGTAGTTCGGCTGCACTTCCATGCGGTCGGCATGGCGGCTTTCACTGAGGATGCGATGCACGCGCGGGAGATTGTAGCAGGGCACGTAGAACAGCAGGTGATGTTCGAGATGGTAGTTGACGTAATAGGGCGCGATGAACAGCCGCTCTAGAAAATTCGCGCGCGTGGTGCGGGTGTTGCGCAAGGGATCGCTGGAGTCGGGCACCACCGCGTGTTCGGCGATGTTGCGGATGCGGGTGATGACTATCTGCCAGGTCATCAGCGGCAGCAGCCACAGCAACGGATAGGCCCACCACACGCCGGCGGCGGCGAGGCCGGCGAACAGCACGGCGTTGGTCGCAAGCTGCGGGCCGAGTTTTTCCCAAAAATGCGCGGCGCGGCGCGCCACCGGCCATTCCTTCGGCCCGAGCGCGTTGAGGAATTGCGCCTTGCGCTGCTGGTATCCGGTCTGCCCGGTGATGTCGCGGAGGAATTTGCGGCGGTAGCTCATGGCGGTGATCGGGAACGGCGCCGACAGCACGAGGTCCGGGTCTTCCTTCTGCTGCGTGTGGGCGTGGTGCTTGAGATGGTAGCGGCGATAGGCGCGGGTCTCGGCAAAGATCGGATAGGCGCAGAACCACTGGCTCAGCGTCAGATTGAGCTTCTCGTCCGCCGACAGGCAGCCATGGGCGCCGTCATGCATCAGGATCGCGAGCCCGAGCTGGCGCGAGCCGATGATGCCGACGGCCAGCAGGAACGTCAGCGGGTTCGGCCAATACGCGACCAGCGCGATCGAGCCGAGGATCAGCGCCCAGGCATGCGCAATCAGCGCGATCCCTTTCCACGTCACGCGCTCGCGCACGGCGATCAGCTGATCCTCGTCGAGAAAGTCGCGGGCACGCATGCGAAGCGCGGTCATGACGATTTCTCCTCATCCGATGTGGAAGCATCGCGCTCGCCGACGAGGCGCAGCCGGGCGGCGGCGCCGGCACTTGCCGTCGCCTGGTCGCCGAGCACGCGCAGCATCTCGGCGCCAATCTCCTCGGCCGAGCGGCCCATCGCATGGCCCTCGACCGTGACGCCGATCGCGAGCGCCCAGAACCGCCGCGAGCTGGCGTCGGGATCGCGCAGGCTCTTCCAGCCATGCCGTTCGATCTGGCCGGCATAGGCGCGCATCCCCTCGCCGTGCAGCCGCTCGATGGTGCGCTCGACCAGCGGCGCGAGATCCGGGCGGCGGCGGGTGAGCGTGAGCGCCTCCGTGAAGAACGCGACCGAATCCGTCGTCGTCACCGTCTCCACGAGCGCGCGCGTATATTCACCGGGCGTGGTGGCCTGCGACGCCGCCTGCTCGGCGGCGCGGGCGACATAGAGCACGTCGCGGCAGGCGGCTTCGACGAACAGCGCTTCCTTGGTACGGAAGTAATAGGTGATCTGGCTCGGAAAGGCGTCGGCAGCCGCCGCGATGTCCGAGATCGAGGTTCCGGCGAGGCCCCGCTCCTTGAACAGCCGGCTGGCGGCATCCAATAGCCGCGAGCGCATCTGGCGGCCGGCCGAACGCGTCGCGCGGGCGGCGTGCTTGGGATCGCCCGCGAAGATTCCGGCGGCTGCTTCAGCGGTTCTGGGAGCCATGGTGCCCTCTGCCATTGTTTGTATGATATACAAACAAACAAGTCAACGGTGCTCCGGTCGGGCGCCTACGGCAAGCGAAGGAACTCGCGCAGACCGGGCCAAGAAGCCTTGTCAGGCGGCCGAAAATCCTTATAACCCGCGCATCCGTGGATCCCGGCCGGGAGCTGAACGGACGGTCTCAGCAATAACTCCTCATCCAGGCGTTTTTGATGTGGCAGGGCCAGTCGGCCCGTCGTCCCGTGCTTCCGCCTTCTGAGCAATCGAGTCCTTTCCGAAGGTCTCGAAGGGCTTGCCGCCGGGACCGCGCCAACTTTAGGAAAGGACACCCATGCCTCTTTACGAGCATGTATTTCTCGCGCGCCAGGATGCGAGCACCCAGCAGGTCGAAGAGCTGACCACCCAGATGACCGGCATCGTCGAGAGCGCCGGCGGCAAGGTCACGAAGACCGAGAACTGGGGCGTGCGCTCCCTCACCTATCGCATGAACAAGAACCGCAAGGCTCACTTCGTGCTGATGAACATCGATGCCCCCTCCTCCGCCGTCACCGAGATCGAGCGGCAGGAACGCATCTCCGAAGACGTCATCCGCTACCTCACCGTCCGCGTCGAAGAGCACGAGGAAGGTCCGTCTGCGATGATGCGCAAGGCCGATCGTGACCGCGAGCGCGACGACCGCGGCGGCGGCTTCCGCGGCGACCGCGAAGGCGGCTTCCGTGGCGACCGTGAAGGCGGCGGCTTCCGCGGGGACCGTGGCCCGCGCCGTCCGCGCGAAGAAGACGCAGCAGCGACAGAGGAGTAAGAATCATGGCTGAAGCTGGTGCACGCCGTCCGTTTTTCCGCCGCCGCAAGACCTGCCCGTTCACGGGTCCGAACGCGCCGAAGATCGACTACAAGGATTCCAAGCTGCTGATGCGTTACGTCTCCGAGCGCGGCAAGATCGTGCCGAGCCGCATCACCGCCGTCTCCGCCAAGAAGCAGCGTGAACTCGCCCGCGCCATCAAGCGCTCGCGGTTCCTCGGATTGCTGCCTTACGTGATTCGGTAAGGTTTTTTCGACCGGCGGCGTCAGCGCCGCCGGTCGCACTTCTCATTCATAAGGCTTCCGGGTCGTCCGGTCGCCGATGGTTGGGGTCAGCAGGACCTCTAACCGCTCGAAAGGGGCGGGACAGCTGATGATCGCCAATATCGCTATCGCCCTCGCCGCAGGCTGCGCGTCCGCACTGATGTACGCATCGGTGATCTCGCGCGTGCGGGTGTCGTTGGCGCTCTTGTATCTTGCGCCGCTGCCCTTGATGGTGGCTTCGATCGGCTGGGGGCCGCTCGTCGGCGCGATCGGCGGCATCGCCGCGGCCTGCGGCATCGCGCTGCTGTTTGGGCTCCCTTACGCGATTTCCTTTGTGCTGATGGCGGCGTTGCCGGCGTGGTGGCTCGGCCATCTCGTGATGCTCGGCCGTCCGGTCGCAAACGGGGTCCATGCGGGCAACGGCGCGGCGCCGGCCCCGCCTGCGATGGAATGGTATCCGACCGGCCGGCTGCTGCTGTGGATCGCCGGCTTCGGCTTCGTCACCACCATGACTGCGCTGCTGCCGCTCGGCACCGATGCGGCGGAGGTCACCAATACGATGCGGGAGGGCCTGATGGCGGCGCTGAAGGCGCGCGGCCTCGAGGCGTCCGCCGACATGGAGCGCATCGTCAATTTGCTGGTCGGCGCGGTGCCGGCGTTCATGGTGATGGGCATCATGAAGATGCTGACGGTCAATCTGTGGCTTGCCGGCAAGATCGCCCAGACCTCCGGCCGGCTGAACCGCGGCTGGCCCGACATCCGCGGCACCACCCTGCCGCCGATGACGATGGTGGCGCTGTGCGTGACGCTTGCGTTCAGTTTTTCCGGCGGACTTTTGGCGCTGGTGGCGCAGGTCGCGAGCAGCGCGCTCCTGATGGCCTATGCGCTGACCGGCTTTGCCGTGCTGCACACGCTGACGCTGGCCTCGTCCGGCCGCCCGGTGTGGCTCGGCATCACCTACGTGGTCATGCTGGCGTTGCTCTGGCCCGTGATCGTGATGGTCGTTCTCGGCCTTGCCGACGCCATGTTCGGATTTCGCGAACGCTATTGGCGCAGCCGGCCGCCGCCGCTGCCGGCCGCCTGAACTTCACCCCATCCACTCAAGACGCCTATTTGAAAAGGAGAACGAAAATGGAAGTCATTCTGCTGGAACGCGTGGCCAAACTCGGCCAGATGGGCGAAGTCGTCCGCGTCAAGGACGGGTTCGCGCGCAACTTTCTGCTCAAGCGCAACAAGGCGCTGCGCGCCACCGCGGAGAACCGCGCCAAGTTCGACGGCATGAAGGCCGAGCTCGAGGCCAACAACCTCAAGGCCAAGGGCGAAGCGACCAAGGTCGCCGAGAAGATCGACGGCCGCAACGTGATCGTGCTGCGCCAGGCTTCCGAGAGCGGCCAGCTGTTCGGCTCGGTCAGCGTGCGCGACATCATCGCCTCCTTCGAGGCCGACGGCGTCACCATCAGCCGCAGCCAGGTGCTGCTCGACGCGCCGATCAAGACCATCGGCAAGCACGAGATCGCGATCGCCGTGCATCCCGAAGTCGAGGTCAATGTCAGCGTCACCGTCGCGCGCAGTGCCGACGAGGCCGAGCGCATCAACCGCGGCGAGGACATCTCGACCCGCCAGGAAGACCAGGACGCCGCCGCCGAGGCGCTGGCCGCCGCCGGCGAGTTCTTCGATCCGGAAGCCCAGCAGGACGACGAACCGGCCCCTTCGGCCGAGAAGTGATATCGAGAAACAGTCGCTTCTCGTCATGGCCGGGCTTGTCCCGGCCATCCACGTTCTCCTTGCTTATGGCTAAGGACGTGGATGCCCGGCACAAGGCCGGGCATGACGGAGAGTTGCTGCATAAGCCCGGTCGCTCAGGCCGGGCTTTTGATTCGGGCCGCGGCCTTCTCGTCCAGCATGGCGATGGAGGCCAGCGCGGTGGCCGTGTGCTTCTCCACGCCGTCGGTGACGCAGAACACGTCGGCCGCCACCACGGCCACCTGACGGCCGGGCTTGATCACGCGCGCGCGGCAGATCAGGCGCTCGCCGACCGCCGGCGACAACAGATTCAATTTGTATTCCGCCGTCAGCGCCGGCTGGCCCCGCGAGGTCGCCGCCGCGATCGTGGTCGCGTTGTCGACCAGGAACGCGGTGACGCCGCCGTGAAACAGGCCGTGCTGCTGCAACAGTTCCGGCCGGCGGTCGACCGCGAGCGTGCACGCGCCGCGCGTCAGTTCCGAGAGTTCAGCCCCGACATGGCCCATAAAACCCTGGCGGCCGACGCTGTCGCGGATGCGGGTCGCGATCGGTGCGAAATCCGGATCGTCATTCGCATTCATACGGCTTCTCCGGTTTGTCGATGGCTTGCGGCGCGACCACCGCGCGGATCGCACAGGCGATCAGCATGTCGGCCTGCCCCCGCGGATCGGCGCGGTCGCGGCCCGACAGGAAGGCGCGGCAGAATATCTGCGCCGGGCCGATGATCTGGCTGAAGAACACCGATGGCGGCATCGGCAGCAATTCGCCGCTCTCGACCAATGGCGCGCGCCAGCGCTGGACCGCTTCTGCGAGGCGCGTGTTCTGCGCGCGCTGCGCGCCGCGGACCTCTTCGCTCCATTCGCTGCGCGAGATTTCGAACAGATAGCGCGCCTCGCGCCTGGACGTGACGACCCAGTCCAGATGCGCGCGGATCAGCCGCGCGACGCCCTCCGGCGCGCCGCAGGGTTCGCTGATCGCGGCGATGATGGCGGCGTGGTAGCGGGCGAGAATGTCCAGGAACAGCGTGCCGGCGAGTTCCTTCTTGGATCCGAAGAAGTGGAAGAAACTGCCGTTGGAGGCTCGCGCGCGAAGCCGGATCGCAGCAACGGTGGCGCCTTCGTAGCCATCGCGGTCGAACACCGCCAATCCCGCCGCCAGGAGATCCTCGCGCGCCGTGCTCACAGCCATGCTCCTTCGTCTGGATCGTACCTCTAGAGTATTGCTCTAGTGGTGGTCAAGCGAACAGGCAGACCGTGGGTGTGATCCTGCGGGATGTCAGCGTGAGATCGGCGGCGTGGGCGGACCGGCCGGCGCCGACGTCGCAGCGGGCGCGCCCTGCGGAGCGACCGCGGCGGAGAACGGCGCGGTCATGACGGGATCGGGCCGCAGCGGGTTGGATTCACTCATTTCCCGGACACCGGAGCCGATGGCGTCGGTACTGGCGGGATCGGATCTGGCCGGATCATCCGGCTTCGCCGCCAGGGGCTTCGCAGCCTCTGTTACGGCGGATTCGGACCTCGAGACATCCCGCGACGGCTCGTCGTCGCTCGCGGTATTGCCAGGTGTGACCTGCTCGGTCTTCGGCGCCTCATCGGGAACGGGCTTGCCGCGCCTGCCCTTCTGCCGGAGCCGCGGCTTGCCATCGGTGGCCGCCTGCACCGGGGCCTGCCCTTCGGCAGGCGCGACGCGCGGACGTCCATAGCGCTGCCGGGCGTCGCGGCGCGGAAGCGCATCCTCGCCCTGCGCGGCCGAATCAGCCTCCGGCGCCGCCGCCGGCCGACGGCGGCTGATCCGTTCCGGCCGCTCGGTCCTCGCGTCGCGGGAATCCTGCCGCGCGTCTTGTTTGGTGTCCTCTCTCGGGTCCGGTCTCAAGTCCTGCCTGGCGTCGCGCCGTGCATCCCTTCTGGACGGTTCCCTGCCCTGATACCGCGGGTCGGCTGCCCCGTTGGAGATCAGATAGGCCGACAGCACCGAGGCCATGTCGGTGCCGGTCGTATAGTGCTGGCGCAGAAAGCCGGGCAGCGACGAGGCCGGCGTGTTCTTCAACAGGCCACGCGGACTCTTGTGACAGGCGCTGCAGGTGCTGGAGAAAATCTGCGAAGGGCTTTTTCCGGCGTCGAGATTTTGAGCGCGCACCGCACCCGCGGCAAAGCAGCCCGCCAGGAGCGTCACCGTCGCCAACCTGAGCGCTCGGCTCAACATCCCTTGCTTCTCCCATCGCGGAATCACCGCCGACACCGCAGGCTCTGACCGGCAGCGGGGTCACCTTTTAGCGGATTATGACTCGAATGGAAGCCGGCTGATAGCGCATCCCTGTGATCTGTCCGGGAATATCCGCTTTAAGTCCAACGTTGTAGCGCCAAAGCATCATCCAGCCCGTCGCGCGCGAGGAATTCAGGGTGGCGCATCAGCCAATTCGGGGCGTGGGAAGCGGTAAAACCGGGTGGCGAGCAGGCCAGCGAACCCGATATCGCGGTCAGTTCCGCAGGCGCGCGGATAGATAGGGTCCGCGAACCGACGCCGGGCGGGCGAGTTGCGCGCGCACCGTGGCCAGCACGCGATCGTCCACCGCGCGCAGTTCGGGACGGGCAATCACGTCCATCGTCTCGATGAGACGCACCAGCCACGACCGTTGGCTGCTTGCCGATCGCCAACCCTGGTTCTGCTGACCCATCGCGTGTCCTCCGGACCCTATGCTCGGCAACCCCGCAGTCGCCAGCGCGTTCCCGATCTCTTAACCACTCCGTTCTGCGGCGAAGAAAACCACTGACGATGTGATCCACTTCACAGAGGTTCCGGGCGGCTCACCGTAGAAATACCGCCATGGCCCAGCAGACGTACCCAGCGCCGTTCGATTCCGACACCAGGATCGACTATGTCCTGATCGCCATTGGAATCGGCGCCACCGTGTTCGCGTTCGTCTACCTGATGCTGGTTTGACCAACGCTTAAGACGCGCCTGAAAACTCCCCGCTTGTTCCAATAGGTCTGCCGAAATCGCGGTAAGGTTCAGGCCTTGCTAAGATCTCAGATGGCATTTGCTGAAAATCGCGCGGATATCGCCGTTTTTCGGCCGAAAGCCCGTCAAGCGCGGCGCCGCGGACCGGCAAAAGTCATCCACATTTTAGATGAACGGTGCATAGCGCGGAGCTTTCGCTTTCGCTTTGGCCGCTTCAGGCGCTTTATCCCCGCCCCGCTTCGGAAACGCTGGCCACACCAAAAATCACGAGCATAACCTGACGCCATGGCTCTGACTGATTCGAACGTCCTCAAACTCGCTCCCGACGCCGGAACCCCGGTCTACCGGAGCGCTCCACACAATATCGAGGCGGAACAGAGCCTGTTGGGCGCGATCCTGGTCAATAACGACGCGTTCTATCGGGTTTCGGATTTTCTCGAAGCGAAACACTTCTTCGAGCCGATCCATCAGACCATTTTCGAGACCGCCGGCAGCCTGATCCGGATGGGCAAGGTTGCCACTCCCGTCACGCTGAAGACCTTCCTGCCCGCCGACACCGATATCGGCGGCATGACGGTCGGCCAATACCTCGCGCGCCTGGCGGCCGAGGCCACCACGATCATCAACGCGCAGGACTACGGCCGCACCATCTACGACATGTCGCTGCGCCGCGACCTCATCCGGATCGGCGAGGACATGGTCAACGTCGCCTTCGATGCCCCGGTGGATTTTGCACCCCGCGCGCAGATCGAGGACGCCGAGCGCCAGCTCTACGAGCTTGCCGAATCCGGCCGCTACGAGGGCGGCTTCCAGCGCTTTTCGCAGGCGATGAAAGTCGCGCTCGACATGGCCGCCAATGCCTATCAGCGCGACGGCAAGCTGTCGGGCATCTCGACGGGCCTGCGCGATCTCGACTCCAAGATGGGTGGCCTGCAGCGGTCCGACCTGATCATCCTGGCCGGTCGTCCCGGCATGGGCAAAACCTCGCTGGCGACCAACATCGCCTATAATATCGCACGCGCCTACCAGCCGGAAACCAAGGCCGACGGCACCACGGCGGCCGCCAATGGCGGCGTGGTCGGCTTCTATTCCTGCGAAATGTCGGCGGAGCAGCTCGCCACGCGTATTCTCGCCGAACAGACCCGCATCGCCTCGAGCATGATCCGGCGCGGCGGCATCAACCAGCAGGAGTTCGACAAGATCCGCGACTATACGATCGAGCTGGAGCACCTGCCGCTCTATGTCGACGAAACCGGCGGCCTCTCGATCTCGCAATTGACGGCGCGAGCCCGGCGGCTGAAGCGCCAGAAGGGCCTCGACGTCATCGTCGTGGACTACATCCAGCTGCTGCAAGGCTCGGGCAAGAAGGGCAACGACAACCGCGTGCAGGAAGTCACGGAAATCACGACCAGCCTGAAGGCGCTCGCCAAGGAACTCAACGTTCCCGTCATCGCGCTCTCACAGCTTTCCCGACAGGTCGAGAATCGCGACGACAAGCATCCGCAATTGTCGGACTTGCGCGAATCCGGCTCGATCGAACAGGACGCGGACGTCGTGCTGTTCGTCTATCGCGAGGAATATTACCTGCAGAACAAAGAGCCCAAGATGGGGACGCCCGAGCACGAGAAGTGGAAGCTCGACATGGAGCTTGCGCATGGCAAGGCGGAGGTGATCATCGCCAAGCAGCGCCACGGGCCGACGGGTACCGTCCCGCTGCAATTCGAGGGGCAATACACGCGTTTCAGCGACCTCATCGAGGACGACAACCTGCCCTACCGCGCATCCTGATTTCCGGTTCCGCTGCGGTTGAACCGCGGCGGTCCGCCGCCTAAAATGGGGCATGAACATTGCCCCAGATCCGAAATCGATCCCGCAAGGCACCCTGCTCTCGCCGGAAACAAACCAGGGCGCCGTGCCCGCCACCGCCACCGGCGTGCTGACGGTCGACCTCGACGCCATCGTCGCCAACTGGCGCAAGCTCGAAAAGACGGCCGTGCCGGCCGAATGCGCCGGCGTCGTCAAGGCGAACGCCTATGGCTGCGGCGCCGCCGAGGTCGCGGGCGCGCTGTCCCGCGCCGGCTGCAAGACGTTCTTCGTCGCCACGACAGATGAGGCGCGCGTGGTTCGCGCGGCGGTATCGAAACAGGCCGCGATCTATGTGCTCAGCGGCTTCTTCCAGAATACCGGCGAGGCCTATGCCGAGATCGACTGCAAGCCCGTGATCGGCGACCTCAACCAGCTCGCGGAATGGGACGTGTTCTGCCGCCGCACGGGCTGGTCCGGCGGCGCGGCCATCCATATCGATACCGGCATGAACCGGCTCGGCATGACGATGGCGGAGGCGCAGGGCCTCATACCACGCATCAATGCCGGCGACCACGGCATCACGCTGGTCATGAGCCATCTCGCCTCCGCCGAGCTGCTGAACAATCCCGCGAATGCGCGGCAGCTTGCTTCCTTCCGCGAGATCGCCAGTGCGTTTTCCGGCGTGCCGGCGTCGCTGGCGAACTCGTCCGGCATTTTTCTCGGCTCGCAATTCGTGTTCGACCTGGTGCGGCCGGGCTGCGCGCTGTACGGCATCAATCCGACGCCGGAGGCCGACAACCCGATGCAGCCGGTCGTCGACCTCAAGGCGCGCATCGTGCAGCTTCGCACCATCGAACGCGGCGAGACCGTCGGCTATGGCGGCACGTGGACGGCGCGGCGGCCGACCCGGATCGCGATCGTTTCCGCAGGTTACGCGGACGGCTATTTCCGCGCCGCCAGCTCCAATGACGGCACCCGCGGCGCCGAAGTGGTGGTGGCGGGCAAGCGCTGCCCGATCGCCGGCCGCGTCTCGATGGACCTGATCGCCGTCGACGTCACCGATCTTGACAGGAGCCTGGTGCGGCGCGGCCACATGGCGACGCTGATCGGCGAAGGCATTACGGTGGACGAACTCGCCCATCATTTCGGCACCATCGGCTATGAAGTGATGACCAGCCTCGGCCGCCGCTATGCGCGGATCTACAAGGGCGGCGATGCGGTGGTGGCGCCCGTTGCGCCGCCTCCGGCGGAGCCGGCTGCAGAGGCCACGTAGTCTCACATCCTGGCACCTGAGAACCGCGACGGGTCAGCGCATGTTTTTGCCGTAACTCTCCGTCATGCCCGGGCTTGTCCCGGGCATCCATGTCCTTGGCAGCACCAGAAAGACGTGGATGGCCGGGACAGGCCCGGCCATGACGGAGTAAAACGACTCATTCCCCGAGAAGCGTGCGCCCTATTTCGCCTTGCGGCTGGCCAAGACCTTCTTGCAGGAGTCGCTGAGCTGGTTCTGCTGCTTGGTCAGGCACGCCACGACGCGGCCGCCGCCGGGCGACGTGCCGGCGCAAAATTTGGCATAGTCCGACGCGCAGGCGCCGCGGCCGTCGCCGCTTTGCGCGAACGCGGGTCCGGAGCATCCGATGGCGAGCACGAGAACGGCGAGACGCAGGTTCGGCATGGAGACTCCAGATTTCAGCACACGAAGTGATGCCGGCTAGCTCTACATGAAGATCGCGACCTTCAACATCAATAATATCAACCGCCGACTGCCGAACCTGCTGCGCTGGATGCGCGGGGCCAAGCCCGATGTCGTGTGCCTGCAGGAACTGAAAGCGAGCGCGGCCGAATTCCCGATCGCAGCGATCGAGAAGGCCGGTTACGGCGCGGTGTGGCGCGGGCAGAAGAGCTGGAACGGCGTCGCCATCCTCGCGCGCAAGGCCGAGCCGGTACTGACGCGAACCGCGCTGCCCGGCGACCGCAACGATCATGAAGCGCGCTACATCGAAGCCGCCGTCAACGGCGTGCTCGTCGCCTGCCTCTATCTGCCGAACGGCAACCCGCAGCCCGGGCCGAAATTCGACTACAAGCTCGACTGGTTCAAGCGGCTGCGCTCGCACGCCGCCAAACTGCTCAGGCAGGATATCCCGGTGGTGCTGGCCGGCGACTACAATGTCGCGCCGACCGTGCTGGATATCTATCCGACGAAATCCTGGGACAGGGACGCGCTGATCCAGCCGAAGAGCCGCGCCGCATTCAAAACCCTCGTCGACCAGGGCTGGACCGATGCGATCCGCACGCTGCACCCGTCACAACCGATGTTCACGTTCTGGGACTACAAGCGCAACCGCTGGCCGCGCGACGCCGGCCTGCGGCTCGACCACCTGCTGCTGTCTCCGGCGATCGCGCCGCGCCTGCGCAAGGCCGGCGTCGATCGAAAAGTGCGCGGCGAAGAAGGCGCCAGCGATCACGCGCCGGCGTGGATCGTGCTGAAATAGAGGCTTTTATTTTGACGCGTTTTCTTCACGCGAACCGGTGCCCACTTCGCTTGAAAACGCTTTATTTCCGCGTATGCCCCCAGGCCGCGTCCCAGTCCTCGCCCGCGGCGTCGATCACGCGGCCGTCGGCCTCGAAGAACTTGTTCGGCACCTGAAAGATCGCGAGCATCAGCCCGCCTTGCGGACACCAGGCGACGTGGCGGCTGCCCTCCTCGCGCCAGATGAACTCGCCGGCCTTGCATTCGATGCCTTGCGCCGGGCCTTCCTTGTCGACCAGCGAGCCTTCGAGCACATAGGTCTGCTCGATATTGACGTGCTCGTGGTCGGGCAGCACCGCGCCGGGCGCGAACTTCATCAGCGCCGTCATCAACCCGGTCCTGCGATCGAACAGCAGCGTCTTGGCTTCGCAGCCCGGAAAGCGCGTCTTCTGCCATTCCATGTCGGCGGGACGGACGAGATGGGAATGGGTGTCGGCGGTCTGCGCGCCCTGCGGGGTCACGGCGTCCATGGCGGTCCTCCGTTCTGTTATTTTGACGCGATCCTAGCAGCTTTCGCCGTGACCACCAGCCGGCAGGTGTGCGCTGCGGTGGCGCCTGGAGATTCGGAGCTGGCAACCTCCATTCGGCGACACCATGATGCAAGCATCGGAATCGCGGAAGGCAGCAGATTGGGCTTCATGTTCGTCCTCCTGGTCGGCCTGCTCGCCGGCACCATCTCCGGCATCGTCGGCACCGGCTCGTCGATCATGCTGATGCCGGTGCTGATCCATCAATACGGGCCGAAGGAGGCCGTGCCGATCATGGCGGTGGCGGCCGTGATGGCGAATGCTTCGCGCATCCTGGCCTGGTGGCGCGAGGTCGACTGGCGGGCGTGCCTCGCCTATTCGGTCCCGGGAATTCCGGCGGCGGCGCTCGGCGCGCGGACGCTGTTGGTACTTCCCTCACATGCTGTCGATATCTCCATCGGACTGTTCCTCATCGCGATGGTGCCGGTGCGGCACTGGCTGGCGCGGCATCGCTTGAAGGCGCAGCTCTGGCACCTCGCGGCGGGCGGCGCCGTGATCGGCTATCTCACCGGCATCGTGGTCTCGACAGGCCCGCTCAGCGTGCCGCTGTTTCTGTTCTACGGGTTGAGCAAGGGGGCCTTCCTCGCCACCGAGGCCGCGAGTTCGCTCGGGCTCTATCTGAGCAAATCCGTGACGTTCGAGCGCTTTGGCGCACTGACGGCAGACGTCGCGCTGAAGGGCCTGATCGCGGGCTCCTCGCTGATGTCCGGCGCCTTCGTCGCCAAGCGCTTCGTGCTGAGGCTCGAGCCTGAAACGTTCCGGCTGCTGATGGACGCCATCATGATCGCGGCCGGCGTTTCGCTGCTATGGACGGCGTTGGCCTGATTTTCCGGCTATATAGATTTCGGCAGACTTGCATGGTCCGGTCTCGGGAGATGTGTCTTGAGCGTGATGGCGGAAGCAACCGATATTCCCTACTCCGGCGACCGGCCGTCCGGGCGAACCGCCCCGCAACAGGAAACGCTGAAATTTGCCGAAAGGGCCCTTGTCGACAGCAAGCGCGAGGGCCTGCTTCTCGCCGTGAGGGCCCGTTGGGCAGCGCTGGCCGTCACCGCCGTCACCTTGCCGATCATCAATCCGAACTGGGACGTGGTCTACTACATCCTGATGCTGGGCTTCTTCGCCGTGATCGGCTGGGCCCAGCTCAAGGTCGGCAGGGTCGGCCGGTCGCCGCTCGAAGTATTCCTGATCATCTGCGACCTCGCGCTGCTGACCTTCCTCGCCGTGGTGCCCAATCCCTGGAGCGGCTTGAACTGGCCGATCGGGATGCAATTCCGGTTCGACACCTTCATCTATTTCTTCATCTTCCTGGCGACCGCGACGCTGGCCTATTCGTGGCGAACGGTGCTTGCGATGGGCATATGGACCGCCGCCGTATGGGTGGCGGCGGTCGGCTGGGCCTGGCTGCAGCCCACGAGCCATGCGGTGCTCTCGGCGCGGGTCAGGGAGGCGGTCGGTGCGGATAGCCGCCTGTTTGACCTGATCGATCCGTTGTCGATCGGCCTCGGCGCCCGTCTCCAGCAGATCACGGTGTTCATCATCGTCGCCGCGACGCTGGCGCTGGCGGTGCGCCGCTCCAACGCGCTGCTGATCAGCCACGCCGGCCTCGAGCGCGAGCGCACCAACCTGGCGCGGTATTTCTCGCCGAACGTCGTCGAGCAATTGTCCGTCAACGACGAACCGCTGACGCGGGTTCAAACCCGGGACGTCGCGGTGCTGTTTGCCGACATCGTGGGGTTCACCGCCTATGCCGACGGCCGGGAGCCTGTGGAGGTGATCGGGACGTTGCGCCAATTCCACGAGCGGATGGAGCGCGAAGTGTTCCGCCACAACGGCACGCTCGACAAATATCTCGGCGATGGCCTGATGGCGACCTTCGGCACGCCGTTCACCGGCGAGTCCGATGCGCTCAACGCGTTACGCTGCGCCAAGGGCATGATCGCCTCGATCGACGAGATGAACCAGGAACGCCGCCGCCGCAACGAGCCGCCGATCCGGGCCAGCGTCGGCCTGCATTACGGCGAGGTCGTGCTCGGCGACATCGGCCTCAACCGGCTCGAATTCGCCGTGATCGGCACCACGGTGAATGCCGCAAGCCGGCTCGAAGCGCTGACCCGCGAATTGGGCTGCGCCATCATCGCCAGCGACGCACTGGTGCAGCGGGCGCGGGCGGAGATTGGGCATTCGAACGAGGATTTTGCGGCACTCGTGGAACGGCCGGCGCAGAGCATTCGCGGGCTGGAGCAGCCGGTGGGGATATGGACGTGCGGCGGCGCGGCCGTGTGATGCGTGCAAGCGCGCGATGGAAGCATCTCGCATCCATCGGGCCCTGCGTTTCTTTCATGCAAGTGCCGCCACGCCGCAGAGTCGGCTATTCGCCATCATGGCCAAATCCACGCGCGCCTTCGAACGAGGAACGCTGAACTCCGGGATCACCCGAGATGTTCTGCTCTTAGACCAAGGCGAACCACCAAGGTCATTCGAACTTGCACCGTTCGCGCACGACTTCCAGCCTCACGTCCAGGATGAAGCAGCGGGGCGACCTTTGACGTGGCGGCACGGAATCTGATATAGAACAAAATAAGAACAATCCACCCGCCCCGGACCGATGGCCAAATCCACGCTCTCCTTTGTCTGCCAGAACTGCGGCGCGGCGTATAATCGCTGGCAGGGCAAGTGCGAGTCCTGCGGCGAGTGGAACACGCTGGCGGAAGAGGACACGTCGGGCAACGTGCCGGTGTCGATCCGCTCCAAACGCCGGGGACGGACGTTTGCGCTGGAATCGCTGACCGGCAAGAGCAACGATGCCCCTCGGCTGTCGTCCGGGATGGCCGAACTCGACCGCGTCACCGGCGGCGGGTTTGTGCGCGGCTCGGTGCTGCTGGTCGGCGGCGATCCCGGGATCGGTAAATCGACGCTGCTGACGCAGGCCACCAGCATGATGGCGCGTGCCGGGCATCGCGCGGTCTATATCTCGGGCGAAGAGGCAGTGGCGCAGGTGCGGCTGCGCGCCGGGCGATTGGGGCTCGCGGACGCGCCGGTGCAGCTGGCGTCCGAAACTTCGGTCGAGGACATCGTCTCGACGCTGTCGGAGGGCGCGGTGCCGCGCCTGATCGTGATCGATTCGATCCAGACGATGTGGACCGACACGGTGGAATCGGCGCCGGGAACGGTCACGCAGGTTCGCGCCTCGGCGCAGGCGCTGATTCGCTTCGCCAAGAAATCAGGTGCTGCGATCATCCTGGTCGGGCACGTCACCAAGGACGGCCAGATCGCCGGTCCCCGCGTGGTCGAGCACATGGTCGACGCGGTGCTGTCGTTCGAGGGCGAAGGCTCGCAGCATTTTCGCATCCTGCGCGCGATGAAGAACCGATTCGGGCCGACCGATGAGATCGGCGTGTTCGAGATGACGGGGCTTGGCCTGCGTGAGGTCACCAACCCCTCGGAATTGTTCCTGTCCGAACGCGACCTCGGCAGCCCGGGCACGGCGGTATTCGCCGGGATCGAAGGCACCCGCCCGGTGCTGGTGGAACTGCAGGCACTGGTGGCGCCGACCACGCTCGGCACGCCGCGGCGGGCGGTGGTGGGCTGGGACACGAGCCGGCTCGCGATGGTGCTGGCGGTGCTGGAGGCCCATTGCGGCGTCAAGCTTTCCGGCTACGACGTCTATCTGAACGTGGCGGGCGGCCTCAGAATCCAGGAGCCCGCGGCCGATCTGGCGGCGGCGGCCGCGCTGGTTTCGTCCTTGGTGAACGCGCCGTTACCGACGGACGCGGTTTATTTCGGAGAGATTTCACTATCGGGCGCGGTCCGCCCGGTGGCGCAGACATCGGCCCGCCTGAAGGAGGCGGCGAAGCTGGGGTTCGGACGCGCCGTTCTGCCCGAATCGGCCCGCGGTGACGTCGGCGGCGACAGCGGGCTGGTCCTGAACAGCATCGGCGGGCTGACCAGCCTGGTGGCCGATATCGCCGCGCGCGGCACGCCGAGGGCGGCAAGCGCCGAGCGGAACGCCAATCGCGCGGGCGTCACGGAGAAAAATGCCACACCGTCGCGATTCCGTCGTGAAACCGGCTAAAGCGGCGTGACGGGCCTCGCCCCCGCCGCTATACAACGCGCGCGAAAGGTGGGCGGGATGGTAACCATATCCGGCCTTGCGGGATGCGCCGCCTGCCCGTCACTTGGGGGTGTCCCCGAGCCGCCGATTCGCTGCTTGAAGGACTTACGAGCGGACCCGACCAGCCGATGCCGATAACGATACTCGATCTCGTCCTGCTCGGAGTGATGCTGATCTCGGGGCTGCTCGCCATGGTGCGCGGCTTCATGCGCGAGATCCTGTCGATCGCGGCCTGGGGCGCGGCGGCGCTGGTCACGCTGTACGCCTTCTCGAAACTGCTGCCGACCGCCAAGGCCTATATCGGCAACGATACGTTCGCCGCCGTGGCGGTCGTCGCCGGCACCTTCATCGGCACGCTGATCGTGGTGTCCGTGATCACGGTGCGGATCTCCGACATGATCCTGGATTCGCGGATCGGCGCGCTCGATCGCACGCTCGGATTCCTCTTTGGGTTGGGCCGCGGCCTTTTGATCGTCGTGGTCGCATTTCTGTTCTTCAGCTGGCTGGTGCCGGACAAGCAGCGCCCGGACTGGATCACCGGCGCCAAGTCCCGCGTCGTCCTGCAGGGAACCGGGGATTGGTTAATGTCGCTCTTGCCTGACGACCCCGAGAACACCATCTTAAAGCGATTCAAGAAGAATAAACCTGAAGACGACCAGACTGACGCCGACCAGGCAGCCCCTGGATCCGGCGATGGCTACAGCAAGCCTGCCCGCGACGGCCTTAAAAAGCTGATCGAGAAACCGGCAGGCCGCTGATCCAGCGGCCGTAAACTGGCCAAGACAGAGAGGCGATGGACGCGATGCAAAACCCTTCCGATCCCTCCGAGCAGCTCGATCCGTATTCTGACCTGAATTCTGATTTGAATCCTGGCATCGAGTTGCAGGACGATCTCGAAGGTGACACGCTACGCGAGGAATGCGGCGTGTTCGGCATTTTCGGCCACCCGGAAGCCGCCGCCGTCACCGCGCTCGGGCTGCACGCCCTGCAGCACCGCGGCCAGGAGGCCGCCGGCATCGTCTCCTTCGACGGCACGCGATTTCATTCGGAGAAGCGGCTCGGGCTCGTCGGCGACGCCTTTTCCCGTCGCGAGGTGATCGAACGCCTCCCCGGCAACCTGGCGATCGGCCATGTGCGCTATTCCACGACCGGCGGCAACATCCTGCGCAACGTGCAGCCGCTGTTCGCCGAACTCAATGCCGGCGGTTTCGCGGTCGGCCACAACGGCAATCTCACCAACGGGCTGACGCTGCGCCGCGAGCTGGTGAAGAACGGCGCCTTGATGCAGTCCACCAACGACACCGAGGTGATCCTGCATCTGGTGGCGCAGTCGAAGCGCTCCCGCTTCATCGATCGCTTCATCGAGGCGCTGCGCACGATCGAGGGCGCCTATGCGCTGGTATCGATGACCAACAAGAAGCTGGTCGGCGCGCGTGATCCGCTCGGCATCCGCCCGCTGGTGCTCGGCGACCTCGACGGCCGCCCGATCCTGACCTCGGAGACCTGCGCGCTCGACATGATCGGCGCCCGATATGTCCGCGACATCGAGCCCGGCGAGATCATCGTATTCGACGAGGCCGGCGCGCACAGCCACAAGCCGTTTCCGCCCAAACCGCCGCGGCCCTGCATCTTCGAATACATCTATTTCTCGCGGCCGGATTCCATCGTCGGCGGCCGCTCGGTCTATGACGTCCGCAAGGCGTTCGGCGCGCAATTGGCGCGCGAAAGCCATGTCGAGGTCGACGTCGTGGTGCCGGTGCCGGATTCCGGCGTGCCCGCCGCCGTCGGCTACAGCCAGCATTCCGGCGTGCCGTTCGAACTCGGCATCATCCGCAACCATTATGTCGGCCGCACCTTCATCCAGCCGACCCAGAGCGTGCGCGAACTCGGCGTTCGCATGAAGCATTCGGCCAACCGCGCCGCGATCGAGGGCAAGCGTATCATCCTGATCGACGACTCGCTGGTGCGCGGCACCACGTCGAAAAAGATCGTGCGCATGATGCGCGACGCCGGCGCCCGCGAAGTGCATTTCCGCCTCGCCTCGCCGCCGATCCTCTATCCCGACTATTACGGCATCGACCTGCCGGACCGCGGCGGGCTTCTCGCGGCCACCCATTCGCTGGAGGAGATGCGCGAGATCATCGGCGCGGACTCGCTGGCGTTCCTGTCGATCGACGGCATGTACCGCGCCATGGGCTATCCCGGCCGCGATCCGGCCCATCCGAAATTCTCGGATCACTGCTTTACCGGCGCCTATCCGACCCACCTCACCGACCAGAACCCGACCGAACCGCAGCCCCGGCAATTGTCGCTGCTGGCTGAGGCGAGCTGAGGCGGACAGCGGCCCCACCGCCGTCGTCCCTGCGAACGCAGGGACCCATAGCCACCGGCGGTGATTGGTCGAAGAAGATTAGACACAGGCACCTTTCGCCATCATAAGCCTCACGGAGTATGGGTCCCTGCGTTCGCAGGGACGACCGTGGATAGAGTTTCGCTCAATGACCAAACCCCTCGCCTCCCGGATCGCGCTCGTCACCGGCGCCTCGCGCGGCATCGGCTACGCCACGGCGCGCGCGCTGGCGCGCGCCGGCGCGCACATCGTAGCCGTGGCGCGCACGCAGGGCGGCCTGGAGGAACTCGACGACGAGATCCGCAAAGACGGCGGCAGCGCCACGCTGGTGCCGCTCAACCTCACCGATTTTGACGGCATCTCGCGGCTCGGCGCAGCGCTGCACGAACGTCACGGCAAGCTCGACATCCTGGTCGGCAATGCCGGCATCGCCGGCCCCTCCTCGCCGCTCGGCCATATCGAGCTGAAGCCATGGAACGACGTGATCGCGATCAACGTCACTGCCAATTTTCAGCTGATCCGCTGCATGGACCCGCTGCTCAAGATGTCCGACGCCGGGCGCGCCGTGTTCGTCACGTCAGGCGCCGCCAGCAAGGCGAGCGCCTATCAGGGCCCCTACGCCGCCTCGAAGGCTGCGCTGGACACGCTCGCCCGCTCCTGGGCCAATGAGAGCCTGACCACGAAGTTGCGTGTAAACCTGTTCAGCCCCGGCCCGATCCGCACCCGGATGCGCGCCAGCGTGTTTCCCGGCGAAGATCCGATGACGCTGGATACGCCGGAACAGGCGGCCGAATTCATCGTGCCGATGTGCGCGCCGGAGTGGACCGAGACCGGCAAACTGTACGACTACAAGACGCGGACGCTGATGAGCTTTCGCGCGCCGGCCTGAGGCCTCTCGCCGTCATTGCGAGCGCAGCGAAGCAATCCATGCTTCAGCACATGCCGCTCTGGATTGCTTCGCTGCGCTCGCAACGACGGCGCCAACGTTGACTCCCCAAGCCCATCGCGATTGACTGCCTACCGAGCGGGACAACCCGCCAATAAAAAACATCGGGAGGCACTCATGACGCCGACGCGACTTCGCGCCCGCAATTATCTTTGCAACATCATTTCCGCATGCTGCGCCATCGGCGCCCTCATCGGCTCAGCAACTCCCTCGCACGCCGGCGACATCCCGACCTTCGCCGTGGATGCGGCCTGGCCAAAGCCGCTGCCGAACAACTGGATCCTCGGCCAGGTCGGCGGCATCACGGTGGACTCGCAGGGCCACATCTGGGTGATCCATCGGCCGCGCTCGCTCACCGACGACGAGAAAGGCGCGGCGCTGAACCCGCCCCGTTCAAAATGCTGCATCCCGGCGCCGCCGGTGCTGGAATTCGACGGCGACGGCAATCTCTTGCGCTCGTGGGGCGGGCCGGGCGACGGCTATGAATGGGTCGGCCGCGAGCACGGCATCGAAGTCGACGACAAGGGTTTTGTCTGGATCGGCGGCAATGCCGACAACGACAATGCGATCCTGAAATTCACCGCCGACGGCAAGTTCGTGATGCAGATCGGCAAGATCGCGCCGAGCAAGGGTTCGAACGATACGACGCAACTCGGCAAGCCGGCCGAGACCGCGGTCGACAATGCCGCCAACGAAATCTTCGTTGCCGATGGTTATGGCAACCGCCGTGTCATCGTGTTCGACGCCACGACCGGTGCCTACAAGCGGCACTGGGGCGCCTACGGCAATCCGCCCACCGACGACAAGCAGCCGGCCTACGATCCCAAGGCGCCGCCTCCGCGGCAATTCGCCAACCCCGTGCATTGCGTCAAGCTTGCCAATGACGGGTTGCTGTACGTCTGCGACCGCATCAACAACCGCATCCAGGTGTTCAGGAAAGATGGAACCTTCGTTAAGGAATGGTTCTACGAAAGGAACACGCTGGGCAACGGCGCGGTGTGGGATATCGCGATATGGCCGGACCCGAAGCAGAGCTATCTGCTGAGCGCCGACGGCGAAAACAACGAAATCCGGGTGTTGAAACGGGAGGATGGTACCGTTATGGGCAGTTTCGGCCGCAATGGGCGCAATGCCGGGCAATTCCACTGGATTCACGCCATGGCGGTGGACGCCCAGGGCAACGTCTACACCGCCGAGGTCGACACCGGGAAGCGGATCCAGAAGTTCAGGCTGACCTCCGACGCGTTACGGTGACGCGCTACGTTAGGCGCATTGCCCCCGCGGGCGAGAAATACTATCGCAGGGGCAGCTGGCAGGTTCCAACAAGAGAGCCGGCGAACAACATTCTGGAGGGAATACCATGACCAAACGATTTGCGCGGCGCTTTGCTACGTCGGTGGCGCTCGCCGCGCTTGCCCTTGCCACGCCGGCATTGGCTCAGGAGAAGACCATCAAGATCGGCGTGCTCAACGATATGTCGAGCCTCTATGCCGACATCGGCGGCCCCAATTCGGTGGTCGCGATCAAGATGGCGATCGAGGATTCCGGCCTCACCCAGAAGGGCTGGAAGATCGACGTCGTCTCCGGCGATCACCAGAACAAGCCGGATGTCGGGGTCAACATCGCGCGCCAGTGGATCGACCAGGACAAGGTTGACGCCATCGCGGATACGCCGAATTCCGGCGTGGCGCTGGCAGTCAGCAATCTCGTCAAGGAGAAGAACAAGGTTCTGCTCAACTCGGGCGCCGCGACCGCCGATCTCACCGGCAAGGCCTGCACGCCCAACACGGTCTCGTTCACCTACGACACCTACATGCTGGCCAACGGCACCGGCAAGGCGCTGACCAAGGCCGGCGGCGACAGCTGGTTCTTCCTGACCGCCGACTATGCGTTCGGTCATGCGCTGGAGCGCGACACCTCGGCCGTCGTGACCGCGAATGGCGGCAAGGTGGTCGGCGGCGTCAAGGCGCCGATCAACACCGCGGACTTCTCGTCCTTCCTGCTGCAGGCGCAGGCTTCCAAGGCCAAGGTCATCGGGCTGGCGAATGCCGGCGGTGACACCACCAACTCGATCAAGCAGGCGGCCGAATTCGGCATCGTCCAGGGCGGCCAGAAGCTCGCCGCGCTGCTGCTGTTCATCAACGACGTGCACTCGCTCGGGCTGAAGACCGCGCAGGGCCTGACCTTCACCGAGTCCTTCTACTGGGACCTCAACGACGCGACGCGCGCCTGGGCGAAGCGGTTTTCTGCGGCCGCCAGCAAGAACGCGATGCCCTCGATGACGCAGGCCGGCAACTACGCCATGGTGCTGCATTATCTGAAGGCGATGGAAGCGCTCGGCGGCAATCCGAATGACGGCGCCAAGGTCGTCGCCAAGATGAAGGAACTGCCGACCGACGACACGCTGTTCGGCAAGGGCCCGCTGCGCGCCGACGGCCGCCGCCTGATCCCGGCCTACCTGTTCGAGGTCAAGAAGCCGGCCGAGTCGAAGGGTCCGTGGGACTACTACAAGCAGATCGCCACGATCGCGCCGGAAGACGCGGCCAAGCCGCTGGAAGCCAGCGACTGCCCGCTGGTGAAGAAGTGACGGCCGAAGGCCGTCATCCCGGGATGGTGCGCTAGCACCATATCCGGGATCTCGAGATTCCGGGTTCGCGCTTCGCGCGCCCCGGAATGACGAAGCAAGCGGTGGGTTACGCCTTCGGCTACTTGACCCACCCTACTTCTTCAGCGTGCGCCACGCGATCACTATCGCGAGCCCCAGCAATGCCGCCGCCAGCAAAAACGGTGCGCCCGGCAGTTTGAACGGCGACTGGTCGCTGATGAAATACGCAAAGGTCAGCGTGAACAGAAACGGTCCCAGCATCTGCGCGATGCTGTTGACGCTGTTGGTGGCGCCCTGCAGCTGGCCCTGTTGGTCGGGCGCGACGAGTTGCGTCGTCAGCGCCTGCGCCGCCGCGCCGGCCACGCCCCACAGCGCCATCACGGGAATGCCGAGCCAGAACAGCGTGCCGGTCGGCGCGGCACCGTAGATGAAGAATCCCAGCCCGCCCGAGGCCAACCCCAGCAGCAACGCGCGGCGTTCGCCGAGGCGCTTGACGATGGGGCCGACGCCCGCGCCCTGCACCACCATGGCGGAGAAGCCGACAAGCGCGAGTGTCAGGCCGACCGTCGTCGTGTCCCAGCCGTAGCGATAGGTCGCATAAAGCACGAAGGTGGACGGCAGCACGACATGCGCGACCTGGCCGAAGAAATTCGCCAGCGACAGGCCGGCGAGCATCCGGTTCGAGCGCAACAGGCGCAGCGCGCCGAGCGGATTGGCGCTCTTCCAGCGGAACGGCGCGCGGCGGTCCGGCGGCAGCGACTCCGGCAGGATCAGCCAGCCATAGAGCGAGTTCGCAAAACTGAGGCCCGCCGCGATCCAGAATGGCAGCCGTGGATCCATACCGCCGAGCAACCCGCCAACGGCGGGGCCGAGGATGAAGCCGGCGCCGAATGCCGCGCCGATCTTGCCGAACACCGCGGCGCGGCGCTCCGGCGGCGTCACGTCGGCGATGTAGGCAAAGGCGGTGGAGATGCTCGCGGACGTGATGCCCGAGATCACCCGGCCGAGGAACAGCCACAGCAGCGACGGCGCCAGCGCCATCAGCACGTAATCCAGCGCCAGTCCGAAATTCGACAGCAGCACCACCGGCCGCCGGCCAAAACGGTCCGACAGCGCGCCGAGGATCGGCGAGAACAGAAACTGCATCAACGCCCACGCCGTGCCGAACAGCCCGAAGATCCGCGCGGCGGTCGCCGTGTCATTGTCGACAAAGCTTTCGACCAGCTTTGGCAGGATCGGCAGGATCAGGCCGAGCGCCAGCATGTCGAGCAGGATGGTGACGAAGATGAAGGCGGCCGCGCCGCTGCGCGCCGGCGGTGCGTCGGCGGCCTGAGCGGGCGCCGCCTCGCTCATGACGGGCGCTTGCGCTTGTGGGCGAACGGGTTGGCCTTTTCGCGCAGCACGATGCGGATCGGCGTGCCCGGGAGATCGAACGTCTCGCGCAGGGAGTTGGTGAGATAGCGCAGATAGGATTGCGGCACGGCGTCGGCGCGCGAACAGAACAGCACGAAACTCGGCGGCCGCGCCTTGGTCTGCGTGATGTAATTCAGCTTCAGCCGGCGGCCGGACACCGCCGGCGGCGGATTGGCGGCGACCGCCTGCTCGAACCAGCGATTGAGGGCGGCCGTCGGCACGCGCTTGTTCCAGACCGCATAGGCGTCCTGGATCGCGGTCATCAGCCGATCGATGCCCTCGCCCATCAGGCCGGAGACCGCAACGATGGGCACGCCCTTCATCTGCGGCAGCCAGTGATCGGCATCGCTGCGCAGCGCCGAGATCAGATGCGGCTTGCGCTCCATCAGATCCCATTTGTTGACCGCGAGCACGATGGCGCGGCCCTCGCGCTCGATCAAATCGGCGATGCGCAGGTCCTGTTCCTCGAACCGGTTCTGCGCGTCCATCATCATCACGGCGACTTCGGCGAAGCGCACCGCGCGCAAGGCATCCGCCACCGACAGCTTTTCCAGCTTCTCCTCGATCCGCGAACGACGGCGGAGGCCGGCGGTATCGAACACGCGAAAGTCGCGTCCCTTCCAGTTGATCTCGACGGCAATGGAATCGCGGGTGGTACCGGCCTCGGCACTGGTCAACAGCCGCTCCTCGCCGAGCAGGTGGTTGATCAGCGTCGACTTGCCGGCATTGGGCCGGCCGACGATGGCGACGCGGATCGGGCGCTGTGCGAGCTCTTCCTCGGACTCGATGATGTCATCGTCTTCGAATTCTTCCGCATCTTCCGCCGGCGCCGGCATCAGCGCGGCGAGCGCGTCGTAGAGTTCGCCCATGCCCTCGCCATGCTCGGCCGAAATCTGCACGGGATCGCCGAGGCCGAGCGCGTAGGATTCCATCGCGCCGATTTCGCCGTGCTTGCCTTCGCTCTTGTTGGCGACCAGCACCACCGGCTTGTTGGCGCGGCGCGCAAAATCCGCAAAGGCGCGATCGTTGGGCGTCAGGCCGGCGCGGGCGTCGATCACGAACATCAGCGCGTCGGCAAGCCCGATCGCGGTCTCGGTCTGCTCCTGCATCCGCGCGGTGAGCGAGCCCTTGGCGCCCTCGTCGAGGCCGGCGGTGTCGATCACGGTAAATTCGAGATCGCCGAGGCGCGCATTGCCCTCGCGGCGGTCGCGGGTGACGCCCGGCGCGTCATCGACCAGCGCGAGCTTCTGCCCAACCAGCCGGTTGAACAGCGTCGACTTGCCCACGTTCGGGCGGCCGATGATGGCGATCGTAAAGGACATAAAGCAGCCAAACGCCCTGTTTCGAGGGGCGTGTCAATCAAACGGTACAAATCAATCAACGCGTGAACGTACCGCTCGGCATCGGTGCCGGGAAAGCGGATTGCTGCGGCGCCTGCGCCGGCGCGGCCGACTGGTCCGGCGGCGGCGCGGTGGTGCGCTTGCGCACGATCTTGGCCGGCTTGGGCGGCGGCGGCGCGGCGGCGGTGCCGCCTTCCTCTTCCGGCGCGGCGTCGGGATCCACGGCAGCTGGGGCCGCGGCCTGCTTGCCCTTGGATTTTGCGCCGCGTTTGGCTTTGGGTTCTTCCACCGGCGGAGGCGCGGCAGCCGCCTGTGCATTCGGATCGTCCTGGCGGGCACCGCGGTAGAGGTCCTTCGGCACGCCCTGCTCCAGGCCGGGCACGCCGTCGGGGAAGACCGGCTTGCGATCGCCGGGCAGCTTCTTCTTGGTGTCGAGGAAATCGAGCAGGTCGGACGGATCGAAGTTGGCCGTGCTGCCGCAGCCCGCCAGCGCGCCGGACAGCGCGATGAGGACGGCGGTTGCGATCAAACGTTGCGGGCGGCGCATACTCAGGTTTCCCACTCAAATCTGTTCTACGCGTCAGCTCCTGACGCGTCAGCTCTTGACGCTTCAGCTCTTGGCGACCGGCGGCAGCAGCGCCTGCAGCGCTTCGGCGCGCGAGCGCAGGCTGGGCGGCGTCTCGCCGTCATTGGCGATCACATCCAGCCATTGCCGCGTCGCGGCGGCGTCGTTGGCCCGCCAGGCCGACAGCGCCAGCAATTCCCGCGCGGTGTGGCGAAACGTGGCGCCGGGCGCGGCGGCGGCTTCGAGGCGCGATTTCATGTCGGCATAGCCGGCGCTTTCCAGCAGCAACTGCGCGGCGCGAATTTTTGCCAGGTCCTGTTCGGCCACCCCGACGCCGCGATCGGCGGCGATCTCGTCGAACAGTTTCGCCGCGGCCTGGACATCGCGGCTGGCCACTTCGGTGGCCATGCGCAGCCGCGCCAGCACGCGATAGCCTGACGGCGCCTTGGCAACGAGGTCGGCGAAGGCGGCCTCGGCCTCGGCATGCTTGTTGGCTTCGGAAAGCTCGACGGCCTTGTCGAATGCGGCGCCCGCTTCGGCCGCCTTCTGGGCTTCCAGATACTGGTAGCCGCGCCAGCCACCGACGGCGGCGACGATCAGAATCATCACGGCGATGATATAAAGCGAGTACCGGTCCCACAGCTTCTTGAGCTGCTCGCGGCGGACCTCCTCGTCTACTTCATCAAATAATTCAGACACTTAGTGAAATCCCATATCCGGGGAATAGCTGCCGGGGTGGCGGCCGGTTGCGCCCGATCCCCGCATCGCCGCGACGTAGCCTATCGGTATGGCGGTGGCAAGGCAAAGCGAGGTGGATCAAAGCGTTAACGGGGCTCCAGATGTCAAGCGGCCAGCGATGTTGACATCGGAGTTCAAAGTTTGGCGTAATCGCGCGTGGTTGCGGATTGGTTCGTTTCAGATTTTCCTGGGTGTTTCATGCCTCGCCATGCGCTGGTTTCGCTGCTTGCCATGAGCTTGGGGGTGGGACTGGCATCCCTTCCCGCGGCGGCGCTGGCCGAGGACGTCAAGCCGAAGTCACCGGAGACCGCTTTTTCCGGCAAACTCCGACCCGACATCCTGGGCATCTCCAACGATTCGACCGCCGAAGCCGCGCGCGGCGTGCTTGATTCCCTGTCCAAGGGACGCACCGACAGCCAGATCGACATCCTGCAGCACAAGATCGGCGAAGCCAGCTATGTCACCGCGCTGAATTTCAGCCTTCCCGCCGCTCCGAAGCAGAACGGCGAGACGCTTTCGGCCAGCTTTTCCTCGCCCGCCAGCGCCAACCGCGCCTACTTCGTCGCGCGCCATCTGACGTTCGCCCAGGACCTGCAACCATCAAAGGCCGACATGATCAAGGAGATCATGGGCAAATACGGCGTGCCCACCATCGTCGGCGACCAGCACCTCTATTACATCTACCGCAAGGGCTCGGTCATCTCGGTCGGCGGCAAGTACAAGGAATCAACCGCGCTGGAAGCGATCGACAAGCCGCTCGATCCGAAAGCCGCCGTCAAGCTCAACGGCGACACGGTGCGTGGCAGTTGCGTGGCGGTGGCGAAGCGCGCACCGACCAGGGCCAAGGATCCAGGGCAGTTATTGGCCGACGCCAAGGGCGCCAATTGCGAAGGCGTGCTGAGCGTCCAGCTCGTGCCGGGCACATCGGCCGATCGTGTCGGCATCGCGCAATTCACCCTGCTCGACGTCAAGCAGTTGCTCAGTGCCGCCGCCATCGACGGCGCGGCGCTGGCCGCCGGACCGCCCGATGGTGCAGCGCCAAAGGGCAGCGCACCGAAACTTTAGCCGTTGCATAGTCGGAACTTTCGAGCGGCGCTGCCATTGCCTCTTCGTTCAACGGAGATCGGGCAATGCGCGGATTTCCTCACGATGTGCCCTTTGGCGCCGACCAGACGATCTATCTGGTCGTGGAAGGTTCGGAGCCGGACGGTATCATCCGAAAAACCGAACGCTCCGACCTTGAGACCGTCATCACCGACCTTATGTCAGGACAATTCAGCGATCCGATCGAGGTTGTCGCGTTCAACACGCTGGAGCACTGGAGCGACGATTTGTCCAAGGCGGTCGCAACAGAAATTCGCTGCCGTTGTGACATCGAAGGGTACGATATACCGGACTATCTGGATGAGTTCGTGGGCAGAGCTTCTGCCTGATCTGCGGCTAGGATTGTTGAGGCGGGCAGGAAAATGAACTGGGTCTACTGGAACACGTTTTGGTCCTTGGCCGTGAGCCTGGTCTGGTTCATGACGATCGTGTCACATCCCGATGCGGTCGTGGTCGATCGGCACTACCCCAAGCCCAAACAGCCGCGATAGCCGACCGGTATCGGCCTACGCTCGCGAGTCCGCCGATATACCGGCGATGAAGGCTTCGCGAAGCTGGCGCTTGATCACCTTGCCGTTGGCATTCCGTGGCAGCGGCTCCAGCCTGACGTCCATCGTTTCGGGCACCTTGTAGTCGGACAGCCGATCCGCGCACCACGCCCGCAGCGCGCCGGGCGCGATTTCACCGCGGGTCACCACGACGGCATGAACGCGCTCGCCCAGCACCGGGCAGGGTTTGGCGATGATCGCGCTCTCGATCACATCGGGATGGCCCGAAAGCACCGACTCGACCTCGGCCGAATAGACCTTGAGACCGCCGCGGTTGATCATGTCCTTCTGCCGGTCGAATACACGGACGAAATTGTCGGCATCGACCGAGCCGAGATCGCCGGAATGCCAGAAGCCGGCGGTAAAACTCTCCGCGGTGGCCTTCGGGTTATTCCAGTAGCCCTTGATGACCGAGGCGCCGTGAATCCAGATTTCGCCGATCGCGCCGCGCGGCAATTCGCGGCCATCGGCGTCCATCACCGCGATATGCGCGCCCGGGCACGGCAGGCCGACGCTGTCGATATGGCTGGCGGTCAATTCGCCGGGCATCATGGTCGAGGGTGACGTGGTCTCGGTCGCGCCGTAGCAATTGGCGAGCTTGAGGCCTGGTATCTTGCTGTCGAGCTTCTCGATGGTGGCGACCGGCATCGGTGCGCCGCCGAAACCGCCGATCCGCCAGCTCGACAGGTCGTAGCTGTCGAAATCGGGCTGCAAGAGGCAGAGGTTGTACATCGCCGGCACCATCACGGTGTAGGTGACGCGCTCGCGCGCCGCGAGCTTGAGATATTCCGCCGCCTTGAACTCCGGCATGACGATCAGTGCGCCGGCGCAGCGGACCATGGTCATGACGTTGGCGACCACGCCGGTGACGTGGCCGAGCGGCACCGCGGCGATCGAGCGGTCGGCCTCGGTCAGTTTCAGGCATGAGACGAACACCATCGCCGAATGGATGATGTTGCAATGGGCGAGCATCGCGCCCTTGGGCTTGCCCGTCGTCCCTGACGTGTAGAGGATCATCGCGGTGTCTTCTTCGCCGACCTCCACCGGCGCCGTCATCGGCGCGTTGTCGGCGAGCTCAGGGAAGCGCGATCGGATCGGATCGTCGTCGACCGCGATGCGGTGCGCCACATCGGGAATTTCGGCGGCATCGGGCAGGCGGTCGGCCAGCGCGGCCTCGTGGACCAGAAGCCTCGCGCCGCAATCGGCCAGCACGTAGGCGATCTCCGGCTTTTGCTGGCGGGTCGACAGCAGCACCGTCACGAGCCCGGCATGGGCCGCGCCGAGCATCGTCAGCACGAATTCGGTCCGGTTGCCGAGCAGTATCGCAACACGATCTCCGCGCTGGAGGCCCAGCTTCTCAAAACCCGCCGCGATCCGGGCCGCACGCTGCGCGAGCTCGCGCCAGGTCAACCGCACATCGCCGCAGACCAGCGCCTCGCCGTCGCCGTTTCGCGTCACGGCATCGGCCACCATCGCCGCGATGCTGCCGGGTCGCTCGCAAAACGCGGGAACCATCCGGTCGCCGAAACGCGGCTCGAGCCGCATCGCCGGGATGGAGTGTTGCGACCAGTCCATCGGCGCTTCCCGTCAGCTTTTCTTCATCTCGTAGACATGCTCGGGCCCGGGGAACGCGCGCGAACGGACGTCGCGGGCGTAGCCCTGGATCGCGGCTTCGATCGCGGGGCCGAGTTCACCGTAACGACGCACGAATTTTGGCGTCCGCGCCGACAGGCCCAGCATGTCCTCCAAGACCAGCACCTGCCCGTCGCAGGCGGCGCTGGCGCCGATCCCGATGGTCGGGATCGCAATGGTCTGCGTGATCTTGCGCGCCAGCGGCTCGGCGACGGCCTCGACCACGACCGAAAACGCGCCGGCATCCGAGATCGCCTGGGCGTCTTTCAGGATCGGATCCCAACTGCCCTCATCCCGCCCCTGCGCGCGGAACGAGCCGAGCGTGTTGATCGATTGCGGCGTCAGCCCGATATGGCCCATCACGGGCACGCCGCGCTCGGACAGGAAAGCCACCGTTTCCGCCATGCGCACGCCGCCTTCGAGCTTCACCGCGCCGCAATGCGTCTCCTTCAAAATCCGCACCGCGGATTGAAACGCCTGCTCCTTCGACGCCTCGTAGGAGCCGAACGGCATGTCCACCACGACGAGCGCATGTTTCGAGCCGCGCATCACGGCGCGGCCCTGCAGGATCATCATGTCGAGGGTCACCGGCACGGTTGTCTCGAAACCGTGCATGACGTTGCCGAGGGAATCCCCGACCAGAATGACGTCGCAATGGCGGTCGACCAGCGCCGCCGTGTGGGCGTGATAGGAGGTCAGCATCACGATCGGTTCGCCGTTCTTGCGCGCGCGGATGTCGGGCGCTGTCTTGCGCTTGATGGCAGACTGGACAGACATGTCAGGCTCCGACCACGGGGACGCCGATCACCACCGGATGGAACGCGAAGGCGAGCGCCAGATAGACGACGACGCCGACCGCGACCGCGATCAGGTCGTTGCCGGGACCGCCGACGGGAATCGGCGGGCCGCCGGCGTCGGTGCGGGTTTTAAGCGAGATACGGTCAAACACCGCCCAGCCGAGGAAGGAGCCGAACAGGATGATCGAGCCGAGGTCGCCATTGGCGAGCAGATGCGACGCCGCCCACAGCTTGATGCCGGTCAGCATCGGATGTTTCAGCGTGGTGTAGATCCGGCCGCGGATATAGGAAGCGACCACCATGATCACCGCCGGCAGCATCAGGGCGACGGTGATGTGCTTGAACGACACCGGCGGCGTCCAGACGTCGATCCAGCCGGTGGCGCGATATTTGGCAAAACCCCAGATGATCAGCCCGAGGCCGGCGAACGAGACCAGCGAATAGCCGATCTTGTAGCCGCCCTCGCCGGTCGCGGCGATGATGTCGCCGCGCAATTTGCGGCGGGTGGTGAGCGTGTGGATACCGAAGAACAGAGCCAGGCCCAGGATCATCACCAGCAGTCCCATGATGCTTCTCCCGTCGCGCGGCCGATTTCCTGGTTATTCGCCTATCATTTTAAGGGCTTGGAACGCAATGCTGGCGCAAGGAAGACTGCTGCCGCCGCGACGCGCTTTCCGACCATCCCGCAGCGGGCAGACCATATTTGGCCGGCACGGTCCGCGATATCGATCGCCACGATAATTTCCGCTTTCATTTGACGCCGGGCGGTATATCGTCACAACCCATTTTAGACCTGTCTTCTTATTGCATCCGAAGGTATTGGCGATGGTCGACCTCGTTGCTCTGAAAGCGATCAATGAACAGCGTTGGGCGGCCGCCAAATTAACGCCTGCGCGCGCGGCCGAGTTTACGGCTCCGGCAACAAAGGCGGTCAACAACAAGGCGAGATATCAAGCGATCGAGGCGCGAACCGGCGTCAGCTGGGTCTTCATCGCCGTTTCGCACTACCGGGAGTCGTCGCAGAACTTTCGCAAAAGCCTGGCGCAGGGAGATCCCTGGAACAAGGTCTCGACCCATGTGCCGGCCGGGCGGGGACCGTTCGCAAGCTTCGAGGACGCAGCGGTGGACGCCCTGGTGAATTGCGCTCCACGCGCGGCAACCAACACCGACTGGTCGATCGGCGGCATGCTGACGCTGCTCGAGCGTTATAACGGCTTGTCCTATGCCCTCGCCGGCCGCCCGAGCCCGTACATCTGGTCCGGCACCAACCAGTACAAAATCGGAAAGGTCGTGGTCGACCACGGACCGATCGAGGAAATCGTAGACAAGCAGCTCGGTTGCGCCGGCCTGATCATCAAAATGATGAACCTCGACAACAGCATTGCGTTTGCGGGTTCGCCGGCCGCCGCCCCTCTCGATGCCAATTGGCTGCAGACATCGCTCAACCGGCTGGGTGCAACGCCGCCGCTCGTCGTCGATGGGATTTTCGGCGCCGCAACCAGGACAGCGCTTCGCGCATTCCAGAAGAGCAAGAGCGGATTGACCGCAAACGGCGTAGCCAACGCGGACACTGTTGCCGCGATCAAGCAGGCGCTTGCCGCGCTTTGAGTGCCGACTTCGCTGCCGGATCGTCCGCAGGGAGGACCACAGATGCGATATCTTCGTATTGGCGCAACCTTGCTTGTCGCAGCCTGCGCGCCGGCTGCAGCCCAGGATCAGCTTCCGACCTTCGAATATTCGGGCATCTGCGACGCCTCCGCGGCGGTTGCGCTCGAAAAGGGCGTCTTCGTCGTGGCAAACGACGAGGACAACGTCCTGCGTGTCTATCGCCGCGGCGAGCCGAACGTCATACAGGACGGCATCCCGCTCGACGCGGACTTGAAGGTGGATCCGAAAGAGCCCGAAGTCGACATCGAGGGCGCCGCGCGGTCCGGCGACACGATCTATTGGACGGCCTCGCACGGCCAAAGCAGGAAAGGCAAGCTGCGAACCAGCCGCCATCGCCTGTTCGCAACGACGGTGACCAAGGCCGATGGCAAGTTCAAGATCACGCTCGCGCGCCCGCCTTATGTCCGGCTGCGCGAGGATCTCATCAACGCGCCGCAGCTCAAGGCATTCGGACTGGCGGAGGCGGCGAAACTCGCGCCCGAAGCGCCGGGCGGCTTGAATATCGAGGGCCTCGCGACCACCCCCGAAGGCGGCCTGCTGCTTGGCTTCCGCAATCCACTGACTAAGGATCGCAAAGCGCTCCTCGTACCGATCAAGAATCCGAACGCGGTCCTCGTCAAAGGGGAATCCGCGCAGATCGAATTGGGCGAACCGATCGAGCTGTTTCTCGGCGGCCGCGGCATCCGCAGTATCGAGTGGAACGAAACCCAACGGCGCTATCTCGTGGTTGCCGGCCCCACTGGTGACGACGGAACGTTTGCGCTCTATTCATGGTCCGGGGAGGCCGGCAAGCCGGCGGCCGAGATTGCCGCGGTCAAGTTTGGAAAGCTCAATCCGGAGGCCCTGTTTTTCGAGCCTGGCGAGGCCGCCGAGGTGCAGATCATCAGCGATGATGGCGGCCGCAAGATTGACGGGGAGAAGTGCAAGGACGCTCCGGTCGCGAAACGCCGCTTTCGAGGCGCAACCCTGACCCTGCGGTGATGGAGCGGCTATCGCCTGCCCGCCTCCCGGCCGAGATCGCGATTGTCGACATAGCGGATGGCGATCGGCCGGCCCGCGAGCGCGCCGCCCAGTCCGCCGGTGAATTTCAGGGGCGTGCAGGCCGACAGCGAGGCGTTGATCGCCTTCAGATAGACATCGCGGGTGCCGCCGGGAACGCCGGCCGTGGCGTAGGTCACTCGCGGCGAGGCGATGATTTCTCCCGTCCGCCTGAAGCTGAAGCGGACCGACATCTGCATGCCTTCGCGCGCGACCTCGGCCGGCGGCGGCGACCAGCAGGAGCGCAGCGCCGCAAAGAGGTCGCCGATGCTGTCGAGGTCATGGTCGGGCTTGCGGTATTTTCCGGCCTGCTCCTGCGGCGGCGCGCTTTCGATCGTCAGCTGCAGGTTTTGTCCGGTGGGGTAGTCGATCTCGGGAATGCACGGGCCGTCGTTGAACACGCTGCAGAACGAGGGCGTGCACGGCCGGCCGTCGAGCACGCTGCAGGGCGCATGCGAAAACGGCGTGGCATCGATCTGCCGCCGCGACTGGGCGCTGGCGGCGCCGGAGCCGATGAACAGGCAGATCAGGCCAAAGATGACGTACCGGGACATGCGGGCGAACCTCACAACGACCCGATCAAGCTGGGCCGCGGAAGGGACGGCATCAAGGCCGGTGCGTTCACATCCCCGCGTTCATGGCGGACAGTTCCGCAATCAGGGCTCTTTCATTGGGCTGGTCGAGCACGCCGGCCGTAAACAGCGAGATGCCGCCATACAGCGTGATGTAGATTTTCATCACCGCGCGGCGGCGCTCGGCCGGGCTCTCGATGTCCCGGCAGAAGATCCGCATCGCCTGGGTGATCACCTTGTGAACGGCCGTCTGCAGCGGCGGGTTATGCTTCATGGCGGCATGCGGGCGGCTGGTCATCAGGGCGTAGAGCGCGCGATTGGCCAGCGCGAAACGGACGTATTTGGCGGTGTAATCCTGCGGCGTATCGACCTTGACCAGTATGGCAGCCAGCCGATCGTAGGCTTCGGTGGCCACCGCATCGAGCAGCGCCTCACGGTCGGCGAAATGATTGTACAGCGAGCGGTGGGCCACGCCGACGGCGTCGGCGACCGCGCGCAGGCTCAACTGCTCGTGGCCGGCGGCGGCCACCAGTCGGGTGGCCGCCTTCAGCGCGGCAGATTTCAGATTACCGTGGCGGTAAGTCGCCCGGCGCGGCTTTGCGGTCATGCCTCCTTCATACAAAGGCACGGGGCGCAACGCTACCGCCGGGCGTGGCAAACTCAGGCCGGCACCCGCCTGGCGACGCGGTCCTCGCCGTATTGCGGCGTGATGTCCTCGTCGATCATGTCGCGGATCAGTTTGATCACCGCGCCCCGCGCCCGCTCCTTGGTGGCGGCATGGGCGGCCAGGTCGATGCCGGCGAGCGCCTGCGCGGCCTCCTCCGCGCTGCGTTCCAGCTGGTCGGGTGCAACGACGCGGTCGAAGAAGCCGGCGGTGACGGCCTCCGTGGGGCCGAACATTTCCCCCGTCATCACCGTCCGGCTGAAATAGGCCGGCGTCAGCCGCTGCCGCGCGATCTCGATCGCAAAGCGCGGCACGGTCAGCCCGATCGCGACCTCGTTCATGCCGATCCGGTAGTCACCCCCGGCGGCGATACGGTAGTCGCTGGACATGATGAGGAAAGCGCCCATCGGGTAGGCATTGCCCTGGCAGGCGGCCACGACAGGGGTCGGGAACGACAGGATGCGTAGTGCGAGCTCGGCGCCGGCTCTCACCATCAGATACTGGTCCTGGGCGCCGCCCCTGGCGAAGACGTTGAGGTCGAATCCCGCCGAAAAATGCCTTCCGCGCGCTTTCAGGAGGACGACAGCGTTGTCTTTTTCCGCCTGGTCGAAAGCCGCGTGAATGGCATTGAGCATCTTTAGCGACATCACATTGGCTTTGCCGTCGTCGATCACGATGGTGCCGACCGGGCCGGAACGGGAATAGGTCGCGAGTTCGGTCATGAGTGCCTCCCTGTTTGCATAAGCATCCAATGGATACTTTAGCGAAAGCTGCGATCGTGCAAGGGATTTGTAGGGTTCGAGAATGCATGGTGGGCCAGGTTTCCGACCTCATACTGGCTGTCATCGGCCGGCTTGACCGGACGATCCAGTATTCCAGGGGCGGTTTGATTTACGGATAGGCCGCGGCGTACGGGGTGCCCGCCTTCGCGGGGGGACGACGGCGGAGAGTGCGGCAAAAACGGGCTAAAAACGGTGGCGGAGCAAAAGCGAGAGCGGCGCGAACACCTCGCGCTCTTACGCCTTCTTCTTCACGTCCTTGACGTTGGAAAAATTGATGCCCTCGGCCCGTTCACGCGTGTAGCCGAGATAGAACTCGTTCTTGGCCATGAATACGGGATCGCCGTCGACGTCGTCGGCGATGCCGGAATTGTTGGCGGCGATGAAGGCGTCGAGTTTCTTGCGGTCGTCGGAGGAGACCCAGCGCGCGAGCTGGAATTCCGAGACCTCGAACTCCACCGGCAGCGAGTATTCCGCGTCGAGCCGCGCCTTGAGCACGTCGAGCTGCAGCGGGCCGACGACGCCGACCAGCGCGGGCGCGCCGTCGCGCGGCCGGAACACCTGCACCACGCCCTCCTCCGACATCTGCTGCAGCGCTTCCTTCAGCTTCTTGGCCTTCATCGCGTCCGTCAGCCGCACGCGGCGGACGATTTCCGGCGCGAAGCTGGGCACGCCGACGAAGGTCAATTCCTCGCCCTCGGTCAGCGTGTCGCCGATCCGCAGCGTGCCGTGGTTCGGAATGCCGACGACGTCGCCGGCGAACGCCTCGTCGGCTACCGAGCGATCCTGGGCGAAGAAGAATTGCGGGCTCGACAGGCTCATGTTCTTGCCGGTGCGTACCAGCTTGGCCTTCATGCCGCGGCTGAGCTTGCCGGAGCACAGCCGGGCAAAGGCGATGCGGTCGCGGTGGTTCGGATCCATGTTGGCCTGGATCTTGAACACGAAGGCGCTCATCCGCGGCTCGGCGGCCTCGACCTTGCGCAGATTGCTGTCCTGCGCGCGCGGCGCCGGCGCGAACTTGCCGAGGCCTTCGAGCAGGTCGCCGACGCCGAAATTGCGCAGCGCGCTGCCGAAATAGACCGGCGTCAGATGCCCCTCGCGAAACGCCTCCAGCTCGAACGGCTTGCAGGCCTCCGAGACCAGCGCCAGTTCGTCCTTGACCTCGCCGACGTCGAGATTGGCGTTGCGACCGGCCAGATCGGCGATGTCGATCTGCTCGGTGGCGCCGGTCTTGGCGCCGCCGCCTTCCAGCAGGCGCACGCCGCCATTGACGACATCATAGGTGCCGAGGAAGTCGCGGCCGCGGCCGACCGGCCAGGTCATCGGCGTGGTGTCGAGCGCCAGCGTCTTTTCGATCTCGTCCAGCAGCTCGAACGTATCGCGGCTCTCGCGGTCCATCTTGTTGATGAAGGTGATGATCGGAATGTCGCGCAGCCGGCACACCTCGAACAGTTTTCGGGTGCGCGCCTCGATGCCCTTGGCGGCGTCGATCACCATGACGGCGGAGTCGACCGCGGTCAGCGTCCGATAGGTGTCTTCCGAAAAGTCCTCGTGGCCCGGCGTGTCGAGCAGATTGAAGACGAGGTCCTGGAATTCGAAAGTCATCACGGACGTCACGACTGAGATGCCGCGCTCGCGCTCGATCTTCATCCAGTCGGAACGGGTGTTGCGCCGCTCGCCCTTGGCCTTGACCTGCCCCGCCAGGTTGATGGCGCCGCCGAACAGCAGGAGCTTTTCGGTCAGCGTGGTCTTGCCGGCGTCCGGATGCGAGATGATCGCAAACGTACGGCGCCGCGCCACTTCTTCTGAAAGCGGCGAGCGGGACGGCGATTCGGCTGTGGCAGCAGTGTCGGACATCAGGCACGAGCGTTTGGCAGGGAAAGTCGGGCTTTTCAAGCCTCATTTGGCGATTGCGAAGCTTGCTCGCCAGCCCCATATCGGGTCTGGGAAGGACGACCTTCCGGTTTCACCACATGGCGGGGACGGCCCTGCGCGGTTCGGAGGGTCGCCATGGCGTGGATCATCCTGTTTGCTGCGGGCCTGCTCGAGGTCGGGTGGGCCATCGGTCTCAAATACACCGATGGGTTTACGCGTCCGGTCGCCTCGGTGCTCACGCTGGCCGCGATGGCCGGGAGCATCCTGCTGCTCGGCCTTGCGCTGAAAACGTTGCCAATCGGAACGGCCTATGCGGTGTGGACCGGCATCGGCGCCGTCGGCACCGCGATTCTGGGTATCGCGCTGTTCGGCGAGCCCGCGACGCTGGCCCGCCTCGCCTGTATCGGCCTGATCGTGGCCGGCATTCTCGGCCTGAAACTCGTCAGTGGGTCAGCTTAGCAGCAGCGCCGCCCAATAGGTCAGCGCCGCCACCAGCGCGGCCGCGGGAATGGTGATCACCCAAGCGTAGACGATCGAGCTTGCCACGTTCCAGCGCACCGCCGAGGCGCGCCGCGCCGCGCCGACGCCGACGATGGCGCCGGTGATGGTGTGGGTGGTCGATACCGGAACTCCGAGATAGGTCGCGATGAACAGGGTCGCCGCGCCGCCGGTCTCGGCGCAAAAGCCCTGCATCGGCGTCAGCTTGGTGATCCGCAACCCCATGGTGCGGACGATCCGCCACCCGCCCATCAAGGTGCCGAGCCCCATCGCAGCTTGGCAGGAAATGACAACCCAGAACGGGATGTTGAAGTCGCTCCCGAGATGGCCCTGCGAGTACAGCAGCACGGCGATGATGCCCATGGTCTTCTGCGCGTCATTGCCGCCATGGCCGAGCGAATAGAGCGAGGCGGACACGAATTGCAGGATACGGAACGCGCGGTCGACCGCGAACGGCGTCGAGCGCACTGAAAGCCAGGACACGATCGCGACCAGCACCAGCGCCAGCAGGAAACCGACCAGCGGCGACAGCACGATCGCCAGCAACGTCTTGGACAACCCGCTCCAGACCGCCGCCGACAGCCCGGCTTTCGCGATGCCCGCCCCCACCAATCCGCCGATCAGGGCATGCGAACTGGACGAGGGAATGCCGAGCGCCCAGGTGATCAGGTTCCAGACGATGGCGCCGACCAGGGCTGCGAAGATCACGGTGGCGTCGACCACGCTCGGCTCGATGATGCCGGTGCCGATGGTGTTGGCGACGTGCAGGCCGAACACCATGAAGGCGATGAAATTGAAGAAGGCGGCCCAGATCACCGCATATTGCGGCCGCAGCACGCGCGTCGAGACGATGGTCGCGATCGAATTGGCCGCGTCGTGCAGGCCGTTGAGGAAGTCGAACAGCAGCGCGACCGCGATCAGGAAGACCAGGACCGGAAGACCGAGGGTGGCATCCACGAGATTGGCCCTGCCCTAGTTGACAAGTTCGGGCATGATCCGGACGGAAAACCGGTGCCCACTTTTCCCGATCATGCTCATACCTGCTCGATCACGATGGAATTGATCTCGTTGGCCACGTCGTCGAAGCGATCGGAGACTTTTTCGAGGTGCTTGTAGATCTCGGCGCCGACGATGAATTCCATCGAGTTGCCGCCGCGGTGCTTGAGAAACAGTTCCTTCAGCCCGATGTCGTGGAGATCGTCGATGCGGCCTTCCAGCTTGCCGATCTCCTCGGTGATGGCGGTCAGCATGGCGACGTTGCTGCCGATCGACTGCATCAAGGGAAGCGCCCGACTCACCAGATTGGCGCATTCGACCAGTAGCGTGGCGATCTCCCGCATCGGCGGCTCGAAACTGCGGACCTCGAACAGCACGACGGCCTTTGCGGTCTGCTGCATCTGGTCGATGGCGTCGTCCATCGCCGTGATCAAATTCTTGATGTCGCCACGGTCGAACGGGGTGATGAAGGTGCGGCGGACGGCGGTCAGCACCTCCCGCGTGATGCCGTCGGCGTCGTTTTCGAACTGGTTGACGCGCTGGCAGAACACCGGCGTCTCCTCGCCGCCGCGCAGCATGTCCTGCAACGCCAGCGCCCCCTGCACCACTGTCTGGGCGTGCCGGGCAAACAGGTCGAAGAACCGCTCCTCCTTGGGCAAGAAGGCACGAAACCAGCGCAGCATGGGCATTTTCCGTTCGTCAGAAATGGCCGCCGGGCGGCCTGTCACGCGGCTGTCATAAACCATCCGCAGGAAAAACGCGCCACGGGACGCCCCGGCAAGGGGGGCATCCACCGCTTTGTGAGGCCGGAACCTGCGGAAAATCCGGGCTTTTTACAGGGACCGGCGGAAATAATGCGCGATTTCGCCGATCACGCCGCGCCGGAACGTCAGCACGCAGGCCACGAAGATGACGCCCTGGATCACCGTCACCCACTGCCCGAACCCGGCCAGATACTGCTGCATGGCGATGATGACGAAGGCGCCGACGACCGGTCCGAACACCGTGCCGAGCCCGCCGACCAGCGTCATCAGCACGATTTCGCCGGACATCGACCAGTGCACGTCGGTGAGCGAGGCGTTCTGCGCCACGAAGACCTTCAACGATCCGGCAAACCCCGCCAGCGTTCCGGACAGGATGAAGGCCAGCAGCTTGTATTGATCGGTCTTGTAGCCGAGCGAAATCGCGCGCGGCTCGTTCTCGCGGATCGCCTTCAGAACTTCGCCGAACGGTGAGTTGATGGTTCGGTAGATCAGCAGGAAACCGCCAAGGAAACCGGCCAGCACGACATAATATAGCACCGTTGGCTTGGCGAGGTTGAAGATGCCGAACAGATGGCCCTGCGGAATGCCCTGGATGCCGTCCTCACCATGGGTGAACGGCGCCTGCAAATAGAGGAAATACAACAGCTGCGACAGCGCCAGCGTGATCATCGAGAAGTAGATGCCCTGTCGCTTGATCGAGATGTAGCCGGTCACGACGGAAAGCGCCGCGGAGGCCGCGACACCGACCACGATGCCGAGTTCCGGCGACAGCCCCCACACCTTCAGCGCATGCGCGCTGCAATAGCCGGCAGTGCCCAGAAACATCGCGTGGCCGAACGACAGCAGGCCGCCATAACCGATCAGGAGATTGAAGGCGCAGGCGAGCAGCGCGAAGCACAGCGCCTGCATCACGAAGAACGGGTAGATGCCGGTCAGCGGCACCAGCCCCAGCAGCACGGCCATCAGCGCGAACACGATCATCTCGTCGCGCATCGCGCGCGGCGTTACCGGCAGGGTGTCGTCAGTCATTGCGCTCATGTCAGGCCGCCCGTCCGGTGAGGCCCGTCGGCTTGATCAGCAACACCAGGACCATCAGAACGAAAACCACGGTGTTGGAAGCCTCGGGATAAAAATACTTGGTCAGTCCCTCGATCACGCCGAGAGCAAAACCGGTGATGATCGATCCCATGATCGATCCCATGCCGCCGATCACCACCACCGCGAACACGACGATGATGAGGTCGGCGCCCATCAAGGGCCGGACCTGGTTGATCGGCGCCGAAAGCACGCCGGCGAGCGCCGCGAGGCCAACGCCGAGCCCGTAGGTCAGCGTGATCATCCGCGGCACGTTGATGCCGAAGGCCCGCACCAGCGTCGGGTTCTCGGTCGCGGCGCGCAGGTAAGCGCCGAGGCGGGTCTTTTCGATCAGGAACCAGGTGGCGATGCAGACGACCAGCGAGAAGATGACCACCCAGCCACGATAGACCGGCAGGAACATGAAGCCGAGATTCATGCCGCCCTGCAGCCCGCGCCAGTCGCCGACCTGCGGATAATCGGGGATCGCGTAAGGCAGCCCGGACGAGCCGAAATAGTTTTGGAAGATGCCTTGCACGATCAGCGCGATGCCGAAGGTCAGCAGCAGGCCATAGAGATGGTCGAGGCCGGTCAGCCATTGCAGCATGGTCCGTTCCAGGATCATGCCGAAGATACCGACCGCGATCGGCGCGATCAGCAGCGCCCACCAGTAGCCGATGCCGGTCAGATTCAGCAGGAAATACGCACAGAACGCGCCCATCATGTAGAGCGCGCCGTGGGCGAAATTGATGATGTTGAGCATGCCGAAGATCACGGCGAGCCCGAGACTGAGCAGCGCGTAGAACGATCCGTTGATCAACCCCACCAGGAGCTGGGCGTATAGAGCTTGCATCTGTTCGCACTCAATCCCGTTTATGACAGAAGCGCGCGGCGTGATGCCAGCGGGCTTCTGTTGTTATCATTTCTTGACCAGCGCGCAGGCGCTTTCCGAAAGCGGCCGGAAGGCCTGGTCCGCCGGCGTGGTACCGATCAGCTTGTAGTAGTCCCACGGCCCCTTGGATTCCGACGGCTTCTTGACCTCGAACAGATAGGCCGGATGGATCTTGCGGCCGTCGGCGCGGATCGTGCCCTGGCCGAACAGCTTGTCGTCGGTCGGCAGTTCCTTCATCTTGGCGACGACCTTGGCGCCGTCATGCGGATTGCCGCCCAGCGCCTCCAGCGACTTGAAGTAATGCAGGAGGCCCGAATAGACGCCGGCCTGCACCATCGACGGCATCGCCTTGTTCTTCATGCGCTCCGAGAAGCGCTTGGCAAACGCGCGGGTGTCGTCATTCAAATCCCAATAGAATGTCTCGGTGAAGCTGAGACCCTGCGCCACCTTCAAACCGAGTGAATGCACGTCGGTGATGAACAGCAGGAGGCCGGCGAGCTTCTGACCGCCGGCGACGATGCCGAATTCGGACGCCTGCTTGATGGTGTTGGTGGTGTCGCCGCCGGCGTTCGCCATGCCGACGATCTTGGCCTTGGAGGCCTGCGCCTGCAGCAGGAACGAGGAGAAGTCCGACGAGTTCAAGGGATGCTTGACCGAGCCGATGACCTTGCCGCCGGACTTGACCACGACCGCCGTGGTATCGCGCTCGAGCGCATGGCCGAAGGCGTAGTCCGCGGTCAGGAAATACCAGGTGTCGCCGCCGGCTTTCACCAGCGCCTGCCCGGTCGAGTTGGCGAGCATGTAGGTGTCGTAGACCCAGTGAACCGTGTTCGGCGAGCACTGGGCATTGGTGAGGTCCGACGTCGCCGCGCCGGTATTGATCATGATCGCATTCTTTTCCTTCACCAGATTGTTGACCGCCAGCGCGACGCCGGAGTTCAGCACGTCCATGAAGATGTCGACCTTCTCGACGTCGGCCCATTGCCGCGCGATGGTCGTGGCGATGTCGGGCTTGTTCTGGTGGTCGGCCGAGATCACGTCGATCTTCCAGCCTTTCGCCGCCATCCCGGAATCCTCGACAGCCATCTGGGCGGCGAGCGTGGAGCCCGCGCCGCCGAGGTCGGAATAGAGTCCGGAATTGTCGGTGAGAACGCCGATCTTGATAGTCTTGTCCTGCGCCAGGGCGCCGCCCGTGGCCAGCGCGAGCGCCGCGCCTAGGAAAAGGGCTGAAATTCGATGTTTCATACGATCTCCATCAATCAAGAGTGCAGCCGCAACCAAAGATCAAACACCGAGATAGGTATGGAGCTTGTCCATATTGGCCGACAGCTCCGAATTCGCAAAACCATCGATGACCTTGCCGTGCTCGACGATGTAGTAGCGGTCGGCTACCGTCGAGGCGAAACGGAAATTCTGTTCGACCAGCAGGATCGTAAAACCTTCCGACTTCAGCCGCGCGATGGTGTGGCCGATCTGCTGGATGATGACCGGCGCCAGTCCCTCGGTCGGTTCGTCCAGCATCAGGAAGCGCGCGCCGGTGCGCAGGATTCGGGCGATCGCCAGCATCTGCTGCTCGCCGCCGGAGAGCTTGGTGCCCTGGCTGTTGAGCCGTTCCTTCAGGTTCGGGAACAGCTCGAAAATCTGGTCGAGCGACAGGCCACCCGGACGCACGATCGGCGGCAACAGCAGGTTTTCGCGCACGTCGAGGCTGGCAAAGATGCCGCGCTCTTCAGGACAGAATGCGATGCCCATCCGCGCGATCCGGTCCGACGTGGCGCGGATGATCTCGTCATTGTTGAAGCGGATCGAGCCGGTGCGCTTGCCGATGATTCCCATCACCGACTTCAGCGTGGAGGTCTTGCCGGCGCCGTTGCGGCCGAGCAGCGTGACCACCTCGCCGGCCCTTACGTTGAAATTGATGCCGTGCAGGATGTGGGATTCGCCGTACCAGGCTTCGAGGTCGGAGACGGCAAGAACTTCTCCGCCCGCCGGCTTCGCGGAAGCTTCGGCCATTTTCACCTCAGGCATGACCGGCCCCCAGATAGGCTTCCTTGACGCGCTCATCCTTCGACAGGTCGGAATAATGGCCCTCGGCGAGCACCTGGCCGCGGGTCAGCACCGTGATGATGTCGGACAGGTTGGCGACCACCGAGAGATTATGTTCGACCATCAGGATGGTGTATTTCGCCGAAATGCGCTTGATCAGCGCCGCGATCTTGTCGATGTCCTCGTGGCCCATGCCGGCCATCGGCTCGTCGAGCAGCATCATCTCGGGGTCGAGCGCCAGCGTCGTTGCAATCTCGAGGGCGCGCTTGCGGCCATAGGGCATCTCGACCGCCGGCGTGTTGGCGAATTCGCTCAAACCCACATCGTTGAGAAGTTCATGAGCCCGGCCGTTGAAGCGGTCGAGCACGGTCTTGGACCGCCAGAAATCGAACGACGAACCGTGCTGCCGCTGCAAGGCGACACGGACATTCTCCAGCGCCGTCAAATGCGGAAATACCGCCGAAATCTGGAACGAGCGCACCAGCCCGAGGCGGGCGACATCGGCCGGCGCCATCGCCGTGATGTCCTCACCCTTGTACAGGATCTGGCCCGCCGACGGGCTCAAGAACTTGGTCAGCAAGTTGAAGCACGTCGTCTTGCCGGCACCGTTGGGGCCGATCAATGCATGAATACTGCCACGGCGCACCTTGAGGGCGACATCCCGAACGGCGAAGAAACCCGCAAATTCCTTGGTCAATCCCCGGGTTTCTAAAATGAACTCATCAGCCAAACAAATTTCCCCCGCAGCCGTCCTCGCAGGGTTTACCTGCGCGCGGCCAATCTATCCCTTGTTCTGGCGTGCTCTACGGAACGTGCTGGATACCGTCCCGAGCCGCCGCCTCCGGGCCGGAATATGCCGTCAACGGCGCGGGTTAGGCAAGGTGGAAAGCTGCCGGGGAAATGCCACTGGACCCGGCCCCGATGCGCCATAAGTCGCATTGCGCCGACGTCACGGGCCTGCCTGCGCAGCATCCTGATCGACGCGCCGGCAATCCGTCGTTAACGGTGTTTTGCTGCGATTGAACCCTTTCACACTATATTTCTGCTCCTGGCGGATCATGGCACCATTCGGATGGTCAGGAATTGTCGCCTTGAATCGCGTGCTGGACTTTCAAAGCGCCGGGCCGTCGGTGGTCAAATCGATCAGGCAGCGCGATCTGCTGAATGGCTGGCTGCGGCTATTCGCCCGCGCCCGGTCGATCCCGCCGATGGCGGACTACAAGCCGGATCGGATCGAAGACGAACTGCCGGACCTGGTATTCTATACGGTCGATGGCGGCGCACAGCCGCCGCGGCTGACGATCCAGAGCGACGGCACGCGGATGTCGAGCGCCTATGGCCATAGAGGCAAGGGCCGCTATCTCGACGCGTATCTTGGTCCAACACTCGCGGCAATCGTGATGCCGATCTATCATGCATGCATCGCGCGCCGCCTGCCCGCCTATACCATCGCCGACATTGAAGACATCTATGGACGCCGCGTCGCCTATGAGCGGCTGTTGCTGCCGTTCTCCGACGACGGCGGCGTCACTCACATCATTGCATCGTTGAAGACCATCAGCGAGGATGGCGGCTTCGAGATCAGGAACTTGATCCGCGGCAACGACAAGCTGCCGGTCCCGAAGTTGCTCACCATCATCGACCGCGACCTGTTCCATCGCGCCCCCGGCCGGATTTCGTCCGGCGACGCGCTGGAGTTCGGCTAGGCCCTCTTGCGCGGTTTCGACGGCACTTCCTTGCCGTAGACGTCCGGCTTGAATCCGACCAGCAGCCTGCCACCGAGATCGAGCACCGGGCGCTTGATCATCGAGGGCTGCGCCATCATCAGCGCCAGCGCCTTGCGCTCATTGAGGCCTTCCTTGTCGCCGTCGGGCAGCTTCTTGAAAGTGGTGCCGGCGCGGTTGAGCAGCGTCTCCCATCCCACCGCGTCCGACCATTGCTTGAGCTTGTCCTTGGCGATCCCGGCCGTCTTGTAGTCGTGGAAGTCATAGGCGACGCCATGGTCGTCGAGCCAGGCGCGCGCCTTCTTCATGGTGTCGCAGTTCTTGATGCCGTAGATGGTGATGCTCACGTCGACATAGCCCTTGGTTCAAGCCCGTTTTGGAATATCGAGACCGCGCTGCACCGCCGGCCGCGCAAGCCCGCGCTCCAGCCATGCCGGCACCGCTTTCAGGGTGTCGAAGGCCACGAGGTCGCGGGCGCCGTAGAAGCCGATCAGATTGCGGACCCAGCCGAGCATGGAGATGTCGGCGATGGTGTACTCATCGTCCATGATCCATTGCCGCCCGGCGAGCCGCGCCTCCATCACGCCGAGCAGGCGCTTTGACTCGGCGACGTAGCGCTCCAGCGGTCGCTTGTCGGGGAAATCCTTGCCGGCGAATTTGTGGAAGAAGCCGAGCTGGCCGAACATCGGTCCGATTCCGCCCATCTGGAAGTGCAGCCACTGGATGGCCTGGTAGCGCCGCGACGGATCGGCAGGCAGGAACTTGCCGGTCTTGTCGGCGAGATATTGCAGGATCGCGCCCGACTCGAACAGCGGCAGCGGCTTGCCGCCCGGTCCGTCCGGATCGAGGATCGCCGGGATCTTGCCGTTCGGATTGAGCGACAGGAATTCAGGAGTCTTCTGGTCGTCCTTGTTGAAGTCGACGAGATGCACCTCGTAGGGCAGCCCGGTTTCCTCCAGCATGATCGAAACCTTGACCCCGTTCGGCGTCGGCAGCGAATAGAGTTGAAGACGGTCGGGATATTTGGCGGGCCAGCGCTTGGTGACCGGGAAGGCGGAAAGGTCGGACATCGAAACCTGTTTTGCTTGGTTGTTGTTGCGTGGCTAATGTACGGGTGACGCTGCACATGACAAGGGTCCATGCCAGCCATGACGGATCAGCCAAAACTCGGCCTTGCCGACGCGGAACTTGCCGGTCACCCGACCATGTTCTCGGCCGGTTCGCTGAACGGCCAGGTCGTCGTCATCACAGGCGGCGCCGGCGGGATCGGCCGGGCGATCGCCTGGCTGTTCGCGCGGCTGGGCGCGCATGTCGCCGTGGCCGGGCGCGACTGCGGCAAGCTCGATGCCCTTGTGGCCCAACTGGCCGGTCGTGGTCTCAAGGCCTCCGCGCATCCAATCGACATCAGGGAGCCCGATGCGGTCAATGCGCTGTTCGACGAGGTCTGGGTTGCGCATGGCCGGCTCGACGGCCTCGTCAACAGCGCCGGAGGGCAGTTTCCGCAGGCCGCGATCGATTTCTCGGTCAAAGGCTGGAACGCCGTCATCAACACCAATCTGAACGGCACCTGGTACATGATGCAGGCGGCCGCGCAGCGCTGGCGCGATCACAAGCATGCCGGCAGCATCGTCAACATCGTGGTGGTGACCACGCACGGCCTCTATGGCATCGCGCACAGCATCGCCGCGCGCAGCGGCGTGATCGGGCTGTCGCGCGCGGTGGCCGTCGAATGGGCGCCGCTGAACATCCGCGTGAACTGCGTCGCGCCAGGCGTCATCGAAACCGAAGGCTGGAACGTCTATTCTTCAGAGGCGCGCGCTGCCTATCCGCGATCGAACCCGATGATGCGCGCCGGCTCGCCCTGGGACGTCGCCGAGGCGACGGTTTTTCTCGCCGGCCCCTCGGCGAAATTCGTGACCGGCGAGACGCTGACGGTGGACGGCGGCAGCCAGCTCTGGGGCGAGACCTGGACCACGGGCAAGCCGGCGTATTTTCGCGGCGACAATGATTGAGCCCTTGGATTTCATGCCGCCTTTTCGCCTCGCCATCTTCGATTTCGACGGCACGCTGGCGGATTCCGTGCCGTGGTTTCGCGCGTCTTTCCAGGACATGGTCGCGCGGTTCGACCTGGCGCCCGTCCGCGACGACGAGATCGAAGGCCTGCGCAGCCTGTCCGCGCGCGAGATCATGGCGCGGCTGAACGTCTCGATGTGGCAACTGCCGGCCATCGTCAGCGACATGCGACAGCGCAAGCTCGCCGCCGCCGGCGAGATATCGCTGTTCGAGGGCGTCCCGGCGATGCTGGAACAGCTGCGACACCATGGCATCAAGACCGCCATCGTCAGTTCGGACAGCGAGGTCTCGGTGCGGCAGGTGCTCGGGCCTCACGCCGGCCTCATCGATCGTTTCGACTGCGGCGCGGCCATGTTCGGCAAACACTGGAGATTCCGCCGCGTGGCGCGAAGGCTCGGCATCAAGCCGTCGGATGCGATCTGCATCGGCGATGAACTGCGCGATATCGACGCTGCGAAGGCGGCCGGAATGAATTCTGGCGCGGTCGCGTGGGGTTATGCGCTGAACACCGCACTGCAGGCGGCAGGCCCGACGCATCTCTACACTTCGGTCGAAGAGATGATGCAGCGGCTTGTCGGCACGACGTGAAAGTCAGACCCACAGCGGCCATCGCACCAGATGTTCGTGGCCGTTCAGGCTACGGATCAGCACGAACTCCTTGACGGTCCAGCCGATCGGCTTGACCGGAGTTTCGTCCACGTCGCGTGCGTCATCCAGCAAGGTGACATGCAGCGGGGAATTCGCGGTTGCCAATCGCTTCACCCCTTTCCGCTCCAACGCGGCGCCCAACATCTCCCGAAACGACCGCAGCGCGCTCAATCCGTTCTTGCCGACCAGGGCAAACGGATGATTGCCCGCCAGCCCGCGAATGCTGGCTGCCCGATCAAACGTGACTTCGAATGGCGAGGTTCGCACCTCCATCGCCGCCTCCCATGCGGCACAATGCTGGCCCTCGGCCAGGCAACCCAGCGCAAACAAGGGAATGTGCAGCCGCTCCGGCGCGATCAGCCTGCCGCTAAACCGATGCGCGCGCTTGAGTGCGTCGGCCAGCAAATGAATACGGGCGGCCGTACCCGCATCGGGCACGGCTGCAAGGAATAAGGAGGCACAACCACGGTCTGCACGACTGTCCATGACAGTCTAGAACAAATCATGAACATTCGATTGCATCAACAGTTGAATGCAACCCATTTTACAAATTTTGTCAGCCTATAGCACACACCCGTAATGCGCCGACGACACCAGACGGATGTATTTGTCGTGCAGCGATCCCGGCCGCACCGCGGCGACCGAGGCCGGCGGACACCAGTCGGCCATGCGGCGGGCGATCTCTTCGGCCGGGACTTCCAGGTTCAGGGTGCGGGCGCCGGGATCGATCACGATGACGTCGCCATCGCGAACCGCCGCGATCGGGCCGCCGCGCGCGGCTTCCGGCGAGATGTGGCCGATCAGGATGCCGTGCGAAACGCCGGAGAAGCGGCCGTCGGTGATCAGCGCGACGTCCTCGCCGAGGCCGCGGCCCTGCAACTGGATGGTCAGCATCACCATTTCGGGCATGCCGGGGCCGCCGACCGGGCCGACATTGCGCACCACGATGACATTGCCCGCCACGATCTCGCCGGCGCGGATCGCGGCCATGGTTTCGGCCTCGGATTCGAACACGCGCGCGGTGCCGCGGAATTGCCCCTTCTCGAGGGTCTTGCCCGACAGTTTGAGCAGGCAGCTCTCGGGCGCGATGTTGCCCTTCAGGACGCTGATATGGTTGTTCGCCGGCGCGATCGGGTTTGACACCGGGAATACGATCTCCTGCGGCGCCATCTGCTCCAGCGTCGGAACGTCGGCGAGATTTTCCGCCAGCGTCTTGCCGCTCACCGTCATGACGTCGCCATGCAGCAGGCCGGCGCGCAACAGCTCCTTCATCACGACCGGCACGCCGCCGATCGCATGCAGGCTGCCCATCGCGAACGGACCGTGAGGTTGCAGGTTGGCGAGCAGCGGGGCGCGCTCGCCGATCTGCTGGATGCGTTCGATCGTGATCGGCACCTGCGCCTCGCGCGCGACCGCGAGCAGATGCAGATACATGTTGGTCGATCCGCCCATCGCATAGACGGTGGTGATGGCGTTCTCGAACGCACGCTCGGTCATGATGTCGCGCGGCCGGATGCCGGCTTCCATCAATCGATACAGCGCGTCGACCGACGCGCGTGCCTGCGCGCGGACGTCGGCGTGGATGTCGCTGGTCGCGTTGTAGTCCGCCGGGTGCGAAGCGCCGCGCGGCAGCATCATGCCGATCGATTCCGCGATCGTGCTCATGGTGTTGGCGGTGAACATCGCGCCGCAGGTGCCGCTGCCGGGCATCACATTGCGTTCGACTTCCAGAAGTTCCTCGCCGGACAGGCGGCCGGATTCATTGGCGGCGCGGGCTTCGGCATAATCGAGGATCGTGATGTTGTTGCCTTTTGCGGCCCAGGCGCCGAACGAAACGCGGCCCGGCGTACTGGTGCCGGGATAGAGCACGAGGCCGAACGCATTGGTCCGCGCCAGCGGCATCAGCGCGGCGGCCCCGGTCTTGTCGCAGCCGGAGATCACGATCATGGCGTCGCCGTGATGGGCGTAATGGCCGATCTCAAAGCAGTCGGCGACGGTATCGCGCGAGGCGAGGCTGTAGCCCGCCGTCGGCGTACCCTGCGTCAGCGCATCCGACACCGCCGGCGCGCCGACCACGAGCCCCTGCCCGCCCCGCTCCGCCAGGATCTCGATCAGCAGATCGGTGATCGCGCGCACGCGGTTGTTGCAGCGATGTGCGTTGGTCCAGGCGCTGGCGATCGTCACCACGGCGCTGGTCTGCGCGGCGCGATCCGGATCGAATCCGGCAGCGCGCAGCTCGACGCGCCCGCGTTTCCAATAATTGCTGCTGTCCTTGGTCGTCATGGCATGTTCCCGCTCAACCGGTCTTGCCGTCGTCGAAGCTGACGATCACGGCGGCATTGGCGATCAGGATGGGATCGTTGCCGATGTCAGAGGGAATCTCCAGGCCGCCGGCCACCGCCTTCACCTGCACGGTGCCGTAGGGCAGCTCGCTGGCAACGACGGCGGTGTCGACGCTTTCCGGGTTCGGCACGGCGATGGTGACGTCGACGAACATGTCGTTGGCGGTCTTGCCCAGCATGCGGAAGAAGCCGAGGCTGGAATGGCGGATGGCGTCAGAGACCGCGCGCCTGGCGGCCTTGGTGGCATCGCGGCCGTGAACGTCGACGCCCATGCCCATTTCGGTGATACAGCGCACGCGTGCCATCGGGCTTCCTCTTATTGTTGAATTGAATGTCGGCTTTTCGAATCTCCCCATTTCAATGGTCGACAGGGCCGCGTCAAGTCACGGCAGACCTGCAAATATCAGGGGCCCGATCGCAGTCGACCGGGCCCCGTCCCTTCCGGATTGGTTACGGAGCGTCAGCCGCCCGACGGCGGCATCTTGTCGAATTTCGTCAGCGCCGGGTTCGTCCAGTCCCAGGCGAGGCCGCGTGAGGTGTAAAGCACCATTTGCGGCGTGTAGCGGGCCGGGTCATCGAGGCTGGCGGCATGAACCGTGAAGAACCGGGGCGCCGCCGCGAATGTCAGGTACACCGGCGAGCCACAGGTCGGACAGAACCCGCGGGACTTGACGTTGCCGGTGTCGCCGGCAACGTCCCAATGCGCCGCGTTGCCGGACAGCCTCACCTTGTCGCGTTCCGGGAATATCAGATAGGAACCATGGCCGGTACCGCTCATGTGTTGGCAGTCGCGGCATTGGCAATCGACGGACATCGCCGGCTCGGCCGAGATTTCATAACGGATTCCGCCACATGCGCATCCGCCGGTATAGGTATCGGTCATCTCTTGCTCTCTTCTGTTGAATCACCCGGTTGGTCACCCATCAGTTTGAACCAGGGTGCCGCGTGAAACGCGCCCATCAGCAGATACATCGGCACCATGCCGCCGATCGGCGAAGCCGCCGCACACAAGCCGTCCAGCGGACCGCCGCCCGAAACGGCGGCAAGCAGTGCCATCACCGTGAAGGTCGGCGTGGCCGCGAGCGGCAACGCATTCAGAACACCGCGGAAGAGCGCGGCGCGATCCCCGCCGCGCCGCACATCGCCGGCTTTGCCGCCATGGCACATCGCGCTCACGACTTGCCGCCGGCTTTCTCGTTGCGGAACGCGGCTTCGCCTGCGTCCGACACCTCGACCCAGCGCTGATCCGGCGCGGCACCTTCGACGTAGCTGTCGTGCCAGTTCCACCATTTGTAGGTCGGCGTCTGCGGATAGCCTTCGGGCGAATCCTCCCACACCTCCTGACGGCCAAGCGGCGTGATGTCGAGATAATTCCAGGTGCCGCCCATCTGCTCGTCGCCCCGGCTCTTCACGAAATAGGTGCGGTATATCTTGCCATTGACTCGAATGAACACGTTGGTGCCGTGCCATTCGTCGACACCGAAATCGGCGTCGAAACTATCGGTCACCGTGACCCAGGGCATGTCCCATTCCATTCGCGCCTTCAGCCGCGCAATGTCGGGCTGCGGCGCCCGCGAGGCGAATACCAGCGTGGTGTCGCGCGCATTCAAATGCGCGAGATGGGCGACCTGATCGGCCACCATCGAACAGCCGCGGCAGGCCTGTTCAGGCCAGCCATGCACGCCGGGCTCGAAGAATGCGCGATAGACGATGAGCTGGCGGCGGCCTTCGAACAGATCGGCCAGGCTCGCCTTGCCGCTCGGTGTGTCGAACGCATACTCCTTCTCCACGGCAAGCCACGGCATGCGCCGGCGTTCGGCGGCCAGCGCGTCGCGGGCGCGGGTCAGCTCCTTTTCCTTCACGAGCAGCTTTTGGTGCGCGGCTTCCCATTCTTGCGCTGAAACGGCATGGATCTGCATGGCTCTCTCCAGTTTGCGGGACGTATTGGTGATGGGGGCGATCATTGTTCAGGCCGGCAGCCGGCCGTCGTATTCCTGGTGCAGGCGCGCCCAGCCTTCCCAGAACGGCGCGGGCTCCAGGCCGCCGGCACGGGCGACCAGGACATCGAGATGCATGTGCCAGCCGGCGCCGACCTTGAGCATGGTCGGGCGATCGGGCAGCCGGCGATGGGTGACGGTGAGCAGCACGCCGGACCCCTTGGGCTCGAGTTCGAATGTCACGTCGCCGCTGTTGTTCCAGGCGATCGACAATCTGCGCAACGGCTCGAGCTCGGTGATCCGGCTTTGCATCCTGTTCTCTTCGGGAAATCCTTCCGGCGGCGGGCTCGGCGGATCGTTGAGTTCGCCGTTGCGCCAGACCAGCTCGACCGGAGCGCCAACCTTCATTTCCATCGTGCCCGCGGCCAGCCATTTGCTGCGCAGCTCGCTGTCGGTCAGGTAGGCCCAGATGCGCTCGACCGGACCGGGCAGCAGCCGCTGGATCCTCAGCGTGGTCGGTTCGATCAGCTCACCGTAATCGGCGGGTTTGTTCGGTGAATCCATGGTTCTAATCTCTCCCCTTCTTCGCCTTGTCTGCCTCGTTCAGCAGGGCTTCCAACGCGTCGAGCTTCGCATTCCAGAAGTGCTCGTAGCGGCGCAACCACGCGTTGGCATCCGCGAGCCGCGCGGCATCGAGGCGGCACAGATGGGTGCGACCGCGGATCGTACGTCTCATCAGGCCGGCACTCTCCAGCACCCGCACATGCTTCGACACCCCGGCAAAACTCATGCGGAACGGTACCGCCAGCTCCCCGACCGTTCGTTCGCGAACGGCCAGATGCCCCAGCACGGCGCGGCGCGTGGGGTCAGCGAGGGCGTGAAAGACGGCATCGAGATGCGGTGAATGCTCAACCATGTGGTTTAGTATAGGGACGGAGCCTCAATAGTCAACCGAATGGTTTAACGTTCTCGTGATGGCGGAGCTGCCGCTGACGCCGCCGGTGGCGCGATCAGTCGGTTTTCTTCAGCACCGTCACGTGGAAGCGGCGGCGGATCTCCATGCCTTGCCGCAGGTAGAGCGCGATCGCCGAGTGATTGCTGGTGAAGACGTGCAGGAAGGGAATTTCTCCCCGCGACACGATCTGGCGTCCGACGGCGCCGAGCAGGAGCTGTGCATAGCCGCGACCGCGATGGGACGGATGCACGCACACGGCGGTGATCTCGGTGTAGGGCCCGGGCTTCATCCGCTCGCCGGCCATTGCCGCAAGCTGGCCGTCCACTTTGATACCAAGGAAGGTGCCGAGCTCGTGGGTCCGCGCGCTGAACGGCCCGGGCTTGGTCAGCGCGGTCAATTCGAGCATGGCAGGTACGTCGTCATCGCCGAGCTTGACCATCTCGATGCCATTGGGGGGCGCCTCGACCGGGGTCCCGATCAACTGCTCGCCGGTCTCGGCGAGTGCGACATTGAACCCCGTCGGCGGCGGGACGGCGTCCGGCGTGAACAGCACGGCAATGTCGTTTGTCGACATCATCGCGCGGAGCGCTGCGAAATTCTCGGCTGACAGAACCGGCATGTCGGCAAACGGCGTCATATCGGGCGGGAAACGCCGTGCGCGGGCATCGCCCTCGGCCAAGGCCTGCTGCGTGGTGGTCAGCGCGGTCCAGATCGGTTGATCCAGGGGGTGGCTGGCGTTACCGGAAACGGACATTGGTCGGCTCTTCCTCATTTCCGCTGACGACGGCGTGCACCCGCCAACATCAGTGCGCAACATGCTTGATTGCGCGGATCCATGCCGGCTGAAGATAGCCGATCAACCGGCAAGGCAACAGACGGAGATGGCGCGAGCGACCGCTTCCACCCCCTGTTGTAACGTCCACCGCCAGCGCCAGACGGGCCTTCGCGACGCTCACGCCGGCGCCGGCTCGGCAGCCCGTCCCGCCGGCACCGGCCTGAACGTCATCATGATCAGGAACGCGCCGAGCCCCATGATCCACGACCCGATATAGAGCCAAGCATAGCTGGCAAAGGTGTCGTAGATCAGGCCGCCGGCGAGCGGGCCCGTCGCCATGCCGAGGCTGCCGGCCATCGCCGTGCCGCCGATCACGGTGCCCATCATGCGCAGCGGAAAGTTTTCGCGCACCAGCACCGCATAGAGCGGCATGGTGCCGGCATAGAGGAAGCCGAACAGCGCGGCGACCACATAGAACGCGGCGAGTTCGCGCACGAAGACATAGCCGAGCGCGCCGAACGCCTGCGCCAGCAGGCCGAGCACCAGCACGCGCTTGGCGCCGAAGCGATCGCCGAGCAGGCCGAAGGCGATGCGGCCGCCCATCCCGGCGAGGCCTTCGATGCTGTAGATGGTGACCGCCGCGATCATCGGGATGCCGCAACTGATGGCGTAGCTCACGGTGTGGATGATCGGGCCCGAATGGGTGGCGCAGCAGAAGAAATTGGTCGCGAGCAGGATGATGAATTGCGGCGAGCGTAGCGCCTGCGCCAGCGTCATGTCAGGCTCGGCGGGTGCATTCGACGGCGCGACCGCCCCGCCGGCCAGCGCCGGAGGACGGCGCACCAGGAACGACACCGGGATCATGATGGCGGCGAGCACGAGCGCGATGATCTGCATCGACGTCCGCCAGTCGTGGTTGGAGACCAGCCAGGCCGCGAGCGGCGACATCGTCATCGGCGCCATGCCCATGCCGGCGGAGACCAGCGACACCGCGAGGCTGCGATGGGTATCGAACCAGCCGGTGACGCAGGCCATCATCGGCGGCAGGATCGCAGCGGTGGCGCTGCCGACCAGCAGGCCGAACACGACCTGAAACACGACCAGCGACGTCGCGAGGCTGGCGAGCCCGAGGCTCGCCGCCAGCACGATCGATCCGGTCAACAGCACCGGCAACGGCCCGAAGCGGTCCGACAGCGTGCCCCAGATCATGCTGGTGAAGGCCATCGCGAGGAAGCCGATGGTCATGGCGCTGGAGATGCCCGTCACCGACCAGCCGGTATCGCGCGCGATCGGCTGCAGGAACACCGGCAGCGAAAACATGCCGCCGATCGCGACGCAGCCCAGCAGGCCGCCGGCCGCGACGATGACCCAGCGGTAGCGGGAATCGGTCATTGATAGCCTCCAACATCGGTTTCCGGCTGCAAGACGAACGGCACCAGCAGGAACCGACAGCTGGAGACCTGGGGCTCAATGTTTTTTTCCCCCGACCGGACGAGTCCATCGCCGTGCGGCGAGGAATGCATTGCCACCCTTTCCGCGCACCATTAGCACAGGCGAAGACAGAGGAAGATCGCAACCCGGCATGACAATCCGCCCCATCGTCCGCTATCCCGATCCCCGGCTGGCGCTGCCGGCGCAGCCGGTGGCGGCGTTCGACGACGCGTTGCGCGAGCTGGCGCGCGACCTGCTGGAGACGATGCGCGCCGCGCCCGGCATCGGGATCACGGCGCCGCATATCGGTGTCCTGCAGCGCGTCGTGGTGCTCGAACTCGACGCCATCGACGGCGCGCGGACCTATGTCAATCCCGAGATTGTCTGGGCCTCGCCGGAGATGATCCAGCACCGCGAAGGCAGCGTCTCGATGCCCGGCCTCAACGACGAGGTGACGCGGCATGCGCGGCTGCATGTCCGCTACCAGGATGTCGACGGCCGTTTCCACACCGAGGAATCCGAGGGACTGCGCGCGGTCTGCCACCAGCACGAGATCGATCAGCTCGACGGGATCTTCTGGATCCGGCGGCTGTCCCGCATCAGGCGCGAGCGGCTGATCAAGCGGTTTGGCAAGGCAATGCGGAACTGAACGCCTCCGTTAAGATTACGTCTTAACTACCTATTAATTATGCCTTTGCGGGCGCCAACCGCAGCGCCTAGCGTTTTTGGCAAGACAGCTCAGTAACCTGCCAACAGGTGCGTTCCATGACCCATAAATCAAAATTGTTCGCGTCCCTCGGCGCCCTCGCACTCGTTCTGGCCGCGGGCGCCGCTTCCGCCGATCCCGGCGCCGCGCACGGTGCGGGACTTGCGCCGGCCCGCCCGGCCTTCCCGGCCTATCCGCGACATCATCATCACGGCGGCGGCTTCTTCCCCGGCGGCGTGGTCTACGGCGCGACCAGCGAGGTGCGCGAACCGGTGGTCGAGGTGCCGCCGGCGAGGCGATCGGACGAACTCCGCTACACCTGCGTGCTGGACATCCCCTGGGACTACGTCCATCGCTGCCCGCAATACACGACGCCACGCTGATCGTTTTCCTGTCATAGCTCGCCTTCGTAGGGCGGATTAGCGGCAGCGTAATCCGCCATCTCAGGCGCGGCGCGACGCGATGGATTGCGCCTGCGGCTATCCACCCGACAGGCCCGGCCGCGCGCCGGTGGCGCAGGCTTGTTCGACGCAGCGGCTGGCGCGCAGGATGATTTCCTCGGCAAACATCGGGCCTATGATCTGCAAGCCGACCGGCAGGCCCTCGACGAATCCGCAGGGCACCGAGGCGGCCGGCTGGCGCGTCAGGTTGAACGGCCAGGTCAGCGGCGTCCAGTCGAACCATCGCGGAAAGCGCGCGGCGTCTGGCGTGTCGATGCCGGCGGCGAAGGCGGTGATCGGCACGGTCGGCGTCAGCAACAGATCGTAGTCGCGGTGAAACGCGTGCATGCGCTGGCTGAGCGCGCGCATGTCGGCGTGGGCCGCCTGCAATTCGCTGGCGGAAATGTCCTGTGCAGCGACCACCAGCCGCAGCAGGCCGGGATCGAGCGCCGCCAGTTTTTCGCCGTCGAAATCGCGCACCAGCGCGGCATGCGAGGCGCCCCAGATCACTTCCAGCACCGGCTGTGCACCGGAGAGATCGAGATCGACCTCTTTCACATCGGCGCCGGCCTTGATCAGCGCATCGATCGCGGGCTGCATGGCGGCGATGACGGCGGGATCGGTCGCGGGGAAACCGAGATCGGGCGACCATGCGATTCTGAGGCCCGCCACGCCCGCGTCGAGGCCATCGAGATAGTCGATGCCGCGATAGGGAATGGCGAAGGAATCGCGCTGGTCCGGCCGCGTCAGCACGTTCATCAGCGCGGCGCTGTCGGCGACATCGCGCGACAGGCCGCCATAGACCGCGAGCGGCCCCATCGGGCCGAGGAAATTCGGCACCACGCCGTAGCTCGGCTTCAAGCCGAACACGCCGCTGAACGCCGCGGGAATCCGGATCGAGCCGCCGCCATCGCCGCCGGTGGCGAGCGGCACCACGCCGGCCGCGACCAACGCGGCCGAGCCGCCGCTGGAGCCGCCGGGCGTGCGCGAAATGTCCCAGGGATTGCGCGTGGTGCCCGTGAGCGGGCCGTGCGTGATCCCCTTCCAGCCATATTCCGGCGTCGTCGTCTTGCAGAAGAACACCGCGCCGGCCTCGCGCAGGCGGGCGACGCCGGGCGTTTCTTCGGTCGCCGGCGCATGCGGCGTCGTGTGCGAGCCGATCCGCGTCGGCCAGCCCGCGACATGCGCGGTGTCCTTGATCGCGACCGGCACGCCGTCGAGCGGCCCGAGCGGCTCGCCGCCGCGCCAACGCGCGGCCGACTCGTCGGCCATCCGGCGGCCCAGCGGCTCATCCAGCAGGCAGACGGCGTTGAGCGCCGGATTGACCTCGTTCAGCCGCGCCAGCGTGGCATCGAGCACATCGACCGGCGACAGATCGCCGCTCGCAAATCGTCGCGTCATCTCGCGCGCGGACAGCCAGTTCAATTCGCCAGCCATCGCGTGACTATTCCGCCGCTTCGCGCACGGGCACGCTCGGCTCGACCTCGCATTGCAGGATGTCGGTGAAGCGGTTGAAGGCGCCGCACAGCGCGATGCGCCAGGTCAGCTCGACGATCTGCGCTTCGGAGAAATGTTCGCGCAGCCGCGCAAAAATCTCGTCGCGCGTCTTGCTCCAGTTGTTGTTGACCGCGATGGAATATTCGACGACGAGCTTGTCGACCGCGTCGAGCTCCGGATGATCGGCGTAGTCGAGCAGGCGATCGGCGCCCTGCTCCGACACGCCCTGGATCGCGAGCTTCGGCGCGTGGTGCGAAACGCAATAATCGCATGTGTTGAGCAGCGACACCGCGACCAGCGCGATCTCCAGATGGCGTTTTGACAGCGTCCCGCTGTCGGCGAGATCGACCAGCAGCGACCAGGTATGCCTGAAGATCGGCGGCCGGTGCGCCATCACGCCCGCCTGGTTCTCGAACGCGCCATAGGTCGTCATCTTGTCCCACAGCGGCTGCAACTCGGCCGGCAGGTCGGCCTTGGTCTTGATCGATACGCGTGACATGGGGGGATCCTGGGTCAAGGGACGGATTGCCGGGATGCTGAACCCATGCGTCGTACAAATCAACATCCCGGATCGGGTTGCCCGACATCACTGCAACCCGTCATCCCCGCGGAGGCGGGGATCCAGTACGCCGCGGCCCATCGGTTCAATCAATGCCGTCTCTGGAATACTCGGTCACCCGCCTTCGCGGGTGACGACGACTGGGTATGAGGCTGCATTCTCGCGACATGTTTTGCCCGAGGCTTGCATCTTGTTTGCCCTCCTTGTCAGAGGGCGCAGGGAAGACCGGGTGCTGGCCGCACCCGCGGTCCCGTGTGCTATTGCGCTTGGAAAAGGCTGCACACGAGCATACAGGTTCGGCGGAAACATCCCGGCCTTCCCTGCGCAATGGCTTTACGGCTTGCTTCGTGCTCTTCCCGGAGAACGGCTTTGTTGCCTCCGTCGCCTGCGCTCCTGATCGCAGACTTGATGCCAGCACCGCGACATCGGAACCACACGACTTCACCGTACGCCTCCGGCGCGAGCGTCCATCGCGCCATCCGCGTCCATCGCATCCCGCTGCGCGTTCGTGACGATGGCCAACGCCCCTCATCTTGCCGCGAGACGGGCGGAGTTATGCCGCTGATTTGGGTGAGAACGAAAGCGGAATATTTTTGCGTGGAGGGGTTGACGCGATTTCTGATAATCCGAAGTGATTTGGTCTGACGGGGTAGCACCCACGAGCTTAACGGATCAGGCTGTCGCTGCGCCCGCATACAGCGCCTCTTGTTCCCTCCGCACCCGCACCGCCGGCAGCGTCTCGTCGATCGCCACATCGGCCCAGGTGAGGCAGGCGTCCTTGGCGATCGGCCGGATCAATCGCACATGGTGCGCGAGGCCGAGCGGCAGATATCCTTGTGCCAGCGACGTGCGCGCCGGCGCCAGCTTGCCGAACACCGTGTAGCCGCCCTCGCCGTCGAGCACTTCCCCCGCTTTCAGATCCTTCTTCGCGGTGGCGGCGACGTCGGCGTTGAAGCAGGTGGCGACGCCGGTCGGTTCGCCGCGCAGCGCGATGGCGGCGACGGAGATGCCGAGTTCGAGGCCGATCAAATGCCACTTCTTGTAGGAGCACATGTAGCGGCCGGACGGATCGGTCACGACGCTGTATTCCTGAAAACAGTTGCGGATGTACTCGCTGTCGCCTTCGAAAGAGACCCAGACGCCCTTGCGGATATCGTTGGGGATCGGCTTGCCGTCGGCGGTGAGGCAGGAGACCACCTCGACCTGCCCCTTGGCTTCCAGCACGCCGCCTTCGGCGCGCGGGCGCATCAGCGCGGGAATGTCGTCCACCGATCCCGGCGGGAAGGCGAGGCCCTGCGACGGCGCGTGCAGCCCGGTGGCATTGGCGATCGCAGCGGACTCGATCGCGGGTTTTGAGCCGTCGAGAAACGCGTTGAACATTTTTGGGTTCATGCCACCGCGCGCGGCCTGCTCCGCCGTCAGGCCCCAGTGGTCCCACACCGTCTCCGGCGTCGACTCCCGATACTTCGGCAGCCATTTGTGGCCGCGGCCGGCTGCGACCACCGGGAAGCCGCAGGCCCGTGCCCAGTCGACGAGATCGCAGGCGAGCGCCGGCTGGTCGCCATAGGCCAGGCTGTAGATCACGCCGGCCTGCCGCGCTTTAAGCGCCAGGATCGGGCCGCAGAACGCGTCAGCCTCGACGGTGACGTTGACGACCGGCTTGCCGGCCGCGAATGCCGCGAGACAATGCTCGACGGCGGCAACCGGATTGCCGGTGCATTCGGCGATCACATCGATGCCAGGGCATGTGACCAGCGCCTGCCAGTCGTCGCCGAGATGCGTCGTGCCGTGCGTGAGCGCCGCGTCGAGCGACGCCGCGGCAAAACGCTCCGCGGGCCAGCCGACGCGCTGCAAATTCTCGATCGCGCGCGACGGCGACAGGTCGGCGATGCCGACGATGTGCACGCCGGGTGTCCGCAGCGCCTGATGCAGGTACATCGCGCCGAATTTTCCGGCGCCGATCAACCCGACCCGGACGGGGCGCCGTTCCGCTTCGCGCGCGAGCAGTCTTGCATAGAGGTTCAACCTGTCACTCCCATTCGGCGCTGGTGCGTTGGCGCCGTTTCAACCAACCATAAAAGGGAGAACGTCGAATGAGAAGCATGCCGGTGCCGTCGGCGTCTCGGCGATATGCAGGAACGGCGGTCCCGGGTGTCGCTTTGCTCACCCGGGCTACAATTCCATTACCTCTCGTCAGCCGGAATGAACCGCAGCGTGCCAGCGCGGCGGGTGGGCTTGCCGGTGTCGCTCGCATGATTCACGCCATCATTGACCGGCACCTCGACGAAATCGAACGGGCTCACCCCGTCGAGGCACGCCACGTTCACGGCGAAAGAATTCTGGTTCGAGCGCCGCTGATGATGGGTGTAGATGCCGCAGCGGGAACAGAAGAAGTGTTCCGCCGCGCCGGTGTGAAAACGATAGCTCGTCAACGCGTCCTCGCCCTGAAGGATATTCACCCCGCCCATTTCCGCCATCACAACGACGGCGCCCCGCATGCGGCAATAGGAGCAGGTGCAGCGCAGGATCGAGTTGAAACCGTCGCTCAGCGTGACCTCAAAACGAACCGTGCCGCAATGGCACTTGCCGGACCGAACGTTGGTGTTGTCCACCATGTGGCTTGTGTCTCCTGTTCGGATCGCTTCTAGCCCAGCTTTGGTCGGGTTCGTAGCCCGCCATGCGCGAACGCGATATGCCGGAAAAGCGGCCCCGGGGTCGCTCGCGTTCGCCCGGGCTATGGTCAAGCTCGCTTCCCACTGCGTTTAGACAGCGGCGCGTTGCGCCGTTCGCGTTTGCCGCGCGCGATCTCGGTGGCGAGCGCGTCGAGCTTCGGCTCCCAGAAATTCCTGAAGCGGCCGATCCAGGCATCCACCGCCTGCAGCCCGGCGGCGTCCACCGAATAGAGCCGCCGCTGCGCGTCCGCTCGGACTGTTGCAAAGCCGCTCTCGCGCAGCACCTTGAGATGCTGCGACACCGCCGCCTGCGTAATCCCGAATTCGACGCCGATGGCGTCCACGACCTCGCCGGACGCCATCTCTCCCGCACCAAGCAGTTCGAGGATGCGGCGGCGGACGGGATCGGCAAGGACTTCGAAGGCGTGCATCAGCTTCCTGTTCCCGGGTGAGCGACATCAGGCGGCATCTCGCCGCGGTAGAACGCGATGGTGCGGTCGGAGCGTTCTTTGGCCGAGGCCGGATCGACCCCGCTTGCCACATGCGCCGCGCGCCAACGCTCGCCGCTTTCGCTCATGAACGCCTTGCCTTCGGAAGAGACCATCCATGCCTCGGCGGTCGCGTGATCGACCGACGCGCCGCTGGCAAGATAGCGCTCAAGGCCAGCGATGGCGAGATCCCAGCCGATGCCGACCGCGCCGGGACCGAACTGAGTCCAGTGGTCCTCGATGATGGCCGTATGCTCCAGCGTCAGCCGCGCCTGGTGGCGCTCCGCCGCGAGCGCGACGTCGATCCAGCTCACCGCGCCGCCGAATTCCCAGGTGGCTGCGAAATGCGTCGGCGGCTCGCAGGCCGTGATGATGCCGCCCGCATTGCCCTTGAGCTGGTACCTGCCGCCGAGCCGGAGATCGCCTTCGACCGGCAGGAACCAGCGCGGGATGCGCTCCCTGCCGGTCAGCGCGTCCCAGAGGTCGTCGACGCTGGTGTCGTAGAGCCGTGTCAGCGTCACCGCGCTGGCCGGCTTGCCGTCCTTCTCGAAGTTGCGCACCGAGCGGGTGACCAGCCCCAAGACCCTCGCGACGTCGATATCCATTCGTGCACCTCCCTGCGCTTCCCGCGAAGGGATATCGGCTTTCACTTATATAAGTCAATACTTATAAAATGGCCATGCGGCCGCCTGCGGTTCAGGCGTTTGAAATCTCTCAGGCCCCGGTAGAACCCTGGCAACCCGTTGATCTTTCAGCGCCGTCAAAAAACTTCGCTGGCGATGTCGGGACGCCTTGCGCTCGAGCGTCCTTTGCCCGAGCACTGACCGCAACCGCCGCCGCGCGGCCAATCAGGGAACGAAGCGATGACCAAGAACACAATCTGCCTCTGGTACAATCACGACGCCGAGGAAGCCGCGCAGTTCTACGCCAAAACGTTTCCGGACAGCCGCGTCGAGTCCGTGCACCGGGCGCCGTCCGACTTTCCCGGCGGCAAGGCGGGCCAGGTGCTGACGGTGCAGTTCACCGTGTGCGGCATTCCCTGCATGGGGATCAACGGCGGCGACATGTTCAAGCAAAGCGAGGCGTTCTCGTTCCAGATCGCCACCGAGGACCAGGCCGAAACCGACCGCTACTGGGACGCGATCGTCGGCAATGGCGGCACGGCAAGCGCCTGCGGCTGGTGCAAGGACAAATGGGGCCTGTCGTGGCAGATCACCCCGCGCGCGCTGACCGACGCGATGGCCAAGGGCGGCGATGTCGCCAAGCGCGCCTTCGACGCGATGATGCCGATGGGCAAGATCGACATCGCGAAGATCGAGGCCGCAGTGCGGGGATAGCGCGCCGATCGGGGATCGTAGCCCGCATGAGCTCTCGCGACATGCGGGAGCGCCAGTCCCCGGGGTCGCTTCGCTCGCCCGGGCTACCCTGCCAAACCCGTCATCCCCGCGCAACGGCTTCGCCGTTGTCGCTGGAGGTGCTCGCCTCTTCGGCGAGCCTCGAAGGATGCGAGCCCGTGGCCCATCCTTCGAGGCGCGCAAGAGCGCGCACCTCAGGATGACGCCGTTAGCGTGGCTGCGGGATAGGCTCACAGCCTCTACGGGTTCTCAGCCCGCCATCAAATCCCTGGCCAGCGCCATGTAGGCGGGCAACGTGACGGGATCGTTCGCCGCGTTGCCGGCGGCGGGATGCGAGGCGTAGCGTGCGATCACCATCTCGGCCCTGGGGTCGATATAGATGCCCTGCCCGTGCACGCCGCGCGCCATGAAGGCGCCGTGGGCGTTGTGCGTGATCCACCATTGGTGGCGGTAGGACGCGCCGGGCAGCGTGGCGTAGCCGGCCGGCTTGAATTTTTCGGGATCGCCGCCGCGCATGACCTCCTCGACGAATGACGACGGCACGATCTGGCGGCCGTTGAAACGGCCGTAGTTCCGGATGGTTTCGCCGAAGCGGGCGAGATCGCGGAGCGTGGTCGACAGCCCGCCGCCGCCGCTTTCGGTGCCGATGCGGTCGACGTGGTAATGCGCGTCCTCCTCCGCGCCCATCGGCGCCCAGATGCGTTCGGACAGCAGGTCGGACAGCGTCTTGCCGCTGGCGCGCCTGACGATGAAGGCCAGCACGTCGGAATTGACGGTCTTGTAGGCAAACGCCTTGCCGTGCTCGCCCTGCTTCTTCTGCGCGCAGAGGAAATCGAAGATGTTGGTGGCGCCGTCATAGCCCGGCTCGATCGGCGCCATGCCGTTGGCGCGCCGCAAGCCCCAGACGTCGGAATTTTTGTCGGTATAGACTTCCGTGTATTGGAGGCCCGTCGTCATATCCATCGCCTCTTGCACGCGCGCATCACCAAAAGCGCTGGCCTTCAGCTCCGGCACATAATCCGTGATCGGCGCCTGCGGATCGATCCTGCCTTCCGCCACCAGGATGCCGGCGAGCGTGCCGGTGAACGATTTCGTCACCGACATCCCGATATGCGGCTTGTGCGGCTTCAGCGCGCCAAAGTAGCGCTCGTAGATCAGCCTGCCCCGGTGCAGCACGGCGATGCCGTCGGTGAACGTTTCCTCCAGCATCTTCGCAAACGTCATCGGCCGCCCGTCCATGGTGACGGAGGCGGATGCGTCGATGTCCTGCTCCGCGCGCGGCAGCACCGACGCCGGCCCCGCCCCGCGCCAGACATTTACGGTGGGCACCAACTGGCGAACATTGCTCCAGGCCCAGCGCAGTTCGGGAAAGCTGCGGAACGAGCCGTTCTGGAAGGTGATGCGCTTGTCCGGCGGCGGCGGAAAGCCCTGCATGAAGCCGAGCGTTTCGGGGTCGGTCTCAGCAGCGGAAGGCGTTTGGCTGGCGGCGGTCGCGGCGGACATCGAGGCTGGCTCCTGGACAATTATGCCGTGTCGTAACATGGCATGGCATAAGGTGCAGCCCGCGTTTGAGCCGACGTGACCGGCGCGCCGAGCAGGGTACGGGCTGCGGATGGCCCGAGCGATACAATGGATGGCCCGACCGCTTGCTTGAAGCCAAAGCGTGACGGTTACTGGTTGCGATCCAGCGTGAAGACGACCTCATAAAGGCCGGGGTCAGCGCTCCCGTAGGCCTTGTTGCCCTGGATAAGGCCACGAGCCCTGAGATGCTGGATGACACGATGCGCCGCGGCTTCGTCGGCGCTTTGCGCATAATTCACGACGCGGGTGCCGTCCAAACTGCGGTGAAGGCTGGCGGAGATCCAGCCGTCGACTTCGCGCGCAACCTCGGCAGCTTTGGTCAAATAGTCGATCAGAGGCTGTTGCTGAGCATGGGGAACGGTAAAGACGTTGATCTGCGTGATCAGTGACGAATTGGATCGGATGACAGGCATATTCCACTCCCGGTTTGAGAGCGAGCGGCCGTGTCTTGTGCGTACCGATGAACCTTCCAGCGCGCGGCAAGCCACGACGAAACTCGCCGTTGCTTGTCGCGGGTCCACCCCTGCGGGGCGACACGGAGCCTCTATGAGTAAGAGGGAGCGGGCTTACCGAATGCCGCTCAGGTCCTTTTCGACAATGACAATCTAAGTGACGGATTTGCGCGGGTCAATGCGGGACGAAATCGCTGTTCACGCGTCTCAAGCCGACGCCTCGTCACGCCATCCGGCCACGCAGGCCGTCGGCGAGCGCAGACAGGGCGTTGGCCAATCGCTTCGCTGTTTCCGGTGGCGGCAGCGGGATTTTGAGGTTTTGTACGCCGGTCGCCGGATCGCGCTCGATCCAGGGGTGGGCCGCAGCCGCGGGATCGTTGGCGGACATCAATGCGGCGACGAACTGCGCGCCGACCTGCGCCAGGGCCTGCCAGGGATCGGAGCCTGGATCACGCGGCGATCTCCCGTCGGTCCGCGCCGCGTCACCGGCACGAACGTCCGCGTCGGCATGGGTGTCTTCCGCCGATCCTGCCTCTTCATCGGTTGCGGCGCCGGTGCTCGCCACTTCCTCGGCGGGCGTCACCGCTTCGCCCTCGCGCATGTTGCCGGTGACGCTTTCCACGTCCTTCATGAAGCGGTTGAGGCGCGAACCACCGAGCGAAATCTCGCCGCTGCCACCGTCGAGAATTCCCGCCGACAGCGAGCGCTTGAACGCCAGCACCGAAAGCATGCCCTCCTCGATGGTGCCCTTGGCCACGAAGTTGATCACCCTCACCGGCCGCGTCTGGCCCATGCGGTGGATGCGCGCGATGCGCTGTTCGAGCACGGCCGGATTCCACGGCAGGTCCATGTTCACCAGGGTCGACGCGTGCTGCAGGTTGAGACCCGTGCTGCCGGCATCGGTGGACAGGAACACGCGGCAAAGCGGGTCGTCGCGAAACCGCTCGATCAACGCCGGCCGTTTCTCCGACGGGACGCCGCCATGGAAACTGACATAGCCCAGTCCATGGGCTTCGAGGCGGCGGATGACGATGTCATGGGTCCGCGTCCACTGCGAAAACACCACCGCCTTGGCCTCGGGATCTCCGAACAGATCGTCGAGCAGCGCCGCCAGTTCGTCGGCCTTGACGCCGTGGTCGGTTTGCTGGTCGAGCAGATAGGTGCTGTTGCAGGACATCCGCATGTTCTGCAGGGCAACCATCAGCCGCCGCTGATCCGTCTCAGACAGGAACCTGGTCCGCTGCCAGCGCCGGACGATTTTTGCGACCTCGTCGGCGTTTTCCTTGTGATACTCCATTTGCATCTCGGTCATCGGCACCAGCAGGTTCTGGTCGGTCCGGGCAGGCAATTGGCGCAGCACCTCGGACTTGCGGCGGCGGATCATCACCGGCGCCAGCGTCTGGCCGATCTTGTCCAGCCCGGTATAGCCGGTGACGCGGCCGGCTTCGTCCTTGACCTGATGCTCGTGCAACAGCTTCCAGGTTGGCCCCAGCCGGTGCTGGTCGACGAACTGGACGATGGAGATCAGCTCCTCGAGCTTGTTTTCCAGGGGCGTGCCGGTCAGCACGATCGCATAGGAACTATCGATGCGTTTCAGCGCGCGCGCCGCGATCGTGTTCCAGTTCTTCACCCGTTGCGCTTCATCGACGATGACGAGTTCAGGCGCCCATGCCGCGATCTGGTCGAGATCGGGCTTGAGTTTCTCGTAGTTGGTGATCTTGCAGAAATCGTCGAGCGCATAATCCTTGGCCCGCTGCGCCCGGCCGCCGCCAATCACGCGTGCCGCCTGCTTGCCCTTCCGTCCCGCAAAGCGTTCGATCTCGCTCTGCCACTGGTATTTGAGCGAAGTCGGGCAGATCACGAGAACTTTCGAGACGCCGAAATGACGTGCCAGTATTTCCATCGCTGCGATGGCCTGGATGGTCTTGCCAAGCCCCATGTCGTCGCCGATCAGCGCCCGGCCGGCCCGCACCGCGAACAGCGCACCCTCGGCCTGATAGGGATAGAGTGGAACCTTCAGGATCGTTTTCAGTTTTGGATCGGCCGCGCCCCGCGGAAACAGCTGCTCCAGCTTCGCAGCCCGCCGATCCGCGTCCCGCCGCCCGGCGACAAAATCGAGCGCATCGTCGTAAGCACGCAGCTCATGGCCGCTCTTCGACGCCAGGCTCATGAAAGGTTCGAGTTCGCCAAGCCGCTCCTCCGGCAGCATGCCGTCGTGTTCGGCGTCGAACAGCGCGGCAGCGGCCTCCTTGACGGCCGGCGGGCAATCCGTCCCGGCGCGAAAATGCACGCGACGCTGGCCTTCGTTGCGCAAATACAGTTCGGAAAATGCGGGCCGATAGCCGCGCGCGAACGCCGCCTTCGCGCCGCGCTTCTTCTCCAGCTTCCCAAGGGTGAATTCGAGATGCTTGCAGGTGCCGAGTTCGCTGGTGGCGTAGTCCGGGCATGAACAGAAATTGCCACCCGGCCCCAGACCCCGGATCGCGACGCGATAGCTGGATTTCGAGGCGGGATTGCTGACCCGAAACTCGGAGAAAAACGGCTCATCGGTCAGATTTTCAAGCCCAAACGCCTGCTCGCGGCCGAACTGCCGGCGCAAGCCGCGCTGCCAATCCACCGGCGAGAGATCGACCGGCGCATGGGTGCGGGAAAGCTTGGGTTGCTTGATGGGCTTGGCAACGCGAGCGGATTTTCGGCGGGCGGATTTCATCGAGAGACATTCCGTACGCAAAGAGCGAGCTCGAACGAGCGCGGCCCTGCAGGGTAGGCAACGAAGCGGAGAGTATCGGGCCAGCTGACTCGATCCAAATGGTCTTTGAAGTTATGCATCCGCATTCTCGCGGCGCGTTTCATGTCCCGTCGAAGAGCAGAACAGTCGGCGGTCGCGACATAAGTGGCGAGTTCCTTGACCTTTGCCACCGATGGATATACATTCTTATGTCACGTATATCCATTCCGGAGAGCCAAGATGCAGGTCGCAAAATGGGGCAACAGCCTCGCGGTTCGCCTTCCCGCCGTCGTAGTCGAAGCGCTTGGCCTCAAGGAAGGCGATGAGGTCGAAATCCATGTGGCCGGGGCCAAGGATTTTGGCGTGGCGCGCAAACCCGGGCGCGACGAGTTGTTGAAACGCCTGCGCGCCTTCCGTGGCCGTCTCCCTGCCGACTTCAAGTTCGACCGGGACGAGGCGAATGCCCGCTAGTTTTTTCGATACCAACGTCCTCGTCTACCTCGCGTCCGGCGACGCCACGAAAGCCGACCGGGCGGAAGAAATCATCGCCGGCGGCGGCTCGATCAGCGTACAGGTGCTGAACGGGTTCGCCAACGTCGCGCGCCGGAAAATGCAGATGTCGTGGGATGAGACGCACACGTTTCTCGACATGTTGCGTGGTCTGCTGACGGTTCATCCGATCACCGTCGACATTCACGAAGCAGGCCTGCGGATCGCCGAACGATATGGCCTATCGATCTACGACTCGATGATCGCAGCCTCCGCACTCGACGCCGGTTGCGACACGCTCTGGTCGGAGGACATGCAGCATGGCAGGCAACTCGACCGGGGATTGCGGATCGCCAATCCGTTTCGGGGCGCGTAGCTTGCAGAACAAAGGCACCTTACGACTCATTGCTTGAAGCAATGCTCGCGGTGCCATTTCAGAAAATGTGGGTGCGGTCGATCCGAAATTCGCGTAGGCGCGAGTGCGCGACCGGACTTATTGATGATTGATTGTATTTCCTGCGGATTATTTGTCTGTCGTGAGATCAGTATCTCTAAATCGTCGGACAAGCTAATGAGGCCCCGATCGAACATCCAATGAGCAGTGCCAGAAAGAGCGATACCATTGCTGACAATATCCGGCCCACTTGCCTCCACAGGACGGATGTGCGCGGCAGCAACTTCCGCCCGGCCTCTTCCGTTGATGAGCTTTAATCCGGTGACAGCGCAGCGCTCGTCATAGGCACGAAGCACAACCCGGCGGAATACGCGATCACGCAATATCCTCGACATGGTGACACTGACCCGGTCACGCTGTTCGTCGAATTTGAATGGAGCCTGCTCTTCGTCAAAACCGGGTATCGACATTCCATCGTCGAACCTAGGCAAAAGTGGCGACCTCTCCTCGAAGCCAAGCTCAACTATCTTCTTGAAATCCTCAGGAGAGATTGGACGTACTGCCGATTGAGCCCGCCCCGAAATCCGGCCCCGATCGTTGAGGACACCCCGCTCAATAGGTCCGGTAGCTCCACTGAAAGGGATTGGATTGGCAAAATCGAGATAGCTTCCCGGCTCTATCAAGGCGAGATACATATCGGGAGCGCCAGGATCAGGAATAACCTGTCGAACCCTCGCAATCGCAAAGTATCCTCGCGTATCGGCGACCTTGCTTGGCTCGTAGTAGACTATCCAGTCGCCGATACAGGCTTCAACGCGACGCAAATATTGACGCGGGAACTGATACTGCTCAGCCGGGCTGTCCTCGTATATCGAGTCGGATCTATGAATGAATACTCCAAATCCCATGGCCCTCTCATTGCGATTCCGGCAATCATTCCGGAGGCCCTACTCCCACTCGATCGTCCCGGGCGGCTTTGACGTCACGTCATATACCACCCGGTTCACGCCCTTCACCTCGTTGATGATCCGCGTCGCGGTCTCGCCCAGAAACTTCATGTCGAACGGATAGAAATCCGCCGTCATGCCGTCGGTTGACGTCACCGCACGCAGGCCGACGACGTATTCGTAGGTGCGGCCGTCGCCCATCACGCCGACGGTCTTCACCGGCAGCAGCACGGCGAACGCCTGCCAGATCGCGTCGTAGAGGCCGTGCTTCCTGATCTGGTCGATATAGACGGCGTCGGCGTTGCGGAGGATGTCGAGTTTTTCCTTCGTGATATCGCCGGGACAGCGGATGGCGAGGCCGGGGCCCGGGAACGGGTGGCGGCCGACGAAGATGTCGGGGAGGCCGAGTTCGCGGCCGAGCACGCGGACTTCGTCCTTGAACAGTTCGCGCAGCGGCTCGACGAGCTTCATGTTCATGCGCTCGGGGAGACCGCCGACATTATGGTGGCTCTTGATGGTCACCGAGGGGCCGCCGGTGAAGGAGACGCTCTCGATCACATCGGGATAGAGCGTGCCCTGCGCGAGAAAATCCGCGCCGCCGAGCTTTTTGGCTTCCGCGTCGAACACATCGATGAACAGGCGGCCGATGGTCTTGCGCTTCTTCTCAGGGTCCGTGACGCCGTCGAGTTCGCCGAGGAACTGCTTTGACGCATCGACATGCACCAGCGGGATGTTGTAGTGGCCGCGGAACAGGTCGACGACGGTCTTGGCCTCGTTGAGCCGCAGCATGCCGTGATCGACGAAGACGCAGGTCAGCTGGTCGCCGATCGCCTCGTGGATCAGCACGGCGGCCACGGCCGAGTCGACGCCGCCGGAGAGGCCGCAGATCACCCTGCCCTTGCCGACCTGGGCGCGGATCTTGTCGATCGCCTCCTCGCGGAAGGCGCGCATGGTCCAGTCGCCGGTGAGGCCGGCGACGTTGCGGACGAAATTGCGGATCAGCTTGGCGCCGTCGGGCGTGTGCACCACTTCAGGGTGGAACATCAGCCCGTAATATTTGCGCTTCTCGTCCTGGATCACGGCGAACGGCGCGTTCGGCGAAACGCCGGCGACCATGAAGCCCGGCGGCATCTTGGTGATGCGGTCGCCATGGCTCATCCACACCGGATGTTTTTCGCCCTGCGCCCAGGTGGAATCGAACAGGCAGCTGTCGGCCTTCACCTCGACATCGGCGCGGCCGAACTCGCGGTGATGCCCGCCCTCGACTTCGCCGCCGAGCTGGGCCGCCATGGTCATCTGGCCATAGCAGATGCCGAGCACGGGCACGCCGGATTCGAAGATCAGTTGCGGCGCGCGCGGCGAGCCTTCCTCGTGCACCGATTCCGGGCCGCCGGAGAGGATCACCGCTTTCGGCTTCATTTCCAGGAAGGCGGCTTCGGCCTTCTGGAACGGCACGATCTCGGAATAGACGCCCTCCTCGCGCACCCGCCGCGCGATCAGTTGCGTCACCTGACTGCCGAAATCGACGATCAGAATTTTGTCATGCGCCGAGGCCACCGAAGGCGTCGACTCGCGGGCATTTTGTGCTGCTGTCATGGCAAGGAATTACGCGACGGGGGACGGCCCCGCAACCGCGGGAGATGGCCAGCCCACATTCTTTATGAGGCATGGACAAACCCAATTAGGTAAGTATTATTGACCTAATTTGACCGGCGGACGTTGGCCCCGCCGACCGGGAATGGAGGAAACATGCAGAATCCGCATCGCGCCGCATCCGACATCGCAGCCCTCGGCCGGGCGTGGATCGCCGCCTGGAATTCGCACGACCTCGAACGCGTGCTCGCTTTGTATACCGACGATGCCGAAATGACCTCGGACAAGATCCAGGCGCTGGGCTTCGAGGCCGGCGGCACGCTGCGCGGCAAGGACAGGCTGCGGGCCTATTGGGGCAAGGCGCTGGCGCTGCTGCCCAACCTGCGCTTCGACCTGATCGACACCTATGTCAGCCCGGACAGCCTGGTCGTGTTCTACCAGAACGAGCGCGGCGCGCAGATTTGCGAGTATCTGCGGCTCGATGCGCAGGGCAAGATCAGGCAGGGTTCGGCGAACCATCTCGCGCATTAATGCTGGACCGACCGCGTCATTGCCTGCGACAAACGCGCAGCGTCTGCGCAAGGGAGCTCTTGCGACGAAGCAGTCCATCTATCCGTTATGCGGCAGGATGGATTGCTTCGCTCCGCTCGCAATGACGACGGAAACATTGCGCTCAGTCTCACAGACGGGTTTGTCTCATGAAAATCCCCACCCTGCCCTTCACCGTCACCGACTGGAGCGCGATTCCGCCGACGACGCATGCCGGCGAGACCGGCGAAGCGCTGTGGCGCACGCTTGACATCGGGGATCTTCGCGTCCGCATGGTCGAATATTCGCCGGGCTATCTCGCCGATCACTGGTGCGACCGCGGGCACGTGCTCTATGTGCTGGAAGGCGAGCTCGAGACCGAGCTGCGTGACGGGCGGAAGTTCGTGCTGAAAGCGGGCATGAGCTACCAGGTGTCGGATTTCGGCGACGCGGCGCACCGCTCATCGACCAGGACGGGCGCGAGGCTGTTCATCGTGGATTGAGCGCCGCGCCGCGGCCAGCCCCCGATACCTTCCGGCTCGGCGATCTGGCGGCCATCCGCCCGCGACGGCTTGACCACCCCGCATGACCGGTCTCTACTGACAATTGCAATTGTCATTCGGCGCTCCGAGGTCGTTATGAAGCTTGCATCCTACAACGTGGAAAACCTGTTCATGCGCGCCCGCGCGCTCAGCGGCCCCGGATTTTCCACCGACGGCAAAAAGATCCTGAAAGCGCAGGCGGACATCAACGCCATCCTCGGCAAGGACAAATACACCCCGACCGACAAGAAGAAGATCGTCGAACTTCTCGATACGCTGGGCCTGAAGAAATCCGACGAGAGCAAATTTGCGATCCTGCGCCAGAACCGCGGACATCTGCTGTCGCGACCGTCCGGCAAGCCGGTCCAGATCGTGGCGGACGGCCGCGACGACTGGATCGGCTGGGTCGACCTGACCGTGGAGCAGGTCAACGAACAGGCCACCCGCAACACCGCGCGGGTCATCAAGGAAGTCGACGCCGACGTGCTCGGCGTGGTGGAGGCGGAAAGCCGTCCGGCGCTGGTTCGGTTCTGCAAGGACGTGATGCCCACCGTCCAGGGCACGCCCTACGACCACATCATGCTGATCGACGGCAATGACGATCGCGGCATCGATGTCGGGCTGATGACCAGGAAGAAATTCAACATCGTTTCGATCGCGAGCCACGTCGACGACGAGGATGACGACGGCCTGATCTTCAGCCGCGACTGCGCGCAATTCGAGATCGAGACCGAAAAGGGCAACACGCTCATCGTGCTCGCCAATCACTTCAAGAGCAAGGGTTTCGGCTCGCAGGCCTCGTCCAACGCGAAGCGCAAGCGCCAGGCGACGCGCGTGGCCACGATCTATCGGCAGCTCCGCCAGCAGCACAAATTCATCGCCATCACGGGCGACTTCAACGACACCCCGGACAGCGGCCCGATCGGTCCGTTGTTCAGTCAAACCGGTCTGAAGGACATCAGCGAGCTGCCGGGTTTCGACGACGGCGGACGGCCCGGGACCTTCAAGAACTGCACGGCCTCCAACAAGATCGACTACATCCTGCTGTCGCCCGACCTGTTCGAGAAAGCAACGGCGGGCGGCATCTTCCGCATGGGCGTCTGGGGCGGCACCAACGGCACACTGTTCCCGCACTTCCCTGAAATCACCCGCGAAGTCGAAGCGGCGTCGGACCACGCGGCGATCTGGGCCGAACTGGATATTTGAGGTGCGGGATTTCGTCGTCTCACGGCAGGCAAAGCGCCGCGTGTCCACCTCTCGCAGCGGCTCGGCGACAGACGGTGGGCACGTCGCTTCGCTCCTTTGCCCTCCCTACGCGATCGTCGACTTCCTCAACACCGAAACGAAGAATGCATCCGTCCCGGTGCGGCGCGGCGTCATCAGCCAGCCTTCCGGCGATTGCAGCGCGGCCTTCTCGAAATCTTCCGCCTTGTCCCACAGGACGCTCGCCGTCTCGTGCGGCGGCACCACCTTGAACTCGGGATGGCGCGTGAGGAAGGCGCGGACTTGCTCGTTGTTCTCGCCCGGCAGCACGGAGCAGGTGACGTAGGCGATGCGGCCGCCGGGTTTGACCATGCCTGCCGCGCGATCAAGCACTTCGGCCTGGTCCTTCAACCGTACTTCCAGCGCGCCGGGACGCATGCGCCATTTGGCGTCGGGATTGCGGCGCCAGGTTCCGGTGCCGGTGCAGGGCGCGTCGATCAGCACCAGATCGGCGGACGCCTTGATGTCGGCCAATGGATCGGCGTCGCCCTTCGGCGCGCGGATCTCGGCGTTGTGGACGCCGGCGCGTGACAGCCGCTCGTAGATCGGCGCCAGTTGGCGCTTGTCGTGGTCGGTGGCGATCAGCCGGCCCTTGCCCTGCATCATCGCAGCTAGCGCCAACGTCTTGCCGCCGGCGCCCGCGCAGAGGTCGATCACCTGCTCGCCGGGTTTTGCAGCTGACAACATCGCCGCGAGCTGCGAGCCCTCGTCCTGCACTTCGACCGCGCCCTTGATGAAATCCTCCTCGGCATGGATGCCGGGATTACGCGCGTCGGCGCCGAGCGCGATGCGCAGGCCGATCGGCGACCACGGCGTCGGCCCGGCGCCGAGATGTTTCAGCGATGCCAGCACCTTTTCGCGTCTGGCCTTCAGCGTATTGACGCGCAGGTCGAGCGGCGCGCGGCTCGCCATGGCGGTGGCTTCCGCCACGCGGTCATCGCCGAACACGGCGGCCAGCGGCGCATCCAGCCATTCCGGGTAGTCGCCGGCGATGTGCGGCGGCGCGCCATCGAGCGTGCGCGAGGAGAGCGCCGCGCGCTCGGCTTCGGTCAGCTGCCCGGGCGCAAAGCGCGAACCGTCGCAGAGCGCGGCGATGGCCTCGGTATCCATGTCGCGTTCGAGCTTCAGCATCCCCAGCACGCGTGCCCGTGGCGTATCGGCGTCCATCAGGAACGCGCTGGAAGACCGGCGCCGCAACACGTCCCAAATCAGCCCCGCGACCGCCGCGCGGTCGCCGGACCCGGCATAGCGGTGCGCGGTGCCCCACTCCTTCAGCGCTTTCGCGGCGGGAACCCGTTGCGCGTCGATGGTGTCGATCAGTTCGATGGCGGCGGAGAGCCGGGCAGCGGGGGTCATTGAAATGATCCAATCGCGGTTTCAACCGAAGCGATACCGCTTCGACTGGAGAAAACGTGTCAAAACGGGAGCCGCTCTGCCACCGATTCACCCTGTCTGCAACAGGATGATATCAACGCATCAGCCCCATCTGATCGCAATTGTGTTGCGAAAGGCCGCTATCGACTGGCCTTCCACCATGCGTGCGCCTTGTGCCGGAAATTTGCAGGCGTTCGAGACCACATCGACGACCCTGGCTGTTAGCTTCTGGCCGTAGCTGCCCGCTCGGACGCACGTCCCGCCCGTTGGCGCCCCCGGACCATCCCTCGTCGTGAGGCTGGCCCCGAGATCGGAATGCTGTTTGTATCGTACAGGACGGACCGACTGCGGATCATCGCACATGCTTGCCAAGAGTTACGACTATATCGTCATCGGAGCGGGATCTGCCGGCTGTCTGCTGGCCAACCGGCTGTCGGCCGATCCGTCCTGCCGCGTGCTTCTGCTGGAAGCCGGCCGGTCAGATCGTGATTTTTGGCTCAAGCTTCCGGTCGGCTATTACCGGACGATCTACAACCAGCGCTTTTCTCGCCTGTTCACGACCGAGCCCGATGAGCGCACCGGCGGCCGGTCGATCATCTGGCCCCGGGGCAGAGTGCTCGGCGGCTCGTCGTCGATCAATGGCTTGATCTTCATCCGCGGTCAGCACGAAGACTTCGACGACTGGCAGCGACTTGGCGCGGAAGGCTGGAGCTATGGGGAAGTGCTGCCGCATTTTCGTCGCTATGAGCGCTATCGCGGTGGAGAGAGCCAATACCACGGCAGCCTGGGCGAGTTCGATGTTTCCGATCTCCGCAATCGCAATCGCGCTTCCGCCGCATGGGTCGAAGCCGGCGTCGAATTCGGATTGCCGCGAAACCCCGATTTCAACGGCGCCAGCACGTTCGGCGTCGGTACGTATCAGCTCGGTATCGGTCGGCACTGGCGTACCAGTTCGGCCTCCGCATTCCTGAAACCGGTCGCGCACCGCCGCAACCTGACGATTGTCACCGACGCACAGGTCAGCCGGGTGGTGTTCAGGGCGCGCGTTGCGACCGGCGTGGAATGGATCAGCAACCGCCAAGTGTACGGCGCGTCGGCCGAGCGCGAGATTGTACTGTCGGCCGGCGCATTGCAGTCGCCGCAGCTGTTGCAGCTTTCCGGTGTCGGCCCGGCAGATCTGCTGCGACAGCTGGGTATTCCGGTGGTCGCCGACGCGCCCGAGGTCGGGCAGAATCTGCAGGATCATTACCAGGCACGGACGATCGTGCGGCTGAAGGATCGAATATCGCTCAACGACCAGGTTCGCAATCCATACGAGTTGGCCAAGATGGGAATGCAATGGTTGTTGGCGGGCAGCGGTCCGTTGACGGTGGGGGCGGGTCAGGTCGGCGGCGCCGCCTGCACCGAATACGCGGTCGGCGGCCGTCCCGACGTTCAGTTCAATGTGATGCCGCTGTCGGTCGACAAGCCCGGTGAGCCCCTGCACCGCTATTCGGGCTTCACGGCTTCGGTTTGGCAGTGCCGCGCCCAATCGCGAGGGCATCTGGCGATTCGTTCAACCGACCCGTTCGACCAGCCGCGGATCGTGCCGAACTATTTTACCGAAGAGATTGATCGCAAGACCATCGTAGCCGGCTTGAACATCTTGCGCGAAATCTATCACCAGCGATCGTTCCGCGGCCTGTGGGATATCGAGATGGCTCCCGGTGAGGCCGGTCGCGGTGCGGCTGGCCTGTGGGAGTTTGCGCGGACCACTGGCGGAACGGTGTTTCACTGCGTTGGGACCTGTCGGATGGGAAGTGACGACAGATCGGTACTCGACCCGCAATTGCGCGTACGTGGCGTGGACAATCTACGCGTCATTGACGCTTCGGTGATGCCGCAGATCACGTCCGCCAATACCAACGCGACGAGCTTGATGATCGGCGAACGGGGGGCGGCGCTCATGATGACGTAGCAATCAAGCGCAGCATACTCAATCTGACCGCCGAACGTCCGGAAGGCGAGACCGCCGGCCGGCGACAAGGCGTGCAATATCGGGTTGCTTATCTGCGGGGATAGCTGGCGAGCGCGTCGAGTTTGAGCTGTGCGTCCGGTGACCCCCATTCTTTGGCTCGCTGATACCAGTTCCGCGCTTGTGCGAGGTCAAGTCCGGGATCACCTACGCCAAATTTTCTCAGCGTGGTGGGATCAAAGGTTTTTGCCAGCAGAAGCGCTGCGCGGGCGTCGTGAGCCGTCGCGGCCTTCAGCAGCAGCGCGCGCGCCTCCTGAATATCTCCAGTCGCCAGATTCTCCTGGGCTCGCCTGATCAGCCCGGCTATTTCATTGGGGCTCAATTCATGAGTGGGCTCAAGCCGCGCCTGCGGCGCAGCGTCTGCGGCTCCGGCCGGAGGCGAGGATGTCAGCGCCTGCAGTTGCCGCGCAACGGGGGCGGAAGGTTCGGGCAGGCTGGACGTGGACGCCGATGCCACGCCGGGGAACGGGGCGGGTGTCCAGCTGAGACGAAAGAATGCCGTGACGAGCGCAGCTTGGTTGGCCATGTGCAATTCGGCGGACAAATCCAGCTTGCCCACAAAATCCCTGGCTGGAACGACCGCGACATCCGAAATCTGTTCCGCCGCAACGCGCCATTCGTCCGCGCCAATCCGGTTGCCCGCCGTCAACCGCGCTCCTGCAGGCAGGCCTTTGATCACCACCGCTGCGCCTGGCGCGGCCGCGTCAACAGTGACGCCGAGTTCCAGCGGTTCATTGATGATTGCGCTCTTGTCGCGGACGATCAGCTTCGTTGCCGTCTTATTCACCGTAGCCGGCACCGTGGGTGACGTCGGCCGACTCCACGCCGGAAGGGCAATCCCTTCCATCAGCTGTTGGGACGGTGGCGATACAACAACGACAAAGGCCAGGGTGACGAACGCGGCCCCTGCCGCTGCGATCGCGACCTTTGCAAGGGCGCCGACCGATCGCCCCTGAAGCAATGATGGCAGGTCGCGTGCTTCACGATCGAACCGCTGCAGCTCGCCCTTTATGGTCTGTTCCGGGAAGATATCTGACGGCTTCCGGGCTCGCAGACCCCCGACCGGATACGGAAGGGCGCCGTTATGAGTTGCCGCCGTGTCCGCGGCGCCCTCTTCATTTCCCGTCGAAACACTATCGCCGGCTCGTTCGCGCAGCGCGCGTGGCGCATAGTAGAGGAGATCGTTTGGGCCACGGATTTGTTTTTGATCGCTCACGCTTGTTCTCCGACACAGCCGGATACGCTCAAGATCAGGCTAGGCTTTTCAACAAAACGATCCTTCATCGCCCGGGAGAACCGGGCGGCACGCCACGTCGGTCATCGAGATGGCGCGACGCGGTCGACTCCCCTCACTGACTCCATCGGGATGTCCCTGCCCGATTTCGCCTAAATCGATACATCCTCCCTCTATGCAGCCAATAGATGGCATTGTTATGTGCAATTGTGGCCGAGACCACTTTAAGTAGGCGGGCGAAAGCCGCAAAAGATGTTTCCAGAGGAGGCCATGGGCAGAACTTTCGCCAGGGCAATGCGATGCTCACGAAGAGTTGAACGTCCTGAGATTGTACATGAGCCTCCACACACCTGGCTGGACTTGCGTCCTCCACGGCGCTCGCACCAGAACGGTCATCGCGGACGTGGTGGCAGGCCGCATGACCGGGGGCTGATTTCAGGAGCCTGCGGGCCCTTGGGGCCGATTATACGGTCTGCCTGGGTCGGCAGGCCCGCCGCGTTCATTCACTGCTTGACGACCGACAGAAATATGCTGGGGTCGAAATATTGCGCGGCTGGCAAGGGGTTTTCGATCTTGGCGATGCGCGTGTAGAAATCGGTCACTTGCTGCAGCCACTCCGCGATCGTGCCGTTGACATACAGTCGCCGCCAGACCGCCGTGGGAAACACCCGCATCGCACCAAACTGCTCTCTGATGTCTCGCTCGGGCACCTGCTGGTAGTAGCTCTTGCGAAGAATATCGAGGGATTCGTTTGACCGGGCGATCAGCATGTCGTTGCCTTCGGTCCAGGCCCGGACGATCTGCGTAAGGACGGGGCGATTGGCCGCGAAAAAGGCGTTCGACGCGGCCCAGCCGCCAACGACGGCCGCGCCGGGATAGTAGGCGCCGGCATCGAGAAGCTTCTTGGCCTGCGGCAGTTTCTCGCGAACGGCGATGTTGAAAGGGACCCACAGGACCACGGCGGGGACGGAGCCCCCGATAAAGGAATTGACGGCCTCCGGCATCGGCAAGCTCTGCAGCTCGATATCGGCTGCCGTCATCTTGTTTTCTCTGAGCGCGTTGTCCAGAAAAACGTGCGCGGTGGTCCCGGCCGTGGTTGCGACGCGCTTGCCGCGGAGATCGGCAAACTGCTTGATTCCCTGGTCTTCGCGAACCCAGAGCTGAGCGGTTGCGAATTCGATCGAATTGACAAGAAACATCTTGCCCTGACCGCGTGCCGGGAAGTTCGAAATCACCGCGCCCGTTGTCAGTACGTCGATGGCGCCTCCTGACAGGGCCGTAAACAGCTCGATCCCGGTCTTGAATTCCTTGAACTGTGGATCGAGCCCGTTCTTTGCCCAGGCTCCAAGGTGGTCAGCCAACCAGATCTGGCCATCGACCGCCAAGGTATGAAGATAGCCAACCCTGACTTTTGTCTTGCCTTGCGCAAGGGCCGGCATGCCGATCGCCGACAGGCCGACAGCGGAACAGGTTGCTGCAAAGAATTCGCGCCGGTCCATCGACTGTCACTCCCTGCCCTATCGTGTTCTTTGGCACCACAGACGTCGGGTCATCCCGCGTCGCGCCACCGCCTTGATCACTATTTTGGGTCAGGGTTGTGGCCATGGAAGGGCCAACATGATGTCGCCTCGCGAAAGGCAATGCAACCAACGTTTGTACGCGAAATTTTCCGGCGGAGGCTGACCGCTTCACCGCCGAGCGTTGTCATTTCATCGCCGAAGCGATGCAGCGAACAAAAAAAGGCCTTGAAATGCGGAAAAAGATAGCCGCCTGATGACGCGCGGGCGTCTCAAGTCCGGTACGACTTGAGGTTGGAGCGGCTTTTCCGGGACGAAAGCGATGATCGCTCAAGGGTTTGGGAAATCCCTGCGGGGACCTCGTTGCAATTTCCGATTGCGACTATCGGCCGTGATCCTGTGGTTCATGGTGGGCATGGATGCAACCGGCCTGTTCGTGAGCAGTGCTGTGGCACAGGCGCCCAGACCCGAACCGGCGCGTCCGCCGCGTGTCGAGGACCAATGGAAAGCCAAGCTCAACGCCAATACCGTTTCCATCATCGCCGGTAGCCCGGAAGAGACCTATCTCCATATCACCAATGATCTCGCCGTCTTGCTCAACGACGAGAATCTTCGCATCCTGCCCATCGTGGGCCTGGGTGGAGCGCAGAACATCCGGGATGTCCTGTACCTGAGGGGCGTCGATATCGGCATTACGTCGTCCCAGATGCTCCGCTATTTCGCATCGACCGGGGAGCTCACGAGCGCTCTCGACCAGCGCCTGACCTACATCACGCGCCTATTCCCGGAGGAAATGCACGTGGTGGCGGGCCGCGGCATCAAGACGATCGAGGACCTGAAGGGCAAGAAGGTGAATTTCTCGGACCCGGGCTCCAGCACGCAGATCACGGCGCGGGATGTGTTTGGCTTGCTCGGTGTTTCGGTTCAGGAGGTCAATCTCAGTCAGGCCGATGCAATCACTGCAATCCGGAACGGAGAGATCGTCGCCACCGTCGCCTTCTCGGGAAAACCTGCCAGTCTCTTCGCGCACATATCGGCCAGCGACAATCTCCACCTTGTCGAAGTCCCCCTCACCCGGACGCTCGAGAATATCTATCTGCCCGCACAGCTCGAGCAAGCGCTCTATCCGAACTTGATAGATGGCGGTCAGGCGGTCCAGACCATCGCAGTCGATTCCGTGCTGATCACGAACAACTGGCAACCGAAGACCGACAGATATCGGCGTGTCACGAATTTCGTCGATGCGTTGTTTTCCCGCTTCGCCGAATTCAAGAAGCCGCCAAGACATCCAAAATGGCAGGAAGTGGATCTTGCGAAGGAACTGCCGGGATGGCAGCGGTTTCCGGAAGCGCTGGATTGGCTGCAACAAGCCAAATTCGAAGAATTCCAGGCGCGATTCAAGAGTGGGGGTGCAGCTCAGACTGCCGCGGACAAACAGCGTTTGTTCCGCGAGTTTCGGGAATGGTCCCAGGGCGAGACAAAACGACAGTAGAGATCCGGCCTGAAGCGTCCGTCGCTCCCGCCCCATGCTTTGGGCGGTTCGCCGGCGGCCGACGGGCTTGCTTGCTTAGAATCGCGCTCGTGATGACGGAGCCAAGCCAGGGCAAGATGAAGCGGCGACGGGCAAAGGTCGTCTTCAGCCCGTCGCCGTGCCGCGATCAGGCAATCGTCGCCAGGTAAAGGCTCGGATCGAAATATTTGCTGGCGGGCGTGAAGTCCTTGATGCCGGCGTTCGCCATGAAGAAATCGGTCGACTGCTGCAGCCAGTTGACCACGGTCCCGTCCGAGTAAAGACGCTTCCACTCCAGCGAAGTGAACATCCTTTGCGCCTTGAATGACTCGTTGATATCGGCCAGCGGGGTCTGGCTGTAGTGGGCCTTTTGGAGAGATTCCATCGCTTCGCTACTGTTTGCGACGATGTAGTCGTTGGCCTCGGCCCAGCCCCTGATCAGCTTGGCGAGCGTCTCCTTGTTCGGTTCGTAATAATCGTTGGCGGCAGCCCAGCCTCCAATGATTGCAGCCTGAGGATAATATGCCGAGGCATCCGTCAGCTTGACGGCGCCAGGCACCTTGTCTCGCACCGTGACATTGAACGGTACCCACAGTGCGACGGCCGGCACGGCTCCCGAAATGAACGCCGTCACGGCAGCCGGCATGGTCTGGTTGACGAGTTCGACTTCCTTCGGGTCGATCTTGTTGGCCCGCAGCGCCTTGTCGAGGAATACGTGGGCGGTGGTTCCGGTGGTGGTCGCGATGCGCTTCCCCTTGAGGTCTTCGAACGATTTGATGCCTTGGTCGCCCCGCACCCACAATTGCGCGGTCGCGACCTCGATGTCGTTGATGAGAAAAACCTTTCCCTGTCCGCGCGCCGGGAAATTCGAAAGCACGGCCCCGGTCGAGAGCACGTCGAGGCTGCCGCCGATCAGCGCCTGAAAGATCTCCAGCCCGGTATTGAACTGACGCAGTTCCAAATCAAGGCCCTGCTTGTCGAACGTACCACGATCCATTCCGGTCCAGATCTGCCCGTCGACGGCGACCGTATGCAGGTAGCCGACACGGAGTTTCGTCTTCGCCTGAGCGATGGCCGGTGCCGATGGCACCCAGCCAGCCAGCACGATACCCGTCGTGGTCTTCAAAAACTGTCGTCGCTCCATGGTGCACCCTCCGTTTGTTGTTTCCCGTTTACTTAGAAAAAGAGGCAGGCTGAATCTGAGATTGTTGTACGAGGTATTCGTTCATGACGAGGTGTCTGATGTGGCTTCGCAACTCGATGAACTCGGCGCGCTCCTGCAGCGAATCTTCGCGGGGATAGGCGAATGGCACGTCGATGATCTCCTTGATCCGCGCCGGTCGCGCCGTCACAACCACGATCCGTGAGGCCAGATATATCGCTTCCTCAACGGAATGCGTGATCAGCATGACGGTCTTGCGCTCGGTGGCCAGGACGTTCAGCAGCAGGTTTTGCATATTCGCACGTGTCTGGGCGTCGAGTGCTCCGAAGGGTTCATCCATAAGCAGGAATTGCGGCTTTACGGCATAGGCACGGGCGATCGCGAGCCGCTGGCGCATTCCCCCCGAAAGATGCTTGGGGTAGGAGTTGGCAAATTCGGTCAGGCCCATCAGCGTCAGATAATGGGCACAGACCCGGTCTCGCTCGGAAAGCGGAACGCGATTGGCCTTCAGGCGCAGGCCGAAGGCGATGTTCTCCTTGACGGTCAGCCACGGGAATACGCCATATTCCTGGAAGATCACGCCGCGCTCCGGGCCTGGTCCGTTCACGGGCGCTCCATCGAACAGGACCTGGCCCGTGGTGGGCTTCTGAAAGCCTGCCAGCATGCTCATCATGGTGGTTTTGCCGCAGCCGGAAGGACCGATGACGCCGATGAAGTCGCCGTCTCGGATGTCGTAGGTTACATCTTCGACGACCTTCAGTTTACCCTTCGGCGTATCGAAGGTCAGGGAAACGTGATCGAATCGCGCGCGCATGGCGCCTGCCGGCATGTTCATGCCACGGCTCGCTCCTGCCACACCAGCAGACGCGCGCTGAGGCGCCGCAGGATCAGGTCCATGATCAGGGCAATGGTTCCAATGCAGATGATGCCGACGTAAATGACGTCGAGCAGGAAATACGTTGACGCATTCTGGATCATAGAGCCGAGGCCGCGCTGGGCCGCGATGAGTTCGGACGCGACCAGCGTGGCCCAGGCGACGCCCAGGGCCACTCGTAGCGCAGTCAGGATATGCGGCACGGTGAGAGGAATGATCACCTTGCGGAAAATCTCGAACTCTCCGGCACCGAGCGATTGCGCCACGCGGACGTAGAGCGGCGTTATCTGCGACACGCCCTCATACATCACGATAACCCCGGAGAAGAACGAAGCGTAGAACAGGATGACCAGTTTTGCGACCTCGTCGACGCCGAAATAGACGATCACGAGGGGAATCAGGGCGATCGGCGGCAATGCCCGAAAGAAATTGATCATGGGATCGGCAAAGGTTCGCGCCGGACGATACCACCCCAGAAGGAAGCCCACGGGAATCGCGAACGAAATACCGAGCAACACGCCGAAGAAAACCCGCCGGGTGGACGCGTAGACATCGAACAGCAGGCCTTCGTGCAGCAGAAGCTCGACGAACTTGGCTGCAACGCGATGCGGCGCCGGAATCAACGACTCGTTGACGAACCCGCTCCAGCGGACGCCGTACCACGCCAGGACAGCCGCCACCCATGGCGTGACCCCGAGCAATAGGCGCCTCACGACATTCCCGTTCATTCCACCTGATCCAGCCTCTGCGCTGTCGGCCGCGTCTTGTTGTCAGCGATTATCCGCTTGCAGTGAGACCGAACTTTCGACCCCCGGACCTGAGATTTACGCAGCTGTAACGGTGGCGGGGGTGGTTGCGCCAGCGCGCTTTCGCAGCAAGATGTGCGGTCGCTTACCGAGCGCGCCATGGGGCCGTCTTCGTTGAAGTGCCTGCGTCAATTCTCCACCTTTTCCTGAACGTGGGCAAGGTTCCCGAACGTGGGCAAGGCTCGAACCAGCATGGCAACGTCTCGGGCCGATACCCCATCCCGCCGATCGCAGTCGCTGTGACATGCCTTCGCTCATCGCGCCAACGCTGCGGCCGACGTTGACGAAGCGGCGGTCCGACAGTCGTGCCGACACGGGTCGGTTTCGCCACAACTGTGGCGATAGTCGGCCAGTGCCACAATCAACATGCTTAACCGTCATGCGTATGGTTTCTGCGGAAACATTTGCTTTGACGGGAATAATCGGCGCTTTACTTTGTTTCCACGGTCGCCGGAAAAGAGCAGCCGCAGGAGGGGTACAACTTGCGATTTCGAGATCAGGACATTGTTTTCGCCACCACCCACGGACAAGGCGAAGGACAAAATTTCGAAATTCCGACCGCCAATCCTGCCAACTATTTTCACGTCATCGGCCATTCCGCCGACCTGCCGCGGCTTTCGATCGACGGCAAACTGTTCCTGCCGGCGTCAAGCGAGCGCAAGCGCAACGGCAAGCTGCCGCTGGTCATGGTGGTGCCGGGCAGCCTCGGCGTCGCAGCCTCGCACGTCAAGCATGCCGAGACGGTGGTCGCCGACGGCTTCGCGGCGTTCGTGCTCGACAGTTTTGGGGCGCGCGACGTCACCTCGACCGTTGCCAACCAGACCCAGTTCTCGTTTGCCGCCAGCGCCTATGACGTGCTGGCGGCCTGGCAGATTCTGGCGGAGCATCCCGATATCGACGCGTCGCGGATCGGGGCGCAGGGCCATAGCCGCGGCGGATCGGCGGTGCTGACCGCCGCGACGCGCCGCTTTGCCGACGCGGTGGTCGGCGCCGGCGCTGGCTTTCGCAGCGTGCTCGCCGCCTATCCCTGGAGCGGCCACCAGTTTCTCGATCCGTCCGTCGATGAGACCGAGATCCGCGTCCTCATGGGCGATGCCGACGAATGGTGCTCGCCGATGCAGGTGCAGGGCCATTGCCAGGCCATTCGCCTCTCGGGTGGCAAGGCGACGATGCGGCTGATCGGCGGCGCCCAGCACAGTTTTGACCGCGGCACGGAAATCGAAAACGTCGCCGATGCCTCCGTCTCCCCCGCCGCGCCGACGGCCTATATCGCCAATGACGGCGCCTTCATCCATCCGCTCACCGGCGTGGCCGACAGCCAACTCGTCGACCGGGACCTGATGATCTATGCGCTGAAGGCCGGCTATGGCCGCAAGGGCGCCCGGATCGGCAGCCGCGATGGCGACGCTGAAGTGTTTGAAACAGAGATGCTGGCGTTCTGGCGACGGACGCTGGGCTGAGCCTTGGGCGACGCATTGCGCCACATCAATCACTCTTGCAGTCGAGTGATCTAAATTCATAACATCAGCGTTCGGATCGGTAGGACCGGGGTATATCTGGTGTCCGCTTTGGCGGGTGAGGAGCATCTGTCCGACCTGGCGACCGGTTAAGGCGCTCAACGTCGTGGCCAATGGCGACCGTCATCGTTCCGACGCTGGAGGGGACTATGGTCGGACAAAGAGGACTGACATGCACGAATTTCGTCTGACCCAGATTTCCGACACCCACCTCTCCCGCCGCCTGCCAAAGCTTGCTGAAAATTTCCACCGGATCAGCGAGCATATCGACACCACCAACCCCGATCTCGTCATCAACACCGGCGATCTTTCCTTCGACGCGCCGACCAATCTTGACGATCTGGAATTCGCGAAGCAAATGCATGATGCGCTGCCCGTGCCGTGCCGCCATCTTCCCGGCAACCACGACATCGGCGACAATCCTACCGCGGTCAGCCACGCGCCGAAACAGCCGGCGACGGAGCAGCACCGGCAAAACTACCTTGCTGTCATCGGCGAGGACCGCTGGTCGTTCGACGCCGCCGGCTGGTGCTTCATCGGGCTGAACTCGCTGATCATGAACAGCGGGCTGGAGAGCGAGACCGAACAGTACGACTGGCTGGCATCCGAGTTGGGGCGCACGGCCGGCAGGCCAGTCGCGCTGTTCGTGCACAAGCCGCTGTTTTTGAATACACCCGAAGATCCCGAACTGGCCGAGTCCGCCGTGCGCTACGTTCCGCAGCCGGCGCGGCACCGCCTGGTCAGGATGTTCGACGCGGTCAACCTGCGGCTCGTCGCGAGCGGCCATGTGCACCAGCGCCGCGATTTCACCTGGCGCCAGGCCCGCCATATCTGGGCGCCTTCCACCGGCTTCATCCTGCCCGAGAGGATACAGCCCGTGATCGGCGTCAAGGAAGTCGGGCTGTTGGAATATCGCTTTAAGCCCGACAGCATCGAAGTGAGATATATCAAGCCGCCGGGTCTCTTCGATTACGGACTGGACGAATTGCTGGGCCGCAATGGATGAAGCGGGTGGACACCGTCATGGCCACCCGCTTCGATCCGGCCATCAACAATCAGCGCGGCTTTACCACTGGCGCTCAACCAGGCCGACGGAACCCGAGGAGCCATACGAGCCAGCTGAGCTTTCGGACCACGGCGCGGTCGCAAAGGCGCCGACGCGCGGCGCCGGATAATAGCGGTTGCCGTAGTAGTAGCCCGGTCCGGGCGTTGCCCTTACCCCATAGCCGCCGGTGAGATAGCGGGAGTTCGGATAGTTGAAGCCGATCACGCCGGGTTCCTGATTGACCTCCTGGGCCATGACGGGGGTTGCGACCAGCATGGTGGCGGCGACCAGGCCGAGCGATAGTTGCTTGCAGTTCATCATCTAGCTTCTCCATTGGATGTCGAAGCCAACGATGGCGGCACACGGGCGTTCCGGAATCCATCTCAAGTGACCGTGAGGTGGATTACCGTTCCCTCGGCCGGAGCCGCTAGGCCGCCTGGTATCCGCCGTCGATCACGTGCGAGGCGCCGGTCATGAACGAGGCCTTGTCCGAACACATCCAGGCCACGGCTTCAGCGATCTCATCGGGGACACCGAAGCGCCGCATCGGTACTTTCGCGAGGATGTCCTGGCCGCGCTCCTCGATGATAGTTTTCGTCATCGGGGTCGCGACATAGCCGGGATTGACGCAGTTCACGCGGATGCCGTCCTGCGCATATTCGATCGCCGCGCTTTTTGTGAGCCCCACCACGCCGTGCTTGGCCGCGACATAATGCGCCGAGGTCGCAAGGCCGATCAGGCCGGCGATCGAGGCGGTGTTGACGATGGCGCCGCCGCCGCCCTGCGCCAGCATCTGGATGACCTCGTGCTTGAGGCAGAGAAACACGCCTCTCACGTTCACCGCCAGCATGGTGTCGAACGCCTCCTGGCTGAGTTCGTGACAGCGTTGGCCCGCGGGGCCGACGGCACGTCCGGAGATGCCGGCATTGTTGAAGGCGCAATCGATCCGGCCGAACGCCGAGACCGTGCGCGCCACCATCGCCGCGACGTCGGCCTCACGCGTCACGTCGCCGCCGATCGCGATCGCCTGGCCGCCGGCCGCATTGATCAGCGCCACCGTTCCTGCTGCGTCGGCCTCGGCACGGTCGGCGACCGCCACCAGCGCGCCTTCCCGCGCCATCACCACCGCGGTCGCCTGCCCGATGCCGGAAGCGCCGCCGGTCACCAACGCGACCTTGCCTTCGAGTATGCCTGCCATGTTCATCTTCTCCGATATGGCGGCTTACGCCTTGTCCGGCCCGACGCGGACGAGCTGCTTGCCGAAATTGGCGCCCTTCAACAGTCCCATGAACGCGGCCGGCGCGTTGTCGAGGCCCTCGGTGACGAACTCCTTGTACTTGACCTTGCCCTCGCGGACCCAGCCCGACATGTCGCGCAGGAAATCGCCGTGGCGCGCGGCGAAATCGCTGACGATGAAGCCGCGGATGGTGAGCCGCTTGGTCAGCACCGCCCGCATCATCTTGCCGGCCCATTTTGGATTGGTCTCGCCGAAATTGTTGTATTCCGAGATCAGGCCGCACACCGGGATGCGCGCAAACGCGTTGAGCAGCGGGAACACCGCCTCGAACACCGCGCCGCCGACGTTCTCGAAATAGACGTCGATGCCCTTCGGGCAGGCGTCCTTCAGCTTCGCGGCGAGATCGGGATCGCGGTGGTCGAGGCAAGCGTCGAAGCCGAGTTCGTTCTTCACGTAGTCGCACTTGTCCTTGCCGCCGGCGATGCCGATGGCGCGCGCCCCCTTGATCTTCGCGATCTGGCCCACCGCTGAGCCGACCGCACCCGAGGCCGCCGCGACGACGACGGTCTCACCGGCTTGCGGCTTGCCAATGTCGAGCAGGCCGGTATAGGCGGTCATGCCGGGCATGCCGAGCACGCCGACCGCGGTCGAGATCGGCGCGATTGTCGGATCGATCCTGGCAAGCCCCTTGCCGTCGGAGATCGAATGCGTCTGCCATCCGGCGCGCGACAGCACGATGTCGCCCTTTGCAAAGGCGGAGTTGTTCGAGGCGATCACCTCGCTGACGGTGCCCGCTTCCATGACGCCGCCGACCGGCACCGGCTGGGCATAGGACGGCCCGTCGCTCATGCGGCCGCGCATGTAGGGGTCCAGCGACAGCCAGATCGTGCGCAGCAGCACTTCGCCGGCGCCGGGCGTCGGAATCGGGTATTCCTCAAGGCGGAAATTTTCAGGCGTGGGTTCGCCGGCCGGACGCGCGGCGAGGACAATGCGTTTGCCCTGGGACATGAAGGTTCCTCCAAGATTATTGTTCGTTGTCATTCGTCATGGCAAGCGTAGCGACTTGTCCGCCGCAGCTCAACGAGCGAAGGCGGAAGCAATCCATGCGAAGCCGTCATTCCGGGGCGGTCCGAAGGACCGAACCTCAGGGGTGCAATTGCACCCCGGGGAATCTCGAGATTCCGGGTCTGGTCCTTCGGACCATCCCGGAATGACAGAGAGGAGAGTTACACCCCGCCCGGATAGTTTGGGCTCTCGCGCGTGATCGTGACGTCGTGGACGTGGCTTTCGCGCAGGCCGGCGCCGGTGATGCGGACGAACTGGGCCTTGTCGTGGAATTCGGCGAGGTTGCGGGCGCCGACATAGCCCATGGCGGCGCGCAGGCCGCCGGCGAGCTGGTGCATGACATTGCCGACCGGGCCCTTGTACGGCACCTGGCCCTCGATGCCTTCCGGCACCAGCTTGAGCGTGTCCTTGATGTCCTGCTGGAAGTAGCGGTCGGCCGAGCCGCGCGCCATCGCGCCGACCGAGCCCATGCCGCGATAGGCCTTGTAGGATCGGCCCTGCCACAGAAACACTTCGCCCGGCGTCTCGTCGGTGCCGGCGAGCAGCGAGCCGACCATCGCGATGTCGGCGCCGGCGGCCAGCGCCTTGGCGAGGTCGCCGGAATATTTGATGCCGCCGTCGGCGATGACGGGCACGTTGGCCTTCTTGGCCGCCTCGACCACGTCCATGATCGCTGTCAGCTGCGGCACGCCGACGCCGGCGACAATGCGCGTGGTGCAGATCGAGCCCGGGCCGATGCCGACCTTGACCGAGTCCGCGCCGGCATCGATCAGCGCCTGCGCGCCTTCTTTCGTCGCGATGTTGCCGGCGATCACCTGCACAGCATTGGAAAGCCGCTTGATGCGGTTGACCGCGTCCAGCACGCGCGAGGAATGGCCGTGCGCCGTGTCGACCACGATCAAATCGACACCGGCATCGATCAGCCGCTCGGTGCGCTCAAAACCGCCCTCACCGACCGTGGTCGCCGCGGCCACCCGCAGGCGCCCTTGGCTGTCCTTGCAGGCCAGCGGATGCGCCACCGCCTTTTCCATGTCCTTGACGGTGATGAGACCGACGCAGCGATATTGATCGTCGACGACCAGCAGCTTTTCGATACGGTGCTTGTGCAGCATCCGCTTGGCTTCGTCCTGGCTGACGCCCTCGCGCACCGTGACGAGATTTTCGTGCGTCATCAGTTCCGACACTTTCTGCCGGGGGTCGGTTGCAAAGCGCACGTCGCGGTTGGTGAGGATACCAACCAGCTTGCCGGGCGAATTCTTGCCGGCGCCGGTGACGACGGGAATGCCGGAAAAGCCGTGATCGTTCATCAGCGCCAGCGCGTCCGACAGCATCGCGTCGGGGCCGATGGTCAACGGGTTGACCACCATGCCGGATTCGAACTTCTTGACCTGCCGCACCTGGGCGGCCTGCCCCTCGGGATCGAAATTGCGGTGGATGACGCCGACGCCGCCGGCCTGCGCCATCGCGATCGCCATGCGCGCCTCGGTGACGGTATCCATCGCGGAGGCGATGATCGGGATGTTCAGCGGGATCGCGCGGGTGACGTGGGAGCGGATATCGGCCTCCGAGGGCAGGATATCCGACAGACCGGGCTTCAGCAGCACATCGTCGAACGTGAAGGCTTCACGGATCGCCTGAAGTCCCTGTGCCATTGCCAACTCCTTTCGGCGGCTTGCCGCCGCAATCACTACTATGGATGAACGCCGCCTCCGGCGATGCTTAGCGGCATCGCCGTCGAATCGAAGCCCATCGGTGGGGTTGACGGTGGTCGATAGCATGCCGGAACGCCGAATCAAAGCGTTTGCCAGCTTTGCACAGGAATTTAGGGAAACGCTGCGATACCAATGGGTTAGCGAAGGACCTTACGACCCGCCCCCGGGCGGCCGACGGAGGGACTCCACCGCCTCGCAGGGCCGGCGGTCCTCCCGGTTCATGTCACCACGATGCGGCGCCGAGAACATAAATCATTTCAAACCCGCCCGCGGCTGGCACTTGCATACCAGCGTCACGCCAGATTCAGGTGATTTGCTCTGTTCCGCAATGGCTTGCGCGGCAACAGGATGATACAGGCCCCTCGCCTGCCTCTTTCTCAATCAGCCGCTCCCCATGACCAAAGAACGCCTGATCCCGCTGATCGTCGCCACCGCTCTGTTCATGGAGAACATGGACTCGACGGTGATCGCGACCTCGCTGCCGGCGATCGCGGCCGACATCGGAACCAGCCCGCTGACGCTGAAGCTGGCGATCACCTCCTACCTGCTTTCGCTCGCGGTGTTCATCCCGGCGAGCGGCTGGACCGCCGACCGGTTCGGCGCGCGCATGGTGTTCTCGATCGCGATCGGCGTGTTCATGATCGGCTCGATCGGCTGCGCGCTGTCGCAGAGCGTTACCCATTTCGTGATCGCCCGCATCCTGCAAGGCATGGGCGGCGCGATGATGACGCCGGTGGGACGGCTGGTGCTGCTGCGTTCGATCGACAAGAGTGCGCTGGTCAACGCCATGACCTGGGTGACGGTGCCGGCATTGATCGGCCCGGTGATCGGACCGCCACTCGGCGGCTTCATCACCACCTATTTCTCCTGGCACTGGATCTTCCTGATCAACATCCCGATCGGGCTGCTCGGCATCTTCATGGCGCTGAAATTCATCGATCCAATCGCGAGCGAAGACCCCGAGCGCTTCGATCTCTATGGCCTGATCCTGTCCGGCATCGGGCTCGCCGGCATCGCCTTCGGTCTCTCGGTCGCGGGGCTCAATCTGCTGCCGTGGCCGACCGTCGCCGGCCTCGTCACGGTCGGCACCATCTCGATGACGCTCTACGTGATCCACGCCAGACGAACCGGCTCGCCGGTGCTGGATTTCTCGCTGCTGCGGCTGTCCACCATGCGCGCCAGCATCATCGGCGGCTTTCTGTTCCGGCTCGGCATCGGCGCGCTGCCGTTCCTGTTGCCGCTCCTGATGCAGGAAGGGTTCGGCCTGACGCCGTTCCACTCCGGCCTCGTCACCTTTGCTTCCGCCGTGGGCGCCATGGGCATGAAGACGCTGGCCGCGCGGATCATCCGCGCCTTCGGCTTCCGCAACATGATGACGGTCAACGCGATCGTCAGTTCGGTCTTCCTCGCCGCCTGCGCCCTGTTCACGGTGACGACGCCGCTGCTTTTGATCTTCATCATCCTGGTAGTCGGCGGCTTCTTCCGCTCGCTGCAATTCACCGCGATCAACACGGTCGCCTATGCCGAGGTCGAGCCGGCGCAGATGAGCCGCGCCACCACGCTGGTCAGCGTCAACCAGCAGCTGGCGATTTCCGCGGGCGTCGCGGTCGGCGCATTCTCGGTGGAATCGACCATGCTGTACCAGCACGTCACCGAGCTGGGTGCCGGCGTGTTCCCGCCGGCGTTCCTCGTCGTCGCTTTCATCTCCGCCGTGTCGGCCTATTTCTTCTGGCAGATGCCCAACGACGCCGGCCACGAAATCTCCGGCCGCAAGGTGGCGGAGATTTCGAGCCGCAAGGGCGGCGAGAAGGCGGCGACCAAGGCCGCCAGCGAAGGCACCGGGGACGCGCGCGATCAGCGGCTGGGCTGAATGGCGGCGAGCGGGACGCGGAACACGCTGTAGCCTTCGATGGTCGAAAACCCGGTTTCCGGATAGACCAGGGTCAGCACGGCGGCCGGCGTCTTGCCGTTCAGCAGCCGGTCCATGGCCGTGCTCTCGCTCGAGGCGAGCAGGCTGTCGGTCGCCCCTGCCGACGCGATCGCGTCATGAATCCTGGCATTCACGTTCGAGTATTTGTCGTCAATCGCAATGATCTTGCCGGTGAGGTCGGAGACCGACTTGATCTCCGGACTGGCGACGACAATCGCGACCGACGGCTCGCCTCCGTTGGGCGACGACACGGCCTTCTTGTCGGCGTCGCGCAGCGTCATGACATGCTCCGCGACGACAGTCGCAACCCGCATCTGTTCGCGTACTTTCTTGGCGGCCGCAGCGGCCGCGGGATCGACGACCTCCGCCTGGATTTCGGACGACGGCGGCGCCGGCGCAATAGCCGGAGGCTGTTCGGCCATCGCCGTATCGGTCGACGCGATTTTGGCGGCCTCGGGGCGATCCACCAGCGGAATGCGAAACACCTTGAAGCCTGCAATTTCGGCAGACCAGTCGGCCGTCTCCGGATAATCCAGCGTCAGCACGGCCGCAGGCACTTCTCCCTTCACCAGCCGGTCCAGCGCCTTCAATGGCCCTTCGGCCAATTTCGCGTTGACGGTCGCTTCGACTTTGCGCTGCGCTTCATCGTGCGACGCGGCCGTGGCGCCGTCGACGGCGATGTTCTTGCCCGCCAGCTCCGCCAATGACGTGACTTCAGGGACCGCGAGCAGCAGCGCAACCGTTCCACCCGCATCGTGGGCCGATGCGCCGGTGGCGCCAAAGCACGACAGGAAAATCAGCAAATTCTGCAGTTTTCGCATAGCTTCCCCCAAACCTTTGCCAGGTGACAACTCAGTGCGCGATGCAACGTCCGTCTTACGGCCGGACGTAGCTCCAGCCCTGTTCCTGCTTCTCCATCAGGCGGACGACGCCAGACGGCACGATCGTCGCGTCGGACAGCACGGCGACCGAATGCCCTTCCTTCTTCTCCATGTTCTCCTTGGTGTTGCCGCAGGCGGAGAACTGAACCTTGCTGGCGAACGCAGTGCCCTTCAGCTGCTTGATGCGGTCCTGCACCGGCGACGTGTCGGCGCGCAGCATGTGCAGGCCCGGACCGTAGGCCACGATGTCCACGTCAACGTCCTCGCCCTTGGCCTTGTAATACTCGATCACGTTTGTGGCGTTGTTCAACGCGAGATTCATGACCGCCGGATCATTCTGATCGACGTGGATGAGCAGTCGATGTGGTTTTGCCGCAGTTGAAGCGGGCGGTATCGAACTCGAATTGTTCGGCTTGACAACCTGCGCCGCCGCGACCGGCACAATCGACAAACACACCATCGAAGCCGCGGCCAACTGACAAAACATTTTACGCATTACAAACTCCATCAGAAAAAAAGAAAAACACCCGCTGTTCCCAAACCTATCGCCGCTCCGATGGCTTGCTCGCCGTTGCCGTCGATGTCCACATGCAGGCTGTCGCGATCTTGTCGCGGATCGCATTCCATCCGGCAAACTGGAAGACCGCCTCGCTGTCCCGGCCCGCCCCATCGGAAACCACAATCCTCAGCCGGGTGTCCTCGGACAAGGATAGCAGCAGCGCGGTCGGGTCGCCCTTGTAGACCGCCGTCTTCGCATCCGCGGCTGCCGTCCAGCGCGACTTGACCGTCGGCTGATCATTGAGCTGCTGAGCGACGAGGATTTCGTTGCCGCGCGACGGGCGCGGGATCCCCTCCATGCGTAGCCAGAGCTCGTTGCGGCCTCCGCGGCAGCGGATCACCAGCGCTGCTGGCGCAATGCGGTTCTCGGACCGGGCGCGAAGCGTAGCCGTTACGATGGGAGCGTAATCGACCGGCGAGGACATCTCGCTCACCGTCCAGTTCGTGCCGGGCGCATTTGTCGGAGCGCGAGTCGATGCGGTCACGCTAACTGGCGGGGCCGCTTCAACGGCCTTGGCCGGCGGCATGGAGGTCGATTCGGTCACCGTCACCGGCGGGGCCGGCATCACCAGCGGCGAGGGCGTCGCTTCGACCGGTTTCTCCGGTTCGGCAGGCTTGTCAGTCGGATTGGCCGGCACTACCGGCGCAACTGCCTGGACAGGCCTTTCGGACGAAGCCGCTTCGACGGGCTTGTTGGACGAAGCGGCTTCAGCCGTCGCCATCTGCCGACCGATTGGCGCCGGGGCCTGCGCTCCAGCCAGTTCAAGGCATTCGAGTTGCACCTTGCGCGCGTTCTGAAGGCACTCCCGACGCTGCGCCGCGTCGTCGGTGGGAGTAGAACAGTTCGCTTCCGCCACCCGTACCAGCTTGAAGCAGATGTCCAGGCTCAAAACGGTCTTGCTGGCGGACTGCGCAAGAGCGGCGGTGCTGAGGAGACAGAGCGATGCGGCAATCCATAATGTCTTCATCGCGACAATTCGCTCTGCTTGACCGGCTTGGTGCGATCGATCCAGTTCTGAGCGGCGCGGGATCGTTCAAGTCCCGGTGCGCCGCGCTTCACGTCCAACTCCTTCCACTTCGGGTCGAACCCCGGCGACTTCAATTTCTCGACCCGGCTGAAGAACTCTTCCACGAAGCGTTCGACCCGGCGATAACGCGGTGTCTCCGGCTTCCAGTTGTACGCCGCCAGAATGGTGGGAACCGAGATGGTGGCGACGCTCTCGCCCTTGGCGATCAGGTTGGGATAATCCGAGGACGCCAGCGTGGACGCGACATAGTAGTCGGAGAATTTCGGGCCGAACTCGACGGGCAGGAACTTGAATCCATCATCCCATTTGCCCTTGACGAAGGGGTCGACGGGTTTAGACGTGATGAAAACGACGGCGGCAATCTCTCCGCGTCGCATTTGCTCGAGCGCGAGGGGATGCGGAATGAACATCTTGTCGACGGCAACGCCGAGGCGGCTGAAGATCAGCGGCCCGGAATAGGCCGCGGCGGTGCCCTGCGTGTTGAAGTTGACCTTCTTGCCCGCGAGGTCGGCCAGCGACTTTATCTCCGGCCGGACGAAGATGTGCAGGTCCGACGGAAACAGGTTCATGACGGAGACGATGCGCTGCTGAATCTGCGGCACCTGCGCCTTGTACTCTTCGAGCGAGTCCGTGTTGATGATCGCCAGATCCACGCCCTTGAGGTAAAGCAGATCGTTGACGTTCTCCGTGGGACCCCGCGTCACGATCGGCAGAACGTGCACCTTGTCGCTCTCGTTCACCACCCGCGCGATTTCGGTGGCGAAGCGGATCGGTGCACCTTCCAGCAATCCACCGGCAAGGCCCACGGTGCCGGCGTTGACCCGCTCCTTGATCTGCTTCTCGCTGGGTAACCCCGGTGCATTCTCTGTTTTAGCGGATTGAGCGGCACCGGCATCACTGAACCCGACCGCGAGGACAAACACAGTCATCAACTTTGAAAATAAACGCATTACACAACACCTGACAAAACGCGTGAACACAACAAAACGGACGCACTTGAAGACAGACGCACTTGAAGACAGACGCTTGGCACAGACGCAGTTGGCAGAAACGCATTGCGCCGAAGATCGAAACGAACGTGAAAAACTTCATTCTTGCTCAGGGTTCATGAGCAACGATCGGCAACCCGTCATTGCAAGAACCCCTTAATTAACGGGGGTATTTTCAATTTTGATTATGGCCAATAATTGATCAATTCAAAGAATCGAATGATACGAGGGTTAATCCTGATGCGATTCAGCAGCAGCCGGAAATGCCTAACCTTTGGTCAGACGCCAGAATTATCATCCTCGGCGACAGCCGGTTCGATGCTGCAACTTAAATGGATACGGCGAAAATACCGCTCGCTCTACTCAAGGCATTAAATGTTCGGCGCGCTCGCATTAATTGGCAGCGTCGAAGCGGCGATCGATCCGCCGGCCGGCCGTTACGTTTTCGTGCCGCCTCGAAACCCCATCGCCAGCACGTAGCGTTCGGATGAATCCTGCCGGCTGGCGGCAGGCTTCACATGTCGCACGCTGGAAAAGTCGCGCTTCAATTGCGCGACCAGTTCGGCGTCCGCCCCGCTCTGAAACACTTTCGCCAGAAACGTGCCGCCGGAATTGAGCACCTCGGCGGCAAACGCCGCCGCGGTCTCGACCAGGCCGATGATACGCAGCTGATCGGTCTTGCGATGGCCGGTGGTGTTGGCCGCCATGTCCGACATCACGACGTCGGCGCGTCCGCCCATCATCGCGATCAGTTTCTCCGGGGCGTCGTCGGCCAGGAAATCGAGCTGCGCGAAATCGACGCCGGGAATTTCCGGCATATCGAGCAGATCGATCGCGATCACCTTGCCCTTGCCGTTCACGGCGCCGACGCGCTTCGCCGCGATCTGGCTCCAGCCGCCGGGTGCGGCGCCGAGATCGACCACGGCCATGCCCGATTTGAGAAAGCGATGCTTGTCGTCGATCTCGATCAGCTTGTAGGCCGCGCGCGAGCGATAGCCGTCGCGCTTGGCCTGCGCCACATAGGGATCGTTGAGCTGCCGCTCCAGCCAGAGTTTTGACGACAGCTTTCGCTTGCCGCCGCTCTTGACCGTGACGTGCAGCCGCCCGGTGGTGTCTTTCGCCATGAAAATTCCTGTCGTCATTCCGGGGCGCGAAGCGAACCATGGTGCGCAATTGCGCACCTGAAAAGCTCGGGATTCCGGGTTAGCTGCTTCGCATCGCCCGGAATGACCGCCGAACTATCCAAGATACATCACGCCGCTTCGCGCATTAGCACGACCGCAGCGCGCCGTCCTTGCGCATCATCTCGACCAGCATGCCCTCGCGCAGGCCGCGGTCGGCGACGCGCAGCCGCGGCAGCGGGAAGGCGTCGCGGATCGCATCCAGGATGGCGCAGCCGGCCAGCACCAGGTCGGCGCGCTCGACGCTGATGCAGTTGTTATTGGCACGCTGCTGATAGCTCATGCCGCGCAGCCGCTGGATCACCGCGGTGACGTCGGCGCCGTTCATCCAGACGCCGTCGATGCGGCGGCGGTCATAGCGCGACAGATTGAGGTGGATGCCGGCGAGCGTGGTCACGGTGCCCGAGGTACCCAGCATATGCATGTCGTGCAGATCCGCGCCATGCTCGGCGGCGAAGGGGGCCACGTGCTTGGCGACCTCGCGGATCATCTGCGCGTAGCAATCCGCGGTGACGTCCCGGCCGCCGAAATGTTCGGCCAGCGTGACGACGCCGAGCGGAATCGATGTCCACGCCTTGATCTTCGGCGGCGCGTTCTGGTCGGCCGGATCGCGCTCGATCCGGACCAGTTCGGTCGAGCCGCCGCCAATGTCGAACAGGATGGCGCCCCGCCCTTTTGCGTCGAGCAGCGGCGAGCAGCCGATCACCGCCAGTGCCGCCTCGGTCTCGCGGTCGATCACCTCGAGCCGGATGCCGGTCTCGGCGGCGACGCGGGCGCGAAAACTGTCGGCATTGGCGGCGGCGCGGCAGGCCTCGGTCGCGATCAGCCGCAGGCGCTTGGCTTTCCGGTAGCGGATCTTGTCGCTGCAGATGCTCAAGGCCGCGATGGCGCGGTCGGTCGCCGCCTCGCTGATCGAACCGGTCGCGGAAATGCCCTCGCCGAGGCGGATGATCCGGGAAAAGGAATCCACCACACGAAAGCCATCGCCCGAGGGGCTGGCGATCAGAAGCCGGCAATTGTTGGTGCCGAGGTCGAGCGCGGCGTAGACACCGTTGCTTGTGTCCTCGCCCACCGACCCAGGCAGGCTTTCGCAGGCCTGATGGCCTCCGCGAAGCCGCGGATCCTCATGCATCAAATTGCCTTATCGCGGCCCGCGCGGGCCGGGCCGCCGAAAGAAATGACCGTTCACGGAAACTTTAGCAGCGCCAAGGGGCTACGCAACAACCCTTCACATGGGACCATGCCCAATCAGACGTTGTCGGCGGTGGTGCGGTGCGTTATCTGACCAGGAACCCGCAAAAGGGCCGGATTCCGAACGTTTCAGGTGTTTTTCGATGCAAGATCACACGTCGCCTTCCTCGCTGGAAAACGCTATCGCACTGCAAAAATTCGGCGTGGGGCAGCCGGTGCGCCGCAAGGAGGACGACACGCTTGTCCGCGGCAAAGGCAAATACACCGACGACTTCACCCTGCCCGGCCAGGCCTACTGCTTCATGGTCCGCTCCAGCCATGCCCACGGCGTCATCCGCAGCATCGACACCACGGCCGCCAGGGGCATGCCGGGGGTGCTCGGCGTCTGGACCGGCAAGGATCTGGAAGCCGCCGGCTACAATCCCTTCACCTGCGGCATGCCGCTGAAGAGCCGGGACGGCTCGCCGCTGCTGCAGACCAACCGCCCCGCCCTGCCGACCGACAAGGTGCGATTCGTCGGCGATCCCGTGGCCTTCGTGGTCGCGGAGACGCTGGCGCAGGCGCGGGATGCCGCGGAAGCCGTCGCACCCGATATCGAGCCGCTGCCGGCGGTGACCGACGCGGCGGAAGCCGCCAAGCCCGGCGCGCCCCAACTTTACGATCACATCCCCGGCAATGTCGCGCTGGACTACCACTATGGCGACGCCGCCAAGATCGAGGCGGCGTTCGCGAGCGCGGCGCATGTCACAAAACTCGACATCGTCAACACCCGCGTCGCCGTGGTCTCGATGGAACCGCGCGTGGCGCTGGCGGCCTATGACAAGGCAAGCGAGCGCTTCACGCTGCAGGTGCCGACCCAGGGCGTCGCCGGCAACAAGGCCGGCTTTGCCAAGATCCTGAACGTGCCGACCGACAAGGTTCGTATTCTCACCGCCAATGTCGGCGGTTCCTTCGGCATGAAGAACATGAGCTACCCGGAATATGTCTGCATCGCGCACGCGGCAAGGGCGCTCGGACGTCCGGTGAAGTGGACCGACGAGCGCTCGACCAGTTTCCTTTCGGACAGCCAGGGCCGCGCCCAGCTCATCCACGCCGAACTGGCGCTGGACGCCGAAGGCAAATTCCTCGCGGTTCGCTTGCAGGGCTACGGCAATCTCGGCGCCTACATCACCGGCGTCGCGCCAAGCCCGCTGTCGCTCAACACCGGCAAGAACCTCGCCAGCGTCTACCGCACGCCGCTGCTCGGCGTCGACATCAAGACGGTCTTGACCAACACCACGCTGATGGGAGCCTATCGCGGTGCCGGCCGGCCCGAAGCGAATTACTACATGGAGCGGCTGATCGACCGCGCCGCCGACGAGATGGGCATCAACCGTCTCACCCTGCGCAAGCGCAACTTCATTAAGCCGGCGCAACTGCCGTTCGCGGCGGCGAGCGGCGTCACCTATGACAGCGGCGATTTCGCCGGCGTATTCGCCAGGGCGCTGGAGATTTCCGACCACGCCAATTTCGCCAGGCGCAAGAAGGAGAGCAGGAAGAACGGAAAACTGCGCGGCATCGCGGTCGGCTCCTATCTGGAAGTCACCGCGCCGCCGAGCGGCGAACTCGGCAAGATCACCTTCGAGCCGGACGGATCGGTGAAGCTGACGACCGGCACGCTGGATTACGGCCAGGGCCATGCCACGCCGTTCGCGCAGGTGCTGTCCGCCGAACTCGGCGTGCCCTTCGAGAAGATCACGCTGGAACAGGGCGACAGCGACCTGGTCCGCTTCGGCAACGGCACCGGCGGCTCGCGCTCGATCACGGCGACCGGCCAGGCGATCGTCGAGGCGGCCGCGCTGGTCGTGGCCAAGGGCAAGCAGGCGGCCGCCCACCTGATGGAAGCTTCCGAGAGCGATATCGAGTTTGCAGAAGGCCGCTTCACCATTGCCGGCACCGACCGCTCGATCGGCATCATGGAGCTGGCGCAGCGCGTGCGCGAAGGCAAGCTGCCGGAGGACGCACCCCGCTCGCTCGACGTCGACCACGCCACCAAGGAAACGCCCTCGACCTTCCCGAATGGTTGCCACGTCGCCGAAGTCGAGATCGATCCGGAAACCGGCGTGACGCGGATCGTGCGCTATTTCGCCGTCAATGATTTCGGCACCGTGGTCAATCCCATGATCGTCGCCGGCCAGCTGCACGGCGGCGTCGCGCAGGGCATCGGCCAGGCGCTGATGGAGGAGATCAGCTACGACAGCTCCGGCCAGCCGATCACCGGCTCGTTCATGGACTACGCCATGCCGCGCGCGGAAGACATCCCGCCGATGGAAATCGGCGACCACCCCTCGCCGGCCAAGAGCAATCCGCTCGGCACCAAGGGCTGCGGCGAAGCCGGCTGCGCGGGCAGTCTCGTTTGCATCGTCAACGCGGTGGTCGACGCGCTGTCGGAATACGGCATCACCCATATCGACATGCCGCTGACGCCGGAGCGGGTGTGGCGCGCGATCCAGGATGCGAAGGCAAAGGCGGCGTGAGGACTGTAACGGCCGCGGCAAACGGCGGACCGAACAGAGGCACAATCTCTCAGCGTCATGGCCGGGCTCGTCCCGGCCATCCACGTCTGGCCCAGTAAGAAGAACGTGGATGCCCGGCACAAGGCCGGGCATGACGAGACTTGTAGCTGCGGTCGCCCAACGCCAATCGCCGCTACGCCGCCGCCTGTTCGCGCGGCTGGTAGATTGCAATGTGATGGCAATGCGCCAGCGGCGTCTTGCCGTTGGCGACTACCAGCGCGTCGAGTTCGACGAAGCGGTGGCCCTTCTTGTCGTAATTGCCGATCACCTTGGCGCGCGCGGTGATCTCGTCGCCGATGCGCCCTGCCGACAGCAATTGCATTCGTGTGCCGACGTGAATCCACGGCCCCATGATGGCGTTGTCGACCAGCACCTTGTTCATCACGCGCGGCAGCAGGCCGGGATGGCCAAGCCCCTCTCGCATGTAGATCGTCTCGGTTTCACGAATATCCGCCAGATATTCCTTGGCCGCATCCGCCGGCCAGCTGCGCGGAATCGCGCCCAGCCATTTGTCGAGGGCGTAGGAGTTCGCGTCCACCGGCTTGCGTTCGGCCACCGCTGCAACGTCGACATAATCCGAAAGCGAAAAGGGCGGCGACGCGGCCGGCAGCGATGCCGTGCCGGTCGCGCACAGGCCGCCCCGGCTTTCGACCTGGATCGCGAGCACGCCGGCGCGCTCTTCGCCGGTGACGTCGGTCAGTTCGCCGTCATACACCGGCTTGACGAACCGCGCCTCGATCAGGCCACGCTCGAGGAAATCCCGACCCCATCTGGCCACCGGCAAATGCATCATATAGGCCATCACGTCCACACCGGGCACCAGGCCGCCGATGAAGCCGTAGCGCTTCGCGACCGTGTCATCGTGCATCTTGTTTTCGGAGTGCTTTGAGGTGTTGTAGGCCGAGACCCGATATGGCTCGATACGGCTTGTCATGCCCGCTTCCCCTGATTTTTGTTCTTTCCGGACAATATCGTACGCGAAGAAAGTGGGCTGGCAAGCTTGTTCCCCCGGCTGTTTTCCTCGCCTTTTTCCGCCCGGTGGAGTACCACGCGCGGAACAGAAGCCTTGATCCGAATCCGATCCGAATTGACCGAAGCGACGTGCCCGAATTGAACGCCACCACCCGCATCTATGTCGATGCCGACGCCTGCCCGGTGAAGGACGAGATCTATCGCGTCGCGATCCGCCACGGCCTGCCGGTCAGCGTGGTCGCGGGACAATTCATCCGCGTGCCGCAGGACCCGCTGATCGAGCGCATCGCCGCCGGCTCCGGCATGGACGCCGCCGACGACTGGATCGCCGAGCACGCCGGCAAAGGCGATATCGTCATCACGTCAGACATTCCGCTGGCCAGCCGCTGCGTGAAATCAGGCGCCGAGGTGATCGCGCCGAACGGCAAGCCGTTCACGGAAGCTTCGATCGGCATGACGCTGGCGGTGCGCAATCTGATGACCGATCTGCGCTCGTCGGGTGAAGTGACCGGTGGCCCCAAATCCTTTGCGCCGCGCGACCGCTCGGCGTTCCTGTCGGCGCTGGACCAGACCATCCGCCGCATCCAGCGCCAGCGGGCCCAGCAGCCTGCGCCGAACCAGGGTTGACCCGATGGCGCCGCCGCTGATCCAGTTGAAGGACATCCGCCTGACTTTTGGCGGCACGCCGCTATTGTCGGGCGTCGAGCTTTCCGTGTCGTCGGGCGAGCGCGTGTGCCTGATCGGACGTAACGGCTCCGGCAAATCGACGCTGTTGAAGATCGCCGCCGGCCTCGTCGAGCCCGACGGCGGCAGCCGCTTCGTGCAGCCGGGCGCCACCATCCGCTATCTGCCGCAAGAGCCCGATTTCGGCGACCACAAGACGACGCTGGCCTATGTCGAGGCCGGGCTCGGCCCCGCGGATGATCACTATCAGGCGCGCTATCTGGTCGAGCAACTCGGTCTCTCCGGCGACGAAGACCCGGCGCATGTCTCGGGCGGCGAGGCCCGCCGCGCGGCACTGGCGCGGGTGCTGGCGCCCTCCCCCGACATCCTGCTGCTGGATGAGCCGACCAACCATCTCGACTTGCCCACCATCGAATGGCTGGAAGGCGAGTTGCAGAGCCGCAAATGCGCGCTCGTCCTCATCAGCCATGACCGCCGCTTCCTCTCCAACCTCTCGCGCGCGACCGCCTGGCTCGATCGCGGCCAGATCCGGCAGATCGACCGCGGATTCTCGGCATTTGAAAGCTGGCGCGACGAGGTGCTGGCGGAGGAAGAACGCGACCAGCACAAGCTCGACCGCAAGATCGTCAATGAGGAGCATTGGCTGCGCTACGGCGTCTCCGGCCGTCGCAAGCGCAACGTCAAGCGGCTCGGCAACCTGCATGCGCTGCGCGACCAGCGGCGGAACTATCGTGGCGCGACCGGCAATGCGAACCTGGCGGCCGCGGAAGCCGAAAAATCCGGTCGGCTGGTGATCGAGGCCAAGAACATCACCAAGGCGTTTGGCGACCGCGCCATCGTCGAGGGATTTTCGACCCGCATCCAGCGCGGCGACCGCATCGGCATCGTCGGCCCCAATGGCGCCGGCAAGACCACACTGGTGCATCTTCTGATCGGCAACGACCCGCCCGACAGCGGCACGATCCGGCTCGGCGCCAATCTCGAGATGGCGACGCTGGACCAGCACCGCGAAAGCCTCGATCCCAAGTCGACGCTGGCGGAAGCGCTGACCGGCGGCCGCGGCGACCATGTCATGGTCGGCGACAAGCCGAAGCATGTGATCGGCTACATGAAGGATTTTCTGTTTGCCGAGATCCAGCGCGGCACGCCGCTGGAAGCGCTGTCCGGCGGCGAGCGCGGCCGGCTGATGCTGGCCCGCGCGCTGGCAAAACCGTCGAACCTGCTGGTGCTGGACGAACCGACCAACGACCTCGACCTCGAGACCCTCGACGTGCTGGAAGACATGCTCGGCGACTACGAGGGCACGGTGATCCTGATCAGCCACGACCGCGACTTCCTCGACCGCGTCGTGACCTCCGTGATCGTGCCCGAGGGCAACGGCCGCTGGATCGAATATGCCGGGGGGTACACCGACATGCTGGCGCAGCGCGGCGGCGACCTGACGCGGGAGGCGGTCAAGGCCACGGCGACGGTCGTGGAAACGAAGGAAGCCAAGGCCGCGGCCCCTGCCGCCGCACCAAAACGGCGGTTGAATTTCAACGAAAAGCACGCGCTGGAAACGCTGCCCAAGACCATGGCGAAGCTGCAGGCCGAGATCGCCAGGCAGCAGAAGCTGCTTGACGATCCCGATCTCTACACCAAGGATCGCAAGAAATTCGACGCGGCCTCGTCGGCGATCGCGAAAGCGCAGGAAGAGCTGGCGGCCGCCGAGGATCGGTGGCTGGAGCTGGAAGTTTTGCGCGAAGAGATAGAGCAGGCGTAGGGTGGGCAAAGGAGCGTAGCGACGTGCCCACCATCCATCACCGGGCGCGCAGTTTGATGGTGGGCACGCTTCGCTTTGCCCACCCTACGCGATACTCAACCGAATAGAGAGAAGAGCATGACCACCCCCCTAGCCGCCAAGATCGCCCGGGAATACGGCACGCCCTGCGCCGTGATCGACATGGACCGCGTCGAGCGCAACATCGCGCGCGTGCAGGCCGCCTGTGATGCGGCCGGTGTCGCCAACCGGCCGCATATCAAGACCCACAAGAGCCCGCTGCTGGCGCAGATGCAGATCGCGGCCGGCGCCAAGGGCGTCACCTGCCAGAAGATCGGCGAAGCCGAAGTGATGGCGGATGCCGGGATCGACGACATCCTGATCAGCTATAATCTGATCGGCGAGGAGAAGATGGCCCGTCTCGCGGCGCTGCAGGCCAAGGCGAACATGACGGTTGCCGCAGACAACTCGACCGTGATCGCCGGCCTGTCGCAGGCCGCCGCCGCGTCCGGGCGTCCTCTCTCCGTCGTCGTCGAATGCGATACCGGCCGCAAGCGCGCCGGCGTCGAAACGCCCGCGGAGGCCATCGCGCTGGCAAAGGAGATCGCGAGCCTCGAGGGCCTGAAGTTCGCGGGCTTCATGCTCTACCCGACCGAGACCGGCTGGGCCGAGGCTCAAAAATTCTACGACGAGGCGCTGGCCGGCGTCCGCGCGCACGGGCTCGACGCTGCGATGGTCTCGACCGGCGGCTCCCCGAACCTGAGAAACCTCGGCAAGCTCAAGGGCGCGACGGAACATCGTCCCGGCACCTATATCTACAACGACCGCATGCAGGTCGCCGCCGGCGTCGCGGAGTGGGACGATTGCGCGCTCAACATCTATTCCACCGTGGTCAGCCGCGCCGGCCCGGACCGCGGCATCCTCGACGCCGGCTCGAAGACGCTGACCTCCGATACCGGCGGCGGGCTCGAGGGCCACGGGCTGATCCTGGAGCACCCGGAAGCCAGGATCGCGCGCTTTGCCGAGGAGCACGGCTTCCTCGATCTCGCCCGCAGCAACACACGCCCGACCGTCGGCGACGTGGTGCGGATCGTGCCCAACCATGTCTGCGTCGTCGTCAACATGATGGACGAGGTGGTGATGGTGCGCGGCGAGGAGATCGTGGGCACGCTGCCGGTCGCGGCGCGGGGGAAGTTGCGGTAGAGCCCTTGTAGGATGGGTTGAGCTCTCCGCGAAACCCATCGATGCTTGCGCCGAAGGTGATGGGTTTCGCGAAGAGCTCAACCCATCCTATCCATCCACTTCAGCGCACCGCGCCCCGCCGCAACGCCCGTCGCAAACGACGCCTGCAAGAGATAACCGCCGGTCGGCGCTTCCCAGTCCAGCATCTCGCCCGCGGCGAACACGCCCGGCAGGCGGCGGAGCATGAAATCGGCATCGAGTTCGCTGAACGCGATCCCGCCCGCGGTGGAAATCGCGCGGGCCATCGGCGCGACGCCCGTCAGTACGATCGGGACCGCGTTGATCCATTGGGCCAGCTCCGCCGGCGGCAGCGAAGCCAGCGACGTTCCGGAGGTCTTGGCCGCTTCCTGCAGCAGGCCGATCGCGACCGGCGAGAGGCTGATGGCCTTGCGCAAAAAATTCGACAGCGACTGTTTGCCTTTCGGCGCCGAGAGCCTGGCGGTGAGTTCATGCCCATCGAGATCGGGCCGCAGCGCCACTCGCAAGTTCGCCCTGCCCTTGTCGAGCGCCTCGCGCAGTTCGGCCGACAGCGCATAGACGGCGCCGCCTTCAATGCCGGTTCGGGTGATGACGGCTTCGCCGCGGACGCTGTGCCGGCCGCATGTCAGCGCCACGCCCTTGAGCGGCTGGCCTTCGAAGCGGTCGCGAAAGACTTCGGACCAGGCGACGGCGAAGCCGGAATTCGCCGGCCGCAGCGGCGATATCCTTACGCCTTGCGCTGCAAGTGTTTCCACCCACGCGCCGTCGGAGCCCAGCCGCGGCCAGCTCGCGCCGCCAAGTGCCAGCACGGTCGCGTGGGTCTCGATGGCGATCGGACCATCCGGGGTCTGGAAACGAAGACGGCCTTCCTGGTCCCAGCCGACCCAGCGGTGACGCAGCGCCAGCCCTACGCCCATTGAATCCAGCCGCCGCAGCCACGCGCGCAACAGCGGCGACGCCTTGAACGCTTTCGGAAAAACTCGGCCGCTGGAGCCGATGAAGGTCTCCTGCCCGAGCGCCCCGCTCCAGTCGCGCAAGGCCTGCGGTGGGAACGCCTCGACAGCGGCCGAGAGATGCGGCGCCGCCTCGCGGTAGCGCGCGAGGAATGGCGGCAGCGGTTCGCTGTGGGTGAGATTGAGCCCGCCTCGCCCGGCCATCAGGAATTTGCGGCCGGCCGACGGCATCGCGTCATAGACGGTGACGGCGGCGCCCCCCTCCGCGAGGGTTTCGGCGGCCATCAGCCCGGCCGGACCGGCGCCGATGACGGCGGCATGTTTGGGAGGCGATGACATCAGCCGGCCAATTCTCTCGTCATTCCGGGATGCGCCGTTAGGCGCAGGCCCGGAATCCAACTATCGACTGGCGCAGGCAGCACGATGGATTCCGGGTTCGACGCTTTCGCGTCGCCCCGGAATGACGGACATGGGCTACAGCTTGATCCCGGCCCGCGCCGCCGCCTGCGCGACGTATTTTTGCGTCTGCTCGAACGCGCCCTGCAGCGCTTTCGCCTTCGACACATCGTCGATTTCGGCGAAATGCGCCGCGATCGCATCGGGCGTCCATTCCGACTGCGGCAGGTTGATGCCTTCGGTCTCGATGATCTTGATCACCGCGAACGAACCGGCGCCGGCGCCCATGATGGTGCGGGTCGGCGCGTCCTCGCTGAGCAAGAACTCCACCGCGGGGGTGATCGCCTCGGGCTTCATCAGCGCCAGCGCCTGCGGCGGCAGCAACTCCTCGGTCATGCGCGTCGCCGCGGTCGGCGAGATCGTATTGACGCGGATGTTGTTCTTGCGGCCTTCCTCGGCCAGCACGTTCATCAGGCCGACCATGCCGGCCTTGGCCGCACCGTAATTGGCCTGGCCGAAATTGCCGAACAGGCCCGACGACGAGGTTGTCGTGACGATGCGTCCGTAATTGCGCTCGCGCATGCCGGCCCACACCGCCTTGCAGCAATAGAAGGTGCCGACCAGATGGACGTCCATCACCTTGTGGAAATCGGCGACTTCCATCTTGGCAAACGACTTGTCGCGCAGGATGCCGGCATTGGCGCACAACAGATCGACGCTGCCCCATTCCCTGGTGGCACGCTCGACCATGGCCGTGACCTGCTCGAAATTCGAGACGTCGGCGCCGTCGGCCATCGCCGTGCCGCCCGCTCTGCGGATTTCCTCGACCACGGCTTCGGCCGGCGACAGCGAGCCGCCGGTGCCGTCGCGGGCACCGCCGAAATCATTGACCACGACCTTGGCGCCGCGGCTCGCCAGCCCGAGCGCATGCGCCCGTCCCAGACCATTGCCCGCGCCGGTGACGATGGCGACGCGTCCGTCAAACCTGATTGCCATGGAGTATCCTGGTTTCTTCCCTTCTCCCCTTGTGGGAGAAGGTGGCGCGAAAGCGCCGGATGAGGGGTTCTATCGGCTGGCCGTGCTCGCGGATAGAACCCCTCACCCGTCGCCGAACTACGTTCGGCGCCACCCTCTCCCACAAGGGGAGAGTGTACAACGCCCACGTTTGACTGTTTTTGAGCAGTGATGGATTGCCGGGTCAAGCCCGGCAATGACGACGAAAGGTCAGGTAAAATAGATCAGCCCGATCCAATCCGCCACCAGCGCGGGCTTTTCCTCGCCCTCGATCTCGACGGTGACATTGGTGCGGGACTGCAGCTCTTTCGGTTTGCGCAGCCTGGCTTCCACAAGGGTGAACCGGCCGCGGACGCGGGAGCCGGCGCGGACCGGTGACAGGAAACGCAGCTTGTCAAAGCCGTAATTGACGCCCATCGCCGTGCCTTCGATGACCGGCATCACCTCGTAGGACATGATGCTCATCAGCGACATCGTGAGAAAGCCGTGGGCGATGGTGTTGCCAAACGCCGTTTCCTTCTTCGCCCGTTCGGGGTCGACATGAATGAACTGGTGGTCCTCGATCACGTCGGCATAGACATTGATCCGGTCCTGATCGATCAGGTGCCAGGAAGAGACGCCGATCTCCTGGCCGACCATGGCCTGATAGGCTTCGAACGAGACCGGCGGCCTCTTCCAGACTTCATTCATCCATCAGCTCTCCTGTACGGTGGTCCGCACCTTCTGCAGTTCCGGGAATTCTTCTTCGCGAAACTCCGCGCCACGCAGCGCATCGCCGCGGTCATCGTCATGTTCGAGCCGGCGCAACTGCACGCGGCGGATCTTTCCCGAGATCGTCTTCGGCAATTCCGTCACCAGCTCGATCCTGCGGATACGCTTGAACGGCGCAAGCCGCGCGTGCAAATGCTTGAAGATCGACAGCGCTGTGGCCGGCGTTCGCTCCACGCCGGATACCAGCAGCACGTAAGCCTTCGGGATCGCCAGCCGGATCGGATCCGGGCTCGGCACGACGGCAGCCTCGGCGACCGCTTCATGTTCCAGCAATACGCTCTCCAATTCGAACGGGCTGACGCGATAGTCGGAGGATTTGAAGACGTCGTCGGAGCGGCCGACAAAGGTGAGGTAGCCCTCGTCGTCGGCGAACACCACGTCGCCGGAACGATAGAGATCGCCATCGACGCCGGTGAGCCTGCCGTCGTCACCCTGGTAGCCCTGCATCAGGCCGGCCGGGCGGTCGGCGCCGAGCAGCAGCGTAACCTCGCCTTCCTTCGCGAGGTGGCCGTCGCCATCGGTGATCTGCACGCGGTAGCCCGGCAACGGCCGCCCCATCGAACCGACCTTGACCTTCTGGCCCGGCGAATTGCCGGCGAGCGCGGTGGTTTCGGTCTGGCCATAGCCGTCGCGGATCGTCAGCCCCCACGCCGCCTTGACCTGGTCGATCACTTCCGGATTGAGCGGCTCGCCCGCGCCGCAGACCTCGCGCAGGCTGACCTTGAAGTCAGCCAGCCGCTCCTGGATGAACAGCCGCCACACCGTCGGCGGCGCGCACAGCGTGGTGACGCCGCAGCGGCCGATCGTCGCAAGCAGCGACTTGGCATCGAAGCGCGGCTGGTTGACGACGAACACGGTGGCGCCGGCATTCCAGGGCGCAAAGAAGCAGCTCCAGGCGTGCTTGGCCCAGCCCGGCGAGGAGATGTTCAGATGGATGTCGCCGGGCTGCAGCCCGAGCCAGAACATCGTCGATAATGCCCCGACGGGATAGCTGCGCTGGCTGTGCCGCACCAGTTTTGGCTTCGCCGTCGTGCCCGAGGTGAAATACAGCAGCATCGGGTCGTCGGCATTGGTCGGTCCCTCGGGGGTGAAGGTCTCGGAAGCACCGGCGGTCTCCTCGAACGGAATCCAGCCGTCGTGTCTCGCCGTCGCGCCGACCACGATGCGGACCAGCTTGTCACCACCGAGGCCGGCGAATTTGGCGACCTGGTCCTGCGCGGCCACCATCGCCCTCGCCTTGCCGCGGTCGAGCCGGTCGCGCAATTCATCGGGCGTCAGCAGCGTGGTAGCGGGGATCACGACCACGCCGAGCTTCATCGCCGCCAGCATGGTCTCCCACAGCGGCACGACATTGCCGAGCAGCAGCAGCAAGTGATCGCCGCGCTTCAGTCCCTGCGCGCGCAGGAAGTTCGCGACCTGGTTGGAACGGGCCGAGAGCGCCGCGAACGAAAGTTTTGTGTCCTGGTTGCCGGCATCGACGATCCAGAGCGCCGTACGGTCGCGGCTCTCGGCATCGCGCGCGAGCCCCGCGTCGAACCAGTCGTGCGCCCAATTGAACGGAACCGGATCTGGCCAGCGAAAGCCCTTGACGGCCGTTTCGTAGTCGGAGCGATGCTTGAGCAAAAAGGCGCGTGCGTCCTGAAAGGTGGTCATACTGTTTTCCCTCAACGTCACCAGCCACATCCTCCGCCATCATCCTGAGGAGCTTGCGAAGCAAGCGTCTCGAATGATGGCCCCATGCACCGAGCAAGTCATCCCTCGAGGCGCGCAGGCGCTCGCAGCTCCAGCGACAACGGCAAAACCGTTGCGCGGGGATGACGCAACACACTATTTTCCGGCCAGGCTCCGAACGTGCTGGATAATGCCGGAGAAATCCACCCCGCCATGGCCAGCGGCGTCGAACGCCTGGTAAAGTTCCTGGGCGTGCCTGCCGAGCGGCGTCGCGGCGCCCGCCGCGCGCGCCGCTTCCTGCGCCAGCGTCAGGTCCTTCACCATCAGCGCCGAGGCAAAGCCCGGCTTGTAGCCGTTGTTCGCCGGCGAGGCCGGCACCGGGCCCGGAACCGGGCAATAGGAGGTCAGCGCCCAGCATTGCCCCGACGAGGTCGAGGCGACGTCGAACAGCGCCTGGTGCGACAGGCCGAGCCTTTCGGCCAGCGCAAACGCTTCGCCGACCGCGATCATGGAGATACCCAGGATCATGTTGTTGCAGATCTTCGCCGACTGCCCCGCGCCGGCGCCGCCGCAATGCACGATCTTCTTGCCCATGTTTTCCAGCACGGGTTTGGCCGCCGCAAAGGCCTTGTCCTCGCCGCCGCACATGAAGGTGAGCGTCGCGCCCTTGGCGCCGCCGGTGCCCCCGGAGACCGGCGCATCGACCGAGTCCACACCGTGCCTGGCGGCCAGCGCATGTGCCTGCTTGGCGCTTTCGACGTCGATGGTCGAGCAATCGATGATCAGCGCGCCCGTGGTCATGGCAGGAATCACTTCGTTCCACACCGACAGCACATGCTTGCCCGCCGGCAGCATGGTGATGACGACCTCGGCTCCCTTGACGGACGCCACCGAGCTTTCGGCGATCGCCGCGCCGTCGGCCTTGGCCTGGTCGCGTGAAGCCGCGACGAGGTCGAACGCGGTGACTTTATGGCCGGCCTTGACCAGATTGGCCGCCATCGGTCCGCCCATGTTGCCGAGGCCAATGAATGCGATATGTGCCATCTCGACTCCTCCGCTTGAACTTCTTCTGTTTTGATCAGGGAAACTTCAATTCGTCGGCGCCGAGCTCGGCGAAGTAAGGCGCCAGCATTGCCGGCGTCACGTCCTCAATCCGCGGCGGCGACCATTTTGGGCTGCGGTCCTTGTCGATCACGGCGGCGCGCACGCCTTCGCGAAAATCGTCGCTGGCAAACACTTCCAGCGCGGCGCGATATTCCCGCACCAGGCATTCTTCCAGCGAGCGCGCGGTGCGCGCCAGCCGCAGCAGTTTCAGCGTCACCACCATGCCGCGCGGCGATTTTTCATTCAGCATCTTCAAGGTCGCCTGCGCAAAGTCCGACCCATCGCGCTGCAGGGCTGTGACGATGTCTTCCATGCGCTCGAAAGCGAACAGCGCATCGATCTTCGCCTCTTGCGCAGCGATCGGTCCCGCTTTCTCTCCGGTCGAGAAACCGTCAATGAGCTTGCTGACTTCCGCCGAGGTCGCGCCAGGCACGATCTTCGTCAGCGCCTCGCGCAGCGCCGGCAGCTTTGCCGACGGCACCACGGCATCTGCAAACTTCGCATGGATCGCGTCCGGACCATTCATGGTCTGTCCGGTCAATCCAAAATACGTGCCGATCTCGCCGGGCGAATGCGACAACAGCCAGGTGCCGCCGACATCGGGAAAGAAGCCGAGGCCGACCTCGGGCATCGCCAGCCTGGTCTTGTCGGTGACGACCCGGTGCGCGGCGTGCGCCGACAGGCCGACGCCGCCACCCATCACGATGCCGTCCATGAACGCGACATAGGGTTTTGGAAATTTGCTGATCCGTGCATTCAAAATGTACTCGTCACGCCACAGGATCTTTCCGAGGTCGCCCTTGACCTTGGAGCTTTCCCAGAGCGCGCGGATGTCGCCGCCGGCGCACAGCCCGCGTTCGCCCGCGCCTTCCAACAGGACGGCGGCAACGGCAGGATCTTTCTCAAACGCATCGAGCGCCTGGTCGATGTCGTGAAACATCTCGAGCGTGACGGCATTGATCGCCTTCGGCCGGTTCAGGCGGATAACGCCGAGCGAGCCTTCCTTGCGCGCGATCAGGTCGCCGTCGGCGGCGGGGGCATCGCTCATCGCGCGCCCTCGATCAGCTTGCGCGAAACAATCAGCCGCATGATCTCGTTGGTTCCTTCCAGGATCTGGTGCACGCGCAGGTCGCGCACGATCTTTTCGATGCCGTATTCGCTGAGATAGCCGTAGCCGCCATGCAGTTGCAGCGCCTGGTTGGCGACCTCGAAACCGACATCGGTGCCGAAGCGCTTGGCCATCGCGCACAGCATGGTCGCATCCGGATCCTTGCGGTCGAGCGCCGCGGCGGCCCGCCACACGAACGTCCGCGCCGCCTCCAGTTCGGTCGCCATGTCGGCGAGACGGAATTGCAGTGCCTGGAATTCGTCGAGACGTTTTCCGAACGCCTTGCGTTCCTTCATGTAGGCCAGCGATTTTTCCAGCGCGTTCTGCGCGCCGCCGAGCGAACAGGCTGCGATGTTGATGCGGCCGCCGTCGAGCCCGGCCATCGCGATCTTGAACCCGATGCCCTCCTCGCCCAGGCGGTTCTCGACCGGCACGCGGGCGTTCTCAAAGATCACCGCGCGGGTCGGCTGCGCGTTCCAGCCCATCTTGCGCTCGTTGGCGCCATACGAGACACCCGGCGTCTTGCCGTCGATGACGAGCGTCGACACGCCACCGGGACCTTCGCCGCCGGTCCGCACCATCGCCACCAGCAGGTCGGTGCCGCCGGCGCCCGAGATGAACTGTTTCTGGCCGTTGAGGACGTAATGGTCGCCGTCGCGCACCGCGCGGGTCCGCAGCGCCGCGGCGTCGGAGCCCGCGCCCGGCTCGGTGAGGCAGTAGCTTGCGATCAGCTCCATCGCGCAGAGTTTTGGCAGCCACCTCTGCCGCTGGCTGTCGTTGCCATAGGCATCGATCATCCAGGACGCCATGTTGTGGATCGAGATGAAGGCGGACACCGTCGGGCACCCCGTCGCCAATGCCTCGAAGATCAGCGCGGCGTCGAAGCGGGTCATCGCCGAGCCGCCGACGTCATCCCGGATATAGATGCCGCCCATGCCGAGCGTGGCGGCTTCCCGCATCACGTCCACGGGAAAATGCTTCTCCTCGTCCCAGCGCAGCGCATGCGGCGCGATCTTCTCGGCCGCAAACGCCCGCGCCATGTCGCGGACAGCGATCTGGTCCTCGTTGAGCGCGAACTGCATCTCGCTGCCCGGTCCGACGCGTTACTTCATCGTCGGGATCGAGAACTCGGCGCCCTCCTTGACGCCGGACGGCCAGCGCGAGGTCACCGTCTTGGTCTTGGTGTAGAAGCGGATCGAGTCCGGGCCGTGCTGGTTGAGGTCGCCAAAACCCGACTTCTTCCAGCCGCCGAAGGTGTAATAGGCGATCGGCACCGGGATCGGCACGTTGATGCCGACCATGCCGACGTTCACTTTGGCGGCAAAATCGCGCGCCGCGTCGCCGTCGCGGGTGAAGATCGCAACACCATTGCCGTAGTCATGGTCAGACGGCAGCGCCAGCGCCTCGTTGTAGTCGTGGGCGCGCACCACCGAGAGCACGGGGCCGAAGATTTCTTCCTTGTAGATCCGCATGTCCTTGGTGACGTTGTCGAACAGGCAGCCGCCGAGATAAAAGCCCTTCTCGTAGCCCTGCATCCTGAAGCCGCGGCCGTCGACCGCGAGCGTCGCGCCTTCCTTGACGCCGATATCGATGTAATTCTTGACGCGCTCGACCGCCTCGCGGGTGACCAGCGGGCCGTAATCGGCCGACGGGTCGATCGAGGTACCGATCTTGAGCGACTCCACGCGCGGGATCAGCTTTTCCATCAGCCGGTCGGCGGTGGTCTTGCCGACGGGCACGGCGACCGACACCGCCATGCAGCGCTCGCCGGCCGAGCCGTAGCCGGCGCCGATCAGCGCGTCGACGGCCTGGTCCATGTCGGCGTCGGGCATCACGATGGCGTGGTTCTTGGCACCGCCAAAACACTGGCAGCGCTTGCCGGTCTGCGCGGCGCGCTCGTAGATATATTGCGCGATCGGCGTCGAGCCGACGAAGCCGATCGCCTTGATGTCGGGATCGTCGAGGATCGCGTCCACCGCTTCCTTGTCGCCGTTGACGACGTTGAGGATGCCGGGCGGCAGCCCCGCCTCCATCATGAGTTCAGCGAGGCGCATCGGCACGCCGGGATCGCGCTCGCTCGGCTTCAGGATGAAGGCGTTGCCGCAGGCGATCGCAGGCGCGAATTTCCACATCGGAATCATCGCCGGGAAATTGAACGGCGTGATGCCGGCGACGACGCCGAGCGGCTGGCGCAAAGAATAGATGTCGATGCCGGGGCCGGCGCCTTCGGTATATTCGCCCTTCATCAGGTGCGGAATGCCGCAGGCGAATTCGACGACCTCAAGGCCGCGCTGGATGTCGCCCTTGGCGTCGGGAATCGTCTTGCCATGCTCGCGCGCCAACAGTTCGGCGAGCTTGTCATAGTCGCGCTGCACCAGTTCGAGGAATTTCATCATTACGCGCGCGCGGCGTTGCGGATTGGTGTTGGCCCATTCGGGTTGCGCCAGCGCGGCGTTCTCCACCGCCGCGCGAACTTCGGACTTGCTGGCCAGCGCGACCTTGGCCTGGACCTCGCCGGTCATCGGCTCGAAGACATCGGCCGTGCGGCCCGACGTGCCCTTGATTTCCTTGCCGCCGATAAAGTGTCCGATGGAACGCATGAATGATCTCCCTGGGATCGAGCCTCGGTCAAACCGGGGCTGTCATTATGTCTGACGCGTTTTCGTCACGCGAACCGGTGCCCATTGGCTCAAAAACGCTATGGATGTTGAGGCCCTTTTTGACCCGCATTTATTAGGATACAAGTCCGATAAATTGCACCATAGATGTGCGGAAATGCTGGATCAAGGCGGCAAGACGATCGACTGGGATGACTTCCGCTTCGTGCTGGCGATCGTCCGCGGCGGATCGGTGTCGGCGGCTGCCAAGCAGCTCGGGGTCGATCATGCCACGGTGATCCGGCGGGTCGACCGGCTGGAAGCGCACCTCTCGGCAAAGCTGTTTGATCGCCGCAAGACCGGTTACATTCTCACCGAGGCCGGCCAGCGCGTCGCCGACAGTGCGGAAGCGATGGAATCCACCATCGTCGCCAACCAGGAGGCGGTCGGCGGCTCCCGCGCGCAGCTCACCGGCACGGTCCGGATCGGCGCGCCCGATGGCTTTGGCAGCCACTTCCTGGCTTCGCGGCTGGTCAAGTTCACCGAGCGATATCCCGATCTCGACCTGCAACTCGTCGCCACCGCGCGGCTGTTCAGCCTGTCGAAGCGCGAGGCGGACATCGCGATCAGCCTGACCATGCCCAAGGAAGGCCGCATCGTCGGCCGCAAGCTGCTCGACTACAGCCTCGGGCTCTACGCCGCTCCCGGCTATCTCGATCGCGCGCCACCCATTGCCTCACGCGGCGACCTGCCCGGCCATCGCTTCGTCGGCTATATCGAGGAACTGCTGTTCACGCCGGAACTGGACTACCTGCCGCAGGTCTCGTCAAAAATCTCCGCGAAATTCCGCAGCGCCAATCTGATCGCGCAGCTCAACGCCACCATCGCCGGCTTCGGCGTCGCCGTGCTGCCGCACTTCATGGCGACGGCGCATCCGGAACTGATCCCGGTATTGCCCGACGAGATCAGGATCGCGCGGACGTTCTGGATGCTGATGCATGCCGACAGCAAGGATCTGGCGCGGATCCGCGCCGTGGCCGATTACATCCACGAGACGGTGGAAAGCGAGCGGGCGTTGTTCGGCGGGAATTGTAGGATGTCGCTCCCGTAGCCCGTCATGAGCGCAGCGAAATGCGGGACCGGCACCCGCCGGCATCCCGCATGTCGCAAGAGCTCATGCGGGCTATCATTCCTCCTCACCCTCCGCGAAAGCCCGCTAATTCACCTTCGCCTTGGCCTTCTTCGCAGCCGGCTTCACGTGCGCCAGTGCCGCCTCGCGGCCGGACGCCAAAATCTCGTCCGACAACTCGGCACTGCCGGCGACGCGGGACATTACCAGCGCTCCCATCATCGTCGCCATCGTACCCATCGCGAGCCGCCGCGCCGTCTTGCGCGGCACGTCGGGAATCTGGTCGGCCACGAGATCGATCATCTGGTCGAGCTTGGCGGCAAACGCCTTGCGGGTCCTGGCGCTCTCGCGGGCGATTTCGGCGCCCAGGGCCGGCACGGCGCAACCACGGCCGGGATCGTCGCGGTGCGCGGCGGAGACATAGGCCTCGACGATGGCCGACAGCCGCTTCTCCGGCGGGATATCGGCCGCCATGCTGCGCCAGCGCTCGGAAGCGCGATCCATGGCGTAACCGAACGCCTCGATCACCAGCGCTTCGCGGGAATCGAAATGCGCGTAGAAGCCGCCATGGGTCAGGCCCGCCTCCTTCATCAGGTCGGCGACGCCAATGCCGTGCGCGCCCCTTTCACGCAGCCGCACCGAGGCTTTCTTCACGATCCGCGCGTGTGTTTCCTGCTTGTGCTCTTTCGAATAGCGCATCAATCGGTTCCATTAAATGTCTGCGGTCATATAATAACGCCTGTGGCGGCAAAAAGCTGCATCTATTTCGTTTTTTCGCCTCCGACCATGCTGAACGTGGCCGTGGCGTGCACTGCAAGATTTCCCGCGCCGTCGCGGACGAAACCTTCGGCATAGCTGGTTTGACGGCCCAGTTTTACCACTTTGCCCTCCGCCGACACCTTGCCGGAACGGACGGAAAGCGGTCGTAGATAGGCCAGCTTGAGATCCAGGGTCACCGACGTTTGCCCGGCCGGCTGCATGGTCGCAATGGCGCAGCCCATGGCGGTATCGAGCAGCGCCGCCGCCGTGGCGCCGTGCAGAAGGCCGATGGTGTTTTCAAGGCTCTCATCCGGATCCAGTTCCATGACGATCCGGCCCGTCTCGGCGACCCGCATCTCGAAGCCGATCAGCCGCGCCATCGGCGGCGGTGGCAGAATGCCGTCGCGGATCGCGCACATGGTTTCGAGCCCGGAAAGGCCCGCCGCGGCCTTTGCCACGGGCCCCGGCGCCTGCCATTCCACAACTCGGTGCCGCCGCGTCTCGAACGAGAACAGATCAAGGTTTTGAACGGCCTGTCCAGCGTTGATCGCCGTCATGATCACTCCCCGAAGAACGTTGCATGATGATGATCATATAATCGTTGCCCCGCAACAATGGAAGGGACCCCTGCGGCACCCCGAGGGATGGCAAGACCGCGGCGGTGGCCCCGGACGGATGTCCGCGGCCGCGTACGTGCCGCGCCGGGACAGCGGTCCGTGGTTCCACGGAACGCGATGTTCATCAAGCCTTAGGGGGCATATCCCAATATCGCCCAAAACGGAGGCCGCAAGGTGTATCAAGTCGTCTATTCCAGCTTGGCGAAAGACGTCAGTCTTCCCGACGGCGAATTGCAGTCGATGCTCACGACATTCAGAACGAAGAATTTGCGGCTGGGTATTTCCGGAATACTGCTGCACAGCTATGGCAGATTCCTGCAGATGATGGAGGGTGACAAGGATACGATCGATGGCCTTTACGCCCGCATCGAGAAAGACCCGCGTCACTACGACCTGTTCAGACACAATCTGACGTTTCCCCGGCGCCTGTTCACCGATTGGTCGATGGCCTTCGTGAACTTCGACGCGAAGACCAACCTGATTCCAGGCTTTGCCGGGCGAACCCCCGGTATTGATCTGCATTCGATCGACGCGACGATGATCGCAGAACTGCTCGACCATTTCAGTGACGAGCTGTCAGCAAAGCAGAAAGCGAACGCACAAAGGGCTTGAGCAGCAAACGCTCACCTGCAGCGCAGACAATGATCGCGCAGTCTTCGGGCTCGACCTCCCCGACATTGGTCGCCGGCGCCGATTGGCGCCCTGGGACCATTCTCCCCGCATACCCGGTCGAACGAGCAAGCATACGCGCTGATACGGCATGGCCGCGTTCCCGTGGCCTGCCCACGTGAAGGCTCGCGCCGAACGGCTTTCTCACCCGGTGCCTCGCGTCTTGCGAAAAGCCTGCAACTGGCCGTCCCGTTTCTCTTGACAAGACGGGCCTCTGCCCGGGAAGTGGCACCTTCGGCGCTCGCGCGCCCAAGAGGAGCCACAACAATCCCATGGAAATGCTCAACGCGCATTGCGGCATCACCCGCGACCACAGGGGCGTCGTGCGCCTCGCGATCTGCAACGCCGGCTCGCTCAACATCCTGTCCTCGGCCGTCACCGATGGCGTCCGCGAAGGATTTGAGAAGCTTGCAGGCGACAAGGATATTCGCGCGGTGATCCTCGCCGGCGAGAGCGAAAAAAGCTTGATCGGCGGCGCCGACATCAAGGAAATGGCAAGGCTCGACCAGAAATCCGCGGAGGCCTTCATCACGCGGCTGCGCGACCTCTGCGAGGCCATTCGCCATTTTCCGGCGCCGGTGATCGCGCGGCTGCCGGGCTGGTGCCTCGGCGGCGGCCTCGAAGTGGCCGCCGCCTGCGATTTCCGGATTGCCGCGCACGACGCCAGGTTCGGCATGCCCGAGGTGCGGGTCGGCATCCCCTCGGTGATCCATGCGGCGCTGTTGCCGCGGCTGATCGGCTGGGGCCGCGCGCATTGGCTGGTGATGACGGCGGAGAATATCGACGCTCCGACCGCGCTGGCCTGGGGTCTGGTCGACAAGGTCGCCGGCGAAGGCGGGCTCGATGACGCGATCGAACATACCTTGAAGGCGTTGCTCGAATGCAGTCCCGACGCGCTTCGTGCGCAGAAGGCGCTGATGCGGCGGTGGGAGGAGTTGCCGCTGACCGAGTCGGTCAATCTCAGCGTCGGCGTATTCGGAGAATCCTTCCTCACCGGCGAACCGCAGCGGCTGATGCAGGGCTTCGTCGACCGGAAAAAATAGACGGAGGGCGACGTGAGGCCTGCCGGCAAGGAACCGCTGGAATCGCTCTATTTCGACTACCCGATATTCGCGGCGCCGCGTGTACCCGAACTCGACGGCGCGACGACGCGGCACCCCGTCCTGATCGTGGGCGCGGGGCCGATCGGCATGACCGCGGCGCTGGTGCTGGCGCGCTACGGCGTCAGGAGCGTGCTGATCGATCGCAAGAACACGTTCAACGACGGCAGCCGCGCGATCTGCATCGCACGACCGAGCATGCACATCCTGGAACGCATCGGCGCCGTCGCGCCGTTCCTCGAAAAGGCGCTCGGCTGGCGATACGGCCGCAGCTATTATCGCGGCCAGCAGATCTTTCGGCTGGAGATGGCGCAACCGCCGGGCGAAAAATATTTGCCGATGTACAATCTGCAGCAGCAATACATCGAAAAATTCCTGCATGACGCGGTCGCCGCCAGCGACCTCATCGACATGCGCTGGCAGAGTGAATTGGCCGCCATCGTGCCGCGCGACGACGGCGTGACCGCGCGGATTTCCTCACCGGCTGGTGATTACCGGCTCGAGGCGGATTACGTGCTCGCCGCCGACGGCGCACGCTCGCCGATCCGGTCGATGCTCGGGCTCAGGCTGAAAGGCGACAATTACGAAGGCCGTTACGTCATCGCCGACATCCGCATGGAGCATGATTTCCCGACCGAGCGGCGCGCCTTCTTCGAACCGGCGAGCAATCCCGGCGGCACCGTGCTGATCCACAGGCAGCCGGACAACATCTGGCGCGTGGACTACCAGCTCCGTGAGGGCGAGAGCGAGGCGGATGCCGTGAGGGAAGAAAACCTCCGCGCCCGCGTCGGCGCCATCCTGGCCGATATCGGCCATACCAAGCCGTGGGAACTGGAATGGTGGAGCGTCTATTCCGCCAACACGCTCTGCCTCGACGACTACCGCCACGGCCGCGTCTTCTTCATCGGCGACGCCGCGCATATCGTGCCGATTTTCGGCGTGCGCGGGCTGAACAACGGCCTTGCCGACGCTGAGAATATCGGCTGGAAGCTGGCGCTGGTTCTGCTCGGCGAGGCGGACGAGCGGCTGCTCGACAGCTATTCGCCGGAGCGGCGCGGCGCCACGCTCGACGTGTTCGCCAATGCGATCAAGAGCACGCGCTTCATGACGCCGCCGACGCGCGGCTGGCGGCTGGCGCGCGAGGCCGCGCTGTCACTCAGTCTGAAACACGAGTTTCCGCGCGGGCTCGCCAATCCCCGGCAGATGCAGCCCTACACCTATTCGGACAGCCGGCTGACGCCCTTTGCAGGGCGCGACGCCGAATTTGCCAGCGGGCCCATCTGCGGCAGCGCCGCGCCGAATGCCAAGACCGGCGACCGCAGCTATTTGCTGGATCGCGCCGGCAGCGGCATGACGGCCATCCTGTTCTGCGAAGCTCGGCCGACCGGCGAACAGTCGGCGCTGCTCCGACAACTCGGCCGGATCGACAAGCGCTTCGTGCCGATTGTGGTTTCGCTGGGGCGCACCGCTTCCGCAACGAATGCCGTCACGGATGCGGACGGCGAAATCGCCCGCCTGTTCGCCGCCGCGCCCGGCACGCTCTATCTGTTGCGGCCAGACCTGCACATCGCCGGACGATGGAGGGCCCTCGATCCCGGCGAGATTCTGAAAACCGCGGGCATTTGCCTGGGAAGCGACACGCCATGAGCCCCAAGCCGTTCGAGAATTTCGAGACTGCGTACGAGACATTGGCCGCCGCGATCGACCAGGCGGGCCCTGAGCACGAGGCGTTGTTCCTCACCCGCCTGGCGCTGGTGCTCGGTCACCAGCTTGACGACATTGCCGCTTTTCGCAAGGCGGTCGAAACCGCGCTGGACGGACTGGATTAGGCCATTCGCGGCGGTTGTCGCCTGCGCGCCGATTGATCAATCGGTCTGGCGCCAAAGGCAAGGATTTCACACTGAATGACCCGTTGCGAATTTTCGCGGCGCATTATATTACGTACATAATCTTAACATGAGACGCGGTGTTTCGGTGCCCACCACGCTGATGTCCTGAAACGAGGGAAGTCCGACCTTCCTGTCGGACGCTCATCGCGTCAGAATAAGCGAGCCGAACCGCCCGACTACTCCGCAATCCACCGAGGCAACATGATCTCGAACTGGCTGTCCGCCGCCCTCGCCCGCCGCAACGTCCATTACGGCTGGGCCATGGTCGCCGTGACCTTCCTCACCGCCCTGATCGCCGCCGGCACGGTCGGCGCGCCCGGCGTCTTCATCGTGCCGCTGCAGAAGGAATTCGGCTGGACCACGGCGCAGATCTCCTCGGCGCTGTCGATCCGCTTCGTGCTGTTCGGGCTGATGGCGCCGTTCGCGGCGGCGCTGCTGAACCGCTATGGCCTGCGGAACGTGACGCTGGTGGCGCAGCTCATCGTCGTCTCCGGCCTCGTCGCCTCGCTAGCCATGACAGAGGTTTGGCAATTGATGCTGCTGTGGGGCGTGGTGATCGGCATCGGCACCGGCATGACCGCGCTGGTGCTCGGCGCGACCATCGCTGCGCGCTGGTTCGTGGCGCGGCGCGGCCTGGTCGTCGGCATTTTGACGGCCAGCGTCGCCACCGGGCAATTGGCCTTCCTGCCGCTGCTGGCGAGCCTGACCGACGCTTACGGCTGGCGGATCGCGCTCTCGCTGGTCTGCGTGATGCTGGGCGTCTCCGCCTTCGCCGTCCTGATGATCATGCGCGACCGGCCGGGCGACCTGGGCTTGCGGCCGTTTGGCGACGAAGGCGCCGAGCCGCTGCCGGCGCCGCCGCCGAACACCACGCCGATCATGGCGGCCGCCCTCGGCACGCTGCGCGACGCCTCTAAGTCGGGCGTGTTCTGGATCCTGTTCGCGACCTTCTTCATATGCGGCGCCTCGACCAACGGCCTGATCCAGGTGCATCTGATCCCGATGTGCCTCGACTACGGCATCCCGCAGGTGCAGGCCGCGAGCCTGCTGGCGGCGATGGGCATTTTCGATTTCGTCGGCACCATCGCCTCCGGCTGGCTGTCCGACCGTTACGACAATCGAAAACTGCTGTTCTGGTATTACGGGCTGCGCGGGCTGTCGCTGCTGTTCCTGCCGTTCTCGGACTTCACGCTCTATGGGCTGTCGCTGTTCGCGGTATTTTACGGGCTCGACTGGATCGCGACCGTGCCGCCCACGGTACGGCTGACCGCGCAACAATTCGGGGCCGAGCGCGCCAACCTCGTCTTCGGCTGGATTTTTGCCGGCCACCAGCTCGGCGCCGGCACCGCCGCGTTCGGCGCCGGATTGTCGCGCACGGTGCTGCAGACCTATCTGCCGGCTTTCTTCGTCGCCGGCGCGCTGTGCATCATCGCCGCGCTGATCGTGCTGGCGATCGCGCGGCCGAAAGCGAAGGTGACGTGATGCAGGACTGTCATTCCGGGGCGATGCGAAGCATCGAACCTGGAATCTCGAGATTCCGGGTCTGGTGCTGGCGCACCATCCCGGAATGACATCCTCCTACGGCCGCGTCGTCATGTTGCCGGGCGGGCCGGCCTGCCGGATCGGCTCCGCCAGCCGCGCGAATTCGCACAGCAGCGCGCGCGTTCTGCGCGGGTCGATCACCTCCTCTACCCAGAACTTTTCGGCCGAGCGGAACGGCGAGCGCAGCTTGTTGAGGCGATCCTCGATCTCCTTCAGCTTCGCAGCTGGATCTTCCGAGGCGTCGATCTCGGCACGGTAGGCCGCCTCGATCCCGCCCTCCAGCGGCAGCGAGCCCCAATAGGCCGACGGCCACGCGTAGCGCATCGAGTAGCGGTTGGCCGGCTGGTGCACGACGCCAGCGACGCCGAACGCGTTGCGCACGATGATCGTGCACCAGGGCACGGTCGACTGGTTGACCGCCGCCATCGCGCGCACGCCATGGCGGATGGTCGCCGCCTTCTCGGCCTCGAGCCCGATCATGAAACCCGGGCAATCCATCAGATAGACCACCGGCAGATGGAAGGTCTCGGCGAAGTCGACCCAGCGGATCACCTTGTCGCAGGCATCCGCCGTCCACGATCCGCCGTAGTGGAACGGATCGCTCGCCAGCAGCAGCACCGCGCGTCCGTCCAGCCGGGCCAGGCCGGTGATGACGGGCCGGCCGAAATTGGCATTGACCTCGAAGAACGATCCCTTGTCGACGACGGCGTCGATGATCGGCCGCATCTTGTAGACCTGGCGGCGATTGCGCGGCACCGCCTTGAGCAGCGATTCCTCGGCCCGCTCGGGATCGTCGCTGCAGGGCGCGGTCGGCGGCAATTCGAACACCGAGGACGGCAGATAGGACAGGAAGCGCCTGGCGCGCGCGAACGCCTCCTCCTCGGTGTCGACGGCATCGTCGACGCCGCCGGCACGGGTCTGGATGTCGGCGCCGCCGAGCTCGGTCTTGCTCAGATCCTGGCCGAGCCGCTTCACCACCGGCGGACCGGCCACGAACAGTGCCGAGCTCTTGGTCATGACCGAATAATGGCTGGCGGCCAGCCGCGCCGCGCCGAGGCCTGCGACGGAACCGAGCCCGAGCGCGACCACGGGTACCCGCGCCAGATTGCCGGTCGTGAACCAGTACGCGCGCGTGCCGCCGACGCCGCCGGGAAGGTTCGCCGCGCCGCGCGTCTCGATCGTCTTCACCGAGCCGCCGCCGCCCGACCCCTCGATCACGCGAATGATCGGCAGGCGGAACTCATAAGCCATTTCCTCGGCCATCAGCGGCTTGGTCGAGATCGAGGCATCCGCCGAGCCGCCGCGAACGGTGAAATCGTCGCCGACCACCACGACCGTGCGGCCATCGATCCTGCCGCGGCCGAATACGCAATTGGCCGGCGTCAGGTGTTTGAGTTCGTTGTTGTCGTCGTATTCGGCGATGCCGGAAATCGCGCCGATCTCGTGGAAGGAATTCTGGTCGATCAGTCTGTCGATGCGCTCACGAACCGTGAGCCGGCCCTGGTCATGCTGGCGCTTGACCTTGTCAACGCCTCCCATCTCGCGCGCGAACGCCTCGCGCCGAGCGAGCTCGTCGAGCTCCGGCTTCCAGTTCATTCGTATCCTCCGTCTTGATGATCTGGTTGTTATTGTGGGCCGCCACCGGCAGCGGCTTTCGTTCCATCCGGCTGGTGAAGATGTCGCCCTCGGCGCCCTCGAGCAGACCGGCGATCACCCCGCCGAGCTCGCGCATGAGCGGCGCCACCTCCTTGTGCAGCCGCTTCTCGTCGAACATCGCCGACAACAGCCCGATCGTCACGACGACGAAGGTCTGATATTGCGGCGACCACAACGGCACCGCGCAGCCGTTGATGTGGGGGCTCCAGGTGCCGCAGCCGACGACATAGCCGTGCTCGCGCAGATGCCGACGGTTTTCTTCGATGCGCGACTTCAACAGGGCCGGATTGCCAGCGTTTTCGCGCTCCATTTCGGCGATCAAGGCGTCGCCGACGTCGGTATCGAGCGCGGCCGTGTAGGCAAAGCCCGCCGCCGTGCTCGTCATCGTGATGCGGCTGCCGGTGCCTTCGTGCAGGCCGAGCGCATTCGCGGCGCGCGCGAATTCGAGATAGACCAGCTGGAAGCGGTCCGGGATCACGAAGCCGACGGTGCCCGGCAATTGATCGGCGACGTCCTGCAGCCGCAAGCGGATCAGGTTGCGCAGCTGCAGGCCCTTCATCATCGAGGTGCTCATCGCCACCGCGCTCGGACCGATGCGATATTTCTGGTCGCGCGGCAGGTAGACGAGCTGCCCCATCCGCGTCAGCGTGTGCGTGAGCCGCGACACCGTCGAGCGCGGCAGACCGCAGCGGCTGGAAATTTCCAGGTTGCCCAATCGCGCCTCGTGACCCTCGAAGCAGCGCAGGACGTCGAACGCCCGCGACACCACCTGGATCACATCCCCTTCACCGGCGAGATCGCCGGCCAGCATTCCCTGCCTGCTAAGCCGTTCCGAGCGTCTTCCCATTTTTGTTGGCTCCATTCCGCTATGCGGAATAAAATTCCACTTGCAGAACAACCTACCTCAGGCAATCTGCGGCCACAACAAAAAGCCGTTCGCGTGGACAGGAGTCCGTCAGACGGTCCACGGGGAGAACGGAAATGCCCGACATCAAGATCATCACCGAAGTCGCCGGACGCGTGTGCTCGATTCCCGTTGCAACCGGCAATGCCGTCGGCGACGGCGACGAGATCGCTTTCATCGAAGCGATGAAGATGGAAATCCCGGTGACGTCGACGGCGTCCGGAACAATCAAGACGATCCTCGTCAAACTCGACGACGTCATCGCCGAAGGACAGGTCGTTGCGATCATCGAAGCTTAACCCGATCACGGCATAAGCTTTTGGCAAGCAAACTCCGCGACAATCTGTCCAACAGCATGTTGACGTTCGCCGACCTGACGTTGCCATCATGCGCCGCCGATGACATGATCGACGCCAACGAGTGCAGTCGCAACGCGAACACCACCTGAGGGAAAAACAATGATCCATCGCTTGAAGGCGTTCGCGCCAATCGCCCTTGCAGGCATTTCGCTGCTGGCCTTGTCCCTGGCGCATGCCGAAGACGTGAAACTGCCGCCGACGATGGTTGTGACCGCCTACGACACCGGAACCGCGGGCTTCAACATCGCGGTCGGCGTCGGCAAGATGATGAAGGACAAATACGGCACCGACGTCCGCGTGCTGCCGGCCGGCAACGACGTGGCGCGGCTGGCGCCGCTGCGCGCCAAGCGCGCGGTCATGTCGGCGATGGGTTCCGGCACCTATTTTGCCCAGGAAGGCGTGTTCGAATTCGGCACCAAGGAATGGGGTCCGCAGGCGCTTCAGCTGGTGCTGTCCTCGGTCGACTGCAACGCCGGCTCGCTCGGCGTGGCCAGGGACACCGGCGTCACCGAGATCAAGCAGCTCAGGGGCAAGCGCGTCGGCTTCGTCGTCGGTTCGCCGGCACTGAACCAGAACGCGCTCGCGATCCTGGCCTTCGGCGACCTCAAGCAGAGCGACGTCAAGGTCGTCGAGTTCTCGAGCTATGGCGCGATGTGGAAGGGCATGGTCAATAACGACGTCGATGCCGCCTTCGCCACCACCATCACCGGCCCGGCCAAGGAACTCGAGACCTCGCCGCGCGGAATCATCTGGCCGCCGCTGCCGCCCGGCGACAAGGCCGGCTGGGATCGCGTCAAGAAGGTCGGCTCGTTCTTCTTCCCGCACGTCGCAACCTGCGGCGCCGGCATCAGCAAGGACAAGCCGGTCGAACTCGGCAATTACCCGTACCCGATCTTCACGGCTTACGGCTCGGTGCCGGCCGACGACGTCTATTCCATCACCAAGGCGATGATCACCGGCTACGACGCCTACAAGGATTCCGCACCCGGCGCCGCGGGCCTCGGCGCCGACCGGCAGACCAAGAACTGGGTGGTTCCGGTGCACCCGGGCGCCGCCAAGGCGCTCAAGGAAGCCGGCCAGTGGACCGACGAGCAGGAAGCCCACAACAAGGAATTGCTGAAGCGCCAGCAGGTGCTGGCGGCCGCCTGGACCGACTACGGCAAGTCCAGTCCGCCCTCGGACGACAAGGCCTTCCTCGAAGGCTGGATGAAGGCGCGCGCCGCGGCGCTGGCCAAGGCCAACATGGCGAACGGTTTCGAATAGCCCGATCTGGTTCGGCCAAAATCGAAGACGAATAAGGTCTCGGGGAAAACCATGACAGCTTCAGCGAGCGATGCCGCCGTTGCGCCGGCGCGGGTCGAATTCGACGACCCGCATGCCAACATGCAGGAAGCCGAGGTCACCCGCGTGCGCTCGCTGCGGGGCGCCTGGCGCTGGGCGCTGGTGATCGCCACCGCGGTCACCATCCTGCTGTGCATCAACCAGCAATTCTCGCTGCGCTTCTTCATCGGCTATACCCAGCTCAACACCGAGTATTTCTATCTGCTGATCGCGCTGATGCTGCCGTTCACCTTCCTGATCTTTCCGGGAACCGGGACCGCGCCGCTCGACCGGATTCCCTGGTATGACATCCTGCTGTTCGTCACGACCTTCGTCTGCGCCATCCTGCTGATGCGCACCGTCCGCAAGGCGGCGGAGGCCGGCTGGGAATTTGGCGGCGCGCCGACCTATGTGATCGTGGCCGGCCTCATCATGTGGGCGGTGTTGATGGAGGCGCTGCGGCGCACCGGCGGCTGGAGCCTGTTGCTCAGCGTGCTGCCGTTCACGGTGTATCCGCTGTTCGCCGACGCCAAATGGCTGGGGCCGTTCCGCGGCACCGAATCGACGATCGAACAGGCGACGGCGTATCACGTGCTGTCGGGCGAAAGCCTGCTCGGCATCCCGATCCAGGCTTTTGCCGACACCGTGATCGGCTTTCTGGTGTTCGGCACCGCGCTGATGATGACCGGCGCCGGAAAATTCTTCATCAACATTGCCTTTGCGCTGTGCGGCACCTTCCGCGGCGGCGCGGCAAAGGTCTGCATCTTCGCCTCCGGCCTGCTCGGAATGATGTCCGGCTCGATCATCTCCAACGTGCTGACCGCCGGCACCATGACCATTCCGGTCATGAAGAAGAGCGGCTTCCGCGCCTCCTATGCCGGCGCGATCGAGGCCTGCGCCTCGACCGGCGCCGTGCTGGCGCCGCCGGTGATGGGCGCGACCGCCTTCGTCATCGCGCAGTTCCTCAACGTCAGCTACGCCGAGGTCGCCATCGCCGCGATCATTCCGGCTGTGCTCTATTACATCGGCCTGTTCATGCAGGTGGATTCCTACGCCGCGCGGCACGGGCTGAAGGGCATTCCGCGCTCCGAACTGCCGAAGGTGTGGGATACGATCAAGGACGGCTGGTACTACGTCTTCGTGATCGCGCTCTTGATCGTGATGCTGCTGTATTTCAAGCGCGAGAGCCACGCGCCGTTCTACGCCACCGCGCTGCTGCTGGTGCTGAACCAGATCTTCTCCAGGGACACGCGCTGGACGGCCGCGACGATCAACAAGTTCCTCGAGGTCAACGGCCGCACCTTCGTCGAGCTGATCGGCATCCTCGCCGGCTGCGGCCTGTTGATCGGCGCATTCTCGATGAGCGGCGTCGTTTCCAGCCTCGCCAACGACCTGCTGCGCATCGCCGGCGACAACGCGTTCCTGCTGCTCGGCATGTGCGCCTTCACCAGCCTTGTGCTGGGGCTCGGGTTGACCACGACCGCCTGCTACATCTTCCTGGCCATCCTGGTGGCGCCCGCGCTGGAAAAGCTCGGCCTCAACCGCATGGCCGTGCACATGTTCATCTTCTACTGGGGCATGCTGTCCTCGATCACGCCGCCGGTCGCCATCGCCTCCTTTGCCGCGGCCGGCATCGCCGGGTCGCCGGCGATGAAGACCGGATGGGAATCGATGTGGGTCGGCAGCATCATCTATTTCCTGCCGTTCTTCTTCGTGCTGAACCCGGCGCTGGTGCTGCAGGGACCAAGCCCGTATTTCGAAGGGCTCGGGCTGATGGCGCTGGCCGGCGTCGGCACGCTGTTCATCTGCGGCGGGATCCAGGGCTATCAGGCCTTCGTCGGCGACCTCCGCGGCGCGGGCGCGCTGGAGTGGCCGTTGCGCGTGCTGCTGGTGATCGGCGGCTTCGTGCTGGCGACGCCCGGCGGCGGCATCATGCCGCTGACGCAATGGCAGGTCACGTCGATCGGATTGGCGATCCTGGTTCCGACCGTGCTGCTCGCGTACGTGCTGATCCGGCGCCAGCCGCTCGTTCCGGAGCAGTTGCGCGCCCCTTGATTGCGTTGCACAACAGGAGGCGATGAAACAAGCGCCGCCCCCGTTCGACGTCCGTCCCGCCGCCTGGACCAGTTCGAAACCGCCTCTGCTGCGGTTCCTGAACGCCTGCCACGCCGATTTTGCCGGTGAAGATGCCGGTACGGTCGCCGACTACATTCCCGAACTCGGCAAGGCAGATCCCGGACATTTCGGCATCAGCCTCGCCACCCTCGACGGCCATGTCTACGAGGTCGGCGACACCCGGATTCCGTTCACCATCCAGTCGATGTCAAAGCCGTTCGTGTTCGCGCTGGCGCTGGACACGCTCGGCGCGCCGCGGGTCGAGAGCGTCATCGGCGTCGAGCCATCCGGCGATCCCTTCAATTCGATCCGTCTCAATGCAGAAAACCATCCGTTCAATCCGATGGTCAATGCCGGCGCGATCGCCTGTTCCGGCCTGATCCACGAGGCCAAGGGCGGCGTCGCCTTCGACTATATCCGGCAGGCGCTCGGAAAATTCGCCGGGCGCGACCTCGACGTCGACGACGCCGTCTACGCCTCCGAAAGCGCCACCGGCGACCGCAACCGGGCGATCGGCTATCTGCTGCGCACCAACGCCGTGATCAAGGACAATGTCGCCGAGGTGCTGGAAGTGTATTTCCGCCAATGCGCCATCCTGGTGACGGCGCGCGATATCGCGGTCATGGCGGCGACGCTGGCCAATCGCGGTATCAACCCGGTGACCGGCGAACAGGTGATGAGCGCCTACGCCATCGCGCGCACGCTTTCCGTCATGACCAGTTCCGGCATGTATGACTACGCCGGCGAATGGATCTACCGCATCGGCATCCCGGCCAAGAGCGGCGTCGGCGGCGGCATTCTGGCGGCGCTGCCGGCTCGGCTCGGGCTCGGCAGCTACTCGCCGAAACTCGATCGGCACGGCAACAGCGTGCGCGGCATCAAGGTCTGCCAGGCACTGTCGTCGCACTATAACCTGCACATGCTCAATCGCAGCGACGATGCGCGCAACAGCATCATCGCCGACTACGACATCGGCAACAGCCCGTCGCGCCGGGTGCGGCGCGCCCATGAGCAGGAGCTGCTGGCGCGGCATCACCAGGCCGTCCGCGTCATCGAACTGGTCGGCACGCTGTCGTTCTCCAATGTCGACTACGTTTCGCGCCAGCTCGCCGCAAGGCCGCGCCCGCAGTTCGTGATCTTCGACCTCCGCCGCATCACCTCGATCACGCGCGCCGGCGCACGCCTGCTCGCCGAGGAATTCCGCGAACTCGCCGCCCACCATGTCACCGTGATCCTGTCGGGCATCCGGCGGTCGTCGGCGGACTGGAACATGATCGCGGAATGGACCGGAGGCCTGACCAACATCCGCACCTACTATCTGCTCGATGCGGCGATCGAATGGGCGGAAGACCAGGTGGTCTACCGCTATGGCGGCGCCATCGACTTCTTCGAAGTCACCGACCTTTCCGAGCAGGCGCTGCTGTCCGGGCTGACCGACGAAGAACTGACCGACCTCGCCTCGCTGGCGACGATCCGCACCTATCAGGCCAGCGAAAAGATCATCGCGTCGGGCGATCCGGCCGGCTCGCTGTTCTTCCTGCGCAGCGGCGTGGTGCACGTCACCCTGCCCGACGGCGTCCGCCTGGCAACGCTGACCGCCGGCATGCCGTTCGGCGAGATGGCATTGCTGGAGCCGCGCCGGACCGCGGACGTCTTCTCTGACATGGCGGCAACGGCCTACGAAATCCCGCTGCGCGACTTCGAGCGTTTTCGCAAGCAGCACCCGCGCGCCGGCGAGCGCATCATGCGCAACCTCGCGCAATTGCTCGCCGATCGGCTGATGCTTGCGAATGCCAAGCTGAACGTGCTGACGTCGGGCTGATCCGGGCCGCATGGTTCGAGACGCCCGGCTTCGCCGGGCTCCTCACCATGAGGGGCAGGGCCTGTATTCCGGATACGATACTGCGAGACCTCATCCTGAGGAGCATCGCGAAGCGATGCGTCTCGAAGGATGAAGCCACCGACCGCGAGCCTACCCCGCCTTGCCCCGCCCGCTCTTCTCCGCGGCGCGGCGCATCGCTTCCGCCAGCGCGCCGCCCTGCTCTTGCGGCTTCTTCGGCGATGATGACGTCATCGACGCCCTCGAAAACTCGCGCGGCTTGCCTTGCAGCTTGCCTTGCGACTGGATGCGGTCGCTCTTGGCGCCGACCTCGTCGTCCAGCCGCAGCGTCAGCGCGATGCGCTTGCGGGCGACCTCGACCTCCAGCACCTTGACCTTGACGATGTCGCCGGGCTTCACCACTTCGCGCGGATCCTTGATAAAAGTTCTCGACATCGCCGAGATATGCACCAGCCCGTCCTGGTGTACGCCGATATCGACAAAGGCGCCGAACGCCGCGACGTTGGTCACGGTGCCCTCCAGGATCATGCCGGGCTTGAGATCCTTCACCTCCTCGACGCCTTCCATGAAGACGGCGGCCTTGAACGCCGGGCGCGGATCGCGGCCGGGCTTTTCCAGCTCGCGCAAAATGTCGGTCACCGTCGGCAGGCCGAACGTGTCGTCGACAAAGGACTGCGGCTTCAACTTGCGGACGATTTCGGCATTGCCGAGCAGCGCCTTGATGTCGCTCTTGGTAGCGCTGAGAATCCGCCGCACCACCGGATAGGCTTCAGGGTGCACGCCGGACGCATCCAGTGGGTCTTCGCCGCCATTGATGCGCAAGAATCCCGCGCATTGCTCGAACGCCTTCGGGCCGAGCCGCGGCACGTCCTTCAGCGCCTTGCGCGACTTGAACGGGCCGTTGGCGTCGCGATGCTGCACGATGCTCTGCGCCAGCCCCGCGCCGATGCCCGACACCCGCGCCAGGAGCGGCGCGGACGCCGTGTTGGCATCGACGCCGACGGCGTTGACGCAATCCTCGACCACGGCATCGAGCGAGCGCGCCAGCTTGGTTTCGCCGAGATCGTGCTGATACTGCCCGACGCCGATCGCCTTCGGATCGATCTTGACCAGTTCGGCCAGCGGGTCCTGCAGGCGCCGCGCGATCGACACCGCGCCGCGCAGCGTGACGTCGAGTTCGGGCAATTCTTCGGAGGCAAACGCCGAGGCGGAGTAAACCGATGCGCCGGCTTCCGACACCACGATCTTCGACATTTTGAGGTCCGGCAGCAGCTTCACCAGTTCGGTCGCGAGCTTGTCGGTCTCGCGCGAGGCCGTGCCGTTGCCGATCGCGATCAGCTCGACACGATGCGCCACCGCGAGCTTGCCGAGCGTCGCCAGCGTCGCGTCCCATTGCCGCTGCGGCTCGTGCGGGTAGACCGTCGATGTCGCCACCACCTTGCCGGTGGCATCGACGATCGCGACCTTGACGCCGGAGCGATAGCCGGGATCGAGCCCCATGGTGACGCGCGCGCCGGCCGGCGCCGCCAGCAGGAGGTCGCGCAGATTCGAGGCGAACACCCGCACGCCCTCGGCTTCGGCCGCCGTCCACAGCCGCATCCGCAGATCGATGTTGAGGTGCACCTGGATCTTGGTCTTCCACGCCCAGCGCGCGGTATCGACCAGCCAGCGATCGCCCGGCCGCTTGCGGTCGGTGATGCCGAAACGTTGCATAATCTTGAGCTCATAGGCCGAAGGCACGCCGGCCTCCGGCGCGGTCGCCTCGGGCTGGATCTGCAGTTCGAGGATTTCCTCCTTCTCGCCGCGGAACAACGCCAGGATTCGATGCGCCGGCAGCTTGTGCAGCGCGCCGCTATATTCGAAATAATCCGCGAACTTCTCGCCGGCTTCCTTCTTGCCCTTGCGCACGGTGGAGGCCATCTGGCCGCCCGACCACATGTCCTCGCGCAGCCTGCCGATCAGATCCGCATCTTCCGCAAAGCGCTCGACCAGAATTGCCCGCGCGCCTTCGAGGGCTGCGGCGACATCCGCCACCTGCTTCTCGGCGTCGACGAATTGCGCGGCGACGGCCTGCGGATCGTTCTCCGGTTGCTTCAACAGCAGTTCGGACAGCGGCTCCAGCCCGGCTTCCTTGGCGATCTCGGCCTTGGTGCGCCGCTTCGGCTTGAACGGCAGATAGATGTCCTCCAGGCGTCCCTTGCTGTCGGCGGCCATGATCGCGGCTTCCAGCGCCGCATCGAGCTTGCCCTGCTCGCGCACCGAATTGAGGATCGCCGTGCGGCGCTCCTCGAGCTCGCGCAGATAGGTCAGCCGCTCTTCCAGCGTGCGCAGTTGCGCGTCGTCGAGCCCGCCGGTGACTTCCTTGCGGTAACGCGCCACGAACGGCACGGTCGCGCCGCCGTCGAGCAACTCCACGGTGGCCGCGATCTGCTCCTCGCGAACGCCCAGTTCCTGCGCAATCTGTCGGTTGATGTTTGCCACGCGACCTCTACCCAAAAAAGCCGTTGCAGCGGGATACCCCGCCGGGGAGCGAGCTTATGGACCATCCCGGATTGATTTGCCAACCCGCCTGGGGAAAGAAATTGATCTGTGGATCAGCCGTTTGGTTCAATTCCAGGCACGCGAAAATTCGCAAGCAAACAAGACGAGATAAGGGTGGATCGACGACGTCCTAATGTGTAAACGGACGCTCCCCTTCGGAGCCCTCCCATGACGATCTGCCATGTCGATCTGCGGCCTTGATTTCGGAACGTCGAACACGACGCTCGGCACCATCGATGGCGACGCGCCCGTGCTGGCGAGGCTGGAAGAAACGCACACCGCCATTCCCAGCGCGATTTTCTATGAGGCGGACGGCGGCGTGCGGATCGGCCGCCGGGCGGTGGATGCCTATGTCGAGGGCGTGCCCGGCCGCCTGCTGCGCAGCCTCAAATCCGTGCTCGGAACGTCGCTGATCGAGGAGACCACGCGGCTTGGACGCGAGCGCAAGACGTTTCGCGACGTGATCGCCGCCTATGTCGGCGCGATCAAGCGCCGCGCGGAACAGGCGGCTGGCCGCCAACTCACCCATGTCGTCCATGGGCGTCCGGTTCATTTCGTCGATAACGCACCGGATGCCGATCGCAAGGCGGAAGATACCCTGCGCGGAATCGCCAGGGATGCCGGCTTCGCGGAGGTCACCTTCCAGTTCGAGCCGATCGCCGCGGCGCTCGACTATGAGCGACAGATCGCATCCGAAGAACTCGCCTTGATCGCCGATATCGGCGGCGGCACATCGGATTTCTCGATCGTGCGGCTCGGCCCGGCGCGTCACGGCAAGGCCGATCGCGCCGGCGACATTCTCGCCAATGACGGCGTGCGCATCGGCGGCACCGATTTCGACCGCCAGCTCAGCCTCGGCGTCGTCATGCCGCTGTTCGGATTCGGCAGCGCCATGAAGCGTCAGGGCCTCGATGTCCCCTCGAGCTATTTCCACGACCTCGCGACCTGGTCCAGCATCAACCGGATGTACGAGCCGCGCGTGCTCGCCGATATCCGCCAGGTCCGCCAGGAGGCGGCCGAGCCGGAGCTGCTCGACCGGCTGATGCGCGTGGTTGAGGAACAGCGCGGCCACACGCTGGCGATGGAGGTCGAGGACGCCAAGATCGCGCTGTCCGAACAGCGCCGGTCGCATATCCCGCTCGAATGGATCGAGCCGGGGTTGAATGCGTCCATCGCCCGCCCCGACCTCGTCAGCCACACCCGGCAATTGGCGGATCGAATCGCCGCGCGAATCAAGAACTGCCTCGTCCAGGCGGAGCTGACGCCAGACGCCGTCGATGCCGTGTTCCTGACCGGCGGCTCGGTGAAACTGGCGCATGTGCGCAAGGCCATCACCAAGGCGCTGCCGCAGGCCCGCATCGTCGAAGGCGACATTTTTGGCGCCGTCGGCAAGGGACTGACGCTGGAAGCGCGGCGGCGCTATGGGCCTGCGGACTGAAAGCCCTGGCGAATCAGCCCACCACTTCCGTCACCGGCTGCATGTCGACGGCAAAGGTTTCCAAGAACTTGGATGTCATGATGTAGAAGCCGACCGAAAGCTGCAATTCGACCAGCGCCGCTGGAGTCAGTTTCGAGGCAATCGCGTGGAAGGTCTCGTCAGTGGGTTTGTGACGGCGGACGATTTCATCGGTGAACGCCAGCGCGGCACGCTGCACATCATTGAAGCAGGTTGCCGTCTCCCAATGCTCCAGCGCTTCGTTCTGCTCGTCGGTGACGCCGACATTCTTCCCGATTCGCTTGTGGGCGACGATTTCGTAAGGCGCCTCACACAGGATTCCGGTGCGGGTGATGGCCAATTCGCGCACGATCGGGTCCAGTTCGCCCTTGTGGCGGATAGCGCCGCCCAGCCGGCAGTATTGTTCAAGATAGCTCGGCGAATGCGCCATCAAGCGAAAGATGTTGGCATTGCGGTTTTTGCCGAGCAATTCGCGGGTGCGATCGTTGTGCTTGGCGGGATCGCTGTATTCGACGCGGGCCATCGGTCACCTTGGGGTTTGCGGATTTTCTGATTTGTTGACAGTGGGATCATGCACTGCAGCAGGGCATCGATCAACCGCCGAAAGCGGATCATGCGGTGGCCGGCGGACGCCGGCCCCGTAATTTCACGGCCAGAAATCTCCCCATCGCGTGCACAAACCGGCTACGAACGAGCCAAATTGCAGCCTCAATGCTCCCCGATCTTCGGCACTGTCGATATTCGCCGAACGGGGACCTCTAGGAGCGAATACTCGGCGCGGGGCGTTCCGAGTAAACCAAACTGAGATCATCACGCCTTCGCGGGCAACGATGACTCATGCCCAAGTCTAGGGAGCTAGGCATGAAGGAAGCCAATAAAAAGGCGGCCTCGGAAGCGTTTGCGCAGATGATGGCAGTAACGGCCATGCTCGTTATCGCCAGCGTCGTGTTCTACTGGCACTGAATGTTGACGCGTCGAAGCAATTCGGATTTTCCAAGTTCCGCGTAATCTGAATTGCTTCGTAGCGTTGAACATCTCACCTCGAAGCAGGTGAGAGTTTAGATTATAGCCCGCATGAGCGCTTGCGACATGCGGGATGCCGCAGGCGCCGGTCCCGCATATCGCTTCGCTCAAGCGGGCTACAGGGGCTTTGAGTCTTACTTCACTCTCTCGAAATACGGGACCAGGCGTCCCGCAAATTCCCGATAGTTCGCCGTGACCTTGTCGCCGATCGCGAGATCGTTGCCGCCATGGGCCATCATGCGAAAGCCCTCCTCCGCATCCACCAGCACGATCGTGTAGGGCACATGCGCCCGCGTCTCCGGCGTCGCGGCGCGGCAGACCAGCGAGGTCGCGTAGACCGTGCCTTTTCCGCTGGCCTGCTTCGATACGGGCTCCGGCGCACCACAAGCGGCGCAAAAACGGCGGGCGAAATACTGCACGGCGCCGCATGCGACGCAGCATTGATAGACGATGGCTTCAGCGCCCCTGGTCCAGTCGCTCATCGCACCCGCTCCAGGAACATGCTGACATGCGAGGACAGCACCCCGCCGTCGCCGTGCAGCAGCGCCACCGAAGCGTCGCGGACCTGCCGTGATCCGGCGCGCCCCGTCATCTGCAAATGCGCCTCCACCAGATGCGCCATCGCGCCGCCGACGCCGCAATGGCCGTAGCTCAGAAGGCCACCATGGGTGTTGAGCGGCATGGCGCCGTCGCGGCCAAAATGCCCTGCCCGCACCCGCGCCGCCGCCTCGCCGCGCCCGGCGAGGCCGAGGTCTTCCAGCAGCATGGCGAGCGTGATGGTGAAACTGTCATAGACGGCTGCGTAGCGCACATCGGAGATCGCGATGCCGGAAGCGGCTTTGGCTTTGGCGATCGCGATCTCGGCGCCGAGTTCGCTCAGCGCGGGCGCGGCCGTGACGTGCTGATGGGTGTGCGCCTGGGCGCAGCCGCGGATGCGAACACGGTTCGAGTCGGTCGGCTCGCGGCTGATCACGAACGCCGCCCCGCCGTCGGATACCGGACAGCAATCCAGCAGTTTTAGCGGCATCGCCACCGGCTTCGACGCCATCACGTCGGCGACGGTGATCGCCTCGTGGAACTGCGCGCCGGGATGGGTGTTTGCATGCGCACGCATCAGCACGGCGAACTCGGCGAGGTCTTCCTGCGTCACGCCGTATTCGTGCATGTAGCGCGAAGCCACCAAGCCGTAATAGGCCGGGATCGTCGGCCCCAGCGTCACCTCGTAATCGGGATGGCCGACCTGCGCCAGCGCCTGGATCGAGGCGTCGCGGCTCTGCCCGGTGAGCCGGTTCTCGCCGCCGACCACCAGGACATGTTTTGCAACGCCGGCATCGACCAGATGATGCGCCAGCATGGTCATCGCGAGCCCGGTGGCGCCGCCGACCTGCACCGCGTGCGCATAGGACGGCTGAATGCCGAAATGCTCGGCGAACACGGTGGCGAGCATGATGTGCGGCGAGACGGTGGAATAGCCGCAGAGAATGCCGTCGATTTCCACGCGCTTCAGCCCGGCATCGGCGATGGCGAGTTCGGCCGCGGCGCTCATCAGATCGAGCGAGGACGAGCCTTCATGTTTTCCGTAGGACGTCAGGCCGACGCCGGTGATGAAGCTCATCGTATCACTCCACCGTCATTCCAGCGCGCGCAACGCGCGAACCCGGAATCCAACTCATCGCATCACGTGCTGCCGGATGGATTCCGGGCTCGCCGCTTCGCGGCGCCCCGGAATGACGGCGGAAATTGCCGCAACGCCATCGCATCATCAATACGACTTCGGCAAGCCGAGCACCTTCTCGGCGATGAAGCTGAGAACGAGCTGCGGGCTGATCGGCGCAATGCGCGGGATCAGCGATTCCCGCAAATAGCGCTCGACGTGATATTCCCTGGCGTAGCCGAATCCGCCATGCGTCATCACCGCCTGCTCGCAGGCATGGAATCCGGCTTCGGCGGCGAGATATTTCGCGGCGTTGGCGGCCGGGCCGCACGGCATGCCCTGGTCGTATTGCCAGCCGGCGCGCAGCACCATCATCCAGGCCGCTTCCAGCTCCATCCAGTTCTTCGCCAGCGGATGCTGAATGCCCTGGTTCATGCCGATCGGGCGGTTGAACACGATGCGGCTTTTCGCATAGGCCGAGGCCCGCGACAGCGCGATCTCACCGAGGCCGACCGCTTCGGCGGCAATCAGGATCCGCTCCGGATTCATGCCGTGCAGGATGTATTCGAAACCGCGGCCTTCCTCGCCGAGGCGGTCCTCGACCGGGATCTCGAAATTCTCGAAGAACAGTTCGTTGGAGTCGACGGGCTTGCGGCCCATCTTCTCGATCTCATGCACGGTGACGCGCTTCTTGTCGAAATCCGTATAGAACAGGCTGAGACCCTGCGTCGGCGTCTTCACCTCCTCCAGCGGCGTGGTCCGCGCCAGCAGCAGGATCTTGTTGGCGACCTGGGCCGTGGAAATCCACACCTTCTGGCCGTTGACGATGTACTTGTCGCCGTTGCGCACGGCGCGGGTTTTCAACTGTGTCGTGTTCAGTCCCGTATTGGGCTCGGTGACCGCAAAGCAGGACTTGTCGCGGCCGTCGATGATTGGCGGCAGCATCCGCGTGCACTGCTCCCTGGTGCCGAACACCACGACGGGGTTGAGCCCGAACACGTTCATATGCACCGCCGACGCGCCGGACATGCCGGCGCCGGATTCGGCGATCGTCCGCATCATGATCGCCGCGTCGGTAATGCCGAGGCCGGAGCCGCCATATTCCTCGGGGATACAGATGCCGAGCCAGCCGGCATCCGCCAGCGCGCGGTGGAAGTCGGCGGGATAGCCGCCCTCCTTGTCCTTTCCGTGCCAATAGGCGTCGTCGAAGCGCGAGCAGATCTTTTCGATCGCGTCGCGGATCGACTCTTGATTGGCCGACAGCGCAAAATCCATCTGGTCCGTTCCCTGTAAGTGGCTGGCGGCGCTGGCGGCGCGCTACTGCAACACCATTTCCACCCGTCGATTGCGCGCGCGGCCCATCTCCGATGCGTTGTTGCCGAGCGGCGCGTAGCTGGCGACGCCAGCGGCCGACAAGCGCCTGGCGTCCACCTTGTACGTCGTGGTCAGCGCGTCGACGACCGTCTGCGCCCGCGCCTTCGACAAAACGAGGTTGGCGTCCAGCGTACCCTGATTGTCCGTGTGCCCCACGATGTGGACCTTGAGCGATCCGTCCGACTGCAGAAGTTTTGCCATCTGATCCAGTTGCGCCTTCGACTCCGGCTTGATGGTTGCCTTTCCAGTATCGAAGTAGAGACCGTGGAGCGCTACCTTGCCCTCGGCCTGCAACCCCTTGGTCAGCGCGTTCGCATCGACCAGGACCTTGTCCGCCTCCATCGCCTTGGTTTCAACAATCTCCACCACCGTCGCAACATACTTGCCGGAAAGCGCAACCGTACCCGGCTTCGCCGAGAGCACGGCGACATGCACCATCCCGCCGGCGCCGGTCAGGGTACCGTACCAATAGCGTTCGGTGCCGGACTCCTGCCATTGCTGCAACAGGGTCATCGGGCTCCATCCGTCCAGTTGGCCCTTTGGCAGCGACGGAATGGCCGGCTGCTGCCGAAGCTGGCCGAAATCTCGCGCGCCGCAATCGTCGGCGCAGCCATCCCGCTTCGCCGCGCCGGCCCGCTCCAGGGCCTGCTCGTAGTTGCGCTGAACTTCCAGCACCGATCTTCCAGCCGGCGAAATATAGAACAATCGCGTGATCCGCCCCTCGACTTTCGTCATCTCCCCGCTTTGGGATCCCGACGGAATTGCGATCTGGTCAAAGCCCTTCACTTCCTGTCCGATCAGCCAGGAGCCGGCATAACGGCTGATTAGCGCGTGATCCCGTGCGTCGGGTGCGTCGGCTGGCATCGCGGCTTGTCCCATCGAGGAAGCGGCGAGAAGGATACTGAAGGCGGCTGCCGGCAGCCGAACGAACCCGACCATCACAATGTCCTTTACTGGCTCCAGGAGGCAAGTTGCGCCGCTTCCTGACGCCTTTACATCTTGTCGAAAGATAGGCGCAAAGCCACCCTACCCGGGCCACACGGCGCTGCTGGCGCCGCTTCGTATCATTTCGGCAATGTCAGCCTCGGAGAAGCCGGCTTCCTTGAGGATTTCCGCACTGTGTTCGCCCAGGCGCGGCGCCAGCCGTTTGGTTTCGACCGGCGTCTCGGAAAACCGCGCCGAGGGCCGCATGCTGCGGATACGGCCCTCGGTCGGGTGATCGACGACGGGAAAGAAATTGGTCGCGACGATGTGGGGGTCGCCGAGCAGGCTTTCGAGATCGTGCATCGGCATGACCGGCACGTCGGCCTTCTCGAGAATCGCAGACCATTCGGCGGTGGTCCTGGTTTCGAGGATGCGCGCCAGCTCGGCATAGACGACGTCGATATGGCCGGCGCGGCCGGCAAAGGTCGCAAATTTCGGATTGGTGCGGAGATCGTCGCGGCCGGTGGCAGCGAAGAAATTCTGCCACTGCTTGTCGTTGTAGACGATCACGCAAATATAGCCGTCCGCGGTCTTGTACGGCCTGCGATCCGGCGACAGGTGGCGGGCATAGCCGCCTTTGTCGAGCGGCGGCTCATAGGTGAGACCGCCCATGTGATCGCCCATCACGAAGCCGGCCATGGTTTCGAACATCGGGATATCGACGCGCTGGCCGCGGCCGCTACGGTCGCGATCGACCAGGCTGGCGCAGATCGCGCCCACCGCCGTCAGCCCGACGATGCGGTCGACCAGCGCGTTCGGCACATAGCGCGGCACGCCGTCGGCGGTCTGCGCCATCAGCGCCGGCAAGGCGGTGGCGCCCTGGATCAGATCGTCATAGGCGGGCTTGGCCGCGTAGGGGCCGTCCTGCCCAAAACCGAACACGCCGGCATAGATCAGCCGCGGATTGATCTGCGACACCAATTCGTAGCCGAGATTGAGCCGCGCCATCGCCTGTGGACGCACGTTGTAGACCAGCACGTCGGCATCCCTGATCAGTCGCAGCACGGCCTCGCGGCCGGCGGGCTTCTTCAGGTCGAGACAGATCGAACGCTTGCTGCGGTTGGTATTGAGGAACACCGGCCCCATGCCGGGGTGGCGGGTCGGCCCGATCTGCCGCGTCACGTCGCCATCGGGCGATTCGACCTTGATGACGTCGGCGCCGTAATCGCCGAGCATCTGGGTGGCATAGGGCCCCATCAGCACGGTCGTCATGTCGATGACCTTGATGCCCTTCAGCGGTCCCATGGCCCAGTTCACTCCCGGAAATGTCGTTCCGGCCTAGTAACGGGAGGTGTTCGGGAAGATCAAGGCGCGCGCGGGGTATGGGCGTATGCGCGGGGCCGCTATTTCTTCGCCCTGGCGTCCCGCTCCCGGGTCAGGCGCTCGAGCTCCTCGTTCTGCTGACTGAGGCGGTCGGCGATGCGGGATTCGTTGCGCTCGCCGGAAGCGGCGGCCGCCTGTTCGATCAACTGGCGGATATTGTCCTCCAGAATCCTGATCCGGTCATGGAGTTCAGCCGATGACAACGAACTTTCGTCGCTCATTATATCCGCTCCGCAGCATTCGCAGGGCGAGCAAAGGCGCGCTTGCCCTGTGCCCACCATCTGTAAACACGTCCTATGAACGGCGGCCACGCCACGCCTTCGCTCTACGAGCTACGGCCAACAAGCCGCTTTGCCCCCTGCGGTCCGTCGCCCTGTAGCCCGTCATGAGCGCAGCGAAATGCGGGGACCGCTGTCCGCGACATCCCGCATATCGCAAGGGCTCATGCGGGCTACGATTCCTTCTCACCGCCTACGATAGCACAGTGCGCGGCTACTTTGCCGCCTCCAGCACGGAAACATAATTCGCAACCGCGGCGCCGCCCATGTTGAAGATGCCGCCGAGCGTAGCGTTCTTCAGCTGCATGCCCTCGGGGGCCTGGCCCGTGAGCTGCATGGCGGTCATCACGTGCATGGAGACGCCGGTGGCGCCGATCGGGTGGCCCTTGGCCTTCAAGCCGCCGGACGGATTGACCGGCAGCTTGCCATCCTTCAGCGTCCAGCCTTCCTTGATGGCGCGCGCCCCCTGCCCGCGCGGCGTCAGCCCCATCGCTTCATATTCGATCAGTTCGGCGACCGTGAAGCAGTCATGGGTTTCGACGAACGACAGATCCGAGAGCTGCACGCCGGCCTGCGCCAGCGCGCGCTGCCAGGCCACCGTGCAGCCTTCGAACTGCAGGATGTCGCGCTTGGACATCGGCAGGAAATCCTGCGCGTGGGCGGTGGCGCGGAAGTTCACCGCCTTGCCCATGGTCTTCGCGGTTTCCGAATCCGTCAGCACCAAAGCCGCCGCGCCGTCCGACACCAGCGAACAGTCGGTGCGCTTCAGGGGGCCGGCGACGAACGGGTTCTTCTCGCTCTCGGCGCGGCAGAACTCATAGCCGAAATCCTTGCGCATCTGGGCGTAGGGATTGGCGACGCCGTTCTTGTGGTTCTTGGCCGCGATCATCGCCAGCGCATCCGACTGGTCGCCATACTTCTGAAAATAGCTCTGCGCGATCTTGCCGAACACGCCGGCAAAGCCGCCGACGGTGTCGCCGTCCTCCGGCAGATACGAGGCTTTCAGCAGATATTTTCCGATATCCGGTCCCGGCGTACGGGTCATTTGTTCAACGCCGACCACCAGCACGATCTTCGCGGCACCCGAGGCGATCGCGCGGATGCCCTGATGCACCGCCGCTGATCCGGTGGCGCAGGCGTTTTCGACCCGCGTCGCCGGCTTGAAGCGCAGTTTTGGATCGGCCTGCAGCACCAGCGAGGCCGTAAAATCCTGCGGCGAGAAGCCGGCGTTGAAATGCCCGAGCACGATCTCGTCGACATCGCCGGCCGAGATGCCGGCATCCGCCAGCGCGTCGGTCGCCACCTTCACCACCAGGCTCTCGACGGTTTCCGCGTCGAACTTGCCGAACGGCGTGTGCGCCCACCCAACAATGCTGGCAGTCATGGTCATCTCCTGTTACGGTGCTGCTCGATTTGTAACCTATCTTGGTGCGGCTTTCAGCGATTTCATCGTCCGCGCGCACATGGCGGTTATGCCGGCCCAGTTGCCGGCCCTGATCTCGGCGGGCGGGCACAGCCAGGAACCGCCGACCGCCACGACATTCGGCTCGGCCAGCCAGGTCGCGGCATTGGCCTCGCCGATGCCGCCGGTCGGGCAGACCCGGATATGCGGAAACGGCCCGCCCAGCGCCCGAAGCGCCTTGATGCCGCCGGCCTGCTCGGCGGGAAAGAATTTGACGATATCGAAGCCCGCCGCCAGCGCCTGCATCAATTCGGAAGCCGTGGCGATCCCCGGCGCGAACGGCAGGTCGCTCGCCGCGGCGGCCTGCAGCAAGGCCGGCGTCGCGCCCGGGCTGATGCCGAATTTGGCTCCGAGGGCGGTGGCGCGCGCCAGATCGTCCGCGTTCAGAATGGTGCCGATGCCGACGATGGCGTCAGGCACCTCCTTGATTATCGCCTTGGCGGCGTCCACCGCGACCGGCGTCCGCAATGTCACCTCCAGCACATGCACTCCGCCCGCCACCAGCGCGCGCGCCAGCGGCACCGCATCCTCCACCCGCTCGATGGTGAGTACGGGGATGACGGTGGCGGACTTGAAGATGCCGGCGAGCTGTAGCTGCCGCGACGCTGTGTTCATGACGATGCCTTGCGGGAGTTGAGATGGGTCGGGATCAGGCCGAACGGCATTTCCGCACGCGGGATGATCGCCCCGGGATGGCACACCACGACGCCAGCCAGCCGATGGCCGATACGGGCGGCTTCGATCGGGTCCGCGCCGACGAGACGCGCGGCGACATAGGCCGCGGCAAAACTGTCGCCGGCCGCCGTGGTGTCGATGACGGGCGTCTCCAGCGGCTTGGCCTTGATCGGGTACGGCACCCCGTCCAGGCGCACGATGCTCGCCGGCTCCGACAGTTTCAGCACCACCTCGGCGCCCGGAATACGCGCCAGCAGCGCCTCGTTGGTCATGCCGGGATAAAGCGGCAGCAGATCTTCCGTGGAAGCCAGCACGATGTCGGCCGAAGCGAACGCCTGCTGGAACACGGCGCGCGCCAGATCGAGATCGGGCCAGCCGCGCGCGCGGAAATTGCTGTCGAAAGCGAACCGCGTCCCCGTCTCGCGGGCGCGCCACAGCGCGGCGAACAGCCGTCCCCGCCCCTCCGGCCCATACAGCGACAGCGTGATCGCGGACAAATAGACCAGATCATACTCGGCCAGCGAATCCAGGATCTCCGGCGTCTGCGGCAGGTCCATCAGGCTGCGGGCGGCCGCGCTGTCGCGCCAATGCAGGAACCGCCGCTCGCCCCTGTCGTCGGTCTGGATCATGTAGAGGCCCGGCAGCTTGCCCGGCAGCCGCGCCACCCGCGCGGTCCCGACACCTTCCGCCGCCCATCCCAAGATCATCTCGTCGCTGAGGTTGTCGTCGCCCAGCGCGGTGACGTAATCGACAGCGACGCCTAGACGAGACAGATAGACGGCGGTATTGAGCGTGTCGCCGCCATAGCCGCGCGAAAACAGGCCGGGCTCACCGCCCTTAGCCTGTTTGAGTTCGACCATGCATTCGCCGACGCAGGCTACCTTGCTCATGACCGCATTCGCCTGGACCAGCCGCACGTCACGTCAGCCTGCGAACTTGCCGCCGAGTTCATCCTCGATGTGAATCCGGATGATGTCGTCAAAGGTCTTTTCGGCGGTGGTGAAGCCGAGCTTGAGTGCACGCTCGGTGACGAAGTCGCGCGGCCAGCCCGAGACGATGCCGATGATGGTCGGATCGGGCACCCGCTTGATGCGCGCGACGACGTTCTTGCCGGCGACGCGGCCGAGCGCCGCGATCTGCTCGCCGACGGTGGCGGCGAGGCCCGGCATCGACAGATTGCGCCGCTGCCCCATCGCGTTGAGGTCCATGGTGCCGGCGTGCACCAGGAAGCCGACCGCCGATTTCGGCGAGGCGTGCCAGTGCTGAACGTCGTCGGAGACGGGCAGCACCGCCTCCTCGCCCGCCAAGGGCTCGCGGATGATGTTGGAGAAGAAGCCGGAGGCCGCCTTGTTCGGCTTGCCCGGCCGAACGCAGATCGTCGGCAGGCGGATCGAGATGCCGTCGAGCAGGCCTTTTCTTGTGTAGTCGTTGATCAGCAGTTCGCAGATGGATTTCTGCGTGCCGTAGCTGGTCAGCGGCGTGTGGAAGAATTCGTCGCCGATCTTTTCCGGGAACGGCGCGCCGAACACCGCGATCGAGGACGTGAACACCAGCCGCGGCTTGTAGCCGCCGCCGGCATGGCGGATGGCGTCGATCAGATGGCGGGTGCCGTCGAGATTGATCCGGTAGCCCTTGTCGAACTCGGCTTCCGCCTCGCCGGAGACGATCGCCGCGAGGTGAAAGATCACCTCCGGACGGTGAGCGATGAGGGGCTCGGCCGCGCCGGGATCGGCGAAGTCGGAGGCCACGACGGTGATCGGGATCGAGGCATTGGCGGGCTTGGCGGGGGCCACCACGTCCTGCAGCGTCATGCGGGTGATGTCGTGCCTGCCGAGGCGGCCGTCGCGCAGCAGCCGTTCGGTCAGTTTGCGGCCGACCATGCCGGCGGCGCCCAAAATCAGGATGTGCAAGACCCGTCTCCTTTTTATTCTTGAAACCTGTTCGTTATCAGCCGGGCCTTCAAGCGGTTACTCTTTGACGGCTCCCGTCATCGCCGACACATAATGCTCAACGAAGAAGGCGTAAAGGATAACCAGCGGCAGCGAGCCCGCCAGGGCACCCGCCATCAGCGAGCCCCAGCGATAGATGTCGCCATCGACGAACTCGTTGACGATCGCCACCGGCACAGTCTTGTTCTTGACCGATTGCAGGAAGGTGAGCGCATAGATGAATTCGTTCCAGCACAGGGTGAAGCAGAAGATGAAGGCCGAGATCAGCCCGGGCACGGCGAGCGGCAGCACGATCCTGGTCAGGATCTGCCACCGGCTGGCGCCGTCGATCAGCGCGCATTCCTCGAGCTCAAAAGGGATGGTCTTGAAGTAGCCCATCAACAGCCAGGTCGAGAACGGAATCAGAATGGTCGGATAGGTCAGGATCAGGGACAGCGGCGAGTCGAACAGACCGTACTGGAACACGACGGTCGCGAGCGGAATGAACAGGATCGACGGCGGCACCAGATAAGCGAGGAAAATCAGACCGCCCACGAGCGTGGCGCCACGGTAGCGCAGCCGAACGATGGCGTACGCCGCCAGCACGCTGGCGATAATCGACACTGCCGTGGCGCCGACCGCCACATACATCGTGTTCCACAGCCACAGCGGATAGTTGCTCTCGAACAGCAGCTTGTAGAAGTGCTTGAGGGTCGGATTCCAGGTCCAGAACGGGTTGTAAGTATCCAGATCGATCAGTTGCTCGTCCGGTTTGATCGCCGTCAGCCCCATCCAGTAGAACGGAAACAGCAGGATGAACACGATGATCGACAGCGGCAGATAGAGCGTCACCAGCCGTCGCGGCACCGACTGCAGATAGCTCATGCCCTCGCTGTTATCGACGCGGGCGGGCGTCGCCAGGATGGTTTTGAGATCAACCTTGCTCGCCGGGAGATCAGTCATTGTTTTCTCCCCGTTGCCACTTCCTGCAGCGCGCGCGGGGCTTGCCCCGTTCGCGCAAAAGAAAACCCGACACCGGAGAGATCAATCATTGTTCTCTCCTTGCTGCCATTTGCGCCGCTGCAGCCCGAACCAGGACACCATGATGGCGGCGAGCAGGAACGGGATCATGGCGCTGGAGATCGCGGCGCCCTCGCCCAGTTGTCCCGCGATGATCGCGCGCTGATACGACAATGTCGCCATGAGGTGTGTGGCGTTGACAGGGCCGCCGCGGGTCATCGCCCAGATCAACTGGAAGTCGGTGAAGGTGAACAGCACCGAGAACGTCATCACCACCGCGATGATCGGCGTCAGCAAGGGATAAGTGATGTGGTGGAACATCTGCCAGCGCGTGGCGCCGTCGAGCGTCGCCGCCTCATATAGCGAGGGCGAGACCGTCTGCAGGCCGGCCAGCAGCGTGATCGCGACGAAGGGCACGCCGCGCCAGATGTTGGCGAAGATCACGCAGATCCGCGCCCATGTGGTGTCGCCGAGGAAGTTGATATTCTGGCTGATCAGGCCGAGATGCTTCAGCGACCAGGAAATGATCGAGAATTGCGAGTCGAAAATCCACCAGAACGCCAGCGCCGACAGCACCGTCGGTACGATGAAGGGAACCAGCACGGCGGCGCGCAGGATCGCCTTGAACGGCATGTGTTCATTTAGCAGCAGCGCCAGATACAGCCCGATGGCGAATTTGATGGCGCTGGCGACGAACGTGTAGAGCAGCGTGTTGAACACCGAGAGCCAGAAGATGGAGTCATCCCACAACCACTCGTAGTTCTCGATACCGATGAATTGCCCGATGCGGCCGATCTTCTGGTCGGTAAAGGACAACCAGACGCCAAGCCCGAGCGGATAGGCCAGGAACAGGATCAGGAACGCCATGGCCGGCACCATGAACCAGAAGCCGAGCCAGTTCCTGTTGTGCGTGAGCTGATCCCACGATGTCGCTTCGCGGATCTGCTGCTTGGCCTTGGCCGGCGCGACTGCGATGTCAGCCATCTACCGATTCCTCACGGCTTGCTTTCCCGGCGAATCCGGGCGGTGTTGTCTTGGGCGAAGCGAAGCGGGCGACGGATGGCCGCCGCCCGCCGCTCATGCATCAGCGATAGATGCGCTTCAGCTGCCGCTCGGCTTCCGCCATCGCCGACTTGGCATCCTTGGCACCGGTGCAGTAGTTGGCGAACATGTCGACCACGATGAAGTCGGCAATCGCGGTCGCCGCCTTCTCGCCGACCTTGCCGATGCCGGAGGCCGGCAGCGCGCGCTTGCTGCAGTGGCTGTAGGGTTCGTTCTTCGGATCCGCCGTCCACACCGGAGACGAGTCATAGGCGTTGAGCGTGTGGGTCAGATAGCCCCGCGCCCCCGACAGCCATTTGTCGAAATTCTCCTTCTCCAGCATGAAGGCGATGAAGGCCTTCGCCGCGTTCGGATATTTCGTGAAGTTGAACGCCAGGATCGGAGAAGCGAGCTGCAATTCGGTCGGCTTGCCAATGGGACCGATCGGAGCCAGCGCATGATAGGTGTCTTCGGCAAGCTCCTTCTTGCTCGGATCATCCTTGGCGGCGACATAGATCGAGATGCCGTTGGCGGTGCAGTACAGTTCGCCCGCCAGGAAGGCCTTGTTGTTGGAGGAGTCGTTCCACGACGCCGCGCCCGGAATGAAGGTTTCGCTGAGCGCCTTGCAATATTCCAGCGCCTTCATCGTCTCGGGCGAGTTGATGATCACCTTGTCGTCCTTGTCGACGGTCCAGGCATTATGTCCCCAGAGCACCCAGTGCAGCCAGCCGTTGGCGTCGCCGGTGGCATGGCCGAGCGCAAAGCCGGCCGGCGTGTTGTTCGCCTTCAGCGCCTTGCACAGTTCGAGGAAGCCGGGGAAGTCCTTGGGAAACTCCTTGAAGCCGGCCTTGTCGGTCGCCGATTTGCGGTAGGTGAACGCGCCGCCGATGGTGGCCACGGGGATACCGAGCCAGTCGTTGCCGAGCATGCAGGTCTTCTGCGCGGCGTCGGTCCATCCGCCGTATTTCTTGCCGAGATAATCGGCAACGTCGTTCATCTTGAGGACTTTGGTCGGGAAGAGCTGCGGCAGCGTATGTAGGCCCCAGGCAAGGTCGATACCCGACCCGGTATTGGCGGCCACGGACGCCTTTGGCTGCACGTCCTCGAAGGATTCCGAGAACACGTTCATCTCGGTGCCGGTCGCGGCCTTGAATGCGGCGACCATGGCGTTGAAGGCCTCGTCTTCCGCAGGCACGAAACGCTTCCAGCGCATCACGGTCAGCTTGGCGCCAGGCTCGGCTTTCCACGGTGAGGCCTGTGCCCAGGCCCTTGCAAAATCGAACAGCGCCGGCCCGGTCAGCGCGCCGGCCGCCGCCAGCGCGGTGCCGCCCTGAAGCAGAGAGCGGCGGGTAAAATCGTGCATGGTCAATCCTCCCTATGGATATTTTTTCTGGTTCTTGTGCAGTCCTCGTTTCTTGTTCTTGGCAGGCGTTATCCGATTTTCTTCTTGGTGTTGGCTATCAATCAGCCATTCAGTCGCTTTCCTGTCGTGTCGTCGAACAGGTGCACCAGCGACGGATCGGGCTTGAGGCGGATCTTGTCGCCCGGATTGAACTGATGGCGCTCGCGGAACACGGCGACCACCTGCTCGCCGCCGAGCTTGGCGAACACCTGGGTCTCCGAGCCGGTCGGCTCGACCACGACGATCTCGGCTTCGGCGCCGTCATCGGCAATGGTGAAATGCTCGGGCCGCACGCCGTAGACCGCCGGCTGGCCGTCTGAATTGGCGGGCGCGCTCTTCAACGGCAGCTTGACGCCGTTCGGCCCTTCAAACACGGCGCTGCCGTTCGCCTTCACCTTGCCCTTGAGGAAGTTCATCGCAGGCGAACCGATGAAGCCGGCCACAAACTGGTTGGCCGGGCTGTCATAGAGTTCGAGCGGTGTGCCCATCTGCTCGACGATGCCGTCATGCATCACCACGATCTTGTCGGCCATGGTCATGGCCTCGATCTGGTCGTGGGTGACGTAGACGGTAGTGGTGCGCAGGCGCTGGTGCAATTCCTTGATCTCGGTGCGCATCGCGACGCGCAGCTTGGCGTCGAGGTTGGACAGCGGCTCGTCGAACAAGAACACCTGCGGATCGCGCACGATGGCGCGGCCCATGGCGACGCGCTGGCGCTGGCCGCCGGACAATTGCCGGGGGTAGCGATCGAGCAGCGGGGTCAGGGCGAGGATCTCCGCGGCGCGCTTGACGCCGGTCGAGATTTCATCGGCGCTCGCGCCGCGCAGCTTGAGCGAAAAGCCCATATTGTCGGCGACGGTCATGTGCGGATAGAGCGCGTAGTTCTGGAACACCATCGCAATGTCGCGCTCTTTGGGCTGGACATTGTTGACGACGCGGTCGCCGATCGAGATGGTCCCGGACGTGATGTTCTCGAGGCCGGCCAGCATCCGCAGCAGGGTCGACTTGCCGCACCCCGATGGGCCGACGAGCACGACGAACTCGCCATCCTCGATCGGAATCGTCACGCCGTGCAAGACTTCGAAATTGCCGAACGACTTTCGCACGTCGCGAATCTGTACCGACGACATCCTCACTCCCTCTTGTTCTGTCTTGGGGCGCCACGGACCGCAGCAATGATCTGCCGTCTTGATGCCCTGCTGTCTTATCGACCAAAATGCCGGAAGGCCAATTCAACCGGTCATCATCATCCGCAGTTTCGCGGCTTTTAGCAATCCGATGGTAGCGCTGTCAATAATTGTTCAATCGACCAATCTGTTGTGATATGAGCGCAAGATGGGACGAAAACAGACCAAGTCTGGCAAGATCCGCCTCACCGAGGTCGCCAAGCTCGCTGGCGTCAGCCCCATCACGGCATCGCGGTTTTTCAGGAATCCGGAAGCCCTGTCGCTGAGTAAGCGCGAACGCGTCGACAGCGCGGTAAAGGAATTGGGTTACGTGCCCAATCTCGCGGCGCGTGCACTGGCTTCGCATCGTACGGAGGTCATCGGCGTCGTCATCCCCTCGCTCACCAATAACGTCTTCTCGGACGTACTGCGCGGCATCTACGATGCTTCCGAAGGCAGCCGCTACACGATCCAGCTCGCCAATACCCGCTACAGCATCCTGCAGGAGGAGAAAGTCCTGCGGCTGTTCCGCGCGCAGAAACCGGCGGGCCTGATCGTCACCGGCATCAACCAGACCGCGGAATCCCGCGCCATCCTCGAGGCGATCAACTGCCCCGTCACGCAGATCATGGAGATCGGCGACAGCCCCGTCGACATGATGGTCGGCTTCTCACATTACGACGCGGCCTTTGCCGCCATTTCGCACATCCTGGAACAGGGGCGGCGGCGCATCGGGTTTCTCGGCGCCCGGATGGACCCGCGGGTGCAGCGGCGGCTGGAAGGCTATCGCGATGCAATGAAGGCGGCCTCGCTGTTCGACCCGAACCTCGTTGTCACCACCTCGATACCGACCACGGTAACGCTCGGCAGGACGCTGCTGACCGACCTCTTCGCCCAGGCCCCGGACATCGACGCGGTATTCTGCGTCAACGACGACCTCGCGCTGGGAGCGCTGTTCGAATGCCAGCATCGCCAGATCGCCGTCCCCCGCGACCTCATGATTGTCGGCTTCAACGATCTGGAGTTTACGGCCTCCGCCGTGCCCTCGCTTTCCAGCGTCCGCACCAATCGCTATGAAATGGGCCGCCACGCCGTCACCATGGTGATCGACGCCATCGAAGGCCGACACCCCGAAGTGCCGGTCATCGACCTCGGCTTCCAGTTGATGGTTCGCGAAAGCTCGATGCCGCCAGGCAATTGAGGTCGCGGCAAATGCGCGCGATGCGGCGCGGGCAAAAATTGGTAGCGCTATCTTTTGGGCCGAACTAGGATCGTATCGACAGGATGAAAGGAGGCTGACGCACTGCCGCGGTGAAATTCCGGGCCAGGTGCGCGGCTGCCGCGAATTGAGCCATCCACGAGTTTGCATTGCGGGAGGAAACCGTGAACAACAACGACAAGAAGACCAATGGCAAAGGCCGGAGACTGCGTTCACTGGCGTGGTTCGACAACCCGCATAATCCGGGCATGACGGCGCTTTATCTCGAGCGTTACCTGAATTACGGCCTGACCCGTGCGGAATTACAGTCCGGCAAGCCCATTATCGGCATCGCCCAGACCGGCAACGACCTCTCCCCGTGCAACCGCCATCACCTCGAACTGGCGCACCGCGTCCGCGAGGGCATCCGCGAAGCCGGCGGCATCGCGATGGAATTCCCGACCCATCCGATCCAGGAAACCGGCAAGCGTCCGACCGCGGCGCTCGACCGCAACCTCGCCTATCTCGGCCTGGTCGAGATCCTGTTCGGCTACCCGCTCGATGGCGTCGTGCTGACCACCGGTTGCGACAAGACGACGCCGGCCTGCCTGATGGCGGCGGCGACCGTCAACCTCCCCGCGATCGTGCTGTCGGGCGGCCCGATGCTGAACGGCTGGTTCAACGGCGAGCGCACCGGCTCCGGCACCATCGTGTGGAAACAGCGCGAACGGCTCGCCGCGGGCGAGATCGACTACAACGAATTTATCGAGATCGTGTCGTCGTCGGCGCCGTCGGTCGGCCATTGCAACACCATGGGCACCGCCTCGACCATGAACTCGCTGGCGGAGGCTCTCGGCATGTCGCTGCCGGGCTGCGCGGCGATCCCCGCGCCCTACCGCGAGCGCGGCCAGATCGCCTATGAGACCGGCAAGCGCATCGTCGAGATGGTGTGGGAAGATCTCAAGCCCTCGGACATCTTGACCCGCAAGGCGTTCGAGAACTGCATCGTGGTGAACTCGGCGATCGGCGGCTCGACCAACGCGCCGATCCACATCAACGCGCTGGCGCGGCACGTCGGCGTCGAACTGTCGATCGACGACTGGCAGAAGCATGGCCACCACATCCCGCTGTTGGTGAACATGCAGCCGGCCGGCTTCTATCTCGGCGAGGAATATCACCGCGCCGGCGGCGTTCCCGCGGTGGTGCGGGAATTGATGGCGCACAAGCACATCCATGAAGATGCCGTCACGGTGAACGGCCGCACCATGGGCGAGAACTGCCGCGAGGCGCCCAAGCCCGACAATGACGTGATCTGGAGCTATGACAAGCCGCTGGTGAAGGACGCCGGCTTCCTGGTGTTGCGCGGCAATCTGTTCGATTCTGCGATCATGAAGACCAGCGTGATCTCGAAGGAGTTTCGCGAGCGCTATCTGGTCAACCCGAAAGATCCGAACGCGTTCGAGGGCCGCGCCATCGTGTTCGAGGGACCGGAGGATTACCACGACCGGATCGACGATCCCGCGCTCGCAATCGACGAGCACTGCATCCTGTTCATCCGCGGCGCCGGCCCGATCGGCTATCCCGGCGGCGCCGAAGTGGTGAACATGCAGCCGCCGGCGGCGCTGATCAAACGCGGCATTCTCTCGCTGCCCTGCATCGGCGACGGAAGGCAGTCCGGTACCTCGGGTTCGCCGTCGATCCTCAACGCCTCGCCGGAAGCCGCCGCCGATGGCGGGCTGGCGATCCTGCGCACCGGCGACAAGGTCCGCATCGACCTCAACAAGGGCGACGCGAACATTTTGATCACGAGCGAAGAACTGAAGAAGCGCCGCGCCGAGCTCAAGGAAAAGGGCGGCTTCCCCTACCCGGCCAACCAGACGCCCTGGCAGGAGCTCTATCGCGCGACCGTCGGCCAGCAGGCCACCGGCGCCTGCATGGAGCTCGCCACGCGCTATCAGAACATCGCCGGCACCGTCGGCGTGGCGCGGGATAATCATTAGGCGAACAGATCGTCATTGCCGGGCTTGACCCGGCAATCCATCCTTTTTGCGAAGAAGATGGATACGCGGGTCAAGCCCGCGTATGACACCAAGAAATAAGCCACGATCATTCAAGGACCACCTCCATGTCAGACCGCCTGAAGGGCAAGCGCGCCTTCGTCACCGCCGCCGCCGTCGGCATCGGCCGCGCCTGCGCCGTCGCGTTCGCACGCGAGGGAGCAACCGTGTTCGCGACCGATATCGACGAGGCAAAACTCGCCGCGCTCACGAGCGAGGGCATCGCAGAGACCGCCAAACTCGACGTCCGCGACACCGCTGCCGTCGCCGCGATGGCCAAGCGCGCCGGTCGGACCGACATCCTGCTCAACGCCGCCGGCTTCGTGCATCACGGCACCATCATGGACTGCTCCGACGACGAGTTCGATTTTTCGTTCGACCTCAACGTCAAGTCGATGCATCGCACCATCCGCGCGTTCCTGCCCGGCATGCTGGAGAACGGCAACGGCACCATCGTCAATATCTCCTCGGCGGCCGGCGTGGTGAAAGCCGCTCCCAACCGCTACGTCTACGGCGCCACCAAGGCCGCGGTCGCTGCGCTCACCAAGTCGGTGGCCGTGGACTTCATCACCAAGGGCATCCGCTGCAACTGCATCTGCCCCGGCACCGTCGAAACCCCCTCCATGCTGGAGCGCGCCGCCGCCGCAGGTCCCAACGGCCGCGAGATGTTCATTGCACGCCAGCCGATGGGGCGTCTCGGCACCGCCGAGGAGATCGCCGCCCTCGCCCTCTACCTCGCCAGCGATGAAAGCGCCTTCACCACCGGAGTCGCCCATGTCATCGACGGCGGTTGGACGCTGTAGGGAGAGCGCGCATGAACAAGATCGATCTCGACGGCCGCCGCGCCGTCGTCACCGGCGGCGCGCAGGGCTTTGGCCGCGCGATCACCGAGCGCTTCGTCGCATCGGGCGCCAAGGTCGCCATCTGGGATCACGACATCGCATTTGCCGAGCGAACCGCAAAGGAAATCGGCCCGGCGGCGGCGGCCTTCAAGGTCGACGTGTCCGACCTCGCCGCCGTCGAGAAGACACGTGACGACACGTTGAAGGCGTTCGGCAAGATCGACATCCTGGTCAACAACGCCGGCATTGCCGGCATCAATAAGACGGTATGGGAAACCGACCTCGAGGAATGGCGCAAGGTTCTGCGCATCAACCTCGACGGCCCCTTCATCTGCTGCAAGGCGGTGGTGCCCGCGATGCTGCAGCAAAGATACGGCCGCATCGTCAACATCGCCTCGATCGCCGGCAAGGAGGGCAACCCCAACGCTGCGCACTATTCAGCCTCGAAGGCCGGCCTGATCGCGCTGACAAAATCGCTCGGCAAGGAATTGGCGCAGCATGACATCCTGGTCAACGCGGTGACGCCGGCGGCGGCCCGGACTGCGATCTTCGACCAGATGACGCAGCAGCACATCGACTTCATGCTGTCGAAGATCCCGAAGAACCGTTTCGTCCTGGTGGAAGAACTCGCGGCGATGGTGGCGTGGCTGGCGTCGGAAGATTGCGCGTTCTCGACCGGCGCCGTGTTCGATATCTCCGGCGGCCGGGCGACGTACTGACATGGGTACAATCCGCGAAGGTGGCTGTCTCTGCGGCGCGGTACGGTTCAGGGCCGAGGGCGAGCCGTTGAACGTTCGCATCTGCCATTGCCGGAACTGTCAGAAGGCGATGGGCTCGCCGTTCTTTGCCCGCGCCCTGTTCGACCAGCGGTCGGTCGTCGTCGAGGGCGTCACGGCGCGCTATCCGACGTCGGCGGCGCTGGACCGGGAATTCTGCGGCGCCTGCGGCACGCGGCTGTTTTCCCGGCGCACCAACGGAACCGCGATGGGCGTCGCGCTGGCAACCTTCGACGACCGTAACGCCTTCGCACCGACCGAGCACATCTGGGTCTCCGAGAAGATCGCCTGGGTGCGGCTCGATGACGGTCTACCGCAATTCCCGGAGACGGTTCCCACCTAGCCACGTCGTGCTAGGCTGCGAAACCGAAGCGCGAACCAGGACGAACCGCTTGGACATCACACTCTATGGCCTGTCGGTCTGGATTCTCCCGCTCCTGATCGCCATCACCTTTCACGAGGCGGCGCACGCCTTCGTGGCCTACAAGCTGGGGGACGATACGGCTTTCCAGCTCGGCCGGGTCAGCTTCAACCCGATCAAGCATATCGATCCGTTCGGGACGGTAATCCTGCCCGGCGTGCTGCTGCTGTCGCATTCGCCGTTTCTGTTCGGCTATGCCAAGCCGGTTCCCGTCAATTTCCGGAACCTGAATCATCCCCGGCTGGACATGGTCTGGGTGGCGCTGGCCGGGCCGGCGATCAACATCGTGCTGGCAACGCTCACCGCGCTCGCGTTCCATGCCGTGCCCCTGGTGCCCCCGGATGCCGCCAAATGGACGGTGGACAATCTGAAAAATGCGTTCCTGATCAACATCGTGCTGGCGATCTTCAACATGATGCCGATCCCGCCCCTGGACGGCGGCCGAGTCGCCGTCGGGCTGCTGCCGCGGACATTGGCGGTCCCGCTGTCGCGGCTGGAACCCTATGGCATGCTGATCCTGCTTGGCCTTCTGATCCTGCTGCCGGCGATCGGCGCGCCGTTCGGCCTAAATCTTGATGTTATTTCGGCGATACTTCGAACGTTGACCGGATATGTGATTAGCGCTCTTCTTTTTATCACCGGCAACGCTTAAACTTCGAACAGAGGTTGCACAGGGAAGAACCTAGTCCGCGCCATGCCGACGAAAGCTGCCGATATGCTGATCGCACGCCGCGCCGATACGCGCGCCAGGGCAGATTTCGCGACGTGGAAGATGCTGGCCAAGCTCAACGGCTTTTCCGCCCTGCCCGCCGAGGCGCAGAGCTTTCTCGAGGGCTACCGCCAGTTGCTGGCCAGGATGAACGAGGCGGAGGCCTCCGAGGCCACCATCCAGCTGGTGTACAAGAGCTACTATGCCGAGATGGGCGGCTCCGGAACGCCGCCGGAAATCCCCTCGCGCGCGAGCCAGCCTGCCGCCGATACCGGCAACGTCACTGCCTTCCGCCGTCCCGCCGCCCGGCCCAAGCCGTCCCCCTCCGCGTCGGGACCGGCGGCCAAACCGCGCCTGCCGGTGGCGCTGATCTTCATCTGCCTCGCGGTCGTCTACGTCAGCATCCGCTATTTCTGGCGATGACCCGCCCGCCCCGAAAGATTGGCCGCATCCTTGCGAATTCGCCGCCCGGCGGAATATCGCTTGCGACGGCATTTGACCGCGGCGGCTAGGCGATGGCACCAAGGCCGGACATAATGGCCCGCCATCCAACAAGCATTCAGCAAGTGATATTTCCGGAGGATAGATGAAGCGATCCATTGCAGCCCTTGCCCTGACCACGAGCCTGGTGCTCACGACCGGCGCTTTCGCGCAGACGCTCGACAAGGTGGTCAAGATCGGCAGCCTCGGCGACCAGTCCGGCCTGTACGCCGACATCGGCGGTCCCGGCTCGACGGTCGCCGCCCAGATGGCGGTCGAGGATTCCGGCCTGCTCGCCAAGGGCTGGAAGATCGAGGTGATCGCGGCCGATCACCAGAACAAGCCGGATGTCGGCACCAATATCGGCAAGCAGTGGATCGACGTCGAGAAGGTCGACGTGTTCGTCGACCTCGCCAGTTCCGGCGTCGGCCTCGCGATCGCCAACCTCGCCAAGGAAAGGAACGTCGTCAACCTCAACTCCGGCTCGGCGTCGTCCGACCTCACCGGCGCGCAGTGTTCGCCGAATACCGTTCACTGGGTCTACGACACCTGGATGCTCGCCAACGGCACCGGCAAGGCGCTGGCGAAGGCCGGCGGCGACAGCTGGTTCTTCCTCACCGCCGACTACGCCTTTGGCCATGCGCTGGAGCGCGACACCGCCGCCGTCGTCACCGCCAACGGCGGCAAGGTTCTCGGCAGTGTCAAGCATCCGCTCAACAATGCCGACTTCTCCTCGTTCCTGCTGCAGGCGCAGAGCTCGAAAGCCAAGATCATCGGGCTGGCGAATGCCGGCGGCGACACCACGAACTCGATCAAGCAGGCGGCCGAATTCGGCATCGTCCAGGGCGGACAAAAGCTCGCGGGCATGCTGATGTTCATCACCGACGTGCACGCGCTCGGGCTCAAGGTGGCGCAGGGCCTGAACTTCACCGAGACATTCTACTGGGACATGAACGACCAGACCCGCGCCTTCACCAAGCGCTTCAACGAGAAGTACAAGAAGAATCCGCCGACCATGGTGCAGGCCGGCGTCTATTCCTCGCTGATCCATTACTTCAAGGCGCTGGAAGCGCTCGGCGGCAACCCGCATGACGGCCGCGCCGTGGTCGCCAAGATGAAGGAGCTGCCGACCGACGACCCGCTGTTCGGCAAGGGCGCGGTCCGCGCCGACGGCCGCAAGATCCACCCGGCCTATCTGTTCGAGGTGAAGAAGCCGGCCGACTCGAAGTACCCGTGGGACTATTACAACCTCGTCGCCACCATCCCGGCGAACGAAGCCTTCATCCCGCTCGAGAAGAGCGTCTGCCCGATGTTGAAGAAGACCTGAGGGTCAGCGATCAGTGACGACGTCGCGAAGCCCTCTCCCGGTGCCGGGAGAGGGCTTTTGCGCGGTTGAAAACGAATTATCGAAAACAACCCCATGCACAGTAGACACTTGACTGATTTTACAGCATTTTTCGTCGCGCATTTACCGGGCGGGGGCCGGTTCGGCCGCGGCGGCAACTGGTCTCACTCGGGCAGGCCCGCCAGCCTCAGGCCGTTCGCGAACAGCGCCCGATGCTCCGGCCGGCGCATCGGTATCCAGCCGTCGATGTTCGAAATACGAAACGCCGGATCGAGGCTGCGCAAACGATCCGCGGCTTCTACGGCCCGCTCGATCCGGCCGACGAGCGCCTGGGACGCTATGATGACAAGCACGACGAACGTCGAAGTGGGGACTTGCCGGTACGATCGTTCGGCCCAGGACAAGGCTGCATCGAAGCGCCCAGCAAACAGATGCGACATGGCCATACCGGCCTGCATTCGGTACATTTCGGGATCGAGCGGGCTGAACCGCATCGCGCGTGTGAAAAATTCGATCGCGGCCTCGGGATCGCCGAGTTCGGCCCGAACGAAGCCGCCTAGAAACCAGGCGGCTGCGAGGTTGGGGTTGAGCAACAGCGCCTTGTCGATCAAGGTGATGGCGCCTTCGAGATCGTCGGCCAGATGGGCAAGTGTATGTCCGGCCCGCGTCAGTGCGACGGCGTCATCCTGACCCAATTCCACCGCCAGACGGGCCAGTCGTGTGCCTTCGGCGAACTCCTTTGACGGATCAGTCATCCAGCCGCTGATCTTTCGCAAGCAATGGCACCACGCTGCCATCGCGTAAGCAGAAGCAAAATCGGCATCAAGCGCGATCGCCTGATGAAACAGCGGCAGCGCCTCATCGATTGCTTTCCTGGTACCCCGGTGTAAATGCGGCATCGCACGTAAATAGTGATCATACGCATTCAGATTGCCGGTCGGTTTGCGCCGGGCGCGCTCGATCTCCGCGCGTTCGAGTTGGGAGGCGATCACGCCGACGATGCTGACCGCGACCTGATCCTGCAATTCGAAGATGTCATCGAGCGTTTCTTCAAATCTTTCGGCCCATAGATGGGTCCCCGTCCTGGCGTCCACCAGTTGCGCCGTGATGCGGACCCGCTTGTTGGATTGCCGCACGCTGCCTTCGACGACGTAGCGCACGCCAAGCTCCCGGCCGACCTGCTGCTCGTTCACAATACGCCCTTTATAGGCGAAGCTGGAATTGCGAGCGATGACGAACAGCCATCCGATGCGCGACAACGCCGTGATGATGTCCTCGACCACGCCGTCGGCAAAATAATCCTGCTCAGGATCCCCGCTGAGGTTTCGAAACGGCAGTACCGCGATCGAAGGAGACGCCGGCAGCAGAGGTGCCGAACTGAGCTCTTCGGCCGCAGCGTTCGACGGTGCGCCTGCCGTGAAGGGAGGCGTCTTGTCGTCCCGGACCTGGCCCACAAAACGCATGCCCTTGCGCGAAATCGTCCGGATCAGGCGCTGCTCCTTGCCGGTATCGCCGATCGCTTTGCGCGCTGCGTTGACGTGGGTCGTCAACGTCGATTCGGAGACAATCCTGCGCTCCCAGACGGCCGCCAGCAAATCGTCACGTGTCACCACCTGGTCCCTGTTGCGCACCAGATAGAGCAGAAGGTCGAACACTTTGGGCCCGACCGCGACCGGCTGCGAGGCCCGGGTCAACTCGCGCCGTTCGGCGTCGAGACAATAATCTTCAAACAGGAAACGCAAATCCGCTCCGCCCGGACGAAAATCCAAGGAGAATTGAAGGCCATTTTAAGCAAACTGCAAGGTCTTCCTGCCCGCTTGCGCCCATCCTCGACACATCCGACCAGATCCTCCTGGTCGAGAATTCGAAGAAATCATCATGAAGATCGTGCTGATCGGCGGGACCGGTTTGATCGGAACAAGACTTGCGCGGATCCTCCGTCGCGAGGATCACGAAGTCCTTCAGGTATCCCCCCGCAGCGGCGTCGATGCCGTCACCGGTGAAGGTCTCAGCCAGGCGCTGGAGGGTGCCGACGTCGTTGTCGACGTGGCAAATTCCCCGTCCTTCGAGGACGGCGCAGTTTTGGCATTCTTTGAAACCTCAAGCCGCAACATATTGGCGGCCGAAGCCGCCGCGAATGTGGGGCACCACGTCGCACTGTCGGTGGTCGGCGCGGAACGGCTTCCAGAGTGCGGCTATCTCCGGGCCAAACTCGCGCAGGAACATCTGATCCGGCGTTCGACCATTCCCTACAGCATTCTGCGCTCCACGCAGTTCTTCGAATTCCTCGGCGGCATCGTCGATACGTCGACCGATGGACATGTCGTGCGGCTATCGCCCGCGCTCATTCAGCCGGTCGCCGCGGACGATGTGGCTGACGCCCTCGCCGCGCTGACGCTCGCCGATCCCGTCAACGGCATCATCGAACTTGCCGGGCCGGAGGCCCTGAGCCTCGACGAATTCGGCCGAACATACCTGATGGCGAGCGGGGATCCGCGCAAGGTCGTCGCCGACATCCACGCCCGCTATTTCGGAGCGGAACTGGACGACCGATCCCTGACTCCCGGCCACCATCCGCGGCTTGGCGCCATCCGTTTCGAGGATTGGCTGGCCACCACTGTAAAGCCACGCGCCAGCTGACACTTAAATCGTACCGCCGCTTCTCGTGCGAGCCCCTATCGATGACCAAATCAACCTTGCGCAAAACTTCACAACAAGAGCCGGCGACCGCATCCGAGACGCGATCCTCCGCACCGGCCGCCGGAGATCGCCCGCTTGCCGAGGCGGAAATGGCGCGCGTGCTCGGGACCGACCCGTTTCGCGTGGCCCTGGACGCATCCGGCGCCGGAATCGCGCACTGGAAGCATGACCCGCTGCACGACGTCGTCGCGCCGATGACGCACCATGTCATCATGGCCTACAACGGGGCGGTGCAGCGCATGGAGCGGCGTTCGGGACGCCTGGTTTCGACCGGGACGTTTCGTCCGGGGGTTGTGATCATCATTCCGGAAGGATCAAGCTCCCGCTGGGACATTCCGCGGCCCGTCGATGTCGTCCAGCTCTACCTGCCGCAACAGACACTGATGCGCGTGGCCGACGAGGCCGAAACTGCCCAGCCGGTTGAGCTCGTGGAGCGAACGGCGCACCCCGACGCCGTCACCTCCCGGCTGCTTCTCAGCGCCGCGGATGTGCTTGAAGGCAACGAAGCTTTGGATTCCCTCTTCAGGCAACAACTGACGGACCTCCTCGCGACCCGCCTGCTCGCCGCGCATGCAGGCGCACCAGCCGTCCGCCAGCCGATTGTCGGCGGCCTGGCGCCGAAGGTACTGATGCGCAGTATCGAGCGGCTCCGCTCGGAGAGCGATGCGGATGTCTCGCTTGCCGCGCTCGCCGCGGACGCCGGCCTGTCGCGTTTTCACTTCTGCCGCGCGTTCAAGGAAAGTACCGGGCTCTCGCCGCACGCCTGGCTGCGCCAGCACCGGCTGGAGCAAGCGATGCGGATGCTCCGCGAGACCGACGTATCGGTTGTCGCGGTCGCCGCCGCACTTGGCTACGCGTCCCAGACCGCGTTCGCGGCGGCCTTCAAACGGCTGACCGGCGACACGCCGACCGATTGGCGCCGGCGCGCGCGATAGCAGCAATCGCTCTGCAATCGCCGCAACCCCGCTGGGGCAGGGAAACATCCAGTTCGCTAGATGAGCATCGTGTCCAGACCAGCCATTCGGAGATGACCAATGCTCTTCAACAAGCCGCCCAACCAGATTGTGAATACCACGCGCCGGAAGATACTGGCGACGTCGGTGATGTCTGCGATTTCTCTTAGCGTCCGCTCCTCGACGGCAACCGGCGAAGAATCAAGCCGCTCGAAATACACGGCGCCGGCAACCGATCCGATGACATCGGTCACCACGAAGGACGGCGTAACGATATTCTACAAGGACTGGGGCCCGAAGTCGGGCCAGCCCATCGTCTTTCATCATGGCTGGCCGCTTTGCAGCGACGATTGGGATACCCAGATGCTGCACTTCGCGGCCAAGGGATATCGCGTGATCGCCCATGATCGCCGCGGGCACGGACGTTCCAGCCAGGTCGGCGAAGGCCACGATATGGATCATTACGCGGCCGATGCCGCCGCGGTCGTCGACCACCTCGATCTCCGTCGAGCCATCCATGTCGGTCATTCCACCGGCGGCGGAGAGGCTGCGCGCTACGTCGCGCGGCACGGCCGCGGTCGCGTTGCGAAGCTGGTGCTGATCAGCGCGGTTCCGCCGCTGATGATGAAATCAGAAAGCAATCCCGGCGGCTTGCCGATCGAAGTTCTCGACAACCTGCGGCGACAGCTCGCGGCCAACCGGGCACAGTTCTATCTGGATTTCGCGAGCGGCCCGTTCTTCGGCTACAACCGCCCGGGTGCGACGGCATCGCAAGCGGTGATCTGGAACTGGTGGCGCCAGGGCATGATGGGCGGCGCAAAAGCACATTTGGACGGCATCAAGGCGTTCTCGGAAACTGACTTCACCGAGGATCTGAAGCGAATCCCAGTGCCGACTCTCGTCCTGCATGGCAGCGACGATCAGATAGTACCCGTCGCCGATTCAGCGCCGCTGTCGGCGAAGCTGCTGAAGAAGAGCACGCTCAAAATCTACGAAGGGCTGCCGCACGGCATCTGCACGACACATGCGGCCCTCGTCAACGCCGACCTGTCCGCTTTCATCGCGGGCTGATGCCTGCATCGATTCAAACGAATTACGGAGAAATCACATGCGACTGGTCATCATTGGCGCCGGCTTCGCCGGCATGTACGCCGCCTTGTCCGCTGCTCGCCTGCGCGACATCAAGGGCGTTTCACCCGGAGAGTTGGAGATCGCGCTGATCGCGCCGGAGCCAACACTGGTGATCCGCCCGCGGCTCTACGAACCGAGGCCCGAAACGCTGACGGCCCCGCTGCTCGACATGTTCAAGGCGATCGATGTGGCCTACGTGCAGGGCACCGCCGAGGCGATCGACACCGGCGCGCGCGAGATCGGTATTGCCACGCCAGGGAACAAGCGAACGCGGCTCCCCTACGATCGCCTCGTCATCGCAGCCGGCAGCCGCCTGTTCCGTCCGAGCATTCCCGGCCTCGCCGAACATGGCTTCAGCGTGGATTCGCTGCACGACGCGCTTGCCCTGGACAAGCACCTGGATGGGCTTGCCGGTCAGCCCGTTGGAAACCGGCGCAACACGGTGGTCGTCGTTGGCGGCGGGTTCACCGGAATCGAGGCTGCGACGGAAATGCCGGCGCGGCTCCGCGCGCGGCTCGGGCGCGATGCCCGACCGCGCATCATCCTGGTCGAGCGCAACAAATCGATCGCCCCCGACATGGGCGAAGCTGCACGTCCCATCATCGTGGACGCGCTGAAGCGGCTCGGCGTTGAGACCCGGCTCGGTGTGGGCGTCACGTCGCTCGAAACGTCCGGCGTCACCTTGTCCGACGGCGAACGCATCGAAACCTCGACGGTGATCTGGGCCGCGGGCATTCGCGCCGCTCCGCTGACGGCGCAGGTACCGGCCGAGCGCGACAATTTCGGCCGGCTGCTGGTCGACCGAGATCTGCGCGTGCCAGGCGTGGCAGGTGTGTTCGCCACCGGCGATGCCGCCCGCGCAGCGTGCGACGACGCCGGAAACTACGCACTGATGTCATGCCAGCACGCTACGCGGATGGGCGCCTTTGCCGGCAACAATGCCGCGGCGGAATTGCTGGGCGTTCCAACCAAGCCCTATCACCAGAACGCCTATGTTACCTGCCTCGATCTCGGCGAAGCGGGCGCCCTCTTCACGCGCGGCTGGGAGCGGCAAGTGGAAAAGGTCGGCGACCAGGCGAAGAAAACCAAGCGGGAGATCAACACCGTCTGGATCTATCCGCCGCGCGCCGAACGCGCGGCTGCGCTCGCCTCGGCTGATCCGGAGCGCGTCACCGATATCTGAACCGCATCGACGGGCCGGAAGCTCGACCATTACATCTGCTATCCACAAACCGCAACAGGAGACGAACATGAACGTGCAACAGACCTCACACCTCGCAACACCGCAGCCCGAAGAGCCGGTGCCGTCACGTTATGTCCTCAAGGTGGGCGAGATCGACGTGATCGTGATCAGCGACGGGGTGCTTCCGCTGCCGACCACTATGTTGGGGCACAACGCCGCGCCCTCCGTGCGAGCGGCCTGGTTCAAGGACATGTTCCTGCCACCGGATGCATTCGACTGGGCGCTGAATGCGGTCGTCGTGCGCAGCGGCGGCAAGACCATCCTGATCGACGCAGGCCTTGGGTCGGATCCCGACCTGCACTTGCCGCGGGCGGGTCAGCTGATCAAGCGGCTGGAAGCCGCCGGCATCGACCTCGGGTCGGTAACCGACGTGATATTGACCCACATGCACATGGATCATGTCGGCGGCTTGCTGGTCGATGGCGTGAAGGACCGGCTGCGGCCCGACCTGCGAGTTCATGTTGCGGCCGCTGAGGTCAATTTCTGGGAGGAGCCCGATTTCTCCCGCACCGCCATGCCGGCAGGTTTTCCGGACGCGCTCCGGGCTGCCGCAAAGCGGTTCGCGAAAGAATACCATAATCAAATCCGGAAATTTGACGACGAGTACGAGGTCGCTCCGGGTGTCGTCGTCCGACGCACCGGCGGTCACACTCCCGGGCACAGCATCGTGCAACTGAGGTCCGGTGGTGATGCGCTGACCTTCGCCGGAGATGCCGTCTTCACGGTCGGCTTCGACCACCCGGACTGGCACAACGGCTTCGAACACGACCCGGAAGAAGCCGCCCGGGTCCGAAACCGACTGCTGCGCCAGTTGGCGAACACCGGCGAGCTGCTGGTCGCCACCCATATGCCGTTCCCGTCCATCGGACGCGTCGGGCTGGACCGCGAAGGCTTTCGCTTTGTGCCGATCCACTGGGACTACTGACAGCTTTCGACGGGCTTGAGTCGAGCTGAAGCACGAACTGCGGGAGGTGGTGCAGTTCGTGTTTCGACTTCGTCCTTGGCGAAGGAGCCGCTGCTGCGGCAGCGACCGGTCACATGCCGTACAGGATCCGCAGCGCCGCTGGCATGGATTGCGATCACCACTCCGTCGGCCGGCAACGACACGACGCAGGCCACGGTGAGTCCCGCTCGAGGCATGCTGGCGCACATTTTGTCCGGACCCTCTCGAGACGGGTTGCGACTGGCCTGATCTAATCTAACCCGGCCCACGCCCCTTCGGCTTCTGTTCGTTCAGCGGCTCCACCTCGACCGTTGCGGTCTCGGTCGCGCGATCGCGCGCGATCGTCAGCCGCACCTGCCGGCCTACCGGGGTCAGGCCGATCAGGTTGCGCATCTGCGTGGCGCTGCGGATCGCCAGGTCATTGGCCTTGAGGATGATGTCGCCGCGGCGCAGCCCGGCCCGTTCGGCGGGCGAGCCGGGGCTGACCTCCTTGACGCGGGCGCCCTGCGCCGCGCCCGGCGTCTCGAGATCTTCCAGGGCAATGCCGATCCGTCCGCGCTCGACCCGGCCGTTCGCCGCCAGCTGGTCCATCACCTTGCGCGCCATGTTGATCGGCACCGCAAAGCCGATGCCGACATTGCCGCCGGCGGGCGAAAGGATCGCCGTGTTGATGCCGATCAGTTCGCCGCGCAAATTGATCAGGCCGCCCCCGGAATTGCCGGGGTTGATCGCCGCGTCGGTCTGGATGAAATCCTCATAGCCGTGCTTGCCGAGCCCGGTGCGGCCCAGCGCGCTGACGAGGCCGGAGGTCACGGTCTGGCCGAGACCGAAGGGATTGCCGACCGCGATCACGAAATCGCCGACCTGCAGCGCATCGCTGTCGCCGAACGCGATCGCCTTCAGCCCGGCGGGCTCTTTGATCTGCAGCAGCGCGATATCGGTCGGCGCATCGCGGCCGACGACGCGGCCGGCGAATTTGCGACCGTCCTTGGTCCTGATCTGCACCGCGGTCGCATTGGCGACGACATGGTTGGCCGTCAGTACGTAGCCGCGCGTCGCATCGACGATCACGCCGGAGCCGGTCGCGTTGACCTCTTTCTCGAGTTGCTTCGGGACGTTGAAGAACTCGCGGAACAGCGGATCCTGGTAGAGCGGATTGTCTTCCCGCACCCGGCCCTGAACCGAGATGTTGACCACGGCCGGCGTCACCTCCCGGACCAGTGGCGCCAGCGTGGGCACACGACCAGTCCCGAGATCGGGTATCTGCGCCATGACCGGCACCGGCGACAGCGCCAGAACCAGAGCCATGACAAAGCCCGTTCGCCAGAGCCAGCGTGACAGCAGCATGGTTTTTCCCCTCTCCTTTCAGCAGACGATCGATCATCTGACCGCAGCGCCGATTAGCTGGTTCGGGAAACATGGCGGTTCAAGAGAGGACGGGTGCGCCGGCCGGCGCGTGGCGCAAAAATTTTTGAGGCCCCCTTGAATGCCGATTTTTCTTTACCCAGATCGTTGCCGCCCGGAGGCCTTTTCCGGGTTTTCGACACCCGCATGACGCAACGAGAAAGGACAGCCAACAGGAGACCCAGAATGAGCACACGCATGCAATCCCGAGCGCGCAAGGCCGGGGCGACTGTAGTGCATTGGCTCATGTTCGCCCTCAGCCTCGTCACGATCGGATGGATCAGCTTCGTACCGACAGGAGGATGAGATGACCGGAAACCACAAGCCCGTCTCCGCGATGTCGGAGACTTTGCGCAGCGGCCGATGGATGGCCGCCGCCACGTTGGCGCTGGCGCTGCTGCCGAGCAGTGCCTTTGCGATGGACAGCACGCCGAGGCAAGCCGTCGAGCAGGCGCGTGCGCTTTCGTTGCCGCAAGTCCGATATCTGGAATCGATGCGCTGGATGGACTGGAAGCCGGCCGCCCCGGTGTTCAAGGTCGACACGCTGCTGCTGCCGGATGGCATCCGGCCAGGCATGTTCCGGCTTCCCTCGGACCCGCAGCCTGACCTCCCCAGTATCAGCTGAAACTTGCGGGGCGCGATCCGCGAAGGACCGCGCCCTCCCCGGCCGGAAAAAAATGTTCAAGCCCTCCCCCTGGCCGCTCACCCCCCAGGGCGAACCGCCCCTCCCCGGACCCGTCCGCGCGTTTCTCGTGGAAAGCGAGCGGCGCGTGCTGGCGCATCGTGATCGAATGCTGGCGCGGATAACCTGCCCGACCAGGAGCGACAGCGGCTGCTTCGCCTGGCTCTGGCGGCGAACCAGGAACTTCAGCGTCTGCTCGCCGTCACCCGGGCGGCCTGATCCCTGCAAAGATGGCCGCCGGCGGCCGCACGGGCGTTCCCGGCAATCGCCAAATCAACATTCAGAATTTTTTAACGAGCCGCGAACAGCGGCATTATCGCGCAGAAAAATTTTATGCTGGCCTCTTGAAACCAAAATCGCCTTTGCTAATTTTTTCGCTGCCACCGGACGGTGGTGTCGGGCGCCTGATGGGCCCGGCGATGAGACGGGCACCGGTCGTGTCCGGTGCCGCTCGTATCCATCTTGCTCTTTGGAGGATTTGGCTATGCGCACCTATGATTTCTCGCCCCTCTGGCGTTCGACCATCGGCTTCGATCGCCTGTTCGACCTCGCGGAAACGGCCCAGCGGGCTGGCGAGGACAATTACCCGCCCTACAACATCGAGCGCCTGGCGGACGACCGCTACCAGATTTCGCTGGCGGTAGCAGGCTTCGCGCCCGGCGACCTCGTCATCACGGCCGAGCAGAACGTCCTGACGGTCGAAGGCGGCCGCTCCGAGAAGGCTGAGGGCGATTTCCTCTACCGCGGAATCTCGACCCGCAACTTCAAGCGTCAGTTCAACCTCGCCGATCACGTCGAGGTCAAGAGCGCTTCGTTCGACAATGGCCTGCTCAAGATCGAACTGATCCGGGAAATTCCGGAGGCCATGAAGCCGCGCCGGATCGCGATCAACGGCGTCCCGGCCGACAATTTGCAGAAACTGGAAGCCAAGGCCGCCTAGACGGCCCCAAGGCGTGCCGCGCGAAAAACGTCGCGCGGCCGCCGCTCATCGTCAATGCAAAGGAGGACACCATGCGGCCGACGACCGCCGATACCGACGTTTTCGACTTCCAAGCGCTGCTTCATCCTGGCACCCGGTTCGAACATCCGAAGGATGTGGTGCGTCACGCCGGCCTGACCACGGCCGAGAAGCGGGCCATCCTGGCATCCTGGGCATCGGATGCCTCTGCGATCGCATCCTGTCCATCGCTGCGGTCACCCGCCGGCCTGAAACATCCGGTGTCGATCGACGAGATTCTCGAAGCCTTGTGCGAACTGGACAGCGGTCCGCGGCATCCGCCCGGAGGCAAGCCCTGCCGCTTGCGCTCCACCGCCCGAGCCATGGCCGCCTGAGACCGAGGTGAGGTGTGCGATGATGACTGAAATGACGCTGGAGCGCCTGCGCGCGCATCGCAACAACGTTCATCGTTACCGCAAACTGCTCGCCACCCGGCTGTCGGATCTGGAGCGAGCGTATATCGAGCGCCGATTGGAGGAGGAGCGCGCCTGCGTGCAGGCCCTGTTGCCGGCAGCGCTCCCGCAGCATTTCCGCAGCGGCGTGCTGGCAGCGACAACGCGGCCGGAAATGGATGCATTGCTGCATCCGGCCGACGCGTTCCTCCATCCCATGGATGTTGTCGAGGACTGTGACCTGACCTCGCACGAAAAGCGGGCAATCCTGTCTGCCTGGGCCGTGGACGCCTGTGCGGTGAAGGAAACCGCCGATCTGACTAGATCGCCGCGGGCGGAAGCGGTGAGCTTCGACGACATCCTGGATGCCTTGCGCATGCTTGATTCCAACCGGGAGTTCGGAGCCGATGCCGGGGGAGACCGCGGAGATATGTCGCCTCGCAGGCGTGGCAGACATCCTCTTGCCGGTGCGCCGCTGGAAAGACGTTGATCGCGCGACGCTGCGCAGCCGTCTGGCGGGACTCGCCGCAGCGGCAACGCGCGGGACAGCATGTCATCGAGGCCCCCGCCGGCACCGAATTGCATTTGAAGCTTTTTCACGAGGGGACGATGTACCAAACGATCTCTCAGCCCCTGCCCTCGATCGGCAGCGGACTGGCGCATTACCTGGCTGAAATTCGAAAATTCCCGATCCTGTCGCAGGAGGAGGAAACGGCCTTCGCCCGGCGCTGGCGCGACCACGGCGATCGCGAGGCAGCCTATCGCCTCGTGACCAGCCACCTGCGGCTGGTGGCCAAAATCGCCATGCGCTATCGCGGCTACGGGTTGCCCATCGCCGACATCATCTCCGAAGGCAATATCGGGCTCATGCAGGCGGTCCGCCGCTTCGACCCGGAGCGCGGCATCCGTCTCTCCACCTATGCCATGTGGTGGATCAAGGCGACGATCCAGGAATTCGTGCTGCGGTCCTGGTCGCTGGTGAAGATCTCGGCGGACTCCGTCCAGAAGAAGCTGTTCTTCAAATTGAGACGGACCAAGAGCGCCCTCGCGGCGCTGGAAGACGGCGACCTGCGGCCGGAACAGGTCAAGGCTATCGCCGCACATCTCAACGTGCCGGAACGCGAAGTGGTTGATATGGATCGCCGGCTGCGCGGCGACGTGTCGCTGAACGCGCAAAGCCACGACGGCGGCGCCGATAGCGCGCTCGAACGTCTCGTCGACCCCTCGCCTACACACGATGCCGCGTTTGCCGACCGTCAGGAAACGGATCAGCGGCGCGCCATATTGGCCGCCGCCGTCGATAAACTCAGTCCCCGTGAGAGACACATCTTCACCGCCCGCTACCTGTTGGACGATCCTCCGAAACTCGAAACGCTTGCGGCCGAATATGGAATATCCCGCGAGCGGGTCCGTCAGATCGAGGTACGTTCGTTCGAGAAGGTGCAGGCGGCGTGCATGGGAATGCCTCTCAAATCATCAGCACGCAACTGACGTAGCAGTCGCCGCCGGATGGCGAATGCGCTCGGTCTGGAAGCCCGGGCGAACGCCCCCGGGGCGGTACCAGCCAACTCCGAGAGGCGTTGATGGTACCACCATTGCCCGGGGTCGCTTCGCTACACAGATTTTGGCAACCGGCAATCGGACCCTTCTGCGAACGCGGTTGCAGCCCGCTCGACATCGCCTCCTCAAATGCCAATGGCGGACGGCCACGTAGCAGGCTTCCCGCCAGATCAGGACAATTCGCCTTCCGGATGCGAGCAACATCAGCACATCTCTTGATTTTACATCTTTTGCGTGGTATTCGGATCAGATGAGAACGTCGTACGTATCGCACAACCGTAAAAACATGACCCGCTCCCGCTGGGCCGTGAAAGGAGTCGTGCGCTAGGATTGGACGACGTACTCTTTCCACCAGGCCCCGCCGGCATCGGACGGGGCCTTTTGTTTGGCCATGCTCCCTGCCGCACACCAGCAGGAGCATCCGATGCCACCTCAACGCACGAACTTTACATCCGGGACCGGGCGCGACGCCGCAGCTCCCCATCTGGACCTCGCCATCCCTTTGGCGCCGGACGCGCCGGGCATTGCTCTGCCCGAGGCGTGCCCCGATGCCTCCATCGCAGCGCTGCGAGCCGCTTCCTCGGAAAAGGAAGCGGCCGGACCACCGGGCGCATCGACGCGAAGCGTCTTCAGCGTGCTTCGCGACTATTGGCGGACGTTCAGAGAACGGAGTCAGGCCGAGGGTTTATACCATCTGAGCGACCGGGCGCTGGCGGATATCGGCCTGACGCGCGGTGATATCGACCGCCTCGCCGCGCGCGGCGCGATCGAGAGGCTCAGAGACCACACAACGTGGCTGTCTCGTGGCCTGTGACGGCAAGTGACGGGCCGTTCGCGTTTTTGAATCAAAGGCACTCCGACGGATCAGCGCAGTGTGATCCGCCAGACTTCCCAATCGCGCGAAAACGCGGTCATATGACGTCCGCGGACACCCGGCGTTCTGCACGATCGTGTCCGCCGGCACAGGGAGAACGCGCGTGAAAGAACTCGCGGGAAAGACTGTGTTCGTGACCGGCGCCGCCTCAGGCATCGGACTTGGAATCGCGACCGCCTTCGCCCAGGCGGGGGCGAAGGTCATGCTGTGCGACATTGAAGAAGCGGCGTTGTCCGCTGCGGTCGAACGGCTGCGGCTCACCAACGCCGACGTCGACAGCGTGAAAGCGGATGTTTCCCTCAAGGCCGACCTCGTGGCCGCCGCCGAGGCCACGACGGCCCGCTACGGCAAGGTGCATATCCTGGTGAACAACGCCGGTGTCGGCGGCGGCGGACCGTATGGCGCCTGGAGCACGGCGTCGTGGGACTGGACGCTCGGCGTCAACCTGTTGGCGACCGTTTGGGGGATCGAGATTTTCGGGCCGTTGATCGAGCAGCATGGCGAAGGCGGACACATCGTCTCCACCGCCTCGATTGCCGGCCTTATCTCGGGAGGGAGCACGGCCTACAACGTTTCAAAGTATGGCGTTGTCACGCTGTCCGAGGGACTACGGCTTGAACTTGCGCCCCGCGGGATTGGCGTGTCGGTGCTGTGCCCCGGATTCATCCGCACTCAAATCATGAATTCGAGACGGAATCTCCCAGAACGCTTCGAAGAAGCGGTCCGTCCCGTTCCGACGTCGGGCCCGCTTGCCGATCAGATCAACCGGATCCAGGAGCGAATCTCTCACGGCATCGATCCCATGTATGTCGGTGAACTCGTCCGCGAGGGCGTCGAGAACGACTGGCCCTATATCTTCACCGACCTCGAATTCGAGCCGTTTGTCGAAGCGCGCTTCGCCGCCATCAAGCAGGGGTTCGACCAGATCCGCGGGCGCATCCCGAAACGATGAGCGCGACGGTACGTCAGCCCTTGGTCTTGACGCGGAAGATCACCGGCAGCGTGAATGTCAGGCCTTCGTCGGCGACCCTGGGCGGCGGCATCGGCACCGGATCGGCGCGGCGCACCATGGCGAGCGCGGCCTCGTCGAAAGCGGCGTCGCCCGAGCCTTTTTCGATGTCGGTCGAAAGCACGTGGCCCATGCGGTCGAGCGTGAAGCGGATCTGGATCTCGGCGGATTTCTGCTGGCGTTCTTTCGGATAGCGCTTGTGCTTGTCGAGATGCGCGACCAGTTCCTTCTGCCAAGTCACGCGCGCGCGCCGCGCGCTCTCGCCGGTGCCGATCACGGGCGCAACGGATTTCGGACCTTCCGGGATCGCCTCCGAACTCGGCGTCGCGGTGGCTTCCGAGGCGACCGACTCGGTGGACGCCTGGGTCTGCACCGCCGCGATCTTCGGATCGTCCTCCTTCGGCTTCTTCGACTCGTTCTCGGTGACGATGCGGTCGGCTTCGTCGGGCTCGGTCGGCTTGTCCTGCGGCAGATCGGTTTCCTTGACCTCGGCCTTCTGCTCGTTGAGCTGCGGCGACGCCGCGGACGCATCGGTATCCGGACCGGGCGGCAGGTCGGTGACCTCGCGATGCACCGACGCCATCTCGAGGCCGACCTCGATGGCGGAAGCGCCCAGCGCGTCGTCGAGCTCTTCGCCCTGCAGGTGCACGATCGCCAGCGCCGCGCCGCCGACATGCAGCGCGAGCGCGATCACGGCGGCGGAGATCCAGAGCCGCCGGGAAACTTTTTGGTCGTCGAGGCCGGTCAAGGCTTCGCCGGCGCCGCTTGCGCCGCAGCATCCGGGACGCCTTCCAGCGCCACCAGCTTGATCCTGGAATAGCCGCCGGCACGCAGGATTTCGAGCACGTCCATCAACTCGCCATAGGGCACGGCACGGTCGGCGCGCAGGAAGACGTGGCGCTCCTTGGTCATGTCGGGCAGCGTATCGAGCGAGCGCACGAGGTCGACGCGCTTGACCGGGTTCTCGCCGATCGCGACCGACAGATCGGGCTTGATGCTGACATAGGTCGGCTTGTCCGGCTTCTTCTGCGGACTAGCCGTCGAGGTCGGCAGGTCGATCGGCAAATCCACCGTCGACAGCGGCGCCGCCACCATGAAGATGATCAAAAGGACCAGGATGACGTCGATGAACGGCGTGACGTTGATCTCGTGGGATTCCGCGAAATCGTCGTCATCGGCATCGCCATCTGAGATCGACGCGCCCATGGCCTACTCCGCCGCGCTGCGGCTGCGCTGGCCGCCGCCGACATGGGTAGCTGAGACATGGGTACGATCGAGGTCGCGCGACAACAGCCGTCCCGCCGCGCCCGACGCCCGGCTGACCAGTTCCAGGTAGCCTTTGGTGACGCGGGCGAAGTGGTTGTAGATGATGACGGCGGGGATCGCCGCGACCAGGCCGATGGCGGTCGCCAGCAGCGCTTCGGCGATGCCGGGCGCCACCACGGCAAGGTTGGTGGTCTGCGATTTCGAAATGCCGATGAAACTGTTCATGATGCCCCAGACGGTGCCGAACAGTCCGACGAAGGGCGACGTCGCGCCGATGGTCGCGAGCAGCCCCATGCCGAGCCGGATCCGCCGCTGCTCGGCGCGCACGATCTCGGCAAAGGAGGACGCGGCGCGCTCCTTGATGCCGGCATCGCTGGATATGCCCGCCGACAGCCGCGCCTCGCGCATCGCCGCCGCCAGGAACGACGCCAGCACGCTGCCTTTCGAGCCCAGCGCGAATTGCGCCTCCGCCAGCGAACGGGCGTCGGCGATCTTGCCCAGCGCCGAGCGCACCTTGCGCTGCACCACGGAGAGCTCGATCATTTTTGCAATGAAGATCGTCCAGGTCACCAGCGAGGCGAAGGCAAGCCCGATCATCACCGCCTTGACCACCACGTCGGCCGACATGAACATCGTCCAGGGCGACAATTCCTTGAGCTCGGCGGCGGCCGTCTTCAGCGATTTGGCCTCGCGCTCCGCCGGCCGGGCGGCGGTATCCGAAGCCGCGGACGGGGGCTGCGCCGCCGGGGATTGTGCCGGCGCTGGCTGCGCGACGGCCGCCGCAGGACTGGCGGTCTGCTGGGCCAGGGTCTGGGCTACAGCCGGCGCCGCAAGCGGCGGCATCGCCAGCGCACAGACCACCCCGACAATCACCACGCGAGAGAGAGACATGTTGTTCATACTTCGGCCCAGTAGCGGATCAGGTTGTGATAGATACCAGTCAATTTGACCGTTTCGGGGTCATCGCGTCCCAGCCGCTCCACCAGGGCCTGGATCGAGGTATCGAGATCGAAGATCAGACTGCGGGCGTGAGCCTGGCGTACCATGCTCTGCAGCCAGAAAAAAGACGCCACGCGCATACCTCGTGTGACCGGCGTGACCAGATGCAGACTGGAAGCAGGATAAAGCACGAGGTCCCCGGCTGCGAGCTTGATCTCGTGGGAACCGTAGAGATCCTCGACCACCAGTTCGCCCCCGTCATACTCCTCCGGCTCCGACAGGAACAGCGTCACCGAGAGGTCGGTCCGGATGCGCTGGCCGGTGAGGCGATCTCCCCTCACCGCATTGTCGACATGGAGGCCGAAATGGTGCCCGCCGGAGGCCGCGTAACGGTTAAATAGCGGCGGGAAGATCTGCAGCGGGATCGCAGCCGAGATGAATTTTGGGCTCGCCGTCAGCGCCGACAGCACGCGGTGGCCGAGCGCGCGCGCAACCTCGCTGTCCGGCGGAAGCTGCTCGTTGCGCTTGACCATCGCCGACTGCGCGCCGGCCGTGGAGCGCCCGTCCTCCCAGTCGGCGGCGTCCATGATGCGGCGGAAATCCGCCACATCGTCCTTGCTCAGTATCTCGGGGATGCAAATCAGCATGCCACCTGCACCCTCCTGGATCGCTGCTAGAAGCGTGCCGAGATCACCATGCTCACGCTGCGGCCCGGAGCGACGAACACGAACGGTGTCGCACTCTGATACAGCGCATCGTAGTAGAGCTTGTTGGTGATGTTGGCGACCAACAGCTTTGCCCGCCAGTTCTCGTTGACCTTGGCCTCGACGAAGGTATCGAAGCGCCAGAAGCTCGGCAGCGAGGTGCCCTGGTTGGCGGCAAGGAACGTTCCGCCATACATCTGCGAGCGGTATACCGCCTGGGCGCCGACCTCCCAGACGTCCGTCAACTGATACTTGCTGAGCAGGCTGAAGGATTGGTGCGCGACGTTGGCGAGCTTCAACCCGACATTGGTCGGAAACAGCAGCGGCTGCGCCGACGGCACCAGCGACTTCGTCACCTCCGACTGCATCAACACCAGGCCGCCGAACACGCTCCATTTGTCGGTGATCTTGCCGCCGACGCCGAGGTCGATGCCGCGGATGCGGTAGGCCGCGCCGGCAGTGATGCAGGACACGGTGCCCGTCGTGTTGGCGGGATACGGACAGTCTGCCGTCGCGGCACCCGCATTGGCGATATTTCTCGACTCGCGCGCGTTTTCCTTCTCGGTCTGGAACAGTGCCGCAGTCAGCAGCAGGCGCCGGTCGAACAGCTCCCATTTGGTGCCGAGTTCGATCGCCTTGTTCTTCTCAGGCCCGAAGATCTGGTTCGGATTGCCATTCAGCGCGGGCGCCAGGCCGCCATATTGCGCGCTGGTGCCGTCGAACTCGGCGCCGACTGGATTGGACGACGTCGCATACGCCGCATAGACGGTGCCGAACGGCAGTGGCTTCAGCGCGACGCCAAGGTTGAAGTTCGGTAGCCCGTGATGCTGTTCCTGGTTGTTCCAGACGTTTGCCACGCCGTTTCTGGTACCGAATCCAGCAGCCTTGATGGTGTAGTCGTCGTAACGGATGCCGCCGTTAAGGATCAGGAAGTCGTTGTAGTTCGAAGTATTGATAACATAGGCGCTAGTGGTATCGATGGCGATCTTGGTCGGAAAGCCAGTCCATTGCGGATTGATCGTCGGGTTCGCGAAGGTGAATTGCGGATAGTAGATGCTGGCGCCGACGATGTTGCCGCCGGTGGTGCCGCCCGGCAGCGATTCCGAACTGAGGCCGGTATATCGGTCGATGCTGGCGATCTCGCGCGACACCTCGACGCCGCCCGCCGTCGTGTTCTTCCAGCCGCCGATATATGATTTGTAGATCGCCTCGGTCTGGTTGGCGATGTTCTCGGTGACCTGGTAGCGGCTCTGCGGGTTGAGGCTCAGCGTCTTGCTGTTGTCGACCGGCGCTTCGGGCAAGGTGCCGATGTAGTCGAGCACCGAGCGCTGGAACCGCGTCTTGTTGCTCAGCGTCAGGTCGGGCGTGATCGCGACCTCGCCGCCGACCGTGCCGATGTCCTGCTTGATGCTGAAGTAGTCGCGGTTGACCAGGCCGTAGAAATTGTTGCGGCTGACGCCGAAATCCGGATATGGGCCGCCTGCCGTGGACGTGTATTGGGATTTGGGCGAACCGGGACGGTAGTACGGCACGCCGAAATCGGGCAGCCCGTGCAGATTGGTGTGGATGTAATTGGCATAGAGTTTCACGGTGTCGAGCGGGGTCCACTTCGCCGCGACGAAACCGCCATCGCGATCGTCCTTGACGTAGTCGCGGCCGGCGACGCCGGCATCCTGGAACAGCCCGCCGGCGCGGATCGAAAGCGTCGGGCTGATCACCTGATTGACGTCGAGCACCACCCGCTTGGTGTGGTCGGTGCCGAACGTGGTGTCCATGTTGTAAAAGCTCTTCTCGTTCGTCGCCTGCTTGGTCACGATATTGATCGCGCCACCGGTGGTGCCGCGGCCGGCGAACGACGAAGCCGGGCCGCGCAGGATCTCGACCTGCTCGGTAAAGAAGTTCTCGCGGACGCTGACGCCGGCATCGCGCATGCCGTCGAGAAAGACGTCGTTGCGGGCGTCGAAGCCACGGATGAAGAAGCGGTCGCCGAACGCATTGCCGCCCTCGCCGGTCCCCAGCGTGACGCCGGCGGTGTTGAGCACGGCCGATTTCAGCGTGGTCGAATTCTGGTCCCTCAACACATCCTTGGTCAGCACCGTGATCGATTTCGGCGTGTTGAGAATCGGCTCGGGAAATTTGCCGGAGGCCTGCACCCGCGTCGCCATGTAGGGCGCGTTCGGATTGGCGTAGGGGTTGCGGTCGGCGGGCAGACCGCCGGCATTGGGAAACGGCACGGCCGCGACCGGGGTCGGCTGCGTGCGGCGCGCGGCGCGGCGCAGCGCCGTGCGGGCGCGGACCTGGTCCGGCGATGGCCTTGATGCCGCTGGGCGCGGACGCGCCACCGGCGCATCGACCGTCACCGGTGGAAGGCTCGATTGCTGGGCTTCGGCGCCGGAGAACGACGCGACGGCAATGAGGCCCGCGACCGCGGAAACCTTCTTCCCGGAATTGTTATCGACGACCTGACCCACCGAGTTGATTGCTGCGTCGAAGCGAAGCGACCTCGGTGCCTTTACGTTGCTCATTTACGTGCGCCCCTGAATGACATTCGGCCGCGCACGGAATTTGATGCGCGACAAACCGTCTCATGTCGGTGCTATCGAGCGCGGAAATTCGGGTCAATGCGATTGCAGCAACAGCGCCTTTGAATCAGGCGAGTTGAAACAGATTCTAATCTGTAATTTGTAATCGTTCTAAAGCAGTGCTTATAACGGTTCTAATAACCGTTCTAAATCGCGCCGGCGCGCGCGCATCGTCAGCCGGGCGACGCCTCATCGCTGCTCGGCGGCTTCATCAGCGAGAACAGTTCGTCGACCGTTGCCTGCGCGACCTGGCGGACGCGGTCGGTGTTGTCCATGCCGGCGATGTTGACGCCGTTCACGACGGCTTTGATCTCGTCGCGGAAGTCGGTGAGGAAGCGTAGCGGATCACGCTGCTCGTTGGCGACGCGCGCGATCAATCCCGTGATCAGGATCTGGCACGCCATCATGCGTCCGTTGAGTTCGTCCATTTCGCGCTCCGCTCGATCGCCATTTCGACGCGCGCATATGGACGACATCGATGGCGCGTTCAAGCCCGCCCGGCGCAGGAGGGCTTGCCCCGCTTGTCTCGCGCGCGTTTGCCGCCCATCCATCGGCGTCACCAACCTTTCCGATTGTTCAGGATTCTCAAGCCTTCGTGTTGGTACCGAGTGCGTTCCCCGACGTTATAACGGGAACGCTGGGTACCCCTCCAAGCCATGAGCTTTCATGTCCACATCGCGCATCATCCGCTGGGCCATGCTGATCGTCGCGATCGCCGCCTTGGGATATTTCGGCTGGCAACGATTCCACGGCGGGGAGCGCCAGGTTCATGCCGCTGCCGGCAAATCCGCCCCCGCCCGCAGCGCCGTGCCGGTACGGACGGCCACCGTCGAGAAGGCCGATTTTCCGGTCTATCTGACCGGGCTCGGCACGGTTCAGGGTTTTAATACGGTGGTGGTGCGGCCCCGGGTCGACGGCCAGATCAACCGGATCGCATTCAAGGAGGGCCAGTTCGTCAAGCAAGGCGATATGCTGGTCGAGATCGATCCGCGCCCGTTCCAGGCCGCGCTCGACCAGGCCAAGGCGAAAAAGGCGCAGGACGAGGCCAGCCTCGGCAATGCCACGCTCGATCTGCAGCGCTCGACCAGGCTCGGCGAGTTCGCGACCCGGCAGCAGACCGACACCCAGCGTTCCACCGTCGCGCAGCTGACGGCGCAGGTTGAGGCCGACACCGCGGCGGTCGAGAATGCGCAGACCCAGCTCGGCTACGCCACCGTCAAGGCCCCGATCTCGGGCGTGGTCGGGTTGCGGCAGGTCGATGTCGGCAACATCGTCAATTCAGCGACGCAGACCGGCATCGTGACCATCGCCCAGCTCGAGCCGATCACGGTGATCTTCACCGCGCCGGAAGATCAGTTGCCGGAGATCAAGGCGGCGCTGGCCGCGGGCGCGCCCGAGACCATCGCGCTCTCGACGGACGGCAAGCGCGTGCTGTCGCGCGGCAAGCTCGCGCTGATCAACAACCAGGTCGACACGTCGAGCGGCACGGTCCGCCTCAAGGCGGTGTTCGACAATACCGATCACGCGCTGTGGCCGGGCCAGTCGGTCTCGACCCGACTGCTGGTCGCGACGCTGAAGGACGCGACGGTCGTACCCGATGAGGCGGTCCAGCACGGCACCGACGGTCTCTACGCTTACGCGGTCAACAAGGATAACAAGGCCGAGTTCCGCAAGATCGGCGTGACGCGCACCAATGACGGCCGTTCCGTGGTTGACGCGGGCGTGGCGCCCGGCGAGCAGGTGATCATTGCCGGCCAGTTCAAGGTTCGGCCGGGTGCGCTGGTGACGACGGCGGTCGCCAGTTCGGAACAGGCGCCGGCCAAGGCCGCCCGCGAATGAGCGAGGGCATTTCGGCGCCGTTCATTCGCTATCCGATCGGCACGTCGCTGATGATGGCCGGCATTCTCTTTGTCGGCCTCGTCGCCTACCCGCTGTTGCCGGTCGCGCCGCTGCCGCAGGTCGATTTTCCTACCATCCAGGTCTCGGCGTCGCTGCCCGGCGGCAGCCCGGAAACCATGGCCTCATCGGTCGCGCAGCCGCTGGAGCGGCAGCTGGCACAAATTCCCGGCGTCAGCCAGATGACGTCGACCAGCTATCTCGGAACCGCGGCGATCACGATCCAGTTCGACCTCGACCGTCCGATCGACGCCGCGGCGAACGACGTGCAGGCGGCGATCAATGCCGCCGGCGGCCAGTTGCCGCGAAACCTGCCCTCGCCGCCGACCTATCGCAAGGTCAACCCGGCCGACGCGCCGATCCTGCTGTTGTCGGCGACCTCGGACACGCTGCCGCTGACCACGGTCAGCGACGCGGTCGACGCGCAGCTGGCCCAGCAGATCAGCCAGATCTCCGGCGTCGCCCAGGTCAACATCGGCGGCCAGCAGAAGCCGGCGATCCGCATCCAGATCGATCCCGCGAAACTCGTCGCCAAGGGCCTGTCGCTGGAAGATGTGCGCAGCCAGATCGCAATCACGACGGTCGACAGCCCGAAGGGCAATATCGACGGCGAGCGGCGCGCCTACACCATCTATGCCAACGACCAATTGTCGAACGCCAAGGACTGGAACGACGTCATCATCGCCTATCGCAACGGCGGCCCGCTGCGGATACGCGATATCGGCCAGGCCGTCACCGGCCCCGAAAATGCCAAACAGGCGGCCTGGGCCAACGGCAAGCGCGGCGTGTTCCTGGTCGTGTTCAAGCAGCCCGGCGCCAACGTCATCGAGACCGTCGACAGGATCAAGGACATGCTGCCGCGGCTGGTCGCCGCCATTCCGCCGGCGATCGAGGTTGCCGTCATCAGCGACCGTACCCAGACCATCCGCGCCGCGGTCGAGGACGTGCAGTTCACCATGCTCTTGACCATTGCGCTGGTCGTGATGGTGATCTTCCTGTTCCTGCGGAACTTCTGGGCCACCGTGATCCCGGCCGCCACCGTCCCGCTGGCGCTGCTCGGCTCCTGCGCGCTGATGTGGGTGTTCGGCTATTCGCTCGACAATCTCTCGCTGATGGCGCTGACGATTTCCGTTGGCTTTGTAGTCGACGACGCCATCGTGATGCTGGAGAACATCACCCGTTACATCGAGAAAGGCGACAAGCCGATGGCGGCGGCGCTCAAGGGCGCCAAGGAAATCGGCTTCACGATCGTGTCGATCTCGATCTCGCTGGTTGCCGTGCTGATCCCGCTTTTGCTGATGGGCGGAATCATCGGCCGGCTGTTCCGCGAGTTTGCCGTCACGCTGGCGATGACGATCGTTGTGTCGATGGTCGTATCGCTGACCCTGACGCCGATGATGGCTTCACGCTTCCTGCGGGCGCAGCACGAGACCCGGCACGGCCGCCTCTACCAATGGAGCGAAAACGCGTTCGACGCCCTCCTGCGCTTCTATGAGCGCAGCCTGGATCTGGCGCTGCGCTGGAAATTCGCCACCCTGATGCTGTTCTTCGCGACGCTCGGCCTGTCGGTCTATCTGTTCGTGATCATCCCCAAGGGCTTCTTTCCCCAGCAGGACGTCGGCCTGATCACGGCCACCTCGGAGGCCAGCCAGGACATCTCCTTCGCCGACATGCAGCGCCACCAGGAGGCGCTCGGCAAGGTCGTGATGGCCGATCCCGATGTCGCCACCATCGCGATGAATGTCGGCGGCAGCGGCCGGGCCGGCAACAACGGCAACATGTACATCACGTTGAAGCCGCGACACGACCGCAACGCCACCGCCCAGCAGATCATCGCCCGCCTGCGTCCCCAGCTGGACAAGGTCGAGGGCGCCCGCCTCTACATGCAGGCGGCGCAGGACGTGCGGCTCGGCGGGCGGCCGTCGCGGACCCAGTTCGAGCTCACCCTGCAGGACGCCGATCTCGCCGAGCTGAACGAATGGGCGCCTAAAATCCTGGCGAAGATGCAGACGCTGCCGGAGCTGCGCGATGTCGCCACCGACCAGCAGACCAACGGCACCACCGTGCAGCTCCAGATCAACCGCGACACTGCCGCCCGCTACGGCATCCAGCCGCAACTGATCGACGATACGCTCTACAATGCCTTCGGCCAGCGCCAGGTGGCGCAATACTTCACCCAGCTCAACACCTACCGGGTGATCGTCGAAGTGCTCCCGGAACTGCAGGGCGACATCGACACGCTGAACAAGATCTACGTGAAGTCACCGACCACGGGCGAGCAGGTGCCGCTATCGACATTTGCGACCTGGACCAGCGTGCCGGTGCGGCCGCTGTCGATCAGCCACCAGGGCCAGTTTCCGGCGATCACGATCAGCTTCAACCTCGGCCAGGGCGTGGCGCTGGGTCAGGCGACCGACGCCGTGCAGCGGGCGATGGCCGAACTCGGCGCGCCGCCGACACTCAATTCGAGTTTTCAGGGCACCGCGCAGGCGTTCCAGCAATCGCTCGGCACCGTGCCGCTGCTGATCCTGGCGGCGCTGGTCGTGGTGTACCTGATCCTCGGCATCCTCTATGAGAGCTACATCCACCCGATCACCATCCTGTCGACGCTGCCCTCGGCCGGCGTCGGCGCGCTGGCGATCCTGATGCTGTTCGGATTCGACTTCAGCCTGATCGCGCTGATCGGCATCGTGCTCCTGATCGGCATCGTCAAGAAGAACGGCATCATGATGGTGGATTTTGCCATCACCGCCGAGCGCGACGAGAACCTGGCGCCGGAAGCCGCGATCCGCAAGGCGGCGCTGCTGCGATTCCGCCCGATCATGATGACGACGATGGCGGCGCTGCTCGGCGGCGTGCCCTTGATGCTCGGCACCGGCACCGGCTCGGAAATCCGCCAGCCGCTCGGCTACGCCATGGTCGGCGGCCTGCTGGTCAGCCAGGCGCTGACGCTGTTCACCACGCCGGTGGTCTATCTCTATCTCGACCGGCTTTCGAACCGGTTCGCCGGCTGGGGACGCTCGCGGGATGGCGATGACGCGGCGGATCGGGACGAACGGACGGTCAAGCAGGCGGCGGAGTAAGCAAGAAATTAGTAGCCCGGGCGAGCGAAGCGACCCCGGGACGGTGTCCCCCCGCATATCGCTGTCGCTCATGCGGGCTAGCAGCGACCATCATCAGCGAAGCCGAGCGACGACAATCTCGCGTCAGGCCTAAGGGACGCGGGCGAGGACGACGTGCAGATTGTCGGCGGCTTGCAGGGCTTTCGAACCGGCTCGTTCGTAGCGTTGGGACATTGCGCGGCCGTCCAGATCCTCGATCAGTTGAAGGCCCGCCTGCATCAGGTCGTTCTTGATCCCGGCTGGATCAAAGCTTGAAAGAAAAGGCTCGCCGATAGCCGCAACCAATTCCGTGTTTGAATCGCCCGGCGGGCGACCGCCATTCGGGGCAAACAATATTCGATCGACATAAGTGAAAACGAGTTCGCTTCCCGGAGCTCCGGTTTTCGCGACCGAGCGCAGCGTCGCCAGATTGGCTTCGCGCGTCAGATACACCGTTACGCCGAGCCACGCGAAGAACGCCGGCTCGTCTTTACGAAAAGTCGACCGCGCAAGAACGGAGGAGAATTCTTCAGTCGCGAGATCGGCAGACAGGAAATGCACCGTTGATGGCAGCGAGACGCCGCAATCCCTGATACGCCGGATCTTCAAGCCCTGGGTCGCGGGATGGTCGATCTCGAAGATCTTCAGGCCATCGGAAAATGCGGGCTGACGGAGCGCGAAACTGTCAAAGCCCGCGCCGATCAGGATGTACTGCCGTATGCCCCGGCGCATCGCATCCCGCAACGCGTCCTCGGCATATCTGGAGCGGATTATCACGCCGGGAAACGCGGCATTGCTTTCCAGGAAGTCATCGAGAATATCCTCCGGCGTTTGCCGCGCCCGCTTACGCTCCTCCTCGCTCATCCGCGCCAATATCCGGTCGCGCATGCTTTCGCGCTCGGACAGCGGCACGAGCAGCTCACCCCAGGGATCATCCAGCAGCGGCGCGGAATTGCGCCGCGAATGCAGCGCCCGCATCAGCGACGCGACGAGCGCCGTACGGCTGGGGGACGATTCCATGCCCGATCCCTCCCAAAATGGCACGCTTTCCCAGGCTCCGAATGCCGATCAAAGCATGCAGTTTCGTAGCCCGGGCGAGCGAGGCGACCCCGGAAGGGTATCTCCTGCATATCGCTGTCGCTCATGCAGGCTACCGGCTGAGCTATGAAAATCGTTCGTCGCGAAGGATCTGTTTCGCCTCCTCGTCTCCGAGCGCTGCAGCCTTTCTGAGCCAATGGATAGCACGTTCGTTGTCTTGCAACCAGACGCTCGCCCAAACCGTCCCGCACCGCCCGTCATTCCGGGGCGCGCGTAGCGCGAACCCGGAATCCATCCATCCACGCTCGCCGGGGCGCGTTGGATTCCGGGTTCGCGACTTCGTCGCGCCCCGGAATGACGGAGAGCGCTTCAGACGCCGAGATAGGCCTTTTGCACCTGCGGGTCCTGCGCGAGCGCGGCGGCGGTGCCGGACAGCACGCTCTTGCCGACTTGCAGCACGGTCGCGAAATCCGAGACTTCCAGCGCGAGTTCAATCGACTGCTCGGCAAGCAGAATGGTCAGCCCTCCGCGGTGCAGGCGGCCGAAGGTTTCGTACATGGACTCGACGACCGCCGGCGCCAGGCCGAGCGACGGCTCGTCGAGCATCAGCAGTTTCGGATCGCTCATCAGCGCGCGGCCGACCGCGAGCATCTGGCGTTCGCCGCCGGACATGGTGCCGGCGCGCTGGCTGCGGCGCTCTCTCAGTTTTGGAAAGATCTCGTAGACGCGTTCCAGCAGGGTGGCGGTGCGCGACTTGTCGCGCAAGGGCGTCGCGCCGAGCAAGAGATTATTCTCGACGCTCTGCTGCACGAACAGCCGCCAGCCTTCCGGCGACAGCGCCAGCCCCTTGCGCACGATCGAAAACGCGCTCTGGCCGCCGATCTCCTCGCCGGCGAAGCGGATCGAGCCGCCATGCACGGGAATGAGGCCTGAGATCGCGTTGAGCACCGTGGTCTTGCCGCCGCCGTTGGAGCCGAGCAGCGCCACCACGCTGCCGGCCGGCACCTGCAGCGACACGTCGGAGACGCCGATCAGGTCGCCGTAGCGGACTTCGAGGTTTTCGATACGGAGCAACGGCTCGCTCATGTCGGAGGTCCGCCCATCAGTTCGATCGGCGTATGGCCGGCGGCCGCCTTGGCGGCGCGGGTGCCGAGATAGGCGGCGATGACGGCGGGGTCGGCTGTGACCTCGCGCGGGCTGCCGCGGGCGATCTCCTTGCCCTGGTGGAACACGACGACCCGGCTCGCCAGCGACATGATCACTTCCATGATGTGCTCGACGATGACCAGCGTGATGCCGGAACGGTGGATGTCGCGCACCAGGTCGATCGCGAGCTTGACTTCCTGCTGGGTGAGACCGGCCATGGCCTCATCGAGCAGCAGCACCTTTGGTTCGGTGGCGAGCGCGCGCGCGATCTCCAGCCGCTTGCGGCCGGGGGTGCCAAGCGAACGCGCCGGCGCATCGGCCAGCCGCATCATGCCGACCCGTTCCAGCACGGCGCGGGCTTTTGCTTCCGCTTGCGTGCGCTGCGGATGACGCAGGAACGCGCCGATCATGACGTTCTCCAGCACCGTCATGCCTTCAAAGGTCTGCGGCACCTGGAAAGTACGTGCCAGCCCGAGCTGCGCCCTCGCCTCCGGCGTCAGCGACGTGATGTCATGGCCTTCGAACAGCACCTTGCCCGAGGTCGAGACCAGATCGCCGGTCAGGCAGTTGAAGAAGGTCGACTTGCCGGCGCCGTTCGGGCCGATCAGGCCAAGGATGTCGCCGGGCTCCAGCGTGACGCTGGCGCTGTCGACCGCCTTGAAGCTGCCGAAGGCTTTTGTGACGTCGCGGGCTTCAAGGAGCATTGTCGGCTCCCTTCGCAGCAGCAGGTTTGCGCCGGTCCAGCAGGCGGTTGACGAGCGCCAGAATGCCGCCCGGCTGGAAGCGGGCGATGATGACGATGATGGCGCCGTAGACCACGAAGGTAAGGCCCGCGCCCTTGCCGCCGAGAACGTTGTTGGAGATTTCCTCCAGCGGCACCAGGATGGCCGCGCCCACCAGCGGCCCGAACAACAGCCCGGCGCCGCCGAGTGCCGCCATGATCAGCATCTTCACCGAGATCAGGATGCCGAGTCCGGATTCGGGATCGACGAACCCGAACATCATCGCATACATCGCGCCGGCGACCGCGGTCAGCCCGGCGCTCAGCATGAAGGCGTAAAGTTTGGTGCGGCTGGCGGGCGCGCCGAGCGAGCGCGCGGCGCGTTCGGAATCCTTGATGGCGCGAAGATAAAATCCCATCCGGCTGTTGGTCATCCACCACGTGATGCCGAGCGTGACGAGCAGGACGGCGAGAAACAGATAGTAATATGGCAGCGCCGAGATGAAGGAGAGATCGAACACGGTGCGCGGCACGGTCGGCCCGCTGAGCCCGACGGCGGCGCCGAGCACTTCCGTGTTGGTCACGATCAGCCGCGCCAGTTCGGCGACCGCGATCGTCGCCATGCTGAAATAGTGCCCGGACAGCCGCAGCGTCGGCACGCCGATGACAGCCGCGATCAAGACCGCTGCGGCGACACCGGCGGGGATGCCGGCCAGCGGCGGCAGGCCGAAATGCGAATAGGCCGCCATCGCCGCATAGGCGCCGCAGCCGAAGAACACGACATGGCCGACCGAGACCTGCCCGGCATAGCCGCCGATGATGTTCCACGCCGACGCCGCGATGGCATAGAGCAGGATCAGCGCGCCGAGCCGCTGCTGGAACGGCGTGGTGAACACCAGCGGGTAAAGGATGATCAGCGCGAGCGCGACGGTGGGCCAGATGAAAAGCCGCATCACATCTTGCCCATCAGGCCCTGCGGCCGGAACCAGAGGAAACACAGAAACAGCGTGTAGACCACGATGTCCTTGTAGACCGCGCCGATCAGATAGGCCGACACCGATTCGATGACGCCGATCAGAAGCCCGGCGACCAGCGCGCCCGGTACGCTGCCGAAACCGCCGAGTGACACGGTGACGAAGGCGACGATGCCGAGCGTCTCGCCGACGGTCGGCGAAATGTAGAAGAAGGTCGCGATCAGCGCACCGGCCAGCCCCGTCGCGCCGGCCGCGATCGCCCAGGCGATCGCCTGCATGCCGTCGGGACGGATGCCCATCAGCTGCGCCGCCGTGGCATCCTCGGCGACTGCGAGCATCTTTGAGCCCAGCGACGTCCGCGTCAGCAACAGATGCAGCCCGAGCGTCACCAGCAACGCGACGACGCCGGCCAGCAGGCGCGAGGCCTGCAGCTTGATGCCGAGCACGTCATAGGTGCCACCGACGAGGTTTTCCGGCAGCGTCATGAAATTGGCGCCAAAGCCCCAGAACACGGAGTAGCGCAGCAACAGCGCGAGCCCGAAGGTGCCGAGGATCTGCGCCAGCATCGGCCCCTTCATGACGCTGCGGATCAGGCCGAAGTAGACGATGATGCCGAGCGTCGCCAGCACCAGTGCCGCCACCGGCGCGCCGACGAACGGACCGACGCCGAGCACCGTCCACACCACGAACGCGACATACATGCCGAGCATGACGAAATCGCCATGGGCGAAGTTGACGATGTTCATCATGCCCCAGATCAGCGTGAGGCCGGACGAGAACAGCGCATAGACCGCGCCGAGCAACAGCCCGCCGACGATCACCTGAACGAGGATGGAGGACATGGTAGCGGCTTGCCGTTAGGCTGGCGGGATCGTGACCGGATGACAACAAGACGGGCGGGATCGAAATCCCGCTCCGTCGAGGTCATCACCAGCCCTTGTAAGGAAACACCGGCGCCGTCTTGGCCAGCTGCTTGGGCCAGACCGGCACGTAGTTCTCGCCGTCCTGCAGCTGGATGACGAGGCCCGCGGCGAGGATGTTCTGGCCCTTCTCGTCGAACTTCACGCCCTTGTAGCCCATGATCAGCTGATCGGGCTTGAGGTCGGTCGCCTTCAGCGCGGCCTGGATTTTTGCCGGTTCGGTCGAGCCGGCGCGATCGATCGCGTCGACCAGGACGAAGAAGCCCTGCATCTGGCGCGCCGCGGTGTCGTCGAGGTCGTCGCCGCCGCTCTTCTTCTTGTACAATTCATTGATCAGATAGGTCGGCGTGCCCGGCGCGCCGATCGCGAACGACGAGCGGTTGAAAATGCCCTGGATCGACTTGCCGACCGCCTTCAGCGTCGACGGATCGGAAAAGCCGGCGTTGTCGGCGATCATCACCGGCGGCTTGTAGTCCAGCGCCTGAAACGTCTTGGCATAGAGGATGGCGTCCGACGTGTAGCTGATCATGATCACCACGTCGGGCTTCTTGTCCTTGAGCTGCAGCACCTGGCTCTGCACATCGGTGGTGTTGGCCGAATAGGCGATGTCCTGCGCGATTGGCAGCCCGTTGTCCTTGAAGAGAGCGGTGATGACGTTCGCCACCGACGTGCCGTATTCGGTGTTCTCGTGCACCAGCGCGATGGTGTCGACCTTCTGGCCGGCCGCCTTCGATTCCTTGAGGAAGTCGAGGTAGATCCGCGCGAAGTCGCCGGCCACCGGCGTGGTGCGGAAGAACCATTTGAAGCCGCGCTCGGTCAGGTTGGCCGCGACCGACTCGCCGTTGAGGTAGGGAATGCTGTATTTCTCGGCGATCGCGCTCGCCGTCAGCGTGATGCCGGACTGATAGGCGCCGGTCAGCGCCACGACCTTTTCCTCGGTGATCAGCCGCAGCGCCTGGTTCTGTCCCGTGGCGGGGCTGCCCTGGTTGTCGGCGAACACCACCTCGACCTTGGCACCGCCGAGGCCCTTGAGGCCGGCATTCTTGGTCACGGGCAGATTGCCGAGCGCGGGATTGCCGTTGTTGATGATCTCGACCGCGGTTTCGATCGCGGCCTTGGCGTGCACGCCGGCGCTGGCCGCGTTGCCGCTCAGGGGAAAGATCGCGCCGATCTTGACCGTCTTGCCCTGGGCCGCGGCCGTGGTTGCCAGCGCAACCGACATCGCAGCCGCCGACAGCAACCCGATGGCATGATGAAACTTCATTCGATGATCTCCCCCCGGGCGCCGGGCTTCGTTGAGCCCTGGCCGCGGCGACCAATCAGCCGCCGCCTTGTTATTGTTCAGGCTTCAGCATTGCATGGCGAATGGGTATCGGCAAGTTGCCGGGCCGGTGGTAAGCGTCGACATCGCGCAGGAATTGAAGCCGTACCTGCTATCTGAACGACAACCGCATCTGCCTGGCTCGCTCTCGTTGAGCGAGTTTGATCGAAAGACACGAAGCTGCCGAAAGCTGGGTCTTGGGCAAGCGGCAGAGCGCCTCACGGCGGCATGCGCTGCCGCGGTCTGCCCTCAAGGCCCTGTTCGATCCGGATTTTCCCGCTGGAAATTGGTCTTCCCTGAACGCTTGCCTGCGCGGACGGCGATTTGCGCGATCGCTGCGCCGGCCGATTGCCTGAACATCGACCTAAGGCTTTGATGTTACTAGGTAATTCTTGGAGCATGGTGTAACGGTAGCCTAGCGGTTTTGGGCTAAGCCATTGAGATATCTGATTGAGTTTTGCAATCGGCCCTTGTTCTAGTCCGGCTATTTCCAAGTACTTCCGGACAGTTTGCAGAACCGATCTGACAGCTTTGACTCGAAGCTCGCCAAGCACTTCGATTTTGAGTACTCAAGCTGCTGAACGAATTACCCAGACTTCGCTCGGACCCCCACTCCACGTCGGCGTCTGATCCATCTCATCAGACCGTAGAGGAGTGATTTTCACCCTTTTGCCGCCATCAAATTCGATGGTTGCCTCATCGGTACCGCGATCCAAAACCGTAGCCATGAGATGCTGTTCATCCGGCGGTCCCATTCGAATTGCAATTTGATCGCCTACGGACAGGTGTTTTTGCGGCTGCCCTGAAATGTAGCCATTCTCAAAAATCAATATCTGCGTTCCCTTGCCGATCGTTCGGAACATCGACTCTCCGGTCCATTTCATTCCCACACCTTTCCGCTAGGAGTCGCTTGGCTGAGCGGACAAAAAAGGCGGTAAATCGTCTAACTACCGCCAGTCGTCCCCTTGTTGTAGTACAGCTTTTACGGGGCCAAAAACAGGGGGGATACGCAGTGAAGGACGATTTTGCTCCTCTAAGCATAATGGGCTATGCGGAACAGGCACTGACGACCGATCAGCGGAGCGATGCTGGGTCACTGACATTCCCGCTCCTCGGGCTCTTTGGCGAAGCCGGAAGCCTCCTCAGCGAAGTCAAAAAGAAACATCGCGATCGAGCCTCCTACATCGGGTATGCGGGCGCTGTGGTCGATGAACTTGGAGATGTCCTTTGGTATTTGACAGCCGTCGCTGCCAGGGGGGGCCTCACTCTCCAAGAAATCATCTCGAAAAGCTTCGGCCAGGAGGTCAAATCGTTTGCGGCATTGCAGCCACCGATCATGCCCCAAACCGGTTCACCCAGCCCAACGTTCGAACAGACCTTGCTTCAACTGGCTGGCGAAGTTGGACTGCTGATCATTGACCAAGAGGCGGGTCGGCTGAAAGATAACCAGCCTGCGCTGGCAGGCCGCCTCATTCCAATCACTCGTACCTTGATCAAGGCTGCCACCGAGGCGGGCGTTACCCTGGAAGCTGCCGCCATCAAAAACCTGTCGAAGATCTTCGACCGATGGCCTAAGGAACGAATCTATCCCGCGGCCCTTGATGCGGCAGCAGTGGAGCAAGAACAGCTACCCCGCACATTGTCGGTCGAAGTTTTTGAACGAGAAGTGGGAAACAAGACTTACGTCTTTCAGCGTTGCAATGGTATCAATATCGGCGATCGCTTGACCGACAACGCCATGACACCAGACGACTACCGTTTCCATGACGTGTTTCACTACGCCTATGTCGCGGTTTTGAGCTGGTCACCAGTGATTCGAGGGCTCTTTCGGCTGAAAAGAAAAAGCGATCCTAAAATTGATGAAGCTCAAGACGGCGCGCGGGCCATGCTCATTGAGGAGGGCGTGACGACCTGGATCTTTGGGCAAGCAGTAAACCTCAACCTTTTCGCAGGCATGGCCGCCGGTGACTTGCCGTTCGATCTATTGAAGCACGTTCGTCAATTCGTTTCCGGCTATGAAGTCGAAAGCAGGCCATTGTGGGTCTGGGAAGAAGCCATCCTTACGGGGTATGCTGCTTTCCGATTCTTGCGAGAGCACCGTCGCGGCCTCGTCAAGATCGACATGAACCGCCACATGCTTACGGTCGAGAAACTGCCTTGAACACACCCAAGCTATTCGCTGAAACCTTGGCTCAAGTGCGCCTTCCCTCAGTGTTCAACCCGTATGTCGAATGCTGTGAACTTCATGACCGTCGTGATGGGCCGAAGGTTCGAAAGAGGAATCTGATACGCTTTGTTGAAGCGGCTATAGATGCTCGTGTTGATACTCTCTGGATTGCCCGCGACCTGGGATACCGTGGCGGTCGCCGAACAGGCATCCCTCTTACCGACGAAGTGCATCTTGGCCGAGCTGCTGCGATGCTTGGTGGCATATCGCTGGATCGGGCAACTTCGGGACCTCCCGTCGCGGAACGTACTGCGGCGATTATTTGGAACGTCCTGGCGCGAATCAATCAGCCGGCGATGTTGTGGAACGTTTTCCCCTTCCATCCGTACGAAGGAGCGAACCCGCTCTCCAATCGCTGCCATACCCGCCAAGAACGGGAGACGACTTGGCCGCTCATGCTTGCCCTAATATCTATGCTCAAGCCGCGTCGTATCGTTGCCATTGGGCGCGACGCCAGCATTGCGCTGAACGGTCTGAGCATACCAATCGAAACCGTCCGCCATCCCAGTTACGGAGGGCAAGCCGAGTTCATCGCAGGCATCAATGCCATCTATGGCATACCTGCCACAGTCGAGCTGACAATGCCCGAGCTGCCTTTGGATGGCGACTGCGTGGCTCCCAAGGCCAAATTTTCCTGATCGAAGCTTGTCAGTAATCCTCTGATGGCGGGGCGCTTGCATTTGCCGGGCTGATCGATTTCGGCGTGCGTGGAGACGACAGTTAGATTTCCTACAGAGACTCCTCCTTCTTTCGCGACGAACTCCATCAAACGACCGAGCCCAATCAGGTTGCCCAGCAATTTCTCGATATAGAAGTGATTGCGGTACACCGCCGTCAGCGCCAGTGTTTTCGTTGACCCTGGCTGCAGCTTGAAGCTCATATAGCTGAGGCATTGACCACCGTAAGGAGAGTCATCAACGTCGCGCGCAGGATCAAAGACAGTCAGTTCGAATTTGTTGAGTGCCCGGACACTGTCGTCACGGATGCGCTCCACTATTTCCCAAAGCTGATTGATCGGCTCGTCGGGCGGGTTCGGTATTCGGGTCATCCTCTCGAAATAGTATCCGGACCATCGGCTGTTTCTCTGGACCTTTGGCAGCACCCTCTTATTAAACACGTCGAAGAATGCTGGTGCTCCGTACCGGCGGTAAAGCCCCGCAGGCATAATGGTGTTCGCAACGGTCTCAACCGACTTGTCGAAACTGTTTAAGAACTCGTCAACGACCGCGACCCGAGGATCTTGGCGCGTTGTGTTTGCGAGTGGATCGGCGACGTCAATTATCACGTTGTATGCCGAGTGCCCCGGTTGAGCGTCGACCTTACGAACTGCCTCGCGCCATGCGCTTACACAATCATGCTGCTGGGGTATTGGCAGGTACATTCAGGTCCTCCGTCAACATCACAATTGCAAAGAGCCGCGGCTTTAAGAACGCTTCAGTCAGCCAGGCATAGCCACCCAAACCCCAGCCGGCGCCCCAACTGTTTCGAACTAAAATAGCGCGATGCCCATCGGCCCTGCCGTGACCAACTCCGATCACCGCATGACGGCGTTCCGGCTCTGGATTCTCCCCTGTCTCGGGATGAACGATGCCATCCGATGAAGGTCGGAAGAAAGAGCGAGACAGCACAGTCAGAAGGATAACCGGATGGCCATTCGTGATCTCATCGGCGATAGCGTCGAATGTGAGCCCGGGAGTTTTCCCATTTCGTCGGTACAGCGCACCCACCTGCTTAGGCGGCATCCATGACCCGGCATCGGTTGGCGTTGCACTCAAGTACGGCCACCCAATTTCCTCGGGTTGGCCATCAAGGCGAATGGCTTCCAACATTTTGGAAACAATAGCACCGACGGTTGGCAAACGGTTCGCACGGCGCTGAGCATGGAAGAAAATATACTCGCAAGACAGGGGAGCCCAGCCTGACCTCAGCGCAGCGTGCGCATCGCTGGCCGCAAACGCGAGGCAGGTTGGACGCGCCAGTTGGTTACGTGCGGCACCAAACATCGAGCTTAAGTCTCTGGTCGGCACAATCTTACTCATGCCGCCTCAAGTAGAACTCGTCTTTCGGCTCGCGACAGCCCTTCCTCTTCGGGACCAGTTAGGTCGAAGTCGACATTCAGTGTCGCCAATGGCTGATCAGTTTCCCAAGGGCGACGCTCCTCTAGCGACATCCTACCGCGACGACTTTCAGTTGGAGCTGCGGTTACCCGCCGAATGACGTGACCGCCAACGCCATCATGGTCATGAGACTCGAGCGCGTCGCGGACAACCGCGAATCCGCTCGCCTTCAACTGGTCGATATCCCAAAGATAACCACCGCCACTGTGCTCTTCGAGCCGAAGAACAAATAGATCATTGCGGCTTCCGTCGATCCGAGTGCCGGCGTCGCGCTCGGTCAATAGCCAAACATCCCCGCGATAGTCCTGCGGTTTGTAGCCTTCCAGCAGACCCACTTTCAGTTCGCGCGGCTGCGTTTGCAGCAGCTCTTGGACCTGGTTAGGTTTGATCAACTGGTTTTGGGCCAGAGTCCAACATGTGGCCTCGTAGCTGGCCCCCATCCGAAGTGACAACTGATATATGGTGCTGGGACGACGAAATGCGTCGACCGTCCAGCCCTGTCGCTGTGAATGCCAAGCGATCAGCCAGCGAGGTAGCATGAAGGCGACTGCAAACGCATTGGCTTCCACTTCCTGGAAATTATCATCCCTGCCTCCCTTTAGCGGCATGCGCCTTAGCATGCTTTCGTCGTCGAGACTTGGGTCATGGCCCAGTGCAAAATGCCCCAACTCATGAGCGGCCGTGAAGCGTTGGATGCTCATCGGACGTTCTGTCGTTACCAGGACGCCCGGAGCCGGCTGGCTGAGATAAGCTCCAAGCAATCCCTTAAGAGGACGAACGAGCAAGGGCAGGTCTAGCGCGTGAATGGCGGCGAAAACGTCAACGTTCCCACCGAACTGGGTAATCTTGTCCTGGAGACCCAGTTGGCGGTGTACCCTAGCTGCGGCCATGGTCCCAGTTCGGACGGCGCCTGCGTAGCTGGTTGCCATGGCTTACTGCTTCCCCGTGAGAGACCGAGCCCTCAGGTATTCTGCAAACCGGCTCAATTCGTCGCGGTCTTGTTGTGATAGGTTTGCGGCACGCCTCGCCAAATGTGCGACATCAACAGGAAGGTTGGCAGCCGCGTCCTCCTCCCCGGTGAAATATCCCATCGGCTGCCGATACAGCCTGGCGAGACGCGCAAGTTCGATAGCTTCGACACGACGCTGACCATTTTCAATGTCCGTCAACGCGGTCCGAGGTATCTTTAAGTAGGCCGCAACCTCCTCCTGTTTTAGGCCCAAATATTTTCTAGCCTCCCGGAGTTTGTCGCCGAGGCGCCGACGCTCCTGTTCGTCGGTCTCGTTCTGCTGAACTGGATTCTTCATGGTCAGCTTCCGTTCTTCTTTTTCCATTGCGCCTCGATGCGGGGCAGCAGATGTCCGAGCGCACTTTCGATCGAACTGTATCCACCTGTCCGCACCAAATGGTCCGGAAGTTCGAACCCCACGATTGGCTCGACTGCGGAGAGGATTGATACCGCGACGAGCGAGTCGATGGAGATCGGGGCCTTCGCGAGATCGGCAGGCAACGAGGGTAGGGTTATGCCCTTAAGGCTTGCTTCGACTTTCACCGCCTCAGCCAGTTCATCGTGCAGACACGCCGCGATGGCGGTTGCTGGAAACGCGACAACTTGAGGCGCACTGACAAGGACCGTCATGTCCGAGCTCATGTGTTTTTTTGTGACGATGAAGCTAGTATATGTCTGATTTTCCGACTTACAAGACCTTCCGTAAGCGCAGTGGGAGAGCTTGGCGGCCCGTTGCTGCTCGCTCGGAATCAAAGATATCGAAAAATCGAACGATATCGCTTTAGAATCAAAGCTTTTCAGGCCAGTTGGCTGCAAAATCATTTAAAACTGAGCGGTGATACCGGTCGTTATAAGGGTAGACCGGGGTTATTGGTGCGAGTATATGACGTCCACCGGCCTTCCGAGATGAGCTTGCAAGACCTTTCGGAAAAATTACTGTAAAATCAGTAAGTTATGGGGAATGGTGTAACGGTAGCACAACAGACTCTGACTCTGTTTGTCTTGGTTCGAATCCAGGTTCCCCAGCCAGTCCGGATGCTCCCTTGCGTGTTTAGGCTCGAGTTCAGGCCTACGCCGCCTCTCGACCCCACCGCTGCGGGGTTTGCATCATCACACCAGGCTGGACTTGCCGCGGCTCAGCACTTCGCCGGCGCCCTTGCTGCCGACGATCTTGCCATGGTCTGCAACGATCCGGCCGCGGGCGATGGTCGTGACCGGCCAGCCCGTCACCTCAAACCCTTCCCATGGCGTATAATCGGCTCCGTGATGCAGATCGGATTGCCGGATCCTTTTGTTGAGCTTTGGATCCCACAGGGCGATGTCGGCGTCGAAGCCCACGCCGATTGAACCTTTTCGCGGGTAGAGGCCGTAGATCCGGGCGTGATTGGTCGAGGTCAGTTCGACGAATTTCTGCAGGCTGATCCGTCCCTTCGAGACCCCTTCGGAGAAGAAGATCGGCAACCGGGTTTCGACGCCGGGAATCCCGTTCGGCACCCAGCGAAACGAGGTGCGTGAATTCGGCGTCAGCTTGCCCTTCGGATCGTCGTAGCGGAACGGGCAATGATCGGACGAAAAGGTCTGGAACACGCCGCCGGTGATGCCTTCCCAGATCGCCTGCTGGCTTTGCCGGTCGCGCGGCGGCGGCGAGCAGACATATTTGGCGCCGGTCATGTCCATGTTGAGGCCCTTCATGTCGTCGGCCGTCAGCGTGATGTATTGCGGACAGGTTTCGGCATGCACCGGCAAGCCGCGCTGCTGCGCCCAGCGCACCTGCTCCATCGCTTCCCGGCCCGACACGTGAACGATCATGATGGGCACGCCGACGATCTCGGCGTGGCTGATCGCGCGGTGCGTGGCTTCGCGTTCCACGGCCTGGGGCCGCGACGTGCCGTGATAATACGGCGCGATGTGTCCTTCGCGCTCGAGCCGGTCGGTGAGATGGCGAATGGCGTCGTAGCCCTCACAATGCACCATCACCAGGGCCTGCTCGCGGCGGGCGACTTCGAACACTTCCAGCAACTGCTTGTCGCTGAGAACCAGGTCGTCATAGGTCATGAAGACCTTGAAGGACGTGTAGCCGTCCTTGACCAGCGCCGGCAGTTCCTGGCCGAGGACGACGGCCGTGGGATCGGATATGATCAGGTGAAAGGAGGTGTCGATGTAGCATTCGCCTTCGGCGAGCTTTCGGTACGCCTCGACGCAGGCGCGCAGCGACGAGCCTTTGACTTGCAGCGCGAACGGCAGGATCGTGGTGTTGCCGCCGGCCGCGGCGGCCCGGGTCGCGGACGCGAAATCGTCGGCCATCACGACGTCAGGCCCGGAGTCCTGCGAAATATGAACGTGGCTGTCGATGCCGCCCGGCAACGCCAGCAGCCCCGTCGCATCGATCTCGCTGGCCGCGCCCTCGATCCGGTCGGCGATGCTGACGATGCGGCCGTCACGAATGCCGATATCGCCCCGGAATTCGTCGCTGGCCGTGACGATGGTGCCGCCGCGGATGGCGAGGTCGAACTGTGACACGTCAAATGCCTCCGGTGGTTGCTAGGGGAGCGGCAGTTGAAACACCCGCCCCCAACCCGACAAGGCTCGCGGGTCTGCCCCGGCGAGCGACATCGTTCGCCACAGCGTGACGGCGACGGAATCGAGAATCAAGACATTCAGTTCGCGCTCGAGGGCCTCGGCCATGCCGGCCCCGTCCATGTTGGTGCACAGAATGACGATCGCGTCACACCCTTCCGCGGCAACCGCCCGGGTCATGGCGGCGATCTCGGCGGGCGCGACCTCTCCAAACGAGAAATTATCGCGCAGGCCGAGATGTCGCTCGGCCCGGCAGGCAATCCCCTCGTCCGCCCAGACCGTGCCGATACGCTGCTGCACGTCATCGGTATAGGGCGTCACGAAGCCCACCCGCTGCGCGCCGCTTGACCGTACCGCATCGATGCACGCCAGCGTCGACGTCGTGGCCGGCGTTCCGTTGCGCGCGCCGATCGCCTGACAAAGGCTGCGGTCGCGCCCGATTCCGAGCCAGCTCGCCGAAGTGCCGTTCCAGGCGATGGCATCGACCTTGGCATCGGCCAGCAAATCAGTCGCCGGCAGCATGTTCGACGGATCGAACTGGTCGAGCGCCGGGGCGTCCAGTGCGATCTCGGTCACCCGGAAGCGGGAGAAATGCGCCGTCGTGCCGGGCGCTCCGGCAAGCATCGCGCAGGTCACCGGCTCCAGCACCGTGTTCGAGGACGGCGTGAGCATACCGAGGCGGGTTCGCATGGCTTTTACCTCGGCTTCGTGTCGTGGCCGGCGATGACGCTCATCGCCATGGTCAGGCCACCTGGGCGACGCGCGTCGACTCCTCGCGGATCAGCGCCAGGACGCGGCGTTTGGCGTCGTTGAAGGCTGGGCTCGTGATGTCGCGCGGCCGCGGCAGATCGAACGCGACGGATTCGCGAATCCGGCCCGGCCGCCGCGTCATCACGACGATCTTGTTGCCGAGCACCAGGGCTTCATCGACGCTGTGCGTGACGAACACGATGGTGCAGCGGTGCTGCTGCCAGATCGCAACCAGCTCTTCCTGCATCTCGAGCTTGGTCTGGGCATCGAGCGCGGCGAACGGCTCGTCCATCAGGATGACGCGCGGGTTCATCAACAGCGCCCGCGCGATGCCGATGCGCTGGTTCATGCCCCCCGACAATTCGGCGGGGTGATGATGTTCAAAGCCCCTCAGGCCGACCAGGTCGATGAATTCCATCGCCCGGCGGTGGCGCTCCTGTTTTGCGACGCCCTTGAGCTTGAGCGAGAATGCCACATTGTCGATCGCGCTCAGCCACGGCATCAAGGTCGGCTGCTGAAAGACCACGCCGCGGTCCGAGCCCGGGCGATCGACGGGCTTGCCACCGACCACCGCCTGCCCGGATGTCGCATGCTCGAATCCGGCGATGATGTTGAGCAAGGTCGATTTTCCGCAGCCGGACGGCCCGAGCAGGCAGACGAAATCATTGGCCTCGATGTCGAGGTCGATGTGGTCGAGCGTCAGGAGTTCGCGACCGCGCCTGGGGTCGGCGAAGACCTTGACGACCTTGCGAAGTTCGATCGCCGCCATCAGCCCGCCCTTCCCTGCACGGTGGTCGCACGCTGCCAATGCAGCACGCGCGCCATGATCGCCTTGAGGCCGAAGTCCGACAGGTATCCGAGCAGGCCGATCGACATCATGGCCGCCAGCACCAGATCGTAGCGAAGGAAGTAGTAGGAATCCCACAGCACGTAGCCCAGACCGCTCTTGACCGCGACCATCTCGGCCGTGACCGTCAACATCCAGGCGGAACCGATCGCGATACGCAGGCCGGAAAAGATGGAAGGCAGCGCCGCGGGAAACACGATGCCGGTCAGCAGCTGGCGCCCGGTGGCGCCCATCATGGCGCCGGCGCGGACGAGATTGTGGTCGACCGTCTTCACGCCATGGATCGTGTTCATCAGCACCGGAAAGAAGGCCCCGAGGAACACTAGGAAGATCGCCGGCTTGTTGGCGATGCCGAACCAGATGATGGCGAGCGGTATCCAGGACACCGGCGGTATCGGCCGCAGCATCTGCAACGTGGGTTCGAGCGTCTTCTCGAAGACGCGCGACCAGCCGATCGCGACGCCGGCCAGGATGCCCAATGCACTTGCCAGCGCAAAGCCGCCGAACACCCGCAGCGCGCTGGCGAGCGCGTCGCGCGTCCAATGACCGGAATAGGTTTGCGTCGTCTCGTCGAAGCCGAACACCCAGTCGCCCAGCGCGTGCAGCACCGCGCTCGGCGCCGGCAACAGCGCCGCCGGCAGATAGCCGGACCGGGCAAACACCTCCCAGCCGGCAATCAGGAGCACCGGAACGACACCACGTTCCACCGCCTGCGACAGCGGGAAGGCGCGCGCGACCGGCGCTGCCGGCGAAACCTCAATAGCCGAGGTCATTTTTCGTCTTGCCCGTCGCCTGCTCCAGGAATGAATACTCCATGTTCTTTTCGACCTCGGCGGACACGTCCTTCGAAATGTACTTGAGGTCCCGCATCATGGCGGCGATGGCGAGGGTCTGCGAGCGGTGGATCGCGGCGTCCGGCGCGGCGTTCTTCAGCGCCTCGGTGGCGACCGTCTTGTCGAGACCGGTCAGTTTGTTGATGACCTCGATCCAGGGGCCCTTGTCGGCCGACAGCTTCTCGTTCAACGCGACAACGGCGCCGACGACGGCCTGAACGCCGCCCCGCTGGCTCGCCACCACATCCGACCGGGTGACGATCAGGTTGGTCAAATTGCCGGCCGCCTGGTCGTAGGGAAGAACGAAATGCTTGCCGGCCCCGGCAAGCCTGATCTGCGACGCGAAGGGCTCCACCGAGCACACCATGTCGATCTCCTCGCGCTGCAAGGCGGCGAAATGATCGGCGGGGTTCGGAATGTTGACGAACTGGATGTCCTTGTTGGGGTCGACGCCCTGCTTGAGGAACGCGCCGCGCATGTGAATGTCCTGGGCGTTGCCGCGCGAGGCCGCGACTTTCAGCGGCTGTCCGCCGGCCTTGGCCTTGGCGACGGCGGCCTTGAAGGCGGCCCAATCCTCGCCGGGCAGCGCCAGCTTGCTGGAGGAGAGACACTCCGAACCGCCGTTGATCTGGCCCGAGACCGCGACGACGTCGAAGCCTTTGTCGAGCGCCGTCACGTAATGGAGGTAGGTCACCTGGGCGACGTCGATGCTCTTCGACACCAGCGCGGTCAGCACGTCATTGCCGGAATTGAAATTGATGGCTTCGATCTCGACGCCCTTGGCGAGGCCGGGGGTCAGGGACATCGGCAGACAGTGCGCGCATTTTGCGAAGCCAAGCTTGATCTTCGGTCCTTCCGCCGCGGCAAGGCTGGTCGCCGCCAGCGTCATGGCCATCACAACAAGGGCCCGGTGGAAAATTCTCGCCATCACTGCGCTCCGTTATCGGCGCCTGCACGCCGCCGTCCTCAATCATCCTTCCGTGGATCGGACCGCGCAATAGCGATTCTGCACGCTGCATACAATTTGCTCCATATGCATTTGTTTTCATCTAGATACGTCGATAATTTAGGCACGGATCATGGGCCAGGACGATTAGACTGGGATCCAGCGAGGCGCATTGGTGCAGAAGAAATCGGACGTCGGTAACGGTCGCAAGACGCTCAAGCTCAAGCGGACGGGCCTGCACGAGCGCGCGGCGGCGCGGATGCGTGCAATGATCATCCATGGCGAACTGGAGCCCGGATCGTCGATGCAGGAGACCAGGTTGTCGGAGGCGCTCGGCGTGTCGCGAACGCCGTTGCGCGAAGCCATCAAGCTGCTGGCCGCCGAAGGCCTGGTCGAACTGCGGCCGAACCGCAGCCCGCGGATCGCCGACATCGAAACCGACAGCATCCTCGAATTGTTCGAGGCGCTCGCCGGCATTGAGCGGCTGGCGGCCGAACTGGCCGCGCAACGCATGACCGAGCGCGACCTGCAGCGGCTGCGCCTGCTGCAGACGCGGATGGAGAACCATCACCGCAACGGCAGGCTCGACGACTATTTCGCCATCAATGGCGAGATCCACGGTCTCATCGTGCGCGCAGCGCGCAATGTCCCGCTGCGCGAGGCGCACGAGACGCTGCTGTCGAGGGCAGAGCGCGCCCGCTATCTGGCGCTCGGCGCGGAGCGGCGCTGGAGCAACTCCGTCGAGGAACATGCGGAGATACTTGCCGCGCTCGAGGCCCGCGACGGCGAGGCGGCCGGGCGGCTGCTCTCGGCGCATGTGCAACGCACCGGCACGGCCTTGCTGGAGGTTCTGCCCAAGATCCTGATCAGCAGACCGGCGGCTTGAACATGAACATCCTGCTGCTCAATCCCAACACGCGCGCCGATATCACCGAGTTGATGTTGCAGGTCGGACAGCGCGCCGCGGCGCCGGGGACAACACTGACGCCGCTCACCGCGCCACGTGGCGTGCCCTACATATCGACGCGCGCGGAAGCCCAGATCGGCGGCGCCGTGGCGCTGGAAATGCTCGCCGAATGCCACCGGGAACATGACGGCGCGATCATCGCCGCCTTCGGCGATCCCGGCCTGTTCGCGGCCAGGGAATTGTTCGACATCCCGATCGTCGGCATGGCGGAGGCCGCCATGCTCACGGCGTGCATGGCGGGACGCCGGTTCGGCCTCGTGACATTCGCACGCGCGCTCGGTCCCTGGTTCGAGGAATGCGTGCGCGCGCACGGGCTGTGGGAGCGATGCGCGGGGATCCGCATGCTCGATGGTCCGTTCCGTGACATCGCCGAGGTGGGCACCGAGAAGGAGGACCTGCTGGTCGAACTCGCCAAACACGCCGTGGAGCAGGACGAAGCCGATGTGCTCATCCTGGCCGGGGCGCCGTTGTCGGGACTGGCCGAGCGGGTCGCCGATCGCATTCCTGTCCCTGTCATCGATCAGGTGGTCGCGGCGGTGAAGCAGGTCGAAGCGCTGCACGCGCTCCGGCTGCGAAAGGCCAGCGCCGGCACCTTTCGCCGGCCCGATGCGAAGCCGTCGAGCGGCCTCGCAAGCGCTCTCGCCGCCCGCCTCGAACATCGCGACGCCTGACCGGATGGGGCGGACGATGACAACAGCCCGGTTGCTCTTCGATCCGCCGGCCGAATGCGAACCCAGCCGTCATGAACCAGGAATGCCCGAACTCCGCGGTTTGACGATGGGTACAGGCACGAGATTTGCTTTCCCATGGATGTCGGGAGGAACGATTCATGACTGAACCGATGGGCGGTCGCTCGCTCATACTCGACGCCATCACCCACCGCTATCCGGGTGGCGCGATCGCGGTGGAAAACATCAACCTCGACGTCAAGGGCGGCGAAATCATCGCGCTGCTCGGTCCGTCCGGCTGCGGCAAGACCACGCTGCTGCGCATCGTCGCGGGCTTCATCGCCCAGACCCAGGGCCGGATCATCATCGGCGACGAGACCGTCGACAGGCTGCCGCCCAACAAGCGCTCCGTCGGCATTGTGTTCCAGAATTATGCGCTGTTTCCGCACCTGACGATCGCGGAGAATGTCGCTTACGGGCTCGCCGCGCGCGGCGTCGACACGGCGACGCGCCGGCGCGAAGCGCAGCGCCTGCTCGAGCTGGTGCAGCTTCCCTCGATGGGTGAACGGTTGCCGCGCCAGCTCTCCGGCGGGCAGCAACAACGCGTGGCGCTGGCGCGCGCGCTGGCAATCAAGCCGTCGATCCTGCTGCTCGACGAGCCGTTTGCGGCGCTCGACAAGAACCTGCGGCTCGACATGCAGATCGAGGTCAAGCGGCTGCAGCGCGTTTCCGGAATCACGACGCTGATCGTCACCCACGACCAGGAAGAAGCGCTGTCGATGGCCGACCGCGTCGCGGTGTTGAGCCAGGGCCGCCTCGAGCAGTTCGGATCGCCGACCGACGTCTATGACCGTCCCGAGACGCTGTTCGTGAACACCTTTGTGGGCTCGACCAATCGGATGTCCGGTACGCTTCTCTCGTCAGATCCGACCGGCGCGAAAGTTCGCCTGGACGCCGGCGCCGAGATCATCGCCCGGCCTGCGGTGAAATCGATGACGCACGGCGGCCGGGTCACGGTCTGCATCCGGCCCGAACATCTGCAATTCGTAACCGACGATTCCGGCTTCGCCGGCGTGGTGGGAATGGCGCTGCCGCTGGGCGCCACCGTCGTGCACGAAGTCACGACCGCCGACGGATCGGGCGTGAAGATATCGCAGGCGCGCCTCGGCGAGACCCGCCTGCTCGAAAGCGGCGTCGCGGTGCGCATCGCGCCGCTCGCGCCCAAGCTCGCCACCGCATTTCCAGCATCCATTTGAACCCAGCGTCAGAACGGGAGTAGCACCTCATGATCAATCGCAGAACACTGTTGACGACCGCTTTGACCCTCGGCGCGATGAAGGCGTTTCCCGGGCTGAGCTATGCCCAGGCCCGGCCGCTGGTGTTCGCGACATTCACGGGAAGCTGGGAGGAAGCCCACAAGGCGGTGCTGGTGCCGGCGTTCCGCAAGGCCAATGCCGATGCGGCCATCGTGCTCGACCCGATGCTGTCCGTCGACCAGATCGCCAAGGTGAACGCGGCGCGCGCCAATCCGCCGATCGACGTGATGCTGCATGATCCCGGTCCGGCGCTCGTGGCCATCGGCCAGGATATCGTCGAGCCGTTCCCGGTCGAGAAGAGCGTCTATTACAAGGACCTCATCGCCGAGGCCCAGGAGCCGACGGGACCGGCGCCGTTCTTCCAGGTGGTCGGCCTCACCTACAATCCGGACACCATCAAGACGCCACCCACCTCCTGGGCCGATCTCTGGAAGCCGGAGTTCAAGGGCAAGGTCGGCATCACCAACCTCAACTCGACGCTCGGCACCGGGTGGCTCGTCGAGGTCGCCAAGATGCACGGCGGCTCGGAATCCAATATCGATCCCGGCTTCAAGGCGCTCGAAGCGCTCAAACCCAATCTGGCCGCGGTCGCCGCCAACCCGGGTGCGCTGGCGACCCTGTTCCAGCAAGGGCAGATCGACATCTCGCCCGGAAACTTCAATGCCATCCAGATCCTGAAGGCCCGCGGCGTTCCCGTTGAATTCGTGGCGCCAAAGGAGGGCGCGATCGCCTTCAAGACCACCATCCATCTCGTCAAGAACTCGCCGAACAAGGAGCTTGCGTTCAAGCTCATCGAGGCATCGCTGTCGCCGGAAGTGCAGACGACCTTGATGAATTCGCCCTATCTGATCGTTCCGACCAATTCCAAGGTGCCGATGAGCGGCGAGATTGCGCGCGTGCTGGCGAAGGACACCGCGGACCTGAAGAAGAAATTCGTGTTCCAGGACTGGAAGAAGATCAACGAGCAGCGTTCCACCTGGATCGAACGGTTCAACCGCGAAATCAAGCTCTGAGGAGACGACGATGGCTGCCGCATCGGTGCCGCGCGACGTCACATCCTACAGCATGGGGTTGGCCGCGCCGCTGGCCCTGTTCTTTCTGGTGTTCTTCGTCGCGCCGCTGGTCCAGCTGTTTGTCCTTTCGCTGCACAACGATACCGCCGGTACCGTGTGGGGCATCGGCCAATATTTTCATTTCCTGACCGACCCGTTCAGCCTGGGCGTGCTCGGCGCGACGCTGCTGCTGGGCGCGGAGGTGACGGCCCTGTGCCTGGTATTGGGCTTCCCCGTCGCATGGCTCTACCACCGGGTCGGATCGCGGGCCCGGACGCTCATCATTCTCATCGTCCTGCTGCCGCTCCTGACGAGCGTCGTCGTCCGCACCTTTGCCTGGATCGTCATCCTGGGCCGCCAGGGCATCATCAATTCGACCCTGCTTTCGGTCGGCGCGATCGACGCGCCGATCCGGCTTCTCTACACCCAGGCCGGGGTGGTTCTGGCCCTCGCCCAGGTGCAGATGCCGCTGATGGTTCTGCCGCTCATTACCGCGCTCGGGCGAATCGACATGAACCTCGAGGATGCGTCCTGCTCGCTCGGCGCCGGCAGCTGGCGCACCTTCTTCAAAGTCGTGCTGCCGCTGTCGCTGCCCGGCGTCATTGCCGGCTGCACGCTGACCTATGCGGCCGCCATCACCGCCTTCATCACCCAGTCCCTGGTCGGCGGCGGACAAATGCTGTTCATGCCGATGTATCTTTACCAGCAGGCGTCGACCTTGCAGAATTGGCCGTTTGCGGCTGCGATCTCGATCATCTTTCTTCTCGCGGTCCTCGCCGTGGTGACCCTGTTCGGCGCGCTCGGCCGGTTGTCCCGCGGCTATGGCGGAGCTTGACCAATGGGAGGCCGCAAGCGCACCTGGGAGGCCGTCAGCTTCGAAATCGTGATGACCGCGATCGCGCTGATCGCGCTGATCGTCATCATCGCGCCGTCGCTCGTCGTTCTGATCGTCTCGTTCACCAACGGATTCTCGCTCAAATTTCCGCCACCGGGCTATTCGGCGCGATGGTACGCCGAATTGTGGAATGCGTGGCAACTGCATTTTGCCGCGCGCAACAGCCTCATCGTCGCGATGTGGTCGACCGGCCTGTCGATCGTTCTCGGCGTTGCCGCCGCGTTGGCGATCGCACGTTCGCCAACGCTCTCGGCGCGCGTCCTCGATTCGCTGTTCATGTCGCCGCTGGTGCTGCCCGCCCTCGCCTTCGGGCTATCCGCCCTGATGCTGTTCTCGCTGGTCGGCATGCCGGTGTCCGTATTCACCCTGGTCATCGGCCATACCGTGGTCTGCGTCCCCTATGTGGTCCGAAACACGGTGGCGGCGCTTGCCCAGCTCGAGCCGACACTGCTGGAAAGTTCGAGCATCCTCGGCGCCACCCGCTCGTACACCTTTCGACGGATCGTATTGCCGCTGATACGCCCGGGGGTGATCGCGGGCGGCTTCATTGCGTTCATGTCTTCCTTCGACAACGTGCCCGTCTCGCTGTTCCTGCGCGATGCGGCAACCGACATGCTGCCGATCCGGATGTGGCAGGATCTCGAGGGCAAGCTCGACGTGACGATCGCCGCATTGTCCGGCGTCCTGATCATCGCTACGGTGGCGCTGATGTCGGTCATGGAACGCGTCACCGGGCTGTCGAAACGGCTGACCAGCTGACGCGCCTCACGCGCCCCGGAACAGGGAGTAACCCCAGCGGGTGAACTTCATTGGCAGATGAAAATGCTCGTCCACCTGATCGATCCTGAAACGAAAAGGCGCGACGGTGAGGAAACTGGCGCCGGCGCCGCCCTCGAAAAATTCGCCGAGGTGAAAGCGGACTTCATATTCGCCGGCCTCGATGCCCGATCCGTCGACGACCGGATGGTCGAGCTGGCCATTCGCACCAAGCCGGCCTTCGGCGATCCGCGCCGGCTTGGGCTCCATTCGCCATATCTCGACGCGCAGGCCCTGCGCAGGACGCCCGCTCGCGACATCGACCGCATGAATGGATATTCCCCCGGCCATGTGTTCTCCCGCCCGTCGATGCCTGCCCCACCAGGTCCGGGCGCATGATACACGCAGCTGCGGCCGCTCGGCCAGCACTCCTGCCGGCGCTCGTAGCCATGACGTGGCTGCAGGCGCTGGTGGCTCTGGCGCTGTTCGCGCCCGGTGCGGTCGCGCCCTCCGCCCAGCTCGACATTCCCAGCCTTTCGATGTTCTCCACGGCGGTATTCGCCGTCGGCGTCGCCGCGTCGTTCTGGACCGGTGGGCTGATCAACCGTCTCGGATCGCTGCGGATGGCCAGTCTTTGCGCCGCGACCGTGGCCGCCAGCATGGCATTGGCGGCGTTGGGTTCGGGTGCGGCGCTGCTGCTGGCGGGGCTGTGTCTTGGCCTTGCCTTCGGCCCGGAGACGCCCGCCAGCACGGCACTGCTGGGCAGGCTGGTGACCGATCGGCGACGGGCGCTGGTCTTCTCGCTGCGCCAGACCGGCAATCAGATCGGCGCCGTCTGCGGCTCGCTTGCCCTGCCCGCGATCGCGATCTGGCTGGCGCCGCAGTGGTCCTACGCGGCGGTCGGCGCGTGCGCCCTGGTCTTGATCGTCGCATTCGAGTGGCTGCGACCCAACTATGAGGGCCTGGCGCAAGCGCCGCCGCCGCTCGGCGTGCGGGCGCGGCTGGCGCTGGTGAGCTCCGACCGCCGCATTGCGGCCTTGGCGGCGGCCTCGATGCCGTTCAGTGGAATGCAGCTCGCGCTCAACACCTATTTCGTCTCGCTTGGCGTCCGCGAACTCGGGCTCAGCCATCTCGAAGCCGGGGCCGCGCTTGCCTGCGCGCAGGCCGGCGGTCTGGTGGGGCGGCTCGGATGGGGACTTGTCGCGATGCGGATCGGCTCCGCCAGACCGGTTCTGATCGGCCTCGGGCTGGGCATGAGTGCGTGTGCGGCCGCGTTCGGGCTTTGCGGCGGTATGCTCGGCACATCCGGACCGTATGCGCTCGCCGCTGCGTTCGGTGTCACGGCGAGCGGTTGGAACGGCGTATTTCTCGCGGAGGTCGCACGTTTGGCGCCGCAAGACCGCATCGGCGAAACGACGGGAGCCGTGCTGACGGCGTCGTATGCGGGCCTGTTGGCGACACCCGTCATCATCGCAGCCATCGCGAGCCTGGCCGGCATCGCCGGCGCATTTATTGGCCTTGCCCTCCTCGCTATGGGCGGGACGGTTGCGCTGATCCGGGGAGACGCACGATGAACGCGCGCGAAATCGCGGCTGCCGTCTCGGCAAGGCAGACATCAGCCGTGCCATTCGTCCGTGACGCCCTCGATCGCATTGCCGCGGCCAAAGCGCTCAACGCGGTCGTCACCCTCAACCCGGAAGCCTCGCTTGCGGAGGCAGCCATGGTCGATCACCGCCTGCAACGCGGGGAGCATCTGCCGCTCGCCGGGGTGCCCGTCGTCATCAAGGACAATATCTGGGTTGGCGGCTGGCGCGTCACGCAAGGATCCCGGCTGTTCTCCGGCTTTGTCGCACCGCGTGACGCCATCGCCGTAGAGCGATTGAGACGGGCGGGCGCGGTCGTGGTGGGCATGGGCGCCACGTCCGAATTCGCCTGCAAGGGCGTGACCACGTCGCCGCTGTTCGGGCCCACGCGGCATCCGCTCGATCCGGATCTGACGCCCGGCGGTTCATCGGGCGGCCCGGCAACGGCCGTCGCAGCGGACCTGGTGCCGCTGGCGATCGGCACCGACGCCGGCGGCTCCAGCCGGCGCCCTCCGGCGCATGTCGGCGTGGTCGGCTTCAAGCCCTCCCATGGCGCCATCCCCTATGGTCCCGGATTCGCCGAGCCGTTCTTCGACATATCCGTGATCGCCCCCATCGCGCGAAACGTCGCCGATGCAGCACTCGCCTTCGAAGCCATGGCAGGCCCGGATCCTGGCGACGGTGACTCCGCCCCCGTTGACAGTGGTGACGTCGACCTGGCTGACCTGCGTGTGGCATTCTCGCCGAAGCTCGGGCTCGACACGCCGGTCGATCCCGCCATCGCGGACCGGCTGGAGGTGATCGTCGAACATCTCTGCCGGACCGGACAGCGAATTGTCCGGTGTGACCCGGTATGGCCAACCGGCGCGACCGAGGAAGCGCTGATGCCGCTGCAACATGCGGGGCTCGCCGCGCTCCATGGCGCCGATTTCCACAAAGACCCCGGACAATTTGACCCTGATGTCGCGCGGCAGATCGAACGCGGTCTTGCGTTGCGCGGGCCGGAGGTGATTGCCAGCCTTGCTGCCAGCGCAGCGATCCGAGCCGCGTTCGCAACATTCCTTGGCGCGTTTGACCTGCTGCTGGCTCCGACCGTTCCCTGCGTTGCCTGGCCCCTTTCACAGCTCGGTCCGAAACTGATCGACGGCCAGGACGTGTCGCCTCGGGCGCACGCGGTGTTCACGCCTTTTGTCAATCACGCACGCCTCCCCGCCATCTCGATTCCCTGCGGCGTCGATGCGCGTGGTCTTCCGTTCGGAATTCAGATCATCGCGCAAAGGGGACGTGACCGGATGCTGCTGCGCGCCGCCATGCGTATCGAGGCTGAGCTGCCCCGATGACCGGATGCATTTCGCAGGCCGCCGCGATTGATGCGATCGCCATCCGTTCGCGCGAGCATGGAAGGACCCGCTTCATGACATGACGTGCTCTCACACCGGCGGCGTTCCATGCGTGTGGAACGTTTCGATCGTCTTCAGCCCCCAGGCCTGTCCCTTCTTGCGCTCCTCCTCGGTCCAGACGATCGGCTTCCAGTCCGGCGCGAGGATCAGGCGGGCGCCGGCATTGGCGACCTCGACGCGGTTGCCGCCGGGCTCCCAGACATAAAGAAAGAAGGTCTGCTGGATCGCGTGCTTGTGCGGGCCGGTTTCGATATGGACGCCGTTCTCGAGGAAGATGTCGGCGGCGCGCAAGATCTCTTCGCGGCTGTCGAGCGCATAGGTGACGTGATGGAAGCGGCCGGCCTTGCCGTAATGATCGCGCGTGTAGGCGAAATCGTAGCTCTTGTTCGACATCGTCATCCACATCGCGGCCTCGGTGCCGTCGTTGAGCACGATCTGCTCGGTGGTGCGCAAGCCCAGGTAATTCTCGAAGAACAGGCGGTTGGCCTGGATATCGACCGCGAGGCAATTCAGGTGGTCGAGGCGGCGGACGTTGACGCCGCGCGCGGGAAAGCGTTGCGCCTGGTTCTTCAGCGCCGGCTTGAGTTCGGGCGGCGCCTCGTACCACTCGGTCTCGTAATAGAGTTCGACGATGTGGCCGTCGGGATCGCGACAGCGGAACGCCGGTCCCTGCCCCATGTCGCCGTCGACCCAGCCGATGTCGAAGCCGGAACCCTTCAGCGCGGCGACGCGGCGTTCCAGCGCCTGCGGGCTCCGCGCGCGCAGCGCCATGTGCTCCATGCCCGAGGTTTTTGACGCGGTCAGCTTGAGCGAGTAGCGCTCGTAATCGTCCCAGCCGCGCAGATAGACCGACTCGCCTTTTTGCCCGCTGACGGTCATGCCCATGACGTCGACGAAGAATTTCAGGCTCTCGTCCGGCTTTGGCGTGAGCAACTCGAGGTGGCCGAGATGAGCAAGATCGAAGATCGGCTCGGGGATCATGGTGGTGCTCCTGCTCGCTAATCTCTCAGTCGTCATCCCCCGCGAAGGCGGGGGATCCAGTACGCCGTGGCCTCTCGGTCAACACGAACGCCTCTGGAATACTGGATCATCCGCCTTCGCGGATGATGACAGCGGTGTATGTGGCTACCTGAGTGCCTGCGTCACGTCGTCGAACAACTCATCCACCGAGAACGCACGCGGAACGAGCTTTTGCTGGGCCGAGTATGCGATGATCAATTGCAGCGAACGATTGAGCCCGCTCCTGTCAAACCGAGGCGCGGCGGGTGACGCAGCCGCAGATTCGGCGAGCATGCGGTGAACCTCCCGCACCACGTCCGGACGCTGCTCGGATAGAGCCTTGCTCACCACCACCATATGGTTGATCGGCACCACCTTGTGCTTCGCGAACCAGGCTTTCTCTTCCGCCGCGGCGTCGGCAAACAGCGGCTGCAAATCCGGATGATCCGACTTCTCGCCAAGTACCGCATCGAGTTCGCCGTCGATCAGCATCTGCACGATCTGCTTGCCGGCGCCGGCCCGCTTGGTCGTGTCGACGAATTCGGCGACATGGGCGTCCTCGAACGTCATCCAGTCGATCGAATTCAGATCGACGCCGTAGTCGTTGGCGAGAATGCCGCGCAGCCACGCGCCAGTCGTGGTGGTGAAGGAGCGGATGCCGACGCGCTTGCCGTTGAGGTCGCGCGGCGTGAGTTTTCCGGCTTTGACGTTAACCAGCGCGTGCCCGTGCTGAAAGCGCGCCAGCACGACGTCCGGCAACAGCACCATCGGCTTGTCGAAAGATTTGGCCATCAGATAGGTGACGATCGCCATCTCCGAGACGTCGAACGCGGCTTCGCGCACCATGGGCTTGAAGCCCTTGTTGGTAGGCGAATAGGACGCGAAGTCGAACGTGACCAGATCGGAACGGATCGCGCCGTTCTTGAGCGCGGCCGTGCCGGGATGGTCGCCAAGCAGCATGCGCAAGCGCATCGGCGCGGTCACGCCAGTTCCTCCACCGCCATCGGGAACAGCCGCTGATAGGCCTCGCCATAGGTCATCGGCTTGCCGGTGTTGCGGCCGCCCTGCACGCCGCGCTGCAGCGCGACGCGTTCATAATAGGCCCACAGGTGCTTTTGCGCGGCGAGGATTTCGAAGGTCTTGCGCTTGATCTCCCAGACCGCGTCGATGTTGAGGATGACCTGCGGCTTGAAGTTGCACATCTCGGGCTGGTGCGGCTCGAACAGGAAAACCGGCGGCGCCGAGTACGTGTATTTGGCGCCGGGCTTGTGGCCCATCGCCTGCGCGACGACGCGGGTTTCCTGGGCGAAATGCGCGGCGTTGGGATGATCGAAATTATAGGGGTCTTCGAGCGCATGCGTCAGCACAAAGGACGGGTTGAGCTCGCGGTAGATGTCGACCATGCGGTCGAAATGCGCCTCCGTCAGCCGCAGCGGATAGTCGCCGGCGTCGAAGAATTCGATCTCCGCGCCGAGCATCTCGGCGGCGCGCTGCGCCTCGTCGCGGCGGCCGGCCTTGACCTTCTCCATGGTCGCCCCGGCCTCCTTCCAGGCAAACTGGCTCTCGCCGCGCTCGCCGAACGACAGGCAGGCGATCTTGACGCGATAGCCCTTCCTGACGTGCAGCGCGATCGCGCCGCCCGCGCGCCAGACGAAATCGCCGGGATGCGCCGTGACCACCAGGCCCGTCTTGCCATTGCTCATGAATGTCCTCCTTGCGTGTGACGTATCGCCGGCCGCACCGGCCTCGCGCCTATTGTTTGGTAATTCCCGCGCGCTCGATCACGGCGGCCCATTTGTCGATATCGCTCTTCAACCGATCGAGGATCTCTTCGGGCGAACTCGCCTTGGCCTCAATGCCGAGGTCGAGCGCGCGCTTCTTCAGATCCGGCATGTCGAGCACCTCGCGCAGCGCGGCGTTGAGTGTTTTGATCGCCTCCGGCGGTGTCCCCTTGGGGGCAAAGATCGCATTCCAGGACCGCGCCTCGAACTCGCCGCCGCCGGCTTCCTTTACGGTCGGCACGTCGGGCAGGAACGTGGTGCGCGTTGTGCCTGACGTCGCCACCGCAACCGCTGCCTTGTCGGCGACATGCGACTGCACCGCCGTGTAGTTTTCGACCGCCATCTGGATGTCGCCGCGCAGCAGCGCGATCAGCACGTCCGGCGAACTACGAAACGGCACGATGGTGACATCGACGCCGGCGGTGGATTTGAACAATTGCGCCGCCAGATTCTGCGTCGAGCCGACATTGATGGTGCCGACATTGAGCGCGGCGGGCTTTTCCTTCGCCGCCTTGATGAATTCGGCCAGCGTCGGATAGGACGCGCCGGCCTGCGCGACGAAGATGAAGTCGAAATAGCCCATGCTCGACACCGGCACGAAATCGGTCACCGGGTTGAAGCCCAGGCTTTTGAACAATGAGACCGAGATCGCGGTGCCATTGGAGAACAGCGCCAGCGTGTAGCCGTCCGCGGGCGCAGACATCACCGCGCGGGCCGCGTTGATGCCGCCGGCGCCCGGCATGTTCTCGATGACAAAACGCTGGCCGAGCTTTTCGCCAAGTCTTTCGGTGACCAGCCGCGCGGTGACGTCGGCGACCCCGCCGGCGCCGAACGGCAGTATCAGCCGCACCGGCTTGTTCGGGTAGTTTTGCGCAGCGGCGATGTGCGGCAGGAACGCGAGAGCGAGCACGGCCATGGCGGCAAACAACGTCAGGCGCCACTTCCCTGCATGTTGCTCGCGCTTGTCCGCCATCGTTCCGTACTCCCTCAGAACTCGAACAGCCGCGCCGGATTGTCGACCAGGATTTTCTGCTGCAAGTCGGGCTCGGGTGCAAACAACGGTATCAGGTCGACGAGGTCGCCGTCATTGGGCATCACCTTGACATTGGGGTGCGGCCAGTCGGTCCCCCAGATCACGCGGTCGGGCGCGGTCTCGACGATGCGCCGCGCGAACGGCACCGCGTCATGGAACGGCGGACCGCCCGACGACACCCGCTCGCAGCCGCACACCTTGACCCAGCATTTCTCGTCCCGCTTCATCAGGTCGATCAGCGTCTTGAACGGAAGCTGGTCGAGCCCGTCGGAGGCCTTGACGCGCCCCATGTGATCGATGGTGTAGCGCACCGGCAGTTTGGCCAGCATGTCCGCATACTCAGGCAGATCGATTGCATCGAAGTGCAGGTCGATATGCCAGCCGAGCGGCGCGACCATGGCGACGATGCGGTGAAACACGCCCATGTCGGGCACGCCGCCGAGGTGGCGGACGAAATTGAAACGGCAGCCGCGAAAGCCGCCCTCATGCAGTTCGCGAAGGCCGCGCTCAGTAATGCCGTCGTCGATATTGGCCACCGCGCGAAACGTGCCGTCGCTGACCGCGATGGCGTCGAGCGCGACGCGGTTGTCGGTGCCGTGCACGCTGGCATTGACGATGACGGCGCGGCCGATCCCGAGCTTCTGGTGCAGCGCCCGAAAATCCTCCAGCGGCGCATCGGGCGGCGTATAGGGCCGTCCCGGCGCATAGGGGTACTTGTCGCCGGGGCCGAAGATGTGGGTGTGCGCGTCGCACGCCAGCGCCGGCAGCTTGAATTTCGGCGTGCGCGTATCGGGGTCGGGTCCGGGGATGGTCGGCTTGTCCATGATGCCTTTTGTCGTCTTGAATTCGCGCGGGATGAATGGGTCGCAATGATCAGCGGGGTCTTTTATCCGCTATCCTCGCGTTGCCCTTTGTCGATGGCTGGATCGGCCTCCCCCGTCCATTGTCGAGATGATCGATGGCCGGCGCCTGCAGCGAGGCGACCGTCGCCCCAACAATCTGCTCGATCGCTTCCGCCATGTCGGCGCCGTCGGCTTCGCCGCGCGACAGCCGCGTCACCCGCTCCGGGTTGACGAGCGTATAATAGAGTGCGCCGAGCAGGAATTGGCAGCGCCAGACCAGCGTCGTCCGCGGCAGATGCGGCAAGGCCTCCTCGATCGCCTCGATGAAGGCGTTGGTGGTGTCGTCGAAGATTTCCGCGATGATACGCCCCACCACGGCATTGCCTTCCGCCGACATCACCGCCCGCAGCCGCGTAAAGCGCGCGCCGCCGCCGGCAAGATCGCTGCTCGAGGAAAATGCCGGCTGCACGTAGGCCCGCACGATCGCTTCCAGACGATCCTGCATGTCCCGCACGCGCCGCGCGGCCACCAGCAGTTCGATGCGGCGCCTGTTCATCGGCCCGCAATGGCGCTTGTAGATCTCCAGCAGCAGGCCGTCCTTGCTCTTGAAGTGATAGGTGATGCTGCCCGGATTGGCGCCGGCCTCCAGCGCGATGTCCCGGATCGACACGGCGTTGAAGCCATGCGTTGCGAACAGCAACTCGGCCGCGCTCAGAATGGCCTCCCGCATGTTGGGATTTCGCGTCATCGCGTTTGCTTTCCGCCGCCTTGTTTTGTACACTTGTACAAATTGTCAGGTCTAGTCAACAAATAATCCGGCGGAGGAAGGCGTTTCGCATGGCCGTTTTCAGGCAGACTTTTCGCGGCCTCGCCGCCATCGCGGCGATTTCGCTGACGACCGCAACGGCCCACGCCCAGTCATTTCCGGCCAAGCCGGTGCGCATCCTCGTGCCCTACGCCGCCGGCGGCGCGGTCGACGTTCTGGCGCGCACGCTCGGCCAGTCGCTGTCGAAGATCTGGGGCCAGCAGCCGGTGATCGAAAATCGTCCGGGCGCCGGCGGCATCATCGCCTCGCAGGCGCTGACGCAGTCGGCCCCCGACGGCACCACATTGATCGTGGTCGCGAGCGGCCATCCGCTGAACCAGTTCTTCTATCCAAAACTGCCCTACGACACGTTCAAGGATTTTACGGCCATCAGCGAGATCGCGTATTCGCCGCTGGCGATCGTGGTGGCGAAGGACAGCCCGATGCAGACTCTCGGCGACCTGCTGAGGGCGGCGCGCGAAAAGCCGGGGTCGTTGTCCTACGGCATGTCCGGCAACGGCACGTCGGCCCATCTCGCCGGCGAACTGCTCAACTATTTGGGCAAGGTCAAGATCCAGTCGATCCCCTACAAGGGCGGTGCGCCGGCGCTGACAGCCGTGATCGCCGGCGAGATTCCGATCAGCGTCAATCCGCTGCCCGAAGTCGTCGGCCAGATCGAAGGCCGTGCGGTGCGCGCGCTGGCGGTGACGACGGCGCAGCGCTCGAAGGCGTTGCCGGATGTTCCCTCGATCGCGGAAGCCGGCATCGCCGGCTATGACGCCTCGGTGTGGTGGGGCGTGCTCGGCCCGGCCGGCATGGCGCCGGACATCGTCGTCAGGATCAACGCCGATCTCGCCGCCGCACTGAAGGACCCGGTGGTGCTGACGGCACTGGACAAGATGGGCGCGACGCCGGTCGGCAGTTCGCCCGCGGACTTCGACGCCTTCATGCGCGCGGAAGCGAAGAAGTGGGAGCCGGTGCTGAAGGAAGCGGATATCAGGATGCAGTAACGTCACAGCCCCTGGCGGCCACCTACCGCGCGTTCGCCGGCGCGTGCCGGTGCCACAGATCGGCGCGCCAGTGCAGCACGACGGCCAGCATCAGGGCGAGACCGGCCGCCGCATAGAGCGTGCCGGTCGCCGCAAAGCCGATCTCGTCAATCAGGCTGCCGGCGGCGAGCAGGCCGATCGGCAGGCCGTAGATCACCATCATGCGTACGCCCATCACCCGGCCGCGAAATTTTTCGTTCGCCGTCCGCATCAGGATGACGGCGACCGAGATCATGGCGAGGCTCTGCGAAAAGCCCGCCACCATCAGGCACAGGATCGCGGCCGGCACCGTCTGTATCTGCACGAAGATCAGGAGTGTGACATACCACGCGACGGTGGCGCCGATCATCAGCCGCGCCACTCTCACATCGCGGACGAGGCTCAGCACGATCGAGCCGGCCAGCGAGCCGATGGCGAAGCTGGCGGAGAGATAGCCGAGCCCGGCCTGGTTGGTGCCGTAGACCGTCCTCGCGACATAGGGGAGCAGGCCATTGCTGAGCGGATAGGCCGTGAGATTGGCGAGAAACGCGACCCACAGCGCGGCCTGCATCAGCGGCGTGGTCCAGCAATAGGCGACGCCCGCCCTGAGGTCGCGCAGCGGCGAGCGCTGCAACGCCACGCTGGCGGCCTCGCCCGCGGCATGCGGTCCGACAGGGGCGGCGATGCAGAGCGTCAGCGCCGTCGCCGTGAGATAAAGGCAGACGATCGCCACATAGGCCGGTCCCATGCCGAGCGCCGCAAACAGGCCGGCGCCGCTCAAGGCGCCGGCGATGCGCGCGGTGTCCATGGTGGTCCGCGAGATGCTGATCGCCCCGATCAGTTGGCCCGGCGGCATGATGCTGGCCACCAGCGCGCTGCGCACGCCGAGGTCCGACGGCCGAACGACGCCCATCACGGCCGCGATTACGAAAACATGCACTGGCGCAAGGTAACCGGATAACGCCAACGACATCAGCGCCGCCGCCAGCACGGCATAGACCGCGCGCATGATCGACAACAGATCGCGGTGACCGATCCGGTCGCCGGCAACGCCGATCATCGGCGCCACCAGCGTACCGACATAGCCGAGCGAGGCGAACAGCGTGAGCAGCAGCACCGATCCGGTCTCGACCAGCACGTACCAGCCGAGAATCAGCGTTTCCATCTCGAACGCGCACGAGGTGAGCAGATCGGCGGGCCACTGAAACCGATAGTTCCTGACGCGGAATGGTGCAAGCGCGGAGGCGCCGGCCGAATCCCTCAAGATGCGTTGTCGCGATTCATCGCGGTCCACCCTGCCCGGTTTCTTGTTATGCGATCTGGATAGCAAGCCGCGCCCCGCCCGGCAAGCTTGCCGGAATTTCCCGCAGGGATGGCGCTCTCGCGCGGGATGGTAAACGAACGGCTAATGCGACGCCGGCGGCGCACCCGCGCAAAAATGCAGGAAAGCCGCGATTTTACCGCGCAACCGGCGTCCGGCGGCGTTGAGCGGGGTTCGCCACAGAAAGGAATCCTCACCGAGATGGGACGGATTTAGCGGATACGAAACCTGCACCGTTTAACCGTTTCGCTAGTCGCGGCTGCCCATAATGGCCGCCAGATCCAATTCATGAGACCAACACCGTGACATCCTTCGGACGTGTGATTTCCGTGCGCGGCTCCCTCGCGCGGGTCGGACTTCTCGCCGCGGGCCCGATGCCCGTCAAGGAAGCCCGCGCCACTGTCGGACGCTTCGTTAGTATTCGCTGCGCCGCGGCCACCACGATCATCGCGATGATCACCGAGGTGTCGTGCGAGAACCAGCTCAGTTCCGACGAATACATGGCGACCGCGTCGGTCGACCTGCTCGGCGAGATTTCCGGCGGCGACCGTCCGAAATTCCAGCGCGGCGTCACCAACTATCCGACCATCGGCGACGCCGTCGAACTGGTGTCCGGCGAGGACCTTCGTACCGTCTATGCGCCGAGCGGATCGGACCAGATCAATATCGGCTTCCTGCAGCAGGACAAGTCGGTGATCGCCTATGTCGATGTCGAGGAAATGCTGTCGAAGCATTTCGCCGTGCTGGGCTCCACCGGCGTCGGCAAATCGACCAGCGTGTCGCTCTTGCTCAACGAGATCCTGCAGGCGCGGCCGAACCTGCGGGTGTTCCTGCTCGACGTCCACAACGAATATGGCCGCTGCTTCGGCGACCGCGCGCTGGTGCTCAACCCGCGCAACCTGAAACTGCCGTTCTGGCTGTTCAATTTCGAGGAGATCGTCGACGTGCTGTTCGGCGGCCGTCCGGGCGTGCCGGAAGAACTCGACGTGCTCGCCGAGATCATCCCGATGGCCAAGGGCATCTACACCCAATACCAGAATTCCGACCGGATCGGGCTCAAGCGGATGGATCCCAAGGCCGGCGGTTACACCGTCGATACGCCGGTACCGTACCGGCTGTCCGATCTGATTTCGCTGATCGACGAGCGGATGGGCAAGCTGGAGAACCGCTCCTCGCGCATCACCTATCACAAGCTGATTTCGCGCATCGAGACCGTCCGCAACGATCCCCGCTACACCTTCATGTTCGACGGCGCCAATGTCGGCGGCGACACCATGGCGGAGGTCATCAGCCATTTGTTCCGCCTGCCCGCCAATGGCCGGCCGATGACCATCATGCAGCTAGCCGGCTTCCCCGCGGAAGTCGTCGATTCCGTCGTGTCGGTGCTGTGCCGCATGGCGTTCGATTTCGGGCTGTGGAGCGACGGCGTCTCGCCGCTGTTGTTCGTCTGCGAGGAAGCGCACCGTTACGCCGCGGCGGACCGCAACATCGGCTTCGGCCCGACCCGCAAGGCGGTGTCGCGCATCGCCAAGGAAGGCCGCAAATACGGCGTGTTCCTCGGCCTCGTCACCCAGCGTCCGGCCGAACTCGACGCCACCATCATCTCGCAATGCAACACGCTGTTCGCGATGCGCCTTGCCAACGACCGCGACCAGGCGCTGCTGCGCTCGGCGGTCTCGGATGCCGCCGCCAACCTGCTGTCGTTCGTGCCATCGCTCGGCACCCGCGAGGTGCTGGCATTCGGGGAAGGCGTGGCGCTGCCGACCCGGCTGCGCTTCAAGGAAGTGCCGGTGCACCAACTGCCGCGCAGCGAAGCCACCATCGCGTCTTCGCCATCGGTGACCGCCGGCCACGACATGCATTTCGTCGCCGCCGTGCTGGAACGCTGGCGCGGCGCGACCTCCAACCGCGACACGCCGAGCGAATCCCCCGCCGGCGGCGACCGCACCACTTCGGCCCGTACCATGACGCCGGTGGAGGCGCCGATGCTGCAGCCTTCGCTGGGCCTCGACCCGGATCGGTTCTCGCTGCTGAAGAAGCCGCTACGCTAGGACGCGGGCGCGGATTCTTCGTGGGCGCCGGTTTCGACCGCGCGGCAATACGATATATGGTTCCGGCAACGCCGCGCCGCGGTTCAACGCCGGAACCTTTTCATGACCACACCCGCCACACGCCGATTTCAGCCGCCTGCCATCGACCAACTGCCCGAGGACATCCGCGCCCGGATCCTGGCGGTGCAGGAGAAGTCCGGCTTCGTGCCAAATGTCTTCCTGACCCTGGCCTACCGCCCGGACGAATTTCGCGCCTTCTTTGCCTATCACGACGCCTTGATGGAGAAGGACAGCGGCCTCACCAAGGCCGAGCGCGAGATGATCGTGGTGGCGACATCCGCCGCCAACCAGTGCCATTATTGCGTGATCGCCCATGGCGCGATCCTGCGCATCCGGGCCAAGAACCCTGTGATCGCCGACCAGATTGCCGTCAACTACCGCAAGGCCGACATCACACCGCGGCAGCGCGCCATGCTCGACTTCGCCATGAAGGTGAGCCGCGCGGCGGAGACGGTGTCGGAGGCCGACCTCGCCGAAATCGCCGGCCACGGCTTTTCCGAGGACGACATCTGGGACATCACCGCCGTGGCCGCCTTCTTCGCGCTGTCGAACCGGCTGGCCAACGTCACCGCGATGCGCCCCAATGACGAGTTCTATTTGATGGGACGGCTGCCGAAACCGGGCTAAGCGCGTGGTTTCCGCATGGCTGGACGAGGTGCGCATTCGGGCCGACCGCGTTTGGTTCCAGCATCGCGCGAATGAATGGCTGCCCCGCTTTCGGCAAGTTTTGATGTTGGAGGCGCCGTGGTCGTGCTATGAATCGCCAGATGCTTTTTTCGGATTGACGGCAGTGAAAACCCAGCGGCCCGTGATCTCCGACGGTGAGCACGTGGTGCTCAAATTCCGGCCGCGCACCTCCGCACGTCCGCCCGCCCCTCGCGATGAACAAAAGCCGGCCAGGATTGTCGACACCGAACCTGTCGACGCGCGGCCCGCCAGCGACCTGTCGCGCTACCAGCGCCCGCGCGACGAAGGTGACGATTTCCATCATCGCATGCTGGCCAATGTCGCGGCGCTCGCGTTCACGGTGGCGCTGACCGCCATCGGCATCTGGCTCGCCGTCAGCATCGCCGATCTGCGCAAGACCCAGGACTGTGTCCTGATGGGCCGCCGCGATTGCGCCCGGATTTCGGTCGCGCCGCAGGGCTGAGGCATCCGTGACGCCGACAAGCGAAGAAAGACTGGTGGCGTCCGTCAGGTCCGGCATCGATCCGCGGAGCGCCGTCCGCCGCCTCGACCAATAAGAAAATCAACACGGTGGCGTTGCCCAGATGTCGCGCGGCGGATTACGCTATCGCTGATCCGCCCTCCTTTCTCCGGCACGAGGCGCCATTCCATGCAATTCCACTTGAACGGTTTTGAGCCGGGCGAGCCTGATATTGCCGATCCCGCCGAGCGGATACTTCCGTCGGGACGATCCGGGCCAGTCCCGGCCGAAGTCGACGTCCTGATTGTCGGCTGCGGGCCGGCGGGGCTGACGCTGGCGGCGCAGTTGTGCGCGTTTGCCGACATCAAGACCTGCATTGTCGAGCAGAAACCGGGCCGGCTGTTGCGCGGCCAGGCCGACGGCGTCGCCTGCCGCACCATGGAGATGTTCGGTGCCTTCGGCTTCAGCGAGCGCGTGCTGAAGGAGGCGTGCTGGATCACCGAGACGACATTCTGGAAACCGGACGGCAACAAGCCCGAACACATCGTGCGCAGCGGCCGCGTCAGGGACGTCGAGGACGGGCTGTCGGAAATGCCGCATGTGATCCTCAACCAGGCGCGCGTGCACGACTGCTACCTCGACGTGATGCGGAAGTCACCGACCAAGCTCGAACCCTACTATTCGCGGCGGCTGCTCGACCTCGATGTTTCGACAACCGCGCGGGTCGACGCCCATGCGGTGACCGTACGCCTCGAACGTCTCGACGCCGGGCATGAGGGCGAGATCGAGACCGTCCGCGCGCGCTACGTTGTCGGCTGCGACGGCGCGCGCAGCACGGTGCGCAAATCGATCGGTCGCGAGCTCCGTGGCGATTCCGCCAACCACGCCTGGGGCGTGATGGACATCCTCGCCGTCACCGACTTCCCCGACATCCGCTTCAAGGTGCTGATCCAGTCGGCCCATGACGGCAGCGCGCTCGTCATCCCCCGCGAGGGCGGTTATCTGGTGCGGCTCTATGTCGAACTGACCCATCTCGATGTCGGCGAGCGCGTCGCCAACCGCAACATCACCTCGGATGACCTGATCGCCAAGGCGCAGCGGATTCTTTCTCCCTACACCCTCGACGTGAAGGAGGTTGCCTGGTGGTCGGTCTACGAGATCGGCCAACGGTTGACTGACAAGTTCGACGATGTGCCGGCCGAAGACACCGCCACCCGCCTGCCGCGCGTGTTCATTGCCGGCGACGCTTGCCACACCCACAGCCCCAAAGCCGGCCAAGGCATGAACGTCTCGATGCAGGACGCCTTCAATCTCGGCTGGAAGCTCGCCGCCGTGCTGCGCGGGCGCAGCGCACCCTCACTGTTGCACTCCTATTCGGCGGAACGGCAGGCGGTCGCCAAGGAACTGATCGACTTCGACCGCGAATGGGCGGCGATCCTCGCCTCCGCCAAGAAAACCAACGAGGCGGACAGCAAGGGCGCGGACGCGGCGCAGACGCAGGACTATTTCGTCCGGCACGGCCGCTACACCGCGGGAACGGCGACCCGCTACCGGCCGTCGGTCCTCACCGGCGCGGCAGACCACCAGCACCTCGCCAGGGGCTTTGTGATCGGCACCCGTTTTCACTCGGCGCCGGTCGTTCAGCTCGCCGACGCCAAGCCGGTCCATCTGGGCCACGTCGCCAAGGCGGACGGGCGGTTCCGGATTTTCATCTTTGCCGATGGCGGCGATCCCGCCGCTGCAAATTCCCCGGTTCGCGCGCTGTGCGACTTCCTGGGCGAAAGCCCAACGTCTCCCGTGAAGAAGTACACGCCGTCGGGCGCCGATATCGATTCAGTGATCGATGTCCGCGCGGTGTTCCAGCAGGCGCATGCCGACCTCGCGATCGGAACGATGCCGCCACTCCTGCTCCCGCCAAAGGGGCGATATGGGCTTCGGGACTACGAAAAGATGTTCTGCCCCGATCCGAGGAGCGGCGACATCTTCGCGATGCGCGGCATCGACCGGGAAAAGGGCTGCATCGTGGTGGCGCGGCCCGACCAATACGTCGCCCATGTGCTGCCGCTGGACGAGCATGCGGCGGTTGCGGCCTATTTCGACGGGTTCATGCTGCGGACGGGATGAGCTGCAGCATGCAAGGGGCGCAGCGAAATTCCCGGGGTCGCTGCGTCGCCCGGGCTACAAACCTCGTGCGCCGACGCCACCCCGAATCTGCCCATTTTTGGCGCCAAATCCAATGTGACGGGAATGGCCCGCCTCCATTGAACTAACCGCCCCGCTCCGTTATACGGGCACTCGACTCCGGCCGAGGGGAACTGGGCCTTCCGGGGCCGCGCCCCGCCTCTCTCAAGCCGTTCCGGATTATCTCCAATATGTCAAAGGCTTAATGATGTCCTCTACATTCGATCAGATCGCCAACATTATCGCGGAAACCTGCGACATTCCGCGCGACACGATCAAGCCGGAGAGCCACGCCATCGACGATCTCGGCATCGACAGCCTTGATTTCCTCGACATCGCCTTTGCCATCGACAAGGCGTTCGGGATCAAGATGCCGCTCGAAAAATGGACCCAGGAAGTCAACGACGGCAAGGCCACGACCGAACAGTATTTCCGGTTGCAGAACCTCGCCGATCGCATCGATGAACTGGTCGCCGCCAAGAACGCCGCACCGGGCGCCTGACCAATTCCGTTCCGCTTGAAACGGAACGGGCTCCGGATTCTTGGTTTGACGCGTTTTCTCGACGCGAACCGGCCTTCTCCTTCGCTGGAAAACGCTTAGCGACCGCCATGAACCTCGACTACTTCACGCTGATCGACCGTATCGTCGACCTCAATCTCGACGAGAAGAAAATCACGGTCGAGGCGCAGGTGCCTCTCAAGCATACCATCTTCGAGGGGCATTTTCCGGGATTTCCGATCATGCCCGGCGTGCTGCTGACCGAGGCGATGGCGCAGAGTTCGGGCTGGCTGATCCTCGGCGTGCTGAAATTCGAGCGGATGCCGTTTCTGGCCATCGTGAAGGAAGCCAAGATGCGCGGCTTCGTCAATCCGGGCGAGTTGCTGACGATCGAAGCGAGACTGGAGCATGAAGGCTCGGGTTTTGCCGTCACCAAGGTCAAGGGGCGCATCGGCAAGGAATTGAAATGCAGCGCCGAATTGACCTTCGGCCTCGCCCCGTTCCCCGACCCGGCGCTCCGCGTGCATATGGATGCGAAGGCCCACGAGATCGGTTTCCCACTGCAGGCGATAGCGCATGACTGAGTCCAAATCTCCCGCGTCGAAGGAAGTCTGGATCACCGGCATCGGCATCGTCTCCTCGCTTGGCGAGGGGCTCGATGCGCATTGGGACGCGCTGAACGACAGGAAGATCAATTTCGACGACAAGCGATACGCGCCCTACATCGTGCATCCGCTGGCGCCGCTCTCGTTCGACGCCCAGATCCCGAAGAAGGGCGACCAGCGCCAGATGGAAGCCTGGCAGCGCATCGGCACCTATGCCGCAGGGCTGGCGCTGGATTCGGCCGGCGTCAAGGGCGACAAGGAAATCCTCGGCCGCATGGACATGATCATCGCCGCCGGCGGCGGCGAGCGCGACCTCGCCGTCGACCTCGCGATCATGACCGCCGACGCCAAGGGCAATTCAAGCCCCGCCTTCCTTAACGAGCGGCTGATGAACGATCTGCGGCCGACGCTGTTCCTGGCGCAGCTCTCCAACCTGCTCGCCGGCAACATCGCCATCGTGCACGGCGTCTGCGGCACCTCGCGCACCTTCATGGGCGAGGAAGCGGCTTCGATCGACGCGGCGCGGGTGGCGCTGGCGCGGATCGAGGCGGGACAGAGCGACATCGCCCTGGTCGGCGCCGCACATAATGGCGAACGCTCCGATCTGCTCGTGCTCTACGAATTCGGCGACTTCAATCTCAAGGGGCCGTATGCGCCGGTCTGGCAACGCCAGGATAAAAGCGGCTTCGCGCTCGGCTCGGCCGGCTGCTTCCTGGTGCTGGAATCGCGCGAGCATGCCGAAGCGCGCGGCGCCAGGCCCTATGCGAAATTGACCAAGGTTGTCGCCGATCTCGCCAAGCGCAAGGAGCCGGGCGCGGTCACCCGGTCGCTGGAGGCGATGTGGCCGAAGCTCGGCGTCACCAGCGAGACCGGCCAGCTCATCACCGGCGCAACCGGCGCCGAGCCGGTGACCTCGGAAGAGAAGGCGTTTTTGCGCCAGCATCCCGGATTTGCGGTGCGCGCCACCGGGACGATGTTCGGCCATACGCTGGAAACCCAGTTTCCGCTTGGCCTGGCGCTGGCCGCGCTCTCACTGTCGCGCGGTGCGCTGTTTCCGCCCAACGACCCGACCGGGACCGAGGTTGAAAAGGCCGGCGCGCCCGACCAGATTGTCGTGGTGGGAGCCGGTCACTGGCAGGGCGAAGGCATGGCCCTCGTCGAGGCCGTCAAGTAAAGCCGCGAGAATCCGGGGGATCCAATGTCAGCAGCGCGCGATAAATCCGGCAGGCCGATCGTCGTCGTCACCGGCATGGGCGTGGTGACCTCGCTCGGCGCCGGCAAGGAAGACAATTGGCGCAAGCTGACGGCCGGTGAGTCGGGCATCCGCACCGTGACGCGCTTCCCGATCGACGGCCTCAAATCGACCATGGCCGGCACCGTCGACTTTGTCAGCGTCGACCCCGTCACCTCGACCGGATTGACCGAGCGGCTGGCCGAGATGGCGACGCAAGAAGCGCTCGCGCAGGCGGCGATCGGCGGCAAGGCCGATTTCCCGGGACCGTTGTTCCTCGCGGTCGCGCCGGTGGAGGTCGAATGGCCGCAGCGGCTCGAACTCGGCCGCGCGATCGGCCAGACCGAATTCGACTATGGCGACATGCTGCGCGTCTGCGGCGGCGGCCGCTTTGCGGCCTACCATCATCGCTTCATGTTCGGCTCGGTGGCGAGCCGTCTGGCCGATGTGTTCGGCACCAAGGGCTCGCCGATTTCGCTCTCCACCGCCTGCGCCTCGGGCGCCACCGCGATCCAGCTCGGCGTCGAGGCGATCCGCCGGGGCGATGCGGATGCTGCGCTGTGCGTCGGCACAGACGGCTCGGTCAACGCGGAAGCCATGGTGCGGTTCTCGCTGCTGTCGGCGCTGTCGACGCAGAACGATCCGCCGCAGGCCGCCTCAAAGCCATTCTCGAAAAACCGCGACGGTTTCGTCATGGCGGAAGGCGCCGGGGCGATGGTGCTGGAGAGCTACGAATCCGCGATGGCGCGCGGCGCGAAAATCCTCGGCGTGGTGGCCGGCTGCGGTGAGCTGACCGACTCGTTCCACCGCACCCGTTCCAGCCCCGACGGCAAGCCGATCATCGGTTGCATGCGCAAGACGCTGGCGGACGCCGGCCTCGAGCCGGAACAGATCGACCACATCAACGCCCACGGCACCGCGACGCCGGAAAACGACAAGATGGAATACAACACCACGGCCGTTGTGTTTGGCGACCATCTGCCAAAAATCCCGGTGTCGTCGAACAAGTCGATGGTCGGGCACACGATCTCGGCGGCCGGCGCGGTGGAAGCGGTGTTCTCGCTGCTGACGCTGGAGCACCAGCGGATTCCGCCGACCATCAATTACGAGATTCCGGATCCCGCGATCCTGTTCGACGTGGTCGGCAACACCGCGCGTGATGCCAAGGTCACCGCGGTGATGTCGAACTCGTTCGGCTTCGGCGGGCAGAACGCCTCGCTGATCCTGACGCGCGAGCCCGTGTAGCGCGCCGACTGCCATTGAGATGAACCGCCTGCTGCTCCGTACCAAGGCGCGCCTGCGCGACGCCGCCAAGCCCGTGGCCGAGGCCGCCGTCGGCGCGCTGACGGTCGCGCTGCTGCGCACCACGCGGTTTTTCGATCCGGACAAAACAGCCAACTTCTTCGGCCGCGCCACCCGTTTCATCGGACGAAGGCTGCGCGAGGACCGCATCGGACGCGAGAACCTCACAGCCGCCTTCCCCGAAAAATCGAGCGAGGAAATCGAGACCATTTTGGCCGGCGTCTGGGACAATCTCGGCCGCATCGGCGCCGAGTTCGCCCATCTCGATCACATCTGGGATTACGATGTCGATCACCCGGACAAGCCGAGCCGGATCGAGTTCACGCCGCGCACCAAGCAGATCTTCGACGCGCTGCGCGACGATGGCAAGCCGGCCATCATCTTCGCCAGCCATCTCGGCAATTGGGAAATCCCGGCGCTCGGCGCCGTCGCGCACGGGCTCGACTGCGCGATCCTGTTCCGCCGCCCCAACATCGAATCCGCCGACCGCGCCATCGAGCGCATCCGCGCCGTCAAGATGGGCACGCTGGTGCCGGCGGGGCGCGAGGCGCCGCTGAAACTGGCGGAAGCGCTGCAGCGCGGCCAGCACGTCGCCATGCTGGTCGATCAGTACATGGGCAATGGCGTCGAGGTAACGTTCTTCGGTCGCAAGACCAAGGCCAATCCGACGCTGGCGCGGCTGTTGCGGCAGGTCGAATGCCCCGTGCACGGCGTCCGCATCATCCGCCGGCCCAACCACCGCTTCCGCGCCGAACTCTCCGAAGAGGTCAAGCCGGTGCGCGACGCGTCCGGGCAGATCGACATCCAGGGCACGATGCAGGCGGTGACATCGGTCATCGAAGGCTGGGTACGGGAATATCCGGACCAGTGGCTGTGGCTGCACCGGAGATGGCGGTAGCGGGAAGGCCTTCGTGGCGTGTAGCCTTATCGCGTCAGCGGTCGCATCCGAATGCGGCCAAGTTCAACAACCGAAAAGTGACCGGCCCAGTCGGTGCGCGACGTAAGTATGTCGGCGATCTTTTGTCCAGCACCGCCGGCCGGCGTCATGGAGCGACGGATCAGGACGACGCCGCACGCCACAGGCAAAGCCGCAGCTTTGGCGAGTTCGCCAAAATCCTTGTCGAACGTGAGGAGAATGCGCTCTTCGCGAACGGCCTGGGCCAGCACCTCGGGATCGGTACTGCCGGGAGCAGCGGTCCTGATCCAAACGACGTCGTGCCCGGCAATCCGAAGAGCGGTCACCGCCGAGCCGGGAACATTTTCATTGGCCAGAAAGCGCATGTCACGCCGCGCTCGGGTACACTCTCTCGGAGCTCAGCATGTCCCTTGCGTAGGCAAGACACGCGATAATGTCTTCGTGCGCTATGCCGGGGTAGTTGGTCAGAATGTCCGGCTCAGACCACCCATCAGCCAGCAGACCGATCACAAACTCCACGGCGAGCCGGGTACCACGAATGACCGGCTTGCCGCGGAGAACATCGGGCGAGAGTGAAATGCGAGGATGCTCGGCCATGACCGATCGATTGCTCCGTGGTCGGGACTGGATAGTACCCTACTCTGACGGGCCGTGCGACGGCAGAATCGCGGCTTGGCAGTTGGAACGGCGCGGAAGAGCCAAGTTCGACGACCGTCACCCGGGCTTACCGACCGTTAACGACTGTATCCCTAGCCACCGAAAAACATGCCGAGGCTCCAAGCCTTCATTGCGACGGTCGATGCCAGGACAAAGGCTATCTGCAGCAGCGTGCGCGTAGAAAACAGTGCAGCGATGTTGGTCATGTGATGCTCCCGAGGGAAGCTATAGATTTCGGTTCGGGTTCCAGCAACTGAAGTTTTCTGGCCCGTAGCCTGGATGAGCGCAGCGACATCCGGGATTTTGCGGGCGCCGCCCCCGGATATCGCTGCGCTCATCCGGGCTACAGTGCGCGATGTTCGGCACCTCCCTCACCGCGTCATTGCGAGCGGAGTGTTCAGCCCGGAGACATAGCTTACACCTGTTCGGGGACATGGTTGACACTTTTGATTATCCCAAATCGATAGTCGCGATCTGATTTGCGGCGAAGAAAACGCCGTATTTGCCATCGCGATTGAG